>Ga0075163_10008330_pt1 | contig 13676 bp, 16 predicted proteins | sample JI1023141ADNA_FD_71478 | JGI IMG/M metagenome (GOLD analysis project Ga0075163, IMG submission 71478) | Wastewater effluent complex algal communities from Wisconsin, to seasonally profile nutrient transformation and Carbon sequestration -... | ecosystem: Engineered > WWTP > Effluent > Algae...
ATAGCGACGCTAGTATTCTCATGGATAGCAACAATAACTAGCGGTAAGGGGTGTGAGGACTTCACAGTAGACGATTACGAGAACGGTAATGTACCGATAAGTTGTCCTGCCCAAAACCAACCTAACAGGGGTAGATGGGAGAGTAAATGATGGAAGGTAAATTTGAGCTAGGGCCAGTAGAGCGGATGAGCTATAACGAGTTTAAGGCCAAGTACGGTGACTCGTGGGAGGACTTCACCATTCATTCATTGGCCTACATGCTTCAATGCCGTCAAGCAGATATAGACTGGCATACCAGAGCAGATTGGGAAGAAAAACTAACAGGTACTAGATATGATGCTAGAACTCAGGAAGGACAAAATGATACAGACGAAGATCAAGCCGTGTAAATATTGTGGAGGGCTTACTCACCAGTCCTGGAGGTGTAAGGACCGACCCAAGAAAAAGTCAACAAAGAATACCAATGACAATAAATTTGGCAAGGACTTTACAAAGTGGCGCGAGACTAAGAATGAGTGGATGCAGAAGAATCCACCAACAGATGGCTACTGGTACTGCCACTACTGCGGTACCCCGTTAGTCGCTGATTTCAATGCCGGTCAGATGGGTGGTAGTGTACTCACGTTAGACCATATAGAGAATAAGGGTAATCCGGCATCGAGACACCTTAAGTTTGATATTAGTAATCTAGTAGCCTGTTGTATGGTAGATAACCAATTAAAGGGAAGTATGAGTTATGAAAAATTCTGTACCAAGTTCTACCCAGAGCTCCTCGCAGGAACTGCTGATCAAGGGTGATCTACCGAAGCTCAATGAGATGATCGGCAATGCCCGTACCCATTGGTCGGCTTCTGCTAAGGAAAAGGAGGACTATACCGAGTGGGTGATGATGCAGTGTTTTAGGATGAAACCTATTACTGGACCCGTCACTCTCAGGTTTTTATGGTTTTACTCCAGTAAACATGACTTCGATAACATTAGAGTAGGGGTGAAACATATCTTAGATGGCATTAAGGGGGCCGGGAAGATCCCGGATGATAATCAACAATGGGTGAAAGGTTTTAGGGGGGACTACTTCATCAAGGTACCAAAAAATAAAGAGGCAGTTTTAATATTTATAGAAGATTATGTGCCTGAAACATTGACAGATTCGCATGGTATATGCTATACTGTCTAGGCATCAATGAAAGGAAACAATGATGAATAAAACTAAAAAAGAAGAGCAGATAATTTACGACCCGAATACAGGTCAGAACGTAGCACCAAGAGCGACCGTTATTAAAGCACCCGAAGTAAAGCCGGACTTTAACTCACTCGTCCGCACGGTTGCTCAGTGGATAGCTGGTAAGGTATTACCTACAGTATTCCTCACAGTTTTGGCTGGGTTCGCAGTAAAGGGCGTTCAGATCTATCTCCCTGAGATGAATGATACGACCCAGACTGTTGCAAGTATCGCAGTGGTGTCTGTGATGGTGGTGATGGTTCTCGCTGGTGACAAAGATAAGGTATAATTAGTAGGCTTAATAAGGAGCATTGGGGTTCGCCCCGTGCCAATGAAAAAACTACTTTATGCGGTCATCATTACCTGTATCGGAACGATACTAATAGGACTTAATACTAAAGAACCTAACTCACCAATACCGGAAGCTCCAGTAGCCATCGTGGAGACTCCGGTGGCCACTTTACTAGTAGAACCAGTACCAGAACCCATTCCAGTCGTAGAAACGATTGTAGAGCCCATACAAGCCCCTCAACCTGTCTACACCGGCGATTGTGGGCTGGTTAATAACTATAGCGATTGGCCGACCAATATAGCCTATGCTGTTTGCTGGGCGGAATCAGGTGGAAACACCTACTCCCATAACACCACAGACAACCATGGGTCATGTGTTGGTAGTTATTCGTTAATGCAGGTCGGTTGCTTCTGGTATCCGTTCTATGGATATTCCAGCGCCGACTTCTATAACCCAGCCATAAACATCGAGATAGCCCACAACATCTGGCTAAGGCAGGGTGGGTTTGGCGCGTGGAGCGCCTACAAGAACGGTAGCTACGCCAAATACCTATAAATCAAAAAACCGCCCTTTAATATTAATTTTACGAAAGCTAATCTTGGTGGGCGGTTTTATGGGTATTTAACGGAGCAACCCTGTAACGTATGGTTTACCATAATTCGAGAAGTGAATCTCACCCTCCTATTATACTACCTCCACAGTATATTCAACACCATGAATTATGATCTTTATTCTGTCGCCCTTTTTAAGTTTCCAGCTCATTCCCAGCCTTCAGGTATAGAATCGGGGATCTCAGCATCAGTAAAGGCTTCGTATTGCCTGACTACGTGCTCCATCGGGTAGAGAGTAGTCATCATAGTAGCCCACATCCCGACGACCTGTACAACGTGACCGAACGCTTCATCGTTCTCGAACTTATTGCGGAAGTACCATGTCCAGTAGTCGGCTTCGTCTTGGTCATATTTTACAGCCACACAGTCTAGCTCGTCAGCGATTTGGTTTATGTAAATGACGGTGTTTTCCTGCGTTACCTGCATAACAGGTTTGTCGCCCTCTCTATAGCCTACTGGTTCGATCTCGACTTCACGTTCTTCGAGCCGTTGGTTTAGTCTACGCCTCCAGATGATACCCCCGAACTCAGGGTTGAATCCATCTTGTTCTAGTTTTACAAAGTTACCCATCAGACTACATCCCATCTTTCTCCGTTAGCCCCATCTACTGCCGGTCTACCGTACCTAGCGTAGAAGTCATAGAGATCTTCCCGGGCCTCGTGCCACTCTTCCCCGATGCCATGTATAGCATCCTGAGCGTTCATATGGACCCGGAGCGATTGCTCGTGTTCATAACCACCTATAATAGTTCTAGCATCAGCTACACGCCTTCTTTCTTTTCTAGATTTTGGTGGGGTAAACTCGCTCATTTAGCTACTATATACCTTTCCGAATATATCTATACCGTTCTGGTCGATTGGTAGCCAGTATGGTCGAGCTGTTTCTTCGTCATGGAATACTACCGCTACACCCTGTTGCCAGTTATGATGCCTAGCGATCTGATTACCTCTCTCGGTAGTCGATAGTCTCTGGCTGGGTAGGGTAGTGCCATCTATAGTCGCTAGCGTCCCGGCATTAAACGCGAATATCTCTCTGCTACCGTCACGAGTTGGGATGGTCCTACGAGCAATACTCATACTGTGGTCGTGGCCCGATAGGGTACTGACATCTTCCTTATTGACGTTGACATGGGAAGCCTTACCCGTCGGGCTAGTGGCCCGGCCGTGCATGATTTTTAGATTATCGTTGATCCAATACTCAGCATTTGGGTAGCCATCCAACTGTTCAACACCTAATTCCTCCAGCCTAAGCAGGTAGCCCAGTGTTAATACACCTAGCTCGGACTGCGCGTTAGCTCTCCGGAGCCCCAGGAGCTCGCCGTTGACGTTCCTAAGCTCTCGCTCTAGTCGAATATCATGATTACCCTGTACGCGTAGTAGACGGGCTTCTCTGGTGTCTGCAATGATCTGAGTCCACATGGCATGTTCACGGTCTAATCCCTCTTGAGTCGATCCTATCCAATCCTGCCGTCTCTCAAAGCGTGAGAACATAGCTAGGTCTTGATTATCGCCTAGACAAACTACCGTGTCAGGAAACAGCTCTCGGATGGCTAGGTGGGCCAATCCTAGAGCGCGTTGGTCCTCGAAAGGGAAGTGTATGTCACCTAGTCCAATTAGTAACTCACTATCTCTAGTGGGCTTCTGCCGTTTGGTCGGTCTGATTACTGTGGAGGGAGCTCGCCTAGTGAACATAGTGGGGTCGATTGGTTCGGGTATCGGTCTGACTTTTGTGGAGTGCTTATTGACTCTAGTCACTACCGTCTGGTCCGAGCCATCGGCTTGCTTCTCTTTGGTTACAACTTCCCACCAACCGTCAATCTCACTGACCATCTGGCCATTCTCTATCCGGTGCTCAATCGATTCGTGTTTGGCCACTTCTGTACCCTCTCTTTATCCCAGCCCAATCGTCAGGCTGTATTAAATATGTTGATCTAGTTTGCTTCTCACGGATACACTCAATAACTCCATTTATAGAAATGAACTCATCAAGAACATCTATCATCAGCGTATCTTTTGGACGGCGTGGGGCATCAAAGTCTTCATGTAACTCTACGTGCTCCAGGGCCAGTAGCGGATATGCGTTTGTCACTAGGCTACGAAAAACCGCCCGATGCCTCAGCCCTGTGTAGCGATCTCGCTCCCAGTAACCGTGGTGTATCGTGACGGCTCTTCGTGTACTCAGTTGTTCTGGCGTAGGGACACTGCACCCTAACTCGTAGGGACTGACTATCAGACCACTGCGAGTAGGGTATCTCATGTCAGCTTTTACCGACTGCGCTTCGTAGCGCTCCGAGGCCGAGAGCGCCAAGGACTATATTGATTGTGCTTAGATGATCTGGGGAGACCCATCCGAAGGCTATGGCTAGGTTTAGTAGTGCTATTACTACTGCTACGATGTACGTCTTCCTTCCGGCTAGTGCATTCCAGATTGATTCTAACTTCTTCATACGGTTCCTTTCTTTAATTAACTATCTGGTACAAAAACCAGCAAGTGAGTGAAAAAAATACAGTTGTGGCAGACAGTAGTAATAGAAGCCACACAGTAATCAAGGCTTTCATTGTTTTCTACCTTTCATACCGAAGGTAATGATGATAACAATGATGCGGATGATTTTAGCCCAGAATGGTTCGGGCTTCTCTGGAGGGAGTGTGGTAGTTGTAGTTAGGGTAGTGGTGGTCGTAGTTGTGGAGGTACTAGTGGACGAGGAGGTTGAGGTACTGGTAGTTATAGTAGTAGTCGTAGTTGATGGGGGGACCACAACAGGGGGTGGTGTAGGAGGGCCAGGCACCGGTGGAGGAGATATGACTGGAGGCTGGACATATTCTATGACCCTAAGCCCTACCATATCTTCCGACCAGCCAACGTACGTTACACCATATCTGCGCTCTACTTCGGCTATTGAGCCCCAAACGTCTAGGTATGGCTTATGTGATACGGGAGTGGAGTAGACGAGCCCATCCTTATATATAGCAACGTGTCCATAGCCGTAGTATCCCGAGAACCAGATGGGGACGTATACGCCTGTTGGTATGTTCCAATCGGCATGTTTGACCTGTACGTTGTTCTCCCATGCGCTCCAAGCGCTGGGGGCTACTCTGGGAGCACCGAAGCAGGTCTCAGTGACGGCTAGACACCAGCCTAACCAGTCAGTTAAAAGCACTCCACCATCGTAAACGTACGGATCAAGATTTGGTTCTACTAATTGACGGTATGACATTACGGGTTCCTCTTATTAATTTCCTTGAATAACCTGTAGATATCTAGCCCGTTCATCGATCCTATGATGCCGTAGACGAACGGTGGGATGTTTTCCACTTTCAGTAAATCAATCCATACCATAAAAGAAAGAACCGCTAAAGATGCTAAAAATCTTACTAGCGCGTATAACTCATTTGGTTTATTTAGATTTTCCATGGGCATGGTTATCTGTCTTTTTTCCTAAAAAATACCCAGTCACGAGCCCTATGGCCCAGAATGTTATCATCTTGACAATGTCTTCCATCCAACCCTCTCCTATTATTACTTGCTAATTTCTCGCAGTCTTTGGACAATCTGACCAATAGACTTAGTATTAATTAGCTCATCACAAATGTAAACTATCTGGCCGTTTACCCAGCGTGACTTTAATGCAGGGCCGTCAGTGAAGATGCACTTCTTTTCCGGGAGGTCTACTTTGATTTCCGGGACGGGCACTACTGTCTCGGGGTCCGGGAGGATACGACTTTGAATAACTTGTTTTTCAGGGAGGACTGGTGGGATCTCTTCAACATCCGGAGCATCTACAATTTGCCATACGCCGTCTACCTTGTCACCGAAGTAAACTTGGTCGGTGGTAAGCCCATTAAGTATAGTCTCCGGGATAGATGATGCTGGGACCAACCTACCATCTCTGAAGTACATTAAACGGCCGTCTGATTTACGTTCGACTTTTTTGAATTGTTGCATTCTACACTCCTTGTTTAGCTTTCTTAAGGATAGTATAACGCCTTTGTCGGATACTTGTACTAGTAAGTTTTATTTTTGCGCGTGAATATGAATCTTTTTCAGCTTCACCGATGGTAGTTCCGTACTTTTTGTGCCAACTTTGGAGATTCTTACGAAGCTTATCATTGTACTCTTTAGACAACTTCTGGGCTTCTTCCAGGTCATTCTTAGCGATAGCTTCATTGATCTTAGTATTGTAATCATCCCTTAGTGGAGTGACTTGGCGAAGTTTGTTGTAGAACTGGCTAGTTCCCTGAGCTTTCAGCTTCTCAGCAGGACCGCCAGAAGGTAGGCCGATAGTGTAAGGAGTAGTGTAGTCGGTGATGTTCCTTCGAGCCTCAGTGCCATCAGGATTTAGGTAAGGATCCAGTGACTCACTAAGCTGGGGAGTATCTGCTATAAATGAGTCTACAAAAGATTCTTTCTTACGGAAGGTGGGATCGAGGGCCCCAGCTATAAACCGCTGGAGTCCTGAGAATGGTATGGCCTGAGATGCAGTGAAGGCTATAGATGTTTGAAGGTTAGCATCATTGTTGCCGGTCATTACGTCAACGAAGTTAGCCAGCCCCTGTACATATGTTTGTCCTGAGAACTGTTTAGTGACATTTACAAGGGAAGCTGTCATCCGGTCCATGGCACTTGCGTCCATCGGTTGATCATCGTTTGCATCTTTAACCGCAGCACCGAGCCCGAGAGCAAATGCTAGAGGACCGAAGTACGTCATCGGAACCCAGTTACCTTTGATGTTTACGCTGAATGGTCGCTTACCCTCAGCATAGAATGCCTCGCGCTCCTTAGCATCTTTCGGTACATCCCACGTTGTCTGGCCATCGAGAGCCATCTTAGCGCCCATAAGAGCTACAGTAGTTCCAATCATCGCCTTGGACAACTGTTGCTTCTTATTTGTAGCCCCTTTAAGAGTAGCTAGGCCTAGTGGCGAGTACTCAAGTTGTTGTTTCGCGATGTTCATTGGGGTGCGTATGAATGGTACGAACCAGCTGATTGATCTGTGCTTTGCTGCCGCTTTTGTGATTGTCTCGGTAAAGCTGTCTATAGCTGATAGCATCGCGCCTTGGCCGGTTTCATTCTTAGGATCCAGCGCCTGGCGGAATAGGGAATACTCAGCTACCTTATCAGCAAGTGACTTAGCATCTGCTTCCGGTATCCCATTTTTTATATTCTTAGCATACTCACCTGCTGATATAAGGGTAGAGAAGAACCTATCTTGGGCCTCCATGAGTCGTGTGATACCGGTAAGTTTCTTTGGCATGTTATTGTTGCGGAATGCACGTAGTTGTTTTAAATCAGGATTGCCTGTTGGGATCTTCCCAGACCAGGCACCCTTCATTGCTTCAGTGGCCTGAGCCGTACTGCTTAGGAGCCCTCGGTAGTAGGCCGGGACATCACTAAAGTAAGCCGTTCTTTCCGTACCCCTGAGGGCCGCGCCGAAGAAGTCCTCGGTAGCATTTGTAGCGAGTGTTACTGGCCGGGTGATCATTGTATTGAATAAGTTAGAGACGACGTTACGGTAGTGGGCCCTAGGGTTTGAGAGCGCATTCTGATAGCGGTAGGCATCGAACTTCTCAGACCAGCTAGGTGGGACCTGATCAGCTATCTCTTGCATAATCTCATCAGTAAGCTCCTGAGCTCTAGCTGGGTTATCCTGGAGCTCTTGAGACAATTCAGATATTCTCTTAGCTACTTTGGGATCAAGCTTATCAAGGCCCAGTCGGGCTCGGGCTATTTCGATATGGTCCATGCTGTCAAGCGCTCCAACATTGCTGAGCTTATTGATCTTATCGATAAGAGTAGGCTTGGCCCTCTCAGGAGCTGTCTCGAGCATTTTCTCAAGAGCCTTCTTTTTTGCAGAGGCTGTCTTAGTAGCTACACGGTCCACTACTTCTTTGGCGATCAACTGAGCCGTTTCGATATCCATATCATTGCTACGAAGAGCACGGGCTATATCCTGCTCAGTAGCCTTCTGCTTAGAGATGCTCTCATAGATAACTTTAGATATGTCCACCTTCTTAAGCCTTAGCTGTTCGGCTACAGCTTTGTCGATAGTAGTGGAAGCAATCGGCAGTTTAGGTTCCGCATCAAAGAACTTCTGTAGCACGGCCATCATCTCAGGGTCGTCGGTGTATTTATCAAAGAGAATGTTCTGAGCTTCTGGGAAGGCATCTCTTGCTTCTGGGTTTCGTTCGAGTACTTCTTTCAGTAAAGCAGAAGGTGATTTCTTAGGGGCTCCGGGTTTTGGTGGGAGCATCTCTTGTTTTACCTTCTTAGTAATCTCTTCAACAAGGTTATCAACGGCTTTCTTTTTCTTGGCTGGTTGCGCGGCCCTGTCTACCTTCTTAGCTACTTGTTCACCTACAGTAGCTGGGACCTCTTCACCATCAGCTTGGTCGATAATATCGTCAATAACCTTGCCGACATCTTCAGGTGATTTGATCTTAGTATCACCGAGCTCTACCGCCACCTTATCGGCTTCATCACCTACCCGGCCACCAGGGAGTGCTTCGCGCACTTCAGCCTTGCTCCGGATAGATTTAACAGCCTCGGGGCTCAGAGATAGCTCGCCACCCTTACCTCTGACTTTATCGAGTATTCCCCTTGATTCATTGTGTCTATTGATCTCGCGTTGCGTAAACAACAACAGTCCCTCTGGGGACATCTTATCTATAGTGCTGAGTGATTGGAGAGCCTGAGCGGTTTCGGTACTAGAGTACGCCATCGCTTCATAGAGCCGGGCTTCTTCAGCCGGATTGCCGTCTCGGGCCGCTTTAGCTATCAGCTGAGCACCGGTGGCAACGGTATCTTTTTTAAAGGTCCCACCATTAACAGCGTCCCAGAAATCACCGGCAGCACCTACTGGATCAGCTTCGACCTTTGCTCTAGCGGTGTTGACTAGCTCTTCGTTAGAACTCTTTTGGTATGTCTTATAAGGGCTGTCCTTAAGAATAGCCTGAGCTTCGGGGGAGACATTGTTGCCTTGTATCTCATCGGGTGTGAGCATCTTGCGCTCTCCAGTTCCGGGAGTTAGATCAGGGGAGCGTCCATCTACAGCAGTAGTTGGTTGGTTGAAGAAGAAACCCTTAGGGGTAGGTTGCTTGTTGGCTTCAGGTGTCTCAAGTAAGGACCGTGTTTCAGGATCTTGCATGTCATTGTAATGAGATTGGAATGCCGGGTCAGCGTTACCAGACTGAAGCTGTGATAGCGCCTCTTCGCGGTACTGGGCCTTAGTCATCTTACCCTTAGGCTTCGCACCATTGATAGCTTCCATCAGGGCATCTTCGCTATCATACCCTAGTTCTCTGGCCATATAATCAGCGCTGGGACCAGTACTATTCTTTACCGCCAAAGGTACATCCTCATACGCTGACGAGCTGATACCCCCAGCATCTTTGACTCTGGTAATAATACTTTCAGAATCTCCGGCTTTAGCGTTACCGTTATCTTTCAGGTACTTAGCATAGTCTGCTACGACCGGATCATCGATCACGTTGATAGGCTCAGGAATGTTTTCCATCCCCGGTTTGATAATATTCTTTGGAGCGTCAGGATTACCAGTGACGCTGGTTCCTACTGAGCCTGTCTGAGAAACACCTTTCATAGGCTTGCTACGTAACTTCTGCATCCTTTCGATGGTGGAGTTATACGCGTCTATCCTACCCCTAAGGCTAGCCTCGGTAGCTCCCCCAGCACGTTTGGAATGGATGTCATTTAATAGGTTGGTAGCATGGTCAGCTTCGGCGAAGTAGTCTGGGCTGTTCTCAAGGAAGTGAGCATGGGCCTGTCGATCAAGCTTGGCAGGTATCTCCCTCGCTCCACCAGCTAGTTTAGCGCCGCCATGAATAACATTAGGTAGTACTGCGCCAAACGCGGCTGAAGCGGCCGATTGTTTTGGATCGATCTTTCCGGTGTCCACTAGTTGATAACCAGCATCACCGATAACTCCACTGGCTGCACCTTCCAGGGTCCTGGTAAGTAGTGGGGATAGAGCTTTGCCACCTATCTTAAGGGCAGATCTCCCGGCTCCGGCCGAACCTACATCACCGTAAAGGGCCATGCCCTCTGCCACTGATTTCTTGACGACATCTTTGGTCTTTAAATTCTTAGCTTGGTCTGGGCTGTCGATGACCGTACCAGCATCAAATACTCCGCCGGTAGCTTTATACCCTCCGTATACCTTCTCATCGCTAAGAGTATTATTAACAGCATTAACGTACTCTTTATCAGTCATCTTCCCGGCTTTATGCAAGGCCATAAAATATAGTCCGGCTCCAGCACGAGGGGCTGTGTCAAAGTTTAGTGTCTTTGCGGTGTTTACGAGACGGGCTGGGGCACCTAGAAACTGCTGGCCAATATTATTAGCCGGGCGCGTATGACCCTCGGCTCTTTTTTGATCAGCGTATAATTCCTTTTCACCCTTCTTCTTGCGCTTCTCTCTATCGGAAGCAGTATTAGCATCAATCAGATCTCTGTTGAGAAGGTAGGAGGCTGGGGATTTCTTTAGAAAACTAAGGCTAGGCATTATTGCTCTCCGAAGTCGGAACTATAATCACCTCCAGCGGCAAAACCAGCGTTATTCTTAAGTGCCCCTAGGTTAGGGATGAATGTTTTCCCAGTTGGGACCCCCGTGTTGGTACCACCGTACACAGTTGGGTAGGCTTGCTTAAATGAATCTAGAACCTGCTTAGGGCTCATCTGGTCTAAGCCGGGATTATCTGCAAGGTAAAGGGCCTTAGCCTCCTTATCACCACTCATCGAGGCGGCAAAGAAGTCTTGTAAGTTGTTGTAGTCCTGGTTGTATTGAATATCAATTGGGTTCTCGGAGTCTTTCAATACATCAGCCGGGTTGTTGCCGGTGGCATTAGCAAATTGGTAAGCCGAGATCGAGTTGCCCTGATTATCGAAGAAGTTCCAGCCTCCATCAGGAGCTTTGGTCCTCGTATAGCCTTCACCCGAAGCCTTTGCTTTCAGATCGTTAATCTTATTGGTGAGAGCCTGTTGCTGTATTTTGCTTTCAACATTGGCATTAGAGGCTAGAGCCTGAGCTCCGGCCGCCGATTGTGGAAGCTGAGCATTGATATCATAGAACTTCTGAAGTTCTGGGGCACCACCAAGAATAGGGGCTCCTGAGGTTAAACTGTTGGCTCCCTGGACGGCGTTGCGTAAAGCTTGTAGATCCATTAGAACATTCCTCCATAGGCGCTTGCTGTTGCGGCTAATACGTTAGGGTCCGAAATACCAGTAAGGTATTCATTAAATAGTTTCTTAGCCTGAGAACTTTGGTTCTGGAATAGGTCCATGTAGCGCTGACTTTCAAGAAGTGTGCGCTGAGCGCCTTCTTCCATAGTGAGGTCTTCCATAAGACGGTGGAGGTCAACATTAGCTGAGGTTTTATTTTTCTCTCCGGTGGCTGTTGTTCTAGTATCAGCGGTTGCGAGATCATCAAAGGTACGGGCCTTGAGGATATTCTGAGTTACCTTCTTAGCTTCAGCGTCTTGGCCAGCTCGGACCTCTTGAGTATTCTGATCAGCGGAAGCCTTATCCAAAGCTTGAGCTCCAGCACCAGGACCGGCAACACCAGCACGAGCAAGGTCTCTCGCCATTGCAAGACGGCTCTCATCTGCCACAGCACCGGTATCTGTCTGGTATTGATCCTGAGCTAGATTAACTGCGTCTATATTGGCAGTAGTGTCCTCAGCAGTCCTAGTACGATTAGTCTCACTATCTTTAAGTGCATTTTGTACTTGCTCATCTATATTAGCCACAGCGGTATTGTAATTCTCTTGGCCACGTTGCTTCTCTAGCGCATTCTTCGCGAGGTAGTCATTTAGCTTCTTAGTATATAGAGGGTTCACAGCTGCTTCGGCCTCAGCTCGCGCTCGTGCATTGATACCAGCGATATCTATTTTAGCTGGGCGAGGGATCGCATTCTGCATAGCAGTAAGTCTCTGGATTTCAGCGCGGAGAGCGGCGGTGGCGCTATCGTTTGGATTGGAGGTGGGGTTTGGATTAACTGTAGCTGGTTTTGATCCTACCGCGCCAAGTTTAAGTGGAGCAAGGGAGAACGGTGAAGGTTGCATCCCATAGTTAGAAACTACGTTTATAGGGTTACTACTGTACGTAGTACCGGGAGTAACATAAGCACTACCAGTCTTTACTGGACCGACACTCGTTATGGTCCCCGGATTCTGGTTTGTTACCTTTATTGCCATAGGACTATTTATCCCTCATTACTCTGTTATATTCAAGTATCTGTTGCATCATTAGTAACGGCTCCTACTGGGTTAGAGAAAATAAGGAACTTTACCCGGATGTCTCCGAGGGTGTTGGCAGTCGAAGTTACGTCAAAGAAACCAAAATAGTCAGTAAGGCGGTGGATAATAGAAAATGAAGTATCCGTAACGCTGTAGGTAAAGATGTCATCAGCCGTACCGTATTGGTAGAAGTAGGTGCCAACTGCATAGGCTTGAACCGAAGGTATAAAGAAGTAGACAAGGACCTTGGGGGTGTAGCCGAGGTTATGCTTCATTGTGAAAAGCACTTCTTCGGCTGGAGCTGGCCAAGTGGCTAGCCGAGCTACTATCGCTGTAGCCTTTACGTTGATTATCTGTAGATGTTCAGGGTCCCGAGTAAGATCTATTTGGAGTCTAGCTTTCCGGGTATCTAACTGAAGAGTCTCTTCCACGCTTTTCTGAGCTGTGATAATGCCATATTTCATATGGCTATCTCTCCGAAGTCCTTAAATACAATATAGGCTATTGGACCAACAATAGTATTCTGAGCCGGGATGAGAGTAACGGTATCGCCAGTAGACCGAGCCATGAACGGCATCTTACCAAGATTTAGGGCACCTACGAAGTTAGGCCCAGTATAGGCTGCTAGAAACAACGGAGGGCTCCCTAAGCCGTGAGTAATAGTAGCTGTACCAGAAGCTACTACGATACCTGTCTTTTGAATCGCAAGAGCCTTAGCTGAGGTCGTTAGTGGGTACTTACGTATGTCGGAGCTATCAAACTCACCAGATCCGTCATTTATCTTTATGCCGATCCCATTTGGAGCGCTTTTCTTAGAGAGGAATGTCTGCCGGATAGGTGCTTCGTATTCTTCAGTTATCGGTACATTATATATACGCAGAAGTATCTTATGGTTGGATCTGTTGGTAATCGATTCAATCATTAGATAAATTTTATCGGTGTCAGATGCCATACCTACTCCGGCATCATAACCTATATAGGCCCCGGAGGTGACATCATAGCAATCAAAGGCTGGGAGGAAACCGAGACCATGGGTAAAGACATCAATTGATTTGCCACTACTGTATACGATACTAGGGGGGAGGCTCATGTCTACCTCGAAGGCTATCTCAAAGTATCTCCAGCGAGAATCGAGGACCTTCTGGGAGTCTAGTGCTTGACGTACATCAATACCTTCTTGGGATACGGTAATACCATTAGCCATCAAGCTCCCCTATACGTATTACGACATTACCGCTTTCATCAGATACGTCTATCCTTCCAGTAACACCGTCAATCTTAATCCTACCTACCTGTACTGA
>Ga0075163_10008331_pt1 | contig 13675 bp, 11 predicted proteins | sample JI1023141ADNA_FD_71478 | JGI IMG/M metagenome (GOLD analysis project Ga0075163, IMG submission 71478) | Wastewater effluent complex algal communities from Wisconsin, to seasonally profile nutrient transformation and Carbon sequestration -... | ecosystem: Engineered > WWTP > Effluent > Algae...
CGAGAAGTCGCTGGTGCAGACGCTGCCGGGCGGGGCGCCGGCCAACGATCGCACGCAGCTCCTGGCGCTGCGCATCGAGCTCCTGCGCCTGGGGCGGCTGGTCGCAGCGCTGCGGCTGCATGCACCGCCGCCGGGCGCAGCGCAGGGCGGCGGGCTGGCGCGCACCGAAGAGGCGGTGCATTTCTTCGTCGAGGAGTGCTATCTCGACGAGTACGCTGCGCGTCGGGAGGCGGAGCGGCTGACCTACGATCCCCTGTTTGCGCTGGGGGCGCTGGGCCAGCTTCAGCTTCAGCAGCTGCGGGCCGACTACCAGGCCGAGCAGGGGAGCCGCTACAGCCCGCAGGCCTTCCACGACCTGCTGCTGGCGCAGGGCTCGCTGCCGGTGGTGGCGCTGCGGCGGCTGCTGCTTTTGCATCCGGGGCCGTCGCTGCTGCCGCCGCCGGAGCCGCCGCCGGGCCCGCTCTCGAACGAGGCCGCCGAGCGATAACTGCCAATCGCTATTGGCAGTTATTTCATACAGCAATAGGCGCAGTTCATGATGTTGGTGCAGAGTGCAGGCTTGATCTGCGACATATCGCAGTTATTGGTCGCAGCGCCTGCTCCACAGATGCTCATATTGCTGGAGCCGGAGACTGTGCCCATGCCGATGCATAGCGCGATACCGGGCATCATCTCGATGCCGCCGACCACGCACTCGGCAAGCGGCTGCGTGCAATAGACATTGTCATTGCAGTACAGGCCGTCGGGACACTTGCCGCGGTCGCACTTGTAGACCTGCTTGGTCAGGTCCGGGCTGTAGCAGGACACGGCGAAGCTGGCGGCCAGAGCGACGATCCACGGGAGCTGACGGCGGGCGCCTTGCATCAGAAACCTCCTGAGAGGACCACCCCGCCCAGGCTCGGCGCCAGGGCCAGGCTCATCCCGGTCTTCTGCTCGTAGTACCACGAGGCCGTCCACGCCAGGCCCGTAACCATGGCCGCAGCGCCGAGAACATCGAACGCGATGGCCGCGCCCTCCAGCGCTTTGCCGCGCCGCTCCGTGCTCTGAAGATCCGGCGAAAACAGCATGTTGTGATTGTCAGGATTGCCGACCTGCTTGCCGGCCACAATCGCGCCGCCGCCGAGTCCCGCACCCACGATCAGCAGCGCCGCGCCCGAGCCGATGAGCGCCAGCGCGGGCTTGGGCGGCAAGCGCCGAGGCGCGGGGGGCGGCTTCTCGCCCTCTTTGATGGCCTGGGCAACGCGCAGATCCTCGATACGCTGTATCGCGATAGAGACGTCCGGCGAACCCGGACACTCGGTTATGTAGGTATCAAGGTATTTAATCGCTTCCGCATAGATTTCCAGCTTTGCGGCAACCTGCGCAAGGTTGATCAAGAAGTCGGGAAGATGAGATAGGTCATACGCTATTTGAAAATCGGCGCGCGCTTTCTGATATTCCTTTGAATCATAATAAATCATGCCGCTCTCCCACAGGCGGCGGGCCTTGTCGAGATCGGCATTGGGCGGCTCTTGCGACGGACGGCACTCGTATTTTTCGCGCTCGCGGCGCTTGTAGGAGCGCGCCTGCGCATCGGGCAGAAGATCGCTCAATATGCCGTTTGCCAATGAGAGCCAAGCCACCCAGATACCAAAGATGAGGTGGCCCGTGCGACGGCCAGAGCTGCGCTTGCATTGGCCGCCAGGGTGGCCGTGCGGGTGACCGTACGGGTGAATAGATGAGGTGCTACGCATGTATGCACACAGAATAGTCTTAGCCACTCAGTATACAGGAATACAGGGATAGAAATGTGAAAGAGAAGCCGCTGTTTGCTACGTGTCCAGCCTGCTTACCCGAGACTACTTGCCCGAGATTGCTTGCCGAGATTACTTACACAGATCGCCTGCAACCACGCCGCCGCCGTCGGCAGACATGCCGCCGATGAGGCGACCGCGCAGCGCTGCGTTGGCGAACACGGTGCGACGGTTCTGCGCTTTGCCGTCGGGAGTGGCGTTGTCGGCGACGGGCTTGGTGCTGCCGAAACCGACCGCGAGCAGGCGCTTGCACTCGATGCCATGGGCGATGAGCCAGCGTCCCACCGCCAGCGCGCGCTTTTCGGACAGCTGCTGACCGGCCTGCGCCGCGCCGCTGTTGTCGCTGTGATTTTCGATCCGCATCAGCGAGATGTAGGTCTTGTCGTTCAGATACGCAACGACATGGCTCAGCGCCGCCTCGCTCTCGGGTTTGATCTTGTCGCTGCCGGTCTCGAAGACGATCGCAGCCGGGAGCTTGAGCTGATTGTTTTCCAGCTCGAAGCGCGGCGGCGGCGACTGCGCCTGGCTCGACATGGGAGCGGCAAGCAGCAGGGTGGCCAACAGGGAGGATCCAAACAGTGTGACGCCAAAGCTGGTCTTCACAGAACACTCCTTAAGAGATGCGAGCGACAGGTCGGTCTTCCAAAGTCATCAAGCCGGCCCGCACTTCGGATATATCACAGACCGGAATTCTGACCCTAGTCTTCACCGTTCCCAAACAGTTGGGAGTCCAATTCCGAAGTCTTGCGCAGCATGTGGGATGATTCCTATTTATGAAGTCTGATGTAGGTCATGGTGGAGCTTGGTGGTCAGACATGGGAATGCCAGAAAATGTATGTCTCCGTCGGAGATTTGACCGTGCGATCGAGAAATGGAGAAGATTTCCCGACCAATGGGGCAGGGAGCGCGATTGTCTAAACCCTGCTAATTCTGCAACAATTTTGGGAGTCCCAGCTCTGTAAGGTTTGCGGTACAATCGACCCGAGTAGTCGAGAACCGCAGGCACGCCGTAGGATGGTGGTTCGTAATCTTAATGGGCGTTTCTCCCAGTTGGAATTCGCCCCCACCGTCGCGAGATCACCGATCAGCTGGCGCCGCCTGCCCAGATTCTACAAAAGGAGATGTGCATGTCTCGTCGTTTACTGACTCATTCTCTGCTGGGGCTGGGACTTGCGCTGTCATTCGGCGCGTGCACGGCACCCGACTTTAGCCTGCCTTGCCCGATCCCGCCCGATGTCACCGATCCCAACGATCCGCGATATCAGGCGGCCCTTAAGAAGTGCTTCCCGGCAGTCGGCGAGCAGCCCATCGATACGCGCCTGAAGAAGGACGTCGATATCCTCTTCCTGGTCGACAACTCGACCTCGATGAGCCCCAAGCAGAAGGTGCTGGCGACCAACATCCCCCTCTTCATCAAGAAGATCGATGACACGGGCGCCAACTATCACGTCGGCGTGATCACCTCGGACATCGGAACGCTGCCGCTGCCGGGCACGCCGTTCCCGGGCTCGATGGACACCCGCTGCAACACCCCCAAGGGCGACGACGGTCTGCTCCAGAACTCGCCGTGCAAGAGCCGCACCGTGAACGTCTCGCCCGAGTTCACGACGGCCTGCTCGACGCTGTGTCCCGACGCGACGTTCGTTCCGACCGATCGCTGGATCTCCAAGGAAAACGGAATCAACAACATCGCCGGTCACTCCAGCGATCCGCTGGCGACGCAGAAGGCCTTCCAGTGCATCGGCCTGGTTGGCGATAGCGGCTGCGGCGTCGAGAGCCAGCTGGAAGCGACCCGCCGCGCCCTGGACGGCCACCTGGCGGAAAACAAGGGCTTCCTCCGCGACAACTCCGTGCTCGCCGTCATCTTCATCACCGATGAGGATGACTGCTCGGTGCAGCTGGCGCAGCGCGCGAACCTGAACCCGACGTCCATGCCGTGCGGCACGTCGAGCTCGGATCCGAACTACACCTGCTACAACCTCGACTATCGCTGCATCGCCAAGGATCTTCAGTGCAACGAGGCGATGAACACGCCGGGCGCCAAGACCGGCTGCAAGGAGCGCACGAACACGTTCCTGGAGCCGATCGAGAAGTATGTGCGCTTCTTCTCGGCGCTGCGCACCAGCGACAAGCTGGTCATGGCCGGCATCTGGTCGCCCTCGCTCATCGATTACTACAACCGCAACAGCACCGGCGATGGCCAGCTGGTGATCGATGCGGATCCGAGCGCGCCGACCGACTTCTCGACCAACCTGATCAACCGTGGTCAGAAGACCAAGGCCGCCTGCTATAACCCAGATAGCACGCTCACCACCGACCCGAAGGGCTTCTTCGGTCAGGCGCAGTACCGGCTTCAGACGTTCAAGAACAAGTTCGATCCGACGCTGTGGTCCGAGCAGAGCATCTGCGATGCGGCCAACTATTCGAACGCGCTCAACAACATCGCCGATAAGATCCAGAAGAAGCTGACCGGCGACTGTCTGTCGGTCGATCCCAACCTGGACGGCAACGGCAACCCGGTCTGTCTCGTTGGCTTCGTCGATGCCAACCAGCAGAACGCGCTGCCCGACACCTACCTGCCGGTCTGCTCGAAGACCTGCTGCAACGGCTGGGGCAACTCGGCGCAGCCGACGACCAAGGATCCGGGCGTCATCGCCGCCTGCACCGCCGAGGCCGCGGACTGCTACTGCGCCGTGCCGAGCACGCAGAGCCTGTGCACCGGCACCGTGGTCGCTGGCGTGTGGCGCGCGGGCAACGCCGATCCCCCCAACGGCAAGGTCGTGAACTTCCGCTGCGCCGGCACCCGCCCGGCCGTCGCGCCCTCGATGTAAGAGCACCTAACAATACCGGCTCGGTCGGCTTTGTCCCGATCCCCGGCGCAGCGCTGCGTTGCTCCTCGGTCACAGGCTTGCAGCCTGCTTCCTCGTCGCGCCTTGCGCTGCTTGGGGCTCGGGACAAATCCTCGGTCGCCAGTATTGTTAGGAGCTCTAATCAGGCGCTAGCTTCCGCCTTCCGCCTTCGCAAGGGCGCCCGACCTGGGCGCCCTTCTTTTTTCAACACCCATATTTCGTTATGTAGATGTATCTATATTGAAATATAGGCTGATGTGATCTGATGTGCGAGAATGGCGTATTTGCCTAAACCATGATGCTTACAAGATATCCATAGAAAACGACCTAAAATTCTGGTTTCATAATCAATTAGGCAGAGTCTTAGCTTGTGGCGAAGGCTGTCCCCTCATGCGCCTCTGCGCAGCTGCGGCAGCCCCGGCGGTCTGGCCACAGGCTCGTCAGCGGTTCGGCTGAGGAGGAATCTATGCGTTCGTTGTACAGATGGTCTGGCCAGTTCGCTGTCCCCATCGCCGCGTTGGCACTCGGGGGGACCCTGGGGCTGAGCGGCTGCAAGGATAAAATAACGCCGACGCCACCCACGATCGGCAGCCAGGTCCCCAAGAGCGCCACGACGGCGGCCACCTTGAGCCGGCCGATCGCGGCGGCACTTTCGCCCGATGCCAAGACAGTCTATGTGACCGCCTTTGACAGCAACGGTCAGGCCCAGCTCTACTCGGGGCCGGCCGGGGGCGCGCTGACGGTCGTCGCTTCGAGCATGCCGCTCTCGTACCCTTGCAGCATCGCCGTCACGTCCGACGGCACCAAGCTGCTGATCGCCGACCTCGGCGATGCCGGCGGCGGCGGACCCACCGGCGCGGTGTACACCTCGTCGACCACCGGCACCCTGACGGCGCTGACCACCGGCACGCCGCAGTACCCGACGGGCGTGGCCTTGAGTCTGGACGACTCCAGCGCCTATGTCACCGGCGTCGATCCGACCGATGGCAAGCCGGGCGTCTGGCAGATCGCCGTGTCGGGCGGTGGACCGGTGCAGCTGTACAAGGGCGCGCCGCTGGTCTATCCGGCCGGCGTGACCGTGTCCAACGACGGCGGCCTGTATGTGGCCGATACGTCGGGCCTGGGCGCGAGCCAGGGCGCCATCTTCCGCATCCAGGACAGCCGCGCCTTCCAGATCAACAAGACGCCGCTGCGCATGCACTTTCCTGTTGGACTGGCTCCAGCGGGACAGGGCTTCCCGGATCTGCTGATCACCACCGCGGTGGCGCTGGGCGTTCCCAACGAGCCGTTCGTGGTCCGTCTGTCGCCGGATGGCACGCAGCAGCCGCTGACGCTGGCGCTGGCCGGTGGGACCATCACCGAGCCGACCTCGATCCACCGCGCCGCCAAGACCGACAGCTGGATCGTCGTCGACGCGGTGGTGCCCGCTGCTGACCTGGCCGGCGCACCGGGCGTGCCCGATCCGGCCAAGCTCGACAACCCAGACGGGCGAATCATTCAACTTTCGCCATAAGCGCCAAGCCAAGTTTTGAACAAGAGATTACGGAGGATACCGATGATTCAGCGCAAGATGATCACCTGGGCGGCGGGCCTGGCTGCTGCGTTTGGGCTCTATGCCAACGCCGGCCTGCCGGCAGCTCATGCATCGAGCCACCGCGAGGCGCCGCTCATCGCCGAGGACCCGGCGGCCGACGCGACCGACCTGTACGCATTCCTGACCCCTTCGACCGCGTCCGACGTCTCCGTCGTGCCCGGCTCGCTGGTGCTCATCGCCAACTACTGGCCGCTCGAAGAGCCAGGCGGCGGCCCCAACTGGCCTCGCTTCTCGGATCAGGTCCTGTACGAGATCAAGGTCGACAACGACGGTGACGCCGTCGAGGACATCACGTATCAGTTCCGCTTCAAGACCCAGTATGTAAACCCCGGCAGCTTCCTGCTCGCCGCTGGCAAGGTGACCGCCGCCAACAGCCAGAACCTCCAGGTTCGCCAGAGCTACTCGGTGACCCGCGTCGACAAGGGCGGCGGCAGCACCGTGCTGCTGACCGATCAGCTGACGCCGCCGGTCTATGCCGGCGACTTCACGATGGGCAATGAGGCGGCCTACCAGGCCATGGCCGACAGCACCGTCTACGCGCTGGGCGGCGACGCCACCACCAACGGCCGCGTCTTTGCCGGCCAGCGCGACGATCCCTTCTTCGTGGACCTGGGCGGCGTGTTCGACCTGGTGCGCATCCGCTGCAAGGCCATGGGCGGCGCGACACCCAACGATGCCAACGGCTGCGCCACCGGCAACGTCAAGGGCGTCGACTATGTCGGCGGCTACAACGTCCACACCCTGGCCCTCCAGATCCCCGTCAGCAAGCTGCTCAAGAGCGGCGCCGGCGCGGGCAAGGATCAGGTCCTCGGCGTGTGGACCACTGCCAGCCGTCCGCGCGTGACCATCCGCCGCGCTCCGCCGCTCACCGCCGCCACCCGCGTCAAGACGCAGGACACGGTCGGCCCGTGGGTGCAGGTGTCGCGCCTCGGTCTGCCGCTCATCAACGAAGTGATCCTGCCGCTCGCGCTCAAGGACTATTACAACTCGATGCCGCCGTCGAACGACGCCGCGGTGTTCAGCTCGGCGCAGGGCAGCGTGCTGCTGACCGATCCCGAGCTGGCCAAGGCGCTGGGTCTGCTGTATGGCCCCACCGTCACACCGCCGGCCGCTGGCCGCACCGACATCGTCCAGCTGGTGCAGTTCCACATCAGCCCGAACTCGGATGGCTCAAGCCCCATCGGGCCGTTCAAGGGAATGACCTACGGCCTGGCCGCGGCTGACATCCTGCGCGTGGATGTCTCGGTGCCGCCGCCGACCGATCTGTCGACCAATCCCATGGGCGCGTTCGGCAGCGGCGACAACAACGTCGGCTTCCCCAACGGCCGCCGCCTTCACGACGACGTGGTGGACATCGAAGAGAAGCTCATCGCCGGCGCCCTGCGCGGCACTGCGGCCGGCGTGATCGCCGCGATCACCGACGCTGTGGATGGCAACGACAAGCCCTTCCTGAACAAGTTCCCCTACGTTGCCACGCCCTGGTCCGGCTCGCGCGTGAACACCACCACCGCGCCGTTCCCCTATCTCCACACCGCTCAGTAGCCCGATTGCTTTTTCATCCAGACTGCTAAGATCGTAGGCGCGGCGCCGTTGCCACTGGGCGCGGCGCCCTTCCTTACCCTTAGCTCCCGGAGTGCCTACAATGACTCACAAACCTCTGGTCTCGCACTCTCTCCGCAGCGTGCTGCGGCTGGTTTTACCGACGGTAGCGCTGACAGGCTTTCTGGGCTGTGACACCATCGGTGGCACGGGCCTCAGCGACCTCGGCTCGGGCCATGCCGACATGACCGTGATCAGCCACTTTGGTCTGGTCCGCATGGCCAGCACGACCTCCACCGTCGGCTCCCAGACCACCTCGGGCTCGTCGGCGACGGCCTTTTTCTTCGACAAGATGCAGCAGGACGCCGGCTGCGCGCGCACCGATGTCGGCGCCTGCTCGCTCTACGCCTGCGCCGGCTCGACCTTCACGCTGCCTTCGGCTGGCAGCATCACCGTCACCGGCGGCACCCAGGCGGTCGGGCTGACCACCCGCGGCGATGGCAGCTACGTGGCCTTCGCCAACAGCTCCAGCATCGTCTTTCCGCAGGGGCAGAAGCTGATCCTCGACGCCGCCGGCCAGACGGCGCCCGCGTTTCACGTCGAGCTCACCCCACCCACGAGCGCCTTCAACCTGACCATCCCCGACGGAACGCGCAGCGATCCCCTGATCCTCAGCGTCGGCCGCAACCGGGACCTCCAGGTCACCTGGTCGCCGCTGCTCGCCGGCACCCGCGTCCACGCCGAGCTGAACCAGAGCCTGGAGTCAAACCATGCGCTGCTGCTCGAGTGCGACTACGACGGCACCGCTGGCAACGGTACGCTGCCCGGCTCGCTGCTGGCCAAGTTCATGCTGACCAGCGGCCAGTTCAACGTCGCGCAGCTCCTCATCGGGCCCTCGGCCGCGACCTCCGTAAAGCAGAACGGCTGGGACATCAGCGTCGTGGCCACTTCAGCGGGGCGCGAAGGCCGCGTCACGATTACCGATTAGCTCGCGCGCGCCGGCCCCCGCATCCCTGCGAGCAGCGCCGCCAGCGCTTCGGGGTCGTGCTCGCGCACCGTCCGCAGACCCGCCTCGGCAATAGCGCGCGAGACCGACTCGCTGTCGCGATCGCCGCGCACGCGCTCGATCGCCTCGGGCCGCACCAGCTGGATCGTGGGATCGGGGCTGCGCCGCATGAAGCGCACAGCCACATCGCGATTCTTCAGGTTCATCGGCAGCTCGGGATGGAACGCCACGACGAAAAACTGGATCGGCTGGCTGCGATTGGCCTGGTACGCACGCTGCACGTTGCTGACGAAGCGCTCGAACGGCTGCGCCTCGATCCGCAGCCGCGGCAGCAGCAAGAGCCCCACGTCGATCTCGGGCCGCGCCTCCGCATCGAGCCGGCGGATGTGGGCGGCCACTGCCTCCACGTCGGGCTCGCTGAGCAGCAGCACCTCGCGGTGCAGGCGCCCGCTCTCACGGCAGCTGCGGGCATACGGGCAGATCGCCAGCGCCTCGATGAATTCGTGCAGGTAGCGATCGTTGCGACGCAGCGCTTCGCGCACCTCCGCTTCGTCGTCCAGCGCTCCCGCTGGGGGCCCATCCTTCGGCTCTGGCGCAGACATCTGCTCAATATAGCAAGATTGACAGCGGGCACCGCGCCCGATAAGTACCGAGAGCCATTCTGATAGTTGTAGCTGGTAATGGCAGCTGCTCCACCAAGGACGAGGCCCCCATGATTCGCGAAGCCCTGCGCCGCACCGACCCCGAGCTTGCCGCCCTGCTTGACCTGGAGGACCAGCGTCAGCGCGACACCATCCGGCTCATCCCGTCGGAAAACTACACCTCGGCGGCAGTGCTCGAAGCTGCTGGCTCGGCGCTCTCGAACAAGTACAGCGAGGGCTACCCGGGCCGCCGCTACTACGAGGGCCAGCAGTACATCGACCAGATCGAGAACCTGTGCATCGCTCGCGCCAAGGCCCTGTTCGGGGCCGACCACGTGAACGTCCAGCCCTACTCCGGCTCGCCGGCCAACCTCGCGATCTACCTGGCCTTCTGCAAGCCCGGCGACGTCATCATGGGCCTGGGTCTGCCTGCCGGCGGCCACCTCACCCACGGCTGGAGCGTCTCGATCAGCGGCAAGTACTTCACGTCGGTTGCCTACGGCGTGCGCAAGGAGACCGGCCGCGTCGACCTCAACGAGGTGGACGAGCTGGCCCAGAAGCACAAGCCGAAGCTCCTTTTTTGCGGCGGAACCGCGGTGCCGCGCACCATCGACTTTGCCGGCTACGCCGAGATCGCCCGCCGCTGCGGCGCCATCCTGGTTGCCGACATTGCGCACATCGCCGGGCTCATTGCCGGCGGCGCCCATCCATCGCCGGTCGGCCACGCCGAGGTGGTGAGCTCCACAACCCACAAGACGCTGCGCGGACCTCGCGGCGGCATGCTGCTGTGCAACGCTGCGCACGCCCAGGCCATTGATCGCGCTGTGTTTCCGGGGCTCCAGGGCGGTCCGCACAACGCCCAGATTGCTGGGCTCGCCGTGGCCCTGCGCGAGGCCCAGAGCGACGACTTCCGCCGCTACGCGCACCAGATCGTGCGCAACGCCCAGGCGCTCGCCGCCGCCCTTTTAGCGCGCGGCTACGAGCTCGTCACCGGTGGCACCGACAACCACCTCATCCTCATCGACCTCACGAACAAGGGGCTGCCCGGCAAGCGGGCGGCGCAGGCGCTCGATCGCGCCGGCATCGAGACCAACTACAACTCTGTGCCCTTCGATCCGCGCAAGCCGTTTGACCCCTCGGGACTGCGCATCGGCACCCCGGCCGTCACCTCGCGCGGGCTCGGCGAGTCCGAGATGGGCGACATCGCGGCCTGGATCGACCGCTCGCTCGAAGCCGAAAAGCGCGGCGACAGCCAGGAGCAGAGCCGGATCGCCGCCGAGATCCGCGAGCTCCTGGTGCGCTTCCCGGCGCCCGGCCTATGAGCCTGCGGTCCATCTTCTGCCTGGGCGCGGTGCTCGGCGCGCTCTTTGGGCCAGCATCCGGCCGGGCGGCCACACCCGCTGCCACAGCGACGCAGAGCGCTGCGGCGAGCAGCCCCCACTGCCTGCCGCAGCGCAGCGCGGATCTGGTTCAGCTGGTGCAGTCGCAGCCCCTGGCTCTGCGCCGAGGGGGAGGGCAGATGGTGCCGGTGACGCGCGGCTCGCCGCGCTGGATGGCGGGCTTCAACGCCGTGCTTGCCTGGCAGAACGACGACTGCTCGGCCTTCGCGACCTTTGTGGAGCTCATGGGTTACGAGGCCATCGAGGTCCTGGACACCGTCACCCGGACCCGCCACTGGCTGGTGGCCGAGCGCGGCGTGGATCGAGCGCTGCGCTACAGCGGCCTGTTCGTTCTGCGCGCGCCCGAGGAGCTGGCCCGCGCCCGCCGCCTGGTCATCAACGCGCCGCACGTCGGCTTCGACTTCACCGACGACCGCGCCGTGCGCCTGTACCGCGAGCTCGGGGCCAGCGTGTTCGTGCAGAACACCGCTCACCGCTGCAACCTCGAAGCCTGCTCGGGCTGCGGCAGCTTTGGCGGCTACGCCTGCGGCGGCTGCGCCCGCGTCTCGGACAGCGCGCACTCGGTGGACAACCTTCAGTTCGCCGTCTTTGCCGCGCTGGAGGCGACGCGCACCCACGACAGCGCCCGCCCGTGGCTGCACTTCGAGTACCACGGCATGGCCGCCCGCCCGCCGCAGCCCGGCTGCACCGGCGTTGCCCAGGTGAGCCAGGGCAGCCCCAGCCCGCTCCCCGCGGCCGTGGATGAGGGCACCTATCCGAACCGCTTCTGGCGGGCGCTCGAAGCGCGCATCGGCGACCCGTGCGTCTGCTACCACCAGCGCGAGCGCGGCTGCCTGCTGCCCGGCTCATTTTCCGTGTTTGGCCGCCTGGTGAATCAGGAGTCGAGCGGCCCGTTTGACCCCTGCACGCAAGAGGCGACGCGCCTCTCGGGGCGCTACGTGCACTTTGAGTGGCACCAAGTTGCCGTCGAAGACGTCGCCGCCGCCCTGGCCGCCGCAGTGCCCCTGCCCAGCACAACCAAATAGCGCGCATTAAGATAGATTCATGGGCCCTGTGATCACCGCGCATCCCCTGCAGCTGACCTTTGCGGCAGCGTGTGCGGATGTGTTCGCGCAGGATCCGGTAAACCACGACGGCCTGCCGCGCCGCGGCGTGGCCTATCTGGTGCGCGCCGATCGGGCGGTCACGGCCGCCTCGGTTGTCGAGGGCTGCGCCGTGGGGCAGCCGGTGTGGCTGCGCTTTTCAGGCGGGGTGCGGGCCTCGTTTGTGCTGGCCGTTGATCCCGAAGCCGACTGCGCGCTGCTGGAGCTGCGGCCCGCGATCATCAGCCAGCTGGCGCTGACGCTGCGCCGCGGCCTCAGCCAGCACGGCGATGCCTGCCAGACCTGGTCCGCGGTGCCCACGCTGCGCGCCGCCGGGCAGGTCGTTCAGGCGCTGGTCTCCGAGCCGCTGGGCGAAGATGCGCTGCGCGGGCCGGCGATGCTGCTCCACATGGTCGCCGGCAGCGAGCGCTGGCATCCGAGCCTGGCCGGCAGCCCGATCCTCCACGACGGCTACGTCGTCGGCCACCTGCGCGCCTTTGCCAGCGAAGGGGGCGAGACGCTGCTTGTCGCCTGTCCCGCCCCCTACATCGATGCGCTGCAGCTGTCGCCGAGCGCCACGCGGCCGCCGCAGCCGCCCAAGGCCGGCTATTCCCCGGACTGGTATGTCAGCCGCTCCGACCTGGAGGGCGCGGCGCTGCGCAGCCTGGAGAGCCCCGAGCGTCCGCTGCTCTTGCGGGCGCCGGATGGCCACGGCAAGACCTGGTTCCTGCAGAACCTCTTGCGCGCGCAGCGCCAGCGCGGCCACCTGACGCTGTATCTGAACGTCGAGCGTCTGCCGTCGCTGCCGAGCATGTCCATGGCCGGGTTCTCCGAGCTCCTGAGCGACCGCGTGCAGCAGCTGCCCGGCGAGCCGCCGCCGCTGCCGCGAGCGCTGCTGCCCGACGGCCGGGCGCTCACGGCCGAGGACGGCAGCCTGCGCGCGCCGCACGCGAGCATGCAGCGGCTGCTGCGGGCCAGCAGCGGCCGCCGCGTGTATCTGGCGCTCGACGGGCTCGACGCCCTGCGCGACACCATGTTTCAGGACGAGGCCCTGGCGCTGCTCTCCAGCTGGGCGCAGCGCAGCAGCCGCGAGCCGGGCTGGCATGACCTGCGGCTCATCCTGGTCAGCGCCACGTCGCCAGAGTGGCTGGTGCAGCCGCTGCCCGATCGGCCGCTGCTGGTGCAGGTGCAGGAGCTGCCCGACCTGTCCGCAGCCGAGCTGCTGGAGCTGGCGCTGCTGCATCAGCTTCAGCCCACGCCCGAGGAGCTGCTGGCCTTGCAGTCGCTGGTCGGCGGCCACCCCTACCTGGCGCGCGTGGCCCTGTACGCCGCTGCGGTGCGCGGCATGCCGCTGGGCGATGTGCTGCACCGCCGCACGGGAATGCCGACGGTGTTCGATCCGTTCCTGGAGTCCTGCCAGCGCCGGGTCGCGGCGCAGCCGGGCCTGTGGCCGACGCTGGAGCGCCTCTTGCGCGGGCAGAAGCTCGATGCGCTGGATCAGCTGCTGCTGCCGCGTCTGGAGCGCATGGGCATCGTGCGCCGCGCCGCCCTTACCACGAGCAGCGGCGAGGCAACCTACAAGCTGCGCTACCCGCTGTACCTGCACCTGCTCGAATTTTAAGGGAATTCAGGCGACCGCGGCGATGCGCGGGGCGGGCCTGGGCTTGTAGAAGAGCCGCAGCAGCGCCTTGCTCAGCTCGATCGCCGGAATCACCGACGCTGCGAGCACAGTCGCCAGCAGCCAGTCGCGACCCGAGATCGGGTAGGCATG
>Ga0075163_10008332_pt1 | contig 13674 bp, 5 predicted proteins | sample JI1023141ADNA_FD_71478 | JGI IMG/M metagenome (GOLD analysis project Ga0075163, IMG submission 71478) | Wastewater effluent complex algal communities from Wisconsin, to seasonally profile nutrient transformation and Carbon sequestration -... | ecosystem: Engineered > WWTP > Effluent > Algae...
CGAAGAACGGCAATGTGCTCATTCCCGTTCGGGCGAATGACACTGATGCCGATGCCGATCCGCTCCTCGTGGCCGCCGTGACTCAAGGCGCCCACGGAACGGTCGTGATCGACGCCTTGACCGGAAATCCGAAGTACACCCCTGCCAGATCTTTCATCGGTAGCGATTCCTTCACCTACACGGTGATTGACGGTCACGGGGGAAGCGACTCGGCGACGGTATCGGTGGTGGTCGCATCACAGCTCGGAGACGACTTGCCCAATGTCCTGACCGGAAAGACGGGCGCCGACGTCATTCTGGGACTGGGCGGGGCCGACGTCATCTCCTCCGAGGGTGGCAACGACACGGTTGATGGTGGCGATGGCAACGACGTGCTGCGCGGTGGCACGGGTACCACGGATGTGGTCAGGGGGGGTAGCGGAGACGACGTCGTCCAGGTCGTGGGCAGCGAACTGACCGGCGATGTGATCGATGGTGGTTCGGGGGTCGATGTGCTCGCCTTCCTGGGCGACGTGATCCTTGGCAGCGTCAGCTTCACGCATGCGGGCGTCGATGTCCTGGACATGGGAGCGTTTTCACTTTCGGTTCAAGGTACGACCCCGCTCGATCTGACGTCAATGACACTTGTGCGACAGGGAGCGATCATCGGCGACTCCGCAGCCAACACGATTCTCGGAACTCAGGGCAACGATGATCTCAATGGCGGTGGCGGTGCCGACGTGCTGAAAGGCGGCAGCGGGAATGACGTCATCCGCGGCGGCAGCGGGACAGACATCGTTGTGGGCGGCGCTGGCAATGACCAGTTGTTTGGAGGCGCGAACGGTGCGGCCGACCGAAGCGCTGACCGATTCGTCTTCAATGGCCTGCTGGATGCCATCACCAACGTTGACACGATCACGGGGTTCGAAGCGTCGGCACGCGATCGCATCGTGCTCGACCCGGCAACGTTCTCGGCGGTCGTGGTCAACGGAACTGGGGCCTTGGACAGTGGGGAGTTTCGAGCCAATGCCGGCGGCGTGGCCAGGGACCCGGATGACTTCGTGCTCTACGACAACGCCACTGGCAATCTGTACTACGACCCAGACGGCAACAACGCTGCGCCGAAAGTGCTGTTTGCCGTGCTCGTTGGAGTGACGGGTTCTCTGGACTTCAGCGACTTCACAACGGTCTTGCCGGTTGGAGGCTGATGGCGCCAGTCTCCATCCCATCGGTCGCTGTCAGGTCTGCCACTGATAGCCGTCTCGCTTCTGACTCGGACAACTCTCCGGCGAGGAGGCGGCTCGCGCCCTATCGGGCGGGCCGCGTGCCGCTTGCGGTCTCCCACCAGACGAACGCGGCCCAGTGGTAGGGATGGGCGTACGCGCCGCTCGGGTGGCGGGCCAGCCAACGCCGCTGCGCCTGGGCGAGCCAGCGGACGTCGAGGTCGGCGCCCGACCGCCCGGCGCCGGTGGCCGCCCACGGCCGGTAGAACTCGCCCATGAACGAGGCCGTCGACGCGTCGGCGATGGGCCAGAGGCTGGCGAGCACGCTGCCGACCCCTGCCTGACGCAGGACACCGGCCAAGCCGTTGTACTCCCGCCCTTGGCGCGGCGACTCGCTCACCGCGCTGTCGCAGGCCGACAGCAGTACCAGGCGAACCTGCTTCCAGGGCATCTGCGCCAGGCGCGCCAGCGGCAGGCGCTGCCCGTCGCCCAGCAGGAGGTAGGAAGACTCCTCCTCGGCGGCCGCCAGGTGGAAGTGCGACGCGATGTGGACCACGCGGGGCGCCGCGACCAGCGTGTCGTGCAGCGTCTGCGCGGTGAAGTCCTGGTCCTTCAGCACCCGGACGGACGAACCCGGCTGCCGGCGCAACTGCGCGAGCGACGCCAGGGTGTTCAGCTCCGCGTCGACGCCGGGCAGCGCGGCGTGTTCGGCATCGGGCGTTGTCCGGCCGAAGGCGGCCAGTTGCAGGCTGCCTGCCTTCGCGCTTGCCGCTGCGTGGCTTCGGCTGTGCGCCACCTGATCGGGTGGGCTTGAAAGCGCCTTGCCGGTGGCGGCCGGCGGGCCAGCGCTGACCTGGATGCCGTCGTCCATCACCAGTCCGTAGCGCTGCACGAGGTAGCGTTGCCCGTCGTGCAACGCGGCCAGCGGCAGGACTCGAAGTGCACCGTCCAGGCTGATGTGCAGTTGGCGAATGCCGCCCAGGTGTCCTTGCACCGGCTTGATCAATAGGTCATGGAATTCACGTGCCCCGCTCAAGGCGTCGGTGGCGGGGTTGAGCAACTTGGCTCGCCAGGCGTGCACGCGGCGATGAAGTTCGTTGCGCACGATCGGCACGCGGCGCCGGTGCCAGCCTCGCGCGGTCGTGACGAGAATGTCCAGGTGCTGTTCGCGCACGAAGTACTGCAGTCGGGCCAGGCCAGTCGTTGGCAGGTCCCGCCCTGATGGCTGGCCAGCCGATGTCTCCGGCGCACAGCGGACGCCCGAAGTGACGGCCGTCGTGCGGCCGCAGGGGGCGTCGCCGGCTCCCGGCTGCACGCGTAGGGAGAGAGATCCCAGCAGGGCATGCAAGTCGCCCTGTGTCCGGTTCAGCACCGCCTCGCTGGCTGGATCGTCGAGCCAGCCCATCCCGCGAGTTTCCAGAGGCGCCGGGCGTGCCCGCGCGTCGGCCAGAGGCTGCTCGGCGACCATGCGTCCGACGAGCGGCGCGAGTGCCGTTTCGAACTGTCGCTCCTGCGGGCTCAAGGCCAGGGCGCTGGCCCGCGCCTCTGCCGCACGCTTCCGCGAGCGGCGGGTGAAATCGTGCAGTTCCTCCTCCCTCAACACGCGCAAGGCGTCGCGGGCCTCGAGGTAGCGCCCTTCGTCGATCAGCAGCGCGATGAACTCGCGCAGGTCGGCCTCGTGGTCGGCCAGCGTCGCGCGGTGCATGCTGTCGTCCTGCGCGAGGCGGCCGCGCTGGCGCAGCGCCTGCAGGGCGTTGGCGCCTCGCTTGAACCACCACACGGCGACGTCGGGTTGGCCACCCGAGAGTTGCCGGGCCATCGCAAAGGCGCTTTGTACGCTCACGCCTGGATCGCGTTCGCTGAGGCTACGCACCAGTGCGCGCTCCAGCAGGGAGCGCGCCTGGGCCGGGTCGCGCTCTTTCACTGACCATGCGGCGGCGATCTCGACCAGCGCGCGTGTGGGCTGCAGGGGCTGTAGCCGCAGGTGGGCGTGGCGCTGCAGAAAGTCCTGTGACCAATCCAGCAGGGCCGCGTCGCCGGTGCGGTGGGCCAGCTTGGCCAGGCCGAAAGCCGGCGCGCCGGTGCCACCGTCGACCGGGCTGTTGCGCTCCAATTCGCGCCGCACTTCGTCGACGGCGCCCGGCACGCCACGCAGCAGTCGCGCTTCGGCCCGGTGCAGGTCCGCCACCTTGACCTCGACCCGATCATTGGGCAACGCAGACGCCTGGGCATGACGCTGGGCCGCATCGGCAAAGGATTCGGCCTGGTCGTGGTCGCCAAGCACATTGGCGATGCTGGCCAGGTGATAGTTCATCCGCATCAGGTTGCCGTGCTCAGGCGGCACGCGCCGAAGCATCCAGTCGCGCAGGGCGATGAACTCGTCGCGCGCCTCCAACCACAGCCCGTTGGCGGCCAGGGCGGGCGCTCGCTCTCCGGCGATGAACATTTGCAGGTCCACGTCGGCCGGGTGGTGCCGCTGCGCCAGCGTGGCGGCCTCGTCCATTACCGCGAGAGCTTCCGCGCCGCGGTCAGCGGAGCGGTGGGCGAACGAGACGGCTCGACGCAGCAGCAGGGCGGCCCGATGCTCCGGGCCGAAGCGCTCGCCGATCCAGCGCAGGTGAGACTGGATCTGCGGCAGCAGTGCGTGCTGGCCGTAGAGTGAGTTGGCCCATCGGTCCAGGTCTTCGCGGGCCGCAGCATCCTGGCCGATCTTCACGGCTTCGAGCAGGGCTTGCACCACCTTCCGTTCTTCGGCCTCGGCCTCGTCTCGCAGACCGAAGTCGCCCATCAGCATCCACTTGCCATGCAGCAAGACCATGCGGGCGCCGGTGCGACGTTCCACGCCGTGCGGCACCCGGGCCAAGTGGAGAAGGCCGGGCGCCGCCAACTCGCCGACGACTGCGGCCGTCACAGGCTGGCCGTGGCCTTGCATCAGACGCGCTTCGCAGCGCATGCGCAGACCGAACCAGGTGATGCTCGTCTGCATCCAGCCGCGATGGGCCAGCGCGGCGGAATGATCGAGGAGGGAGAGGCAGCGTGACCAGTCGCCCGCCTCGATGGATACGTGCACCTCCTCGTTCAGCTGGAACAGCCGTTCCTGCTCGGGACGGTCAAGCTGGGCGCGGCTCGAGCTCTGCATCGCCAGTGCCAGCACGCCCACGGCGAGCGGTCGCCACAGCGGTTGGAGGGGGTGTCGGGAGCTCATGGGCGCAGCGTTGGGGTCAGGACATCGATTGTCGTGTCGCGGGCTTCCGGGCGTCGTCCGTCTGCACCCATTCTGATCGAGATCGATGCTGCGGCCGATGCTTACTGGCCAGCATGGAGCTGCCTTCTGCGCTGCCCCCCCGCGGTCGGGGGGCTGAGACTTTGCGGGCCGATGTTTCCAAGCTCTCGGGCAGACGCGTCCCGCAGTCCGCGCGCGATCTTGGTTGTCCCGAATCCACCGTTTCAAAGGGCCGCCCTGAACGCACTCTCCGTGTAGCTGCTCGTCTTGCTCGCCGGCCCCGGAACTGGGAGGCGGTCAGTACCTGGACGGCTCCAGAGACATTCTGGTGCCTGACATTCACGGTGGCTCCGCACAGTCGTCTTTGACGGCCAACTGGGTCAAGATCGATGCCTTGAATGCGCGGACCAACGCCACCGCTTCCGAACTGGCACTGATGCCGGCAACATTTGCCGTCTCAACTGCGCTGTCGGCAGCGCGCCGACGTACGGAGTACCGGCCAGTCTGGATGCCAGGCTCTGGAAGTGGCTGCCGATCGTCACCACGCTCGACGGCGGTGGGTCTCGGACGCTTGGTGCTACCGCCTCGAGACACCAACAAGCTGCCTTCGGCCAGCGAGTTCGCGATCGCCGCCGGATTCGTGCGCGGAGTCGACGTCTTGGAGCTTCTGGTCACCGACACCGGGCTGCCATGCGGCGAGATGGCCTGGGGCTTGAAGGTGGTGCCGAGGTGGGCTGACCCGCGAAACGGTGGAGTCGACGGCGGTGCATCGATTCGCAGGCCATGGGCGGGCTGCTGCACGGCGATGGCTGAAAATCCTGTGTCATGCGCCTCGCCCATTCCGTCTGAGCTCGATGCTCCGATCCGCCTTCGTTGCCGCCCTGCTTGGCGCCGTGTTGGCCGCGGCTGCTGCCTCCGCGGCCACGAGCTCGCCGCACCCCGACGAGTCGTTGGTTCAGGCCGCCGCCGCCGAAGCGATGGCGCATGTGCTGAGGCATGACGCACCCGCCTGCCGCCCTGTGGTGGATCGCGTGGCGCATGCGGCCCTGGCCGCCTGGACGCCGGCCTCGCGAGCCTGGCTGGAAGCCCGCGTCATGTGCCTGCCGGATCACCTGCCTCCGGTGACGATGAGCCGTGCGCAGTTGGATGCGATCTTCGGGCCACTGCAGGCCCTGCTCGCCCGCGCACCCTCGCTCGACGAACGCTCGGTCGAACTGGCCGTGCGGCTGTCGGATGCCCACGTCAACGCGTTGCTGAACCATGGTTGGGCCGACGACGCAAAGGTGCACGAAGCGGCTTTCGTTCGCCCTTGGCTGGCCCGCCTCGCCCGCAACTCGGCCGATGGCGTGGCGGCGGCGGCGCTGCGCCACTGGGCTTCGCGCTACTACGGCGCTCGCGATCGGGTGTCGCGCATCGCGACATGGCGTGTCGAAGTGGCGGCAGTGCTGGGCGAGGGGCACTCCGTCGAGTTGCAGTTGCTGGCAGCCGCGGCATTCGGGAACCGCCTGCTGGGTCGGCCGGAGGCTGCGTTGCGGGCCGCCGAGGCGCTGCAAATGCTGACCCGGCGCCACCATGGCAGCGAACGCCGCCGCCTGGCCAATGCTGCGTCCGAGATGGGCCTGGCGCTGGCCGCCCAGGGCCGGCTGACCGAGGCGATGACACAAGTGCTGTTCGTGCGCGAGGCGTTGCTCGAGCAGCAGCCGACACCGCATGCCAGTCTGATGCGTGCGAACTACAACCTGGCCAGCCTGGCTTTCGAGGCTGGCGACGACGATGCCGCAGTCGCGTATGCCGATGTGTCCATCGCGCACAGTCGCCAACAGCCCGACAAGCGCACCGAGAGCGAAGCGCTGGCCGCGATGTTCACGCGTGGCATGGCACGCCTGCGGCGCGGCGATGCCGAGGCGGCTGAAGCGCTGCGCCAGCTGATTGACTCGTTGCCGCATGAATCGGTCGGCAGCAATGAGCCGGCGTTTGCATTGGCGCGGCACGCGCAGCACCGAGGCGATGCCGGGACGCTGACCTGGGCGCAGGGCTACCTGCACCGCTATGCCAGGATCCACATGGATGTGTTGCACGCCGACCGGCCGCTGCTCGGCATGCTCGACGCGGCGCTCGAGCCTGCCGGCAGCGTGGTCCGCCGCAGCCACCTGCAACGCGCCCTGGCCTTCGCGCTGGTCGGCCGCAGCGGCACGCTCGAGGCCCAGGCCTGGTTCACGCTGGCGGCCGACCACGAGACCGAGCATCCCGACCTGGCGATCTGGTTCTACAAGCGCGGTGCCAATGTGCTGCAGCAGCGGCGCGGTGAGCTCGGCATCGACGACCCTGGCGCGCAACGAGCCTGGCTGGCCGACCATGAAGGCTACCTGCGCCGCTTCGTCGCGCTGCTGATCGACCGAGGCCGACTGGCCGAGGCGCAGCAGGCCCTGCGCGTCTTGCGCGACGAGGAACTGCACGAGTACACCCGCCGCTCCGAAGGCGGTGCGCGGCGTGGCTCCAGCGTGCGCCTGGCGCTGGTTGCCCACGAGCGTTTGCTGGACGCGCGTCTGGCCCCGGTGGTCGACCGCCTGCGCGCCGAGGCGCCCGCTGCAGATGCGCGTGCTGACGCGGTGGCCGCCTGGAGCGAGCGCTTGCGCCGCCGTGACGATGCCTTGCAGGCCGCCATCGATGTCACGGCCGAACGACTGGGGCAGCTCGCTGAACCATCCGCGGTGGCCCCGCCCGAGCCGGCCGCGGCGAACGCCGCCGAGCCGCCGCTTGCGGCCGGCGAGCGACGCCTGACCTACTTCGTCCGGCCCCAAGGCCTGGACATCGTGGTGCAGGGGCCGTTCGGTCTGAAGCGATTGGCACTGCCCGTGCCGGCGACCGAACTGGCGCGCCAGGTGCACACGCTGCGCACCGTGCTTGCGCGGCCGTCGGAAGATGCGCGCATTGCCACCCGGGTGCTGTACGAGCGGTTGCTGGCACCGGTGCTGCCGTGGCTGCAGGGCGCCACCGCGGTGCGGGTGGTGGCCGACGGCGTGCTGCGATTCGTGCCCTTCGGGGTGCTGCACGACGGCCGGCGCTACGCGGCCGAGCGCTGGGTGCTGGTGAACGAGGCGATCTCGGGTGCGGAGAGGCGCGGTGTCGATCGATCGGGGCGCCAGCTGCTGGTGGCGCTCGGCCGCACCACCGGCGATCGCGACCATGCGGCGCTGCCGGGCGTGGCGCTCGAACTGGCCGGCCTGCCGCACACGCGCTCACTGAGCGTGCGCCGCCTCCTCGATGGTGACTTCACCGCTGCGGCACTGGCTGGTGCGCTGGCAAAGCGGCCGTTGGTGGTGCACCTGGCCAGCCATTTCGTGCTTGGGGCGCCAAGCGAACAAGGCGCCTACCTGCTGCTTGGCGACGGCGAGCGCATGCCGCTGCCGAGGCTGCGTGCGTTACCCTGGCAAGGCGTGCACCTTGCGGTGCTCTCGGCTTGCGACACCGGCGTGCCCGAGCCGGGGGTGCCGGGGCGCCAACTCAGTGGTCTTGCTGCGGTGCTGCACGACGCCGGCGCGGCCAACGTGCTGGCCACGCTGTGGCCCGTGACCGACGACAGCACCTCTGCCTGGATGCAGGACTTCTATCGCCAAGGCGGTGGCCGGGCGGGACTGCCGCAGCCGGCCTGGGTGACCCAGGCCCAGCGCCGCTGGCTGCGCCGGCATGCCGGCACGGCGCTGGCGCATCCACACCACTGGGCAGGGTTCGTGTGGATGCGCGGGGTCTGATTGCCGACACCCGGACGGCCACGCGGTCCTCAGGCCGGTGCAGTCGCCGGCACGAACATCGGGTCGCAGACGCAGACAGGTCGCCGGTGCCGGAGTGCTCGACCGTTGGATGGTCCTGCCGCCAAACCCTCAGGCCCCGCGAACGCGGGCGGCCTGCCGCGGCCGCGCAATTGAACGCTAGAAGGCCCAGCGCGCCGACAGCCGCACGTAGCGCGGGGCCTGGAAGGCAAGTGGCGACTGGTAGTTCTGGTTCAGCTGGTAAGGCGCAGCCTGGCTGGCGGCGCGGCTGTAGTCGCGCACCTGGTTCCACTCGGTGGCCGACTGGCGGTTGAAGACGTTGAACACCTCGGCCTGCAGCGTGATCTGGCGCGCACCCCAGGCCGGCGTGTAGGCCAGGCGAAGGTCGAGCTGGTGGGTCCATGGCGTGGTGCCGGCGGTGCCGCGCTGCAACAGCACCGCGCCGCTGGTCTCGTCCTTGAGGCAGTAGTACGAGGAGGCGGCTGGGTACTGGCCCGCCTCGTCGAAATCGGCCACCGAGGGCGGCACGAAGCCGATGCAGCTGGTCGGCCGACCGGACGCCAGGATCAGGTTCGCACCGACGCTGACCTGCGGCGACAGTGTCAACGACCCGGCGACCTTGAGGACATGTCGCCTGTCGTTTGGCAGCAGACCGTCGGCACCATGGGTGAAAGAGGCGAAGTCGAAGTCCTGCGTGATGCCGGCGTCGCTCTGCTTCAGGTCGGACTGCACGTAGCCTTCGGCGGTGCCGCGGCTGCGTGACCAGGTGTACGAGCCCAGCAGGCTCCAGCCGTCGGTCAGCGGCCGTTCCAGGCTCAACTGCAGTGCCTGGTAGCTGCGCCGGTAGCGGGCCAGGCCCAGCTCGGCCGCCGGCACCGTGATCTCGACCAGCTTGCCGTCATTGGCGAGGTCGGTGCGCAGATGCAGGTCGCGGCCGGGGTTCATCAGCACGCAGGGCGCGAGCGTGCCGCTGTCGAACTCGTTGTGGCCATTGCGCAAGGCCCAGGCTTCGATGGCCTGGTGGCCACAGAAGTCGTCCATGCCGTCGTTGATACGCCGCCAGACCGCCTTGGCGCCGAACAGCCACTGCCGGCTGACAGCCTTCTGCAGGCCGACGATGAACTCGTCCTGATTCATCGGGCGCAGATGGGGGTCGGCGACGCTGCCAGGGTTGGGCAGGCGGCCGTCCGACGGCGCGATGGCGTCGCCGACCTGCGTGCTCATGCCCACCGGGGCGCCAGTGCGGCCGTCCTTGCCGGTGAAGGTGAAGAAGCGATCCGCGAAGATCTCGCCACGGGTGGCGCGGATGTTGGTGTTGGACGCCACCGGGATGTAGTAGCGCCCGGCGGTGCCGAAGACCTTCAGCGTGCCGTCCTCGTCGGCGCGCCAGGCGAATCCGGTGCGTGGTGCCGGCAGGTGTCTGGCCCGTACGAAGCTGTCGCCATCGGCATTGCGGTTGTCGAAGGACTCGAGCCGCAGGCCGCCGTACAGCAGCCACTGGCGGGTGACCTGCCAGGAGTCCTCGAAATAGATAGCGTCGTTGACCACACGGTAGGAGCCCGAGGTGGACTGGATCACGCGGGCGCGTACGTACTCGCCGCCGGGTGTCGTGGCGTTGGCGATGCCATTGACGGTACCGCTGGGACTGATGAAGTAGCGGTAGTAGACGCCCCCCGAGAAGGTGGAACCGCCGGCCGCCAGCGATCGAAACGATTGCCCGTCGTAGCCGGTGCGCAGCGTGTGCGTCCCAAGCTTGAGTTCGGCGTCAAGCCGCAGCCCCTGGCGGATGTCCTGGTCGCGCGGCGCCGCAGGGTCGGTCACGGCTGGTCCGGGAAACGGCGGGGTCCAGCACCCCCTCGGGCTGAGGTCGACATTCAGCACCACTGGGCAGTCCTGTCCGGTGACACGCGCTCCGGCGGTGACGCCGGCCTGCGCACGCACGCGCCCGGCCAGGGCCGACACCGTCAGCCTGTCGCTCAAGTAGCCCGTGTACTTGCCGATCAGCACGTCGCTGCCTGAGCGCGTGTGGCTGATGCGGCCTTCGCCATCGTGGGTGCCGCTGTAGGCCGTGGCGCTGGTGTGATCGACCAGCCGGGAGCGCGACTGGTTCCAGATGCCGGTGAACTCCAGCAGATGGTTGTCGGCTGGCGCCCAGTCCACCTTCAACATGCCGTTCGGCGACGTGTCGCGCGTCAGCGTGCTGGTGCTTTGAGCGAAAGTGTCGCTGCGGTCGGCGTGCTGCTCCAGCAGACCGTAGACGAACAGGCGGTCCTTCACCAGCGGTCCGCCGGCGTGCAGCACGGTGGTCAGGTTGTCGCCGCGGTCGGCGCTCTTGAAGACCGTGTACAGGCCTTTGCGGGTTGGTTCGCCGTCGGCCACGTCTCGCCCTGCCGAGCGCAGGGTTTGCGGCTCCCAGTACACCGAAACACCACCGGCCCAGGTGTTGCTGCCACGCTGGGTCACGACGCCAATCACGCCGCCCAGCGAGCGCCCGAACTCGGCGCCGTAGCCGCCGGTGCGCACCTGCTGCTGAGCGATCGCGTCGAAGGGCAGGTCTGCGTAGGAGAGGAAGTTGCGGATGTTGGTGACGTCGAAGCCGTTGATGTAGTAGGCGTTCTCCGCGATCGACGCGCCACCGAAGGACAGCAGACTGCCACCGAAGCTGTCGCCCTTGACGGTGCCCGGCGTCAGCAGTGCGACGGCATTGATGTTGCGCGCCAGCGGCAGCGCACGCACATCCTCCTGCGTGAAGGTGGCGCCGGACTCGACACTGCCATGGTCGATCAGCGCGGCCGCGCGCGACTGCGCCACCGTGACGAGGCCGCCACCCTGGAGGTCCACTGCCGATCCGGTACCGACCTCGACCGACACCTCGCGCTGCTGGTCGCCGGCGCTGACGCGGTATCGGCCCGGAGGGAGCCGGCCGAAGCTGAAGCTCCCTTGCGCATCGACCGTGCGCTGCCAGAGCGCGCCGGTGTCAAGGTTGAGCAGGCGCACTGCGGCCCCAGGCGTGGCGCGGCCAGTCAGCGAACCGTCGGAGGACTGTGCACTGGCCAGCGTGGCAAAGGCGGACAGCACGGCAATGGCCAGCGCAGACAGCCGCGCTTGGCGAGTGGTTGCAGACCCCATCGAAACGAACTCCCTCAAGCTGTTCTTGATCTTCGGCGCAATGCGCGCCTGTAGGCCCAAGGGCCGCTCGACATTGTTCGCGATCGGCCCAGGGCATGGAATCGGGGCTGACCGCACCCCGTGACCGGGTGGATGGAGATTGCCGGGCATGGAGGCCCGGCAGATTCAGCTGATGAGACGCGGTAGGGACGAAAAGCTCAGGGCCACAAGCCCGCGCTACGGCGCCACGAACACCGTCAGCACCCCGGTGTAGCCGTACAGGTGATGCCGCGCAATCTCGCCGCTGGCGAAGAAGCCGACCAGGGGCACGTCGCCGAGGGCGTGCTGGACGATCTTCAGCTCGGCCGAGGGGCCGCCGAAGTGCGGGCCACCGCGGCCGGCGCAGCTGACGTAGAGCGCGCCGTGGATGCGCCGGCCGGCCTGCGGCGCGGGCGGCTTGCCGGGCAGCGCGCCTGGCTCGGGGCCGGCGGCGGCATAGTCGTGCGCTTCTTCCTGCGGCTCGAGTTCGTCGCGGATCTCGCTGCAGATGCGCACCAGGTCGCGCCGCGCGGCGACGGCGTCGCGGCCGCAGAAGGTCAGCCGCATGCCGGGCTCGATGCGGTCGGCCAGCGCGACGGCGTTGCGCCCGGGGTCCAGGCCGACGACATGGCGTACGCGCACATCGCTGCCGAACTGCCCCCCGCGCGCGAGCGTCGACTCGCGGGAATCGGTCAGCCCGGCCAGCGTGGCGCGCAGCCGCGGCACGGCCTCGCGGTGGTTGCCGAGGTCGCTGATGCCCAGGTCCTTCAGCAGCAGTTCCATCGCCGGCTGGCCGTCGAGTTCTTCGACGACGTTGTTCCCGCAGGCGGTGATCACGCGCGTCGGCCCGACCGGTTGGCAGCCCTGCGTGACGCGCGAGACCAGCGCGACGTCCTGCGTGAAGGCCACGCCGGACAATCCGCCCTGCAGCACCTCGTCGGCGATGTGCAGCGTGCCGTGGCGTGACGACGCCAGGCCGCCGAACAGGTAGCCGCTGGTGGTGCGGTCGCTCATCTCGGCGATCAGCTCGTCGATCTCGGGCGTGGCCGGGTCGGCGTGCACCAGCGCGCTGAAGGCCTCGATGCGCGACAGCGGCCGCGCGCCGGAAAAGACCTCGAAGCGGCCGGGCGGGATCGGCGCGAGCATCAGCACCAGCGCCGGTTCGTCGAAGTATTCGACGCCGCTGGCGGCCACGCCGATGCCGACGCAGCCGGTCCAGGCCAGCCGCGGCCAGCGCTGCTTCAGCGCGGCCAGCAACTCGCGGGCGTGCGGCGCGTACGGGTCCGTCAGGTAGACGAAGCCGAGCGTCATCGCGCCGGTGTCGTCACCTTCCTGCTGCGACAACTGCGCGTCGACCTGTGCCGCGGCCAGGGCCAGCGCCATGCGCCAGTCGGGATGCGTGGCGTGGCCGGTGACGAAGGTGCTCATCGGGCTGACGATAGCCGGGTTCCCAAATCCCTCAGCGCGGCTTGACGGGCGCCTTGGCGGGACGGGCCACGGTGCGCGCGGTCTTGGCCACCTTGGCGGTGGTCTTGGCCAGCGCCTTGGCCGGTGCGGCCACCATCGCCTCGGCCATCTGCTGGGCCGGGCCGCCGTCCTTCAGCGCGTTGGCCGCCAGGTCGGTGAACTGTTTGGTCAACGCGCCCCACCATTGCATCGGGTCGACCACGCCGGCCGCCGGTGTGGCGGCCGGATCGGCCTTCTTGCGCGCCGATGCGGGCTTGCGGGGCGCCGCGGGCGGCGCGGCTTCGGGCTCGGGCTCCGGCGCCGCGGGGGCCGGCGCTTCGGGCAGGTTGATCTTCAGCGACTCGCGCAGGTCGGCCATCGGCAGGTTCATGCCCTTCAACGTGGCCAGCGTCATGCGCTGCACCTCCAGCGCCTGGATCGTCGCGCCGAGCAACTTGGCGTTCTGTTCCAGCCAGAACTGCACCGTGCGCAGCTCGGAGATGCGCTTCTCGATCTCCTCGGGGTTCAGCGTCGGCGCGATCCACTGGCTCATGCTCGGCATGGCGGCGCCGCCGGCGCTCTTCATCAGGCCTTGCAGGAAGTCGAAGCCGGGAACCATCTTCGCGAAATCGGCGGTGGCCATGGAGGCGTCCTCGGGTGGGTGGGGTCGGTGCGCGGAATGATGCCTGCAGATTGTGCGGCGGCTCGTCGGCGGGACCCCTCGGCCGCGGGGGGCGAGCGTGCGGATTCAGCGGGCGAAGGGCACGCGATCGACCTGGAAGCCGTGCTGCCGCAGCAGGCGCGGCAGCGCCTGCGGGCCGGTCATGTGCAGCGCGCCGACGGCCGCGAACAGCCGCTGCCCCTGGGCATGGCGGGCGACGATGGC
>Ga0075163_10008333_pt1 | contig 13674 bp, 15 predicted proteins | sample JI1023141ADNA_FD_71478 | JGI IMG/M metagenome (GOLD analysis project Ga0075163, IMG submission 71478) | Wastewater effluent complex algal communities from Wisconsin, to seasonally profile nutrient transformation and Carbon sequestration -... | ecosystem: Engineered > WWTP > Effluent > Algae...
GCGGCCAGCGCCGACGTGCGGGTCGGGGTTCACGCCGCGGGAGGCCTCGAAGGCATCCTGCTTCGAGACCCCCACCCCGAGGCCGTCGTCGAGGCGGGGTTGACCGCGGAGTGCCGGTGGCCCGGAAAGCGGTGGGGCCTCGCCGCCGGCTTCGAGCGGATCGGTCGCGGCTACGACGACCTCTCCAACGAGTGGAAGCTCGACGCCGGGTTCGGGGTCTCGAACACGGCGCGCACGAGCCACCTGCTCGTCGGCGTCGGGATCCGCACGGTGACCCTCGCGGGTGACGAGCGCCGACTGCCCGCGACGATTCACGGCTTCGATCTGCTCCGCCTCGCGGGTCAGATCCAGATCGCGCGCCGCGGCGCCATCTCGCTCGACTTCTACCTGGGCTGGACGTTCGGCGTCTACAAGGGCCGGCAGTACGACGAGCAGCTCGGCGACATGGTGCAGACCAGCCGGCAGGTCACCGCGCTGACCACGACCTACGTGCTCGGCCTGCAGACCAGCTTCACCCTGAAGTAACGATGGCTACTCGCACCGGCACAGCTGGTAGTTCGCGGTGTAGTTGAACCCACCGTCGAGCCTCTTGCCTGCGCCGTCGTTCACGATGAGTGCGCCGCAGCGCTTGTTCTGCTGCGCCGTTGCCCGGATCTGTTCCTCGCCAGCCGCACGCGCCGCGCGCTCGTCGGCGCCTTGCGCCTCCGCGCGGAACCGCTGGTTCGCATCGCAGGTCCGACGAGCCGTGTCCGTCAGCGTCCGGTAGATGGTGGGAGCAGAGCGGCAGCCGAGCAGCGCAACAAGCACGAACAGACACGAGACGTTCTTCATCGATGACACCTTTCAGCAGTTGGAGAACCGACCGCGCGGATACGGTCGCAGAGAGCCCACAGGGCGTTCGCCGCGCGGATCGCGTGCGCCTCACTGGAGAAGCTGAGCTTCGCGACGACCCGCGTGCCGCGCACCACCTCGAGGAAGATCCAGTCGCCGAACCGGATCCGGACGTCGGTCATCGTCGCGACGTCGATGACCCGTGCCACCGGTCGATCGCGCCAGTCCGTCCAGCACCGGTCCGTGATCCGGACCTCCCCACCGCCGAGCGCGATCGCGACGGGATAGCGGCAGTTGGGCTGGAGCGCCTCGCGGAGCGTCGCGAGTGGATCCGCGATCGAGCCGGGATCGGCGACGTAGGGGATGTCTCGGACCGTGCCGCATGCGCTCGCGCACACGGCGGCCAGCACGAGATGGCGAAGCGTGATCATGAGACGCACGCACCGTCGGCGATCGGCCAGATTCCGACAAGTCCGCTACCGAGCGCTACAGGTCATCGACATCGCATCGCTTCTGCCGAATCGAACCCGACGTCACTCCGCTCGACGCACGTGATCGAGCTGCAGAACATGCGGTGCACGTCCCGTGTCCGCGGTTTCTGCGCCCCGATAACAGCGGAGCTGGCCCGACATGCGCGAACGGTGCGCGTCGGTGGTGCGCTCGGCGCACGTGCTCGGGCACGTGCGCGAACGCGAAGCGGTTGCACGGTCGCGCCGCAGCGCCGCCGCGGGTCCCGCACGAACTGCGTGAAATCGTGCGCCCACCGCAGGAGTTGCGCCGTGTGCACGCCGGTGTGGTCAGGCACGCCCGCCGTGGTGGCCTGAAACGAGCAAGATCGGTATCTGATGACCATGCAGCGCGCGATCGAAGGGTTTCACCAGGACGCCGGCGGTGACTGGGTGGCCGAGCTGCGATGCGGGCACGGCCAGCACGTTCATCACCGTCCACCGTTCTGGCCTCGGCCGTGGGTGCTGACCCCCGAAGGACGCGCCGACAAGCTCGGCCTCGAGCTGCCGTGCGTCTACTGCGATCGGTTCGAGCTGCCCCACAACTACGCGCCCTACAAGCGGACGCGCGAGTTCGACCAGGACTCGATCCCGGACGCGCTACGAAAAGATCATTCGACGAAGCCCGGGGTGTGGGGCGTGATCCACGTGCTCGCCGGTCGCCTGCGCTACGTGATCGAGGCGCCGCTCGCGAGCGAGCGACTCCTGGAGCCCGGCGTGCTCGGGATCGTAGTGCCCGAGGTGCTGCATCGCGTGGCGCCCGAGGGGGAGGTCCGCTTCTTCGTCGAGTTTCATCACGCGAAGCCCGCCGCGACCTCGCAGCCCATCACCGGCGCTTGAACGCGAGGATGCGGTCGCGGACGAGCGTCGAGGGCAACGGGGCGGTCTTCGACGATGGCTCGAGGTACGTGCGGAAGTTGATCGTGCCGCGCGCGCCGTCGGGCATGCCGGTCGGGCAGGTGCCGTAGGGGATCTCGAGACAGAACGGCTCGCCGTTGCACGACCGCGCGAGCTTCCACGCGTACAGCTTGTCCGCGTCGGGATCGTTCGGCCGGTAGCGGCGTGCGCTCCTCGCGTACTCGTCGCTCGCGACACTGGCGAGCCCGACGAGCTTCTCCAGCGCGTAGACGCTGGTGTTCGCATAGACGGTCTTGCCGCTCCTCGCGTGATCGACTCCGAACGCGACGTAGAACTCGTCGGGATCCGAGAACACCACGCGCACGTTGGTGCCCGGATAGGTGGTGTCGCGGTTGTCTCCCGCGCAGAACGTCAGGTTCGTGATGCACGCGAGCGGATCCGGCACGCCGTCATCGACGGAGAGCGAGCGCGCGGTGTAGCCCGGATACGCGGCGACGATCGCATCGCCGAGGCGCTGCACGGCAGGACGCAGCGACGTCTCGGTCGGGGAGGTTGCCTTCGGGCGCGCGGTCGGCGATGCCAGCTTCGCGAACGCACCGGTCGTTCGCGGCGTGATCCGATAGACCGTGCCGCCCGGGTTCGCGAGGTACGCGAGCTCCTTCGTCGGATCGGTGACGAGCGCCATCCGGAACAGCACGCCGAACGTGTCCGTGCCGGCACCGAGCCCGAACCTGCCGATCGCGGGATCGAGCGTGATCAGGTTGATCGCGGTGTCCGGCACGCCGCTGTCGATCAGCGCGGCACGCGCGGCCTGGTAGGTGTTGCGATCGGCCGCGACGATGACGGCGGTCGTGCCTTCGAAGGTCCCGGTCGCGCGGATCACCAGGTGGTTGAGCGTCTCCGCCAGGCTCGCGAAGATCGACTTCTCCGTGCCGTCGGGTGCCGCGCGCGTCATCAGATACGGCGTGAAGCCGAAGTACGCGGCGGGAGGTGGCGTCGGCCCGACGAACACGATCGCCTCGTCGTGGCGCAGCCGGTACGAGCTCGCGCGGCCATCCGGTCGTGGTGACGGGTTCGGCGCACCCTGGCCGGGGCCGGGCGGCACGAAGAACGCCGCGTACGGGCTCGACGGGTTGTTGCCGGAGCAGAACGTGTCACAGCACGACGACAGATCGAGGAACTCGAAGCTGCCGGGCTGGACGATGAAGTCGCGCGCGGCGAGGCCCTGGTCGAGCGCGACGAGCTCGGACGTGAGCGTGGTCTCGGGTGGCCGCGGATCGGCGCACGCGGTGAGGAGGAGCAGAGCTGGAACGAGGTTTCTCATGCGGGCCGCACGAGCAACCCGCGTTCCGTGCTCCGCTGGAACCTCGAGGTTTCGATCGACGCCACGACCGGCGCTGCGTGCTGGAACCTCGAGGTTCCATACCATCGCGAAACGCGACAGCTGTGGTGATTTCCGGCGATCGCTCACCGCCGGCCCGAGGATCTTCCGCATCGCCCGGTACTCTGCTTCCTCGCAGCCCGCTATGGTCCCCGGGATGAACCCAGGGACCAAGCCGACCGCCGCCGCGATCACCAAGGCCGAGCAGCGGATCGACGAGATCTATCCGCCCAGCCTCAAGAAGGCCTTCGCCGAGCACGGGCTGTTCACCATCGGTGATCCAGCCCTGCCGCAGTTGATGTTCAAGATGTGGCCGCTCGACGAGCACGTCACGGCGCTCGCGCACTACGCGGACGAGCTCGAGGTCGACCCCACCGCCGAAGCCGTCGCCGAGGCGATCGGGATGGAGCCGCTCGAGGTCGCCGTGCTCGCCGACCAGATCCTGATCGGGTGCGAAGGCTACGAGGACTACATCGGGTTCGACCTCCGCACGCGCCATCCGCAGACGCACGAGTGCGAGATCGGGCTCGTGCTGCGCGACGACGCCGAGATCACGGCGCTCTCCGAGGAGGAGACCTCGCCGTGCGAAGGCTCGGGCTTCGAGCGCTGGCTGGCGAAGTATCAAGAGAAGCGCGCGAAGCAGGGTCGGTAGCTCGTCCCTGGCGCGGTGGGGGCCTAACCTGACCGAGCCATGACAGCCGGGGGCGCGCAGGAAGCGCATGCTGGAAGCGCATGCTTCCCGCGATGTCGAGCCCGAGACCCAGCCTCCGAGGCGTCTCGCATCGCGTCGCGTTCTTCGTCGTGCTGGTGCTCGGGCCGGGCCTCGTCGTGCTGTCGCGCGGACGCGTCGCGACCGCGATCTACGTGACGACGCTCGCCGGCATGTTCGGTGTCAGCGCCGCGCTGCACAGCCGCGATTGGAGGCCGCGCGCCTTCGGCTGGTTGCGGCGCGCCGACCACGCGATGATCTTCGCCTGCATCGCGGGGACGTACACCGCGTTCACGGTGCTCGGCCTCCCCGACGAGGTCGGCAGGCGTCTCCTGATCCTCGCGTGGGCCGCCGCCGGGCTCGGGATCGTGCGCGCGGCGTGCTGGCCCCATGCGCCTCGCCTGGTCACGTCCTCGCTGTTCGTGCTCGTCGGGTGGGTCGTCATCGCCTACCTCCCCGAGGTCCACGCGGGCCTCGAGCCGATCCCGTTCGCGCTGCTGATCACGGGAGGCGCCTGGTTCACCGTCGGCGCTGCCGTCTATCTGTTCAAGCGCCCCGACCCCCGGCCGGCCGTGTTCGGCTATCACGAGGTGTTCCACGTGATGGTCGTGCTCGGCTGTGCGTGCCACTTCGCCGCGATCGCGCTCCTCGCGATCAGACCCTGATCCGACCCATGTATCATGCCGGCAATGCCGACGAGCCCGGAGGTCCGCGCGCTGTGGGAGTTGATCGAGCAGCGGATCGCCGGCGGTGACCACGGCGCGATCGACGACCAGATCTGGCAGCGCTTCGGCGGCGAGTGGGCGGTGATGCTGACGGACCTCGCGGGGTTCTCGCGCCAGGTCGCGCGGTTCGGCATCGTGCACTTCCTCCAGACGATCCATCAGCAGACGCGCGCGCTGGTCCCGATCATCCAGCAGCACGGCGGTGCGCTGGTGAAGACCGAAGCCGACAGCATGCTGATCCTGTTTCCCACCGCCACCGCCGCGGTCGAGAGCGGCATCGCGATGCAGCGCGCGTGTCACGCGCTCAATGCCACGAGTCGGCCCGAGGACGAGGTCATGCTCTGCGTTGGCATCGGCTTCGGCCTCCTCCTCAAGATCGGCGATACCGAGGTGTTCGGTCACGAGGTCAACATGGCGAGCAAGCTCGGCGAGGACATCGCCGTCGCCGACGAGATCCTGGTGACGCCGTCGGCCCACGCGGCCTGCGCGCAGATCGCGGGCCTCGAGTGGGAGCAGCAGCAGACCGCGTACGCCGGCGAGACGATCTGCTGGCGGGCCCGCTACCGCTAGTCGGCGCGCCGCCTGGCTCGCGGAGCTGGCTACTCCTGGATCCTCCCCGAGTCGCGCGGGCCTGGTCCGCATCGGGCTGTAGCGGTGTTGGGGCCGTCGCGCAGGAGGGGTTCTCAAGCGTACGTGATCGATCCTCCGCCCGACGTGATGTGAAACGTCGCGGCGTGAATTGCCTCGGCGATCTGCTGAAGTCGCTCGGTTGCGACGAGCGTGCGCGACGAGAAGATCGCGGTCAAGGCCATGCGAAGCGCCGCCTCCCGCACCGGGAGCGCGTCGAAGGCAAGCACAGCCGCCATTGCGGTCCGCCAGGCCGCCGCCAGATCCGTTGCCACGGGCGGCGGTCCGAAGGTTCGGGGGAATCGCAGCGCGTTGAAGAACGCCGGGGTCGCGTTGGAGATGTTCGGCGGCGTTGGCGAGATGTTCTTGACGTACGCGAAGAACGCGGCGTCCCAGTTCGCGGGCATCGGTCTCGCTCGACGGAAACGCCATCGTCGGTACGTCGGGGTCGGCAACCTGCGAGAGGGTGACGAACAGATCCTGTGCGGCGAGCACGAGTCACTCTACGCCGGTCGCCTGTTCATGGTGTGAGGACTTTCGCGCGGGCGGTTCTCGTGGTCGTCGCGCAACGTGAGGTACCCCGAAGGCGTGATCTCTGACGCTGGCGACTATTTTCATCGCGAAGCGTGGCGACTCAGGCTGATGCTCGAGACGTTCCATCGGGTCGCTCGCAAGACTGCGACGCACGATCCGCGCGCCGTCGACGAGCTGCTTCAGCAACGCGATCGCCTGGTCGACGCGGCGAGCGCCGCCCAGGTCGAGTTGCCATTCATCCACGCAATGAAGCGGTTCGAGTTCGTTTACGCGCGAACTCGTGGCTCCGAAGCGCGTCGCACCGAGCACGTCGAAGCGATCGGGACCGAGTGTGCCGACACCCGGATCTCCGAACGGTGCCGACCGCAAGCGCCCGTGACCTTCGAGCTCCGGGCCATTTGCCGTGGCTCGGACGCTCGGTCGAGATCGTGTACGAGTGAGCCCTATGGCACGTTCCGCACGCCAGGACTCGAGGCAATGATCGGGATCCTGACGAAGTTCAGGCTGTTGTTGTCGGTGTCGTTGCCGTCGAACGGCCTGCGCGCGATCACGAACGTCTGATCCAGCTGCATCGTCGACGCGGTCTCGGTGAACGGGTTACCGTTGGTGTTGCCGTAGGTCACCGAGTCGACGAGGATGCCGGTGGTCGTCGGCCCGTCGCGCAGACCGAGCCCGCCGTTGTTCGACTGCATGACGCCGTTGCCCCACGTCGCGGTCAGCGGCTCGGGCACCATGTCGCCGCCGAACAGCCGGAGTTCGCCGGGCTGCATCGTGCCGGCGAGCTGGACCAGGAAGTTGCGATCGGGCTGCGCGATGCCGTCGTTGGCGGCGCGGTAGTTGAGCGTGAACGCGCTGACGTCGATCGCGACGGTGCACGGGTTGTAGATCTCCGCCCATTCGTCCTCGGCGGAGCCCGAGCTGCCGGCCTGGACTTCGTTGATGATCGGCCGGCATCGGATGACCCCGACGTCGGCGATCAGCGTTCCCGGCGTCACGCTCGGCAGGCTTGCCGAGATCGTCGCCGCGCCCATCACCAGCTGGGCGTCGACCAGGCCAACGGCAACCGAGGCGACCGCCGGGTCGCTGCTGTCCCACGTGACGCTGTCCGTGCCCTCGGCGGTCGCGCCGTCGGTGAACACGATCGTCGCGCGCACCTGGACGCGCTGCTGTTGCCGCAGCGTCAGGTTGCCGAGCGACAACGTGATGTGATCGGGCGCCGCGGTGCTCACGGTGGCATCGACCGTGTCGGTGAACGCGCCGACGAGCGCGCTGATCGTGGCGGGCCCCTCGGTCAGCGCCTTGACCTCGCCGCCGGCGGTGACCGTCATCGACGATCCCGACACCAGCGCGAACGCGGCCTGCGCCGTCAGATCCTCGGTGGTCCCGTCGCTGAAGTGACCGCGCGCCTCGAGCTGCTTGGTGAGCCCGAGTGGCACCACCAGCGGATCGGGCTCGATCGAGATCGACTCGAGGATGCGCGGGCCGTCATTGGGGCCGTCTTCCGGGGTGGCATCACCCGGCGCGTTGGGAACGGGATCGCTGATCCCGAGGATGGAGTTACACCCCATCGAGACCACCACCGCGACCGCGACCAAGGCCCTCACGTGCGCGTCATCCTATCAAAATCCCTCTGCCCGTATCTGCTTGCTGTTCCGTGAGCTGCGCCACGGTTCCGGGGCATACCCGATCCGGACGCGGCCCGCGCGCCGAGGTCGCGGGCGATCTCTATCGGCACTCGGCGTAGCGCAGCACGGTGGTGCCGGGCAACACGATACAGCAGCCGATGGTGCCCTCGAGTCCGAACGTCCCCGGGCAGGTCACGTCGGTGCCGGTTGGCGGCGGCGTGTCGCTGTGCGCCTCGCAGCTGATGTTGGTCTCGTCGCGGTGCGTGGCGCAGGCGCGCTCGCACTGCATGCCGGCATTGCTCCCCGTGCTGATGTCGCAGGTCGTCAGCGAGTGGTCGATGCCCGTGGGCGCGTCGGTGCCACAACCGATCAACACGCCGAGGATCGCGAACTTGAAAGCCGTCATGCGAACCGCACGGTACCGGCGGCTGCAGGGTCACCGCAACGCCTCAGTAGGCGCAGGCCGCGAGCGCCTCGATGACCTTGGGCTCGGTCACGGGCTTGTCGGTGTCGACGAGCGTGTCGGAGAGACTCCAGCCCGACTTCCAGCAGAACGCGATGCCGCTCTTGCCGCCGTGCAGGACGTGCGTCTCTCCCATCAACCAGATCAGACCGCCGATCACGACCAGCGCGAACACGCGACGAAGTCCACCGCCGGATCGCGCGGCCGCGGCTGCCTCGTCGGCCGCTTTCTCCGCGGCGAGCTTGGCGCGCCGTGACTCGAGTGCCCCGATCGGCTCGACGAACGCCGGCGCCGGCTTCCTTCGGCGGCGCACGATCTTGTGGTCCTGGCAGACACCGTCGACGTGCAGCGTCTTCTCGCCGCACACCTCGCAGCGCACGAGCACTCCGAGGACCTGTTCTTCGTCGTCCGCCATGATGGCGCTACTGAACCATGGAACTGCGATCCACGACGACCTTCCAGGCCGCTCAACGGCGAGCGCGCGCCGACCACGAGCGGAGCTGGTAGCGCCGCTCGATCTTGCCGGCGCGCTGGTCGGGGTAGAAGTAGACCTCGCGCAGCTCGCCCCGGGTGTAGCGCGGGACTTGATCGGTGAAGTGCTTCGAGGTCGGATCGGCGCTCGCGCCGCCGGCCATGATCGCGCGCGCGTGCACGCGTGGGCCGAACTCGACGATGGCGACGAAGCTGTTCCCCTTGACGCCGTACAGCTTCTTCACCGGCGGGCCGGTGCGCACCCCGAACGCCGCGAGCGAGCCCCACAGCGACTCGGTGAACGGCACCGCGATGCTCGGCGCAGCGTCGTCGAGCTCGGTGGCGCGCTGGAAGCGATTGACGTCGCCCCAGCGCATCCGCCAGGTGCCGAAGTCCTTCGCGAGCCGATCGACCGCCGCGACCCACGCCTCGACGAGCTTGCCGGGATCGACATCGCGCGCGTAGCGGTCGTACAGGTTCACCTTCGCGCGATCCGGGTCGGGCGTCTGCTCGAGCAGCGTCCTTGCCCAGTACACGGCCAGGGTCGTCGGCACCGACTCGATCGACCACCGGAGATCCCAGGTGCGCAGGAGCGCGAGGGGCTCGGCGTACGCGGGTGGCAGGTCGCGTGCCGCGGCGAGCAGCCGTGGCACGAGCTTCTCGAAGATCGACAGGTACGAGTCGTACGCGGCGTCGCGCAGCGAATCGATCGTCCAGCCCGTCGCCCCGGTGAGGACGCGCAACGCGTGCCAGCCGCGCGGCGTCTCGCCGAACCGGTCCATGTACCGCGGGTAGGCCTCGCGCTTTGGACTGTCGGGACCCGCGGCGCTGTACGGATGGTTGTTGGTGTTCATCACCCAGCCGACGGCCGGATCGAGGACGTGCGGCGCGTCGTCGACGCCGTGCTCGCCGCGCCAGTCGGTCGCGGGATCGCTGCCGTCGACGGGCTGCGTCCAGTCGAAGCGATCATCGCGCACCGGGATGAACTGCGGATGGAAGTACGCGACGTGGCCGTCGGCATCCGCATAGATCGTGTTGTTCGTCGAGTTCGCGCGATAGGTCATCGCGGCCCGGAAGCCCGCGAGGTCGCGTGCCTTGGTCCGCAGGTACGACTGCGACAGCGCCTCGATCGGCTTCACCATCAGGTTCGTGGCGATCCACTTGCCGTCGGTCGCTCGCACGATCGGTCCGTGGTGTGTCCGATAGGTCGTGATCGTGCGCTGCGCGAGCCCACCGGCGGGCGTGCGATACGACAGCGTGATCGCGCGCGGCTCGACGGGGCGTAGCTCGGTGCCGTGGCGGTATATGACCTGGTCGCCGCGGTGCTCGATCGTCTCGGCCCACTCGTCGACGGCGTCGACGCCGCTCGTCGTGTGCATCCACCCGACGCGCGCGTTGAACCCCTGGTAGATGAAGAACTGTCCCCACGTGACGGCACCGTACGCGTCGAGCCCTTCGTCGCTCGCCATCTGGAGCTCGGAGCGGAAGAACAGGGACGTGTGCGGATTGATCAGGAGCAGCGCATGGCCATCGCGCGTCTTGCGCGGCGCGATCGCGATGCCGTTCGAGCCGGTCGGATCGGCGGCCTCGAGTCGCGAGGCATGGGTCTCGCCGTAGAACGCCGCGAGCTTGTCGACGGAGATGCCCTCGAGGTCGGCGCCGATGCTGCCCTCGGTGAAGGCGAGGGCCATCCACGGCTCGAACGTCGCGAGCACGCGCGGCTTCACCGCTGGATGATCGGCGAGGAACTGGTTGAGCCCGGCGGCCCACGCCTCCATCAAGGTGCGCAGCTGCACGGGGCTCGCGGCGTAGTCGCGGCGAAGTCGCTCGGGATCGACGAACATCCGCGCACGCAGGTCCTGCCAGATCGCGGCTTCTCCCTCCGCCTCGGCGAGCCGGCCGAGCGCGGCGAGGTAGTTGGTCTCGATCTGCGCGAAGTTGTCCTCGGCCTGGGCGTAGATCATGCCGTAGACCGCGTCCGCATCGGTCGCGCCGTGGACGTGGGCGATGCCCCAGTCGTCGCGCTCGATCGTGATCGGCGCCGCGGTACGTGGTGCCGGCGATGCGTGACACGCGGCGAGCAGGATCAGGGCGCGAGGGAGCATCGCGGCATCCTCACCGGTTCGTGCGTGGGGAGTCCACGCGGGCGCCTGGAGATCGCAGGTTCGCCGTCGAGCCCAGGCGCGAGCTAGCTCCGCGCGATCGGGCGTCCGGCGAGCCAGTAGAAGCGCCACGTCAGCCCGATGGCGACGCTCGTGAGTCCTGCGACGAGTCCCCACCAGAGCCCGGGTACGCCCATGCCGAGTGGAAAGGCCAGGATGATCGCCAGCGGCAAGCCGATGCCGTAGTGGCCGGCGAGGTTGCCGATGAACGTCGAGCGGGTGTCGCCGGCGCCCCGGAGCGCACCCGCGGCGACGGCCTGGATGGCATCCGAGAGCTGGAACACCGCCGCGATGCGCAGCAGCGGAATGGCGGCCTCGATGACGTGTGGGTCGCTCGAGACGAGCGTCGCGAGCTGGCGCGGGAACACGGCGAACGCGATGCCGGCGCAGCCCATCAGGCTCGCCCCGAGGACGAAGCCCGCGGTCCCTGCGCGCCTGACCCGGCGCGGGTCGCCCGATCCGATGGCCTGGCCCACGCGCACCGAGCACGCGGCGCCGACACCGAGCGCCATCGAGAACGAGAAGCTCGCCAGCATGACCGCGACCTGATGGGCGGCCACCTGCGTCTTGCCGAGTCGCCCGGCCAGGACCTGCGCGATCGAGAACAAGCCAACCTCGGCGAGCAGATGCAGACCCACGGGGAGGCCCAGCGCGACGATCTTCCTGGCGAGCACGGGATCGTAGACCGCGGTCGCCGGGCGCTTGTCGGATGCGATCGCCAGGCCCGCGATCGCGATCGAAACGAAGGAGACGAAGGTGGTCGCGAGCGCCGCCCCCAAGGATCCCAGCGCTGGGAGGCCGATCGGCTCGACGCCGTAGATGAGGGCGTAGTCGAGGCCGACGTTCACCACGTTGGCCACCACCATCGCCACGACGATCGGCCTGGTTCCACCGGCGGCCTGAAGAAAAGAGCGCTGCGCGACGAAGACGAGAAACGGAACGAGCGATGGCAGGCGCCCGTAGATGTAGATCCGGGCTTCGTCGGCGACATCTGGATCGACGGCGACGAGGGTCAGGAGCTCGGGCGCGACGAGGATGATCACGGAGATCGGCAGCCCGAGCACGACGCAGACGCGCAGTCCCGTGACGAACAGCCGCCGCGCCCGGTCTCGCTCGCCGGCGCCGATCGCCTGCGGAACGAGGGAGTCGAGGCCCATGACCACACCCATGCCGAACGCGATGAACGCGAAGATCAGGCTGTTCGCGATGCCGGCGCCGGCGAGCGCAGTCTCGCTGTGGTGACCGAGCATGACCGTGTCGACGAGCCCCATCAGCATCTGCCCGAGGTATCCGACGGTCAGGGGCAGGGCGAGGCGGATGTGGTCCGACAGCTCGCGGACAGGCGGCGTCTTCGGTCCGATACTACCGACCGATGTCATGGCGCGCGAGGGTATCAACAGGAGGTCGGCAGGGCTCGCTCACGAGCGCTTGTAGACGAGGTCGAACGTGGTCGACCAGGTCTTGCCCTGGTCGGTACTGCGCTCGCCGTGCTGGCGAACGCGCCCGTCCGGGAGCCTCGTGAACGTCATCCGCTCGCGGGCCGGCTTGCCCTCGAACAGCTGATCCGCGGTGATCTGCATCGCACCGTTCGTCAGCCCGCCGATGTAGTGCGCGAACGTGCCCTTGTCGTCGACCCACGACTGGTGCCACTGCTTGTCGGTGGCGTTGTAGAGGTTGAAGCTCTTCCCACTGGTGCCACTGCTGCCGGTCCAGTTCTCCTGCAGCACGCACGATCCGAGGATCAGCTGTACCGAGCTCGTGCCGGCGCGATTGCCCTGCGGTGTCGTGACGATCCAGTCGCCGATCCAGAAATCGAACTGGCGATACTCTGGCTTGCCGCGGCATGGCTCCACCGCGATCTCGTTCTTGCTGATCAGTTGCTTCATCCGTGCCGGTGGGAGTTTCGCGAAGTCGCGCTCGGCGGCGAGCGTCGCCGCAGCGACGCCCCCGAGCTTGACGACCTCCTCGAGCGCGGCGAACGCCTGGTCGGCCTCGCCGAGCTGCGCGTGCGCTCGCGCGAGCTGGAGCGCGGCGTCGGGCGAGGGTGCGTGCGCGAGCGCCGCCGCGAGATAGGGCATCGCCTGGCGGGTGAGGCGTTGCTCGAGCAGGGCGCGCCCGAGCCGCCCACCCGCGAGGTAGTTCTTCGGTTCGGCGGCGACGATCGCTTCGAACCGGGTCGCGGCAGTCTTCCAGTCCCGCTTCTCGAGCGCCTCGTTCGCGGCGCTGCGCATCGCCGGCGTCACCGTCGATCCCGGTTGTGGTTGCGCGGTGACGGTGGCGGCGATCAGCCAGCTGGCCATGACGGCACAGATCCTCATCACGGCAGCGTACGCGGTACGCACCTGCGACGTGCACTGCGACCTTCCGTGCGTCGCGAGGTCGGCAGCGCTCGGGAGCATCGCCAGCGTTTCAACGACAGGGGCTCAGGCCGGATCGCCGGCGTCTCGATCATCGAAGCGTCGAACGCCCGCCGACGAGGCCGTGTCGCGCGTCCCTGGGATCGAGGCGGGTGCGCTCGTGCCGAGGGGATCGACACGAGCGCGGCCAACGTGCAGCGGGGAGGTCACTGGCGTTATCGTGCCGGCCAATGCTCGACGCACGGAACCCCGACCTCGAAGCCGCGATCACGGCCAATCCGCTCGATCGCGATCCCTATCTCGTGTTCGCCGACTGGCTCCAGCAGCAGGGCGATCCGCGAGGCGAGTTGATGTCGCTGCAGCTCGCCGGCAAGGAGGCGGAGGCCGAGGCCCTGCTCTCGAAACACGAGGACTACTTCCTCGGT
>Ga0075163_10008334_pt1 | contig 13673 bp, 14 predicted proteins | sample JI1023141ADNA_FD_71478 | JGI IMG/M metagenome (GOLD analysis project Ga0075163, IMG submission 71478) | Wastewater effluent complex algal communities from Wisconsin, to seasonally profile nutrient transformation and Carbon sequestration -... | ecosystem: Engineered > WWTP > Effluent > Algae...
AAAATGAATATGCCGGCGGTCGCCGTGCTCGATCCGGTGCTGGATACGACGTCACGGTATCTGGGTGTGGAGATGAATCATCGGGTCGGCAATCCCCGCAAACTCAACGCGGAATACTTCAAGCGCATCGATGCGCTTGATTTTGCGATGTACCACGACGATGGCCAGCAGCACGTCGATCTTGCCAATGCCGACGTCATTCTAGTTGGCGTTAGCCGCACATCGAAGACGCCGACCAGCGTTTATCTCGCGCACCGTGGTGTGAAGGCGGCAAACGTGCCGATGGTGCCGGGTGTGCCGTTGCCGCCGGAAGTCTTTCTTAAAGACGGTCCGCTTGTGGTCGGTCTTCTTATTTCGGCTGACCGCCTCATTCACATCCGGCGCAATCGCTTGGCTTCGATGAAAGAGACGCGCGCGGGGTCGTACACGGATGAAGATGCTGTGCGCCGTGAAGTGATGGACGCGCAGAAATTGTTCGAGCGAGAAGGGTGGCCGACGATTGATGTGTCGCGCCGCTCAATCGAGGAAACGGCCGCGTCGGTGCTTAATTTGCTGGCGGATCGCCACGCGTGAAACTGATCCTCGCTTCTGGAAGCGCCGCGCGCCGGCAAATGCTCGAAGCCGCGGGCCTCAGCTTTGAAGTCGATGCGCCGCGCATGGACGAGGAGGCGGCGAAGGCAAGCTTGCGCGCGGAGGGCTTGAAGCCGCGCGACCAGGCCGACGCGCTAGCGGAGCTAAAGGCGCTCAGTGTTTCACGGGGGCGGCCGGATTTTGTGATCGGCGCAGATCAGATGCTCGCGCTGGGGCGTGAGGTTTTCGACAAGCCGAAGAGCGTGGACGAAGCGCGCGATCATCTTTTGCGTCTGCGCGGTCAGACGCATGAACTGATCACGGCTGCGGTCGTTGCGCGTGAAGGGGCGATCATTTGGCGGCATATCGATACGCCGAAGCTCAAGATGCACGCGTTTAGCGATGGATTTCTCGACGACTATATGAGCCGCGCAGGAGAGGATGTGTTGCGCTCTGTCGGCGCCTATCAGCTCGAAGGTTTGGGCGCGCAGCTCTTTGAGCGCGTTGAAGGCGACTATTTCTCTGTGCTGGGCTTGCCGCTGCTGCCGCTGCTCGCATTCCTGCGTGAACACGGTATTGCGCGGCCATGAGCATTACGGCTGCAACTAAAGTCTATGGCGTCATTGGCGATCCGGTGGGTCATTCGCTCTCGCCGGTTCTGCACAACGCTTGGATCGCGGACCATAAGCTCGATGCTGTCTATGTAGCACTGACGGTGAAGAGTGATGACCCTGTCGCTGCCATCCGTGCACTAGATGGCTTCGCTGGCTTGAACGTCACAGTGCCGCACAAGGAAGCGGCGGCGAAAGCGGCGGCGCGAAGCGAAGGGCTGGTCGCGAATGTGTTGCGGCGTGAGGACGATGGCTCGCTCTCTGGCTTCAACACCGATGGCTTGGGCTTTTTAGACTCGCTGACTGAAGGCGCCCCTGATTGGCGCTCGCGCGTGCGCCGCGTCCTCATACTTGGCGCAGGCGGCGCGGCGCTCGGCATCGGCCAGGCGTTGTCGCCTTATGTCGATACCATTCACATCGCCAACCGCACCGCGACGCGGGGCGAACAAACCGCTGCAGCCATTCCGAATGGGCGCACGGCGCGATGGGATGATCTGGAACGCGCATTCGGTCATGCGGACCTCATCGTGCAGACGACCACGTTGGGCATGGCCGATCAGCCTGAGATGGAATGGCCGGTTGGGCTTTGCCGCCCGAACGCGATCATTGCGGATATTGTCTATCGTCCGCTTGAAACACCTTTGCTCGCTGCCGCACGCGCCCGTGGACTTACGGCGATCGATGGGCTTGGCATGCTGATCCACCAAGGCGCGCGCTCGTTTGAGCTTTGGTTCGGAATCAAGCCGGATGTTCTAAAGGCGCGTGAACGCCTGCTGGCGGCGCTCGCATGATTGTCATCGGGCTCACCGGTTCGATCGGGATGGGCAAGTCCACGGTCGCGGCGATGTTCGCGGAGGAGGGCGCGCCGTCGTTCAACTCTGATCTCGCCGTGCATGAGCTTTATGCGCCTGGTGGCGCAGGCGTCGCGCCGGTCGAGGCGGCGTTTCCTGGCGTCACCAAAGATGATGCGATCGATCGCGTCGCGCTTTCGGCGCGTGTGGTTGGCAACCCTGAAGCGATCAAGCGGCTCGAAGCGATCGTTCATCCGCTCGTGCGCAAAGCGCAAATGGTGTTTCTGAAAAACCAGCGCGATGCCGGCGCCGCTTTTGTGGTGCTGGATATTCCGCTGCTGTTTGAGGGCGGCGGCGCCAAGTTTGTCGACAAGACAGTAGTTGTCTCCGCACCGGCTGAGGTTCAGCGCGCCCGCGTGCTCGCACGGCCGGGCATGAGTGTGGAGAAGTTCGAAGCTATCCTGGCGTTGCAAATGCCGGACGCTGAAAAGCGCGCGCGCGCCGATTTCGTCATTGATACCAGCCTCTCGTTTGATGAGACGCGTGCGCAAGTTCGCGCCGTGCTGGACGCTCTGCGCGAACCGGTTTAGCGGGGTGTCGTGCGCGAAATTCTATTCGATACGGAAACCACAGGCGTGTTCCCCGACCATGGGGACGAGAAGCTGCGCGATCGCATTGTCGAAATCGGCTGCGTCGAGCTGTTCAATCTCGAACGCACTGGGCGCGAGTATCACGCCTATTTCAATCCGGATCGCGATGTGCCGGAAGAAGTTGTGCGGGTTCACGGCTTGCGCCGCGAGTTTCTGATCAACCACAAGCGGTTTTCGGAAACTGTGGGCGAGCTGCTCGAATTCATCGGCGATGCGCCGCTGGTCGCGCACAATTCCGCGTTCGACCAAGGCTTTCTAAACGCAGAACTTCGCCGTTGCGGTCTGCCGCAACTGGGCGACGAGCGCTTCGTCGATACGCTGGCGATCGCGCGTAAGAAGTTTCCCGGCGCGTCAAACTCGCTCGATGCTCTGGCGAAGCGCTTCCAGTTGGATCGCTACGGCTTCGACCTCGCGGCGCGCAAAGGCGCTGGCGGCCACGGCGCTTTGGTCGACTCTCGCATTCTGGCGGAAGTGTACCTTCACCTGAAAGGCGGCCGCGAACAGACGCTGTCATTCGATGCGGGCGATGCCGCGACGGATGATGCGTCAGTGTTGCGCGCCGTCGAGTTCGCGCGCCGCACGCCGCGGCCAATTCCATTGGCGCCGCTGCTCACCGAAGAAGAACAAGCCGCGCACGCGGAATTCATCGCGAAGCTGCCGAACGCGATTTGGCTTAAAGCCAGTTAGCCGTTTCTCGCTGCCGCAAGCGGAACATCGCCGCGGCTCTGACGGTCGCGCAATTCCTGCCAGTAGAGAGGCGTGAAATCGATCGGGTTGATCAGAAGCGGCGGGTAACCGCCTTCACGAGTGACCTCCGCCAGGATCTGGCGGCTGAACGGAAACAGTAGGCGAGGGCACTCGATCCAGATCAACGGCTCGACATCGTCGGAACGCACGTTCACGAACTGAAACACGCCCGAATAGACGAGGTTCGCCGCGAACATCGGCTGGTCGCCGCGCTTAGCTTGCACATTGATGCAAAGATCGACTTCGGTCGCCTCGCCTTCGCCGACTGGCCGGGACTTCACCTCAACGCCCATGTCGATGGTCGGCTGGATGTCGTACGTGGAGACCACCGCACCCATGGCGTTTTGAAATGACAGGTCCTTCACGTACTGCGCCAAAACGCGCAGGTGAGGGGAATCGGCTGGCGGGGCGCCATCATTTTGCGTGTTCATGCGCCTGAAACTCGTGCTGGGGGGCCGAAAAGCGGCGGCTAACATGCTGCGGCCATAGGGGCAACGCAACCACGCTGGCAGAACCCGCCTGTTGGCATTATCTTAATTCCCCGCATACCACCTCGCACCTTTCGGAGCGCCGCCCGTTGAACCAGGAACTCCTTCAAATTCTCGTCTTGGCGTTTGTCGCCGGCGTCGTGCTTGTGCGGCTCTACACAACGCTGGGCAAACGCACCGGAGCGGAGCGTTCCGAACAACCCGCGCCGGCGCAGGGCGAGTTTCCGCGCGGCCCGATGGAGGCGCCTGTGGCGCCGGCGTTTGCTGGCGGCTCGGTGGGCGAGGGCGTTGCCGCCATTGAGCGCGCTGACCCGAACTTTGACGCGGGCGCATTTCTACAAGGCGCGCGCGGCGCTTACGATCTGATCGTCGGCGCATTCGCCAAGGGTGACCGCGACGCGCTGCGCGGATTGCTGACGCCGCGTGTCTATGACTCTTACGTCGCCGCGATTGAAGCGCGTGAAGCGGCGAATGGCATTGGCCCCGAGATCGTGCGGCTTAGAACCGCTGAAATCGCCGAAGCTAGTTTGACGGCCGATACGGCGCGCGTTGTCGTGAAGTTCGAAGCTGAATTGGCCGAAGGCGCGACGGGCGTGCGCGATGCGCGTGAGCGTTGGACGTTTGAACGCAACGTGCGTTCATCTGATCCTAATTGGCTGCTGTCACGCGTTCAGGCGGCGTGAGCAAGAAAAAACGCGAACTCACTGTTGACGAAAAAAAGCTCTGGCGCAGTGTCGCCGCGAGCGTGAAGACGCGCCGTCCTGTGCCAGCTGAACCTGAAGACGCAGACGAAACGCCAGCGCCGAAGCGCGCAATGCATGTTGCACCTAAGCCTGCGCCTGCTCCTGTTCGCGCGAAAGCGACTCCCGCGCCGCAAGATCGCGGCAACGAGAAACGCGTGCGCCGCGGCAAGTTGGAGATTGGCGGCAAGCTCGATCTGCATGGCCACACGCAAGATACCGGCCGGGCCGCACTGGCGCGCTTTCTGCGTTCGGCGCAGGCGCGCGGCGATCGCACGGTGATCGTGATTACCGGTGTCGGTCGCGGCGGAGAAGGCACTTTGAAACGCCGCTTCCCTGAGTGGATCGCTGAGCGCGACATACGCGTGTTCGTCTCAGGCTATGCGCCAGCACATCGCGCACACGGCGGCGCGGGCGCGTTTTACGTCTTCATCCGGCGCGGCGATTGAAACCTCTGCTTAAGCGACATGACCGAAGCGTTGACGAAATCGCACGCAAGTCACTGTAAAAAGATGCTTTTTTCAGCTTGCGCTAACCAAAGCAGGTGAATTGTCACTCGCGCGCGTGCCTACGCGCGCTCCGGAGCGACGATGAATTTGCGCCTGCCGAAGGTTTCGAGCTTCAACCGCCCGCGCGGTTTGCAGGCGCGCGCCGTGATTTTCACGAGCGTGCTGATGGCGCTGACCGCCGCACTGTCCGCAGCAATCCTGATTTTCGGCGCGCAATCCGAAGGCGAGCGCCAGCAAATCTCGATCGCGCATGATCTGACCGAACACTTGGCGACGCGCGCCGGCGACGTGATGGCGCACGGCAATACGCGCGTGCTCGAGATGATGATCCAAGGCTCGACGCAGCAGCGCAACGTTCGCAGCATTTCGATCCGCGACGCGAACAATGTTGTTCTGGCGCAGACCGGTGGTTCTGAGGAAGACAACAACACGCTGACGCAGCTTGCCGAGCGCGCGCTCGCGAACCGCACGCTGGTGTCCAATCGCGGTAGCGATGGGGTGGTTACGGTTGCGGCGCCGATCGTTCGTCAGGGCCAAATCATCGGCGTTGCGCTGCGCATGTGGGAGAACGGCGCTTATAAGTTTGACGCCTTCCCGTCGCTTACGCCGTTCTTGCTGATCGTTGCGTGCCTGGCGCTCGCGGCGATCCCGCTGACGGCGCACGCTGTCCGCCGCGCGGTCGCGCCGCTGGATGCACTCGCGCGCTACGCGGAGAAGGTGGGGGCGGAAGGGCATGCCGCGCCGATCACGATGCCGACGGGCGATGAATTCGAAACGCTCGCGAACGCGTTCAACAACATGACAGGGCGCCTGGATGCGTCGATGCGTCAGATCCAGGAAATCGCTTTCGTCGATCCAGTGACGCGCCTGCCGAACCAAGATCGTTTCATCCGGGAAGTCGAATACTTCATTCTGCAGAGCAAGGCCGGGCAGGCGACAGCGGCGGTGATCGTTGTTGAGCTCACGCGCCTACCGCGCCTCATGCAAACGCTAGATCCGGATGCGGCGCGCGATTTCCTGCGCGTGGTCGCGGATCGCTTTGTTACGGCGGTGCGGACGGTCGATCGCGTTGTGCGCGTGCGGGGGCAGGGTGAGCGTCAAGCCGTTCCCGCGCGTCTCAGCGCGTCAGAGTTCGGGGTGTTGGCGCCTGATCTTTCGTCTGCGCCCGATGCGGCGCGGTTTGCGCAGCACCTTAATGCCGCGCTCGATCAGCCGTTCGACTGGCGCGGTCACAAGTTTACGTTGGGGGCCTGCTGCGGCGTGTCACTCGCACCGCGCGACGGTCAGGACGCCGATGCCGCAATTCGCCATGCGCGTATGGCGATGGCCGCGGCGCACACGGCGCCAGCGCGCGTGAAGGTCTACACGCAATCGCTCGATCGCGAGGCGGTGGCGCGGCTGACGCTGGAACGCGAGATGCGCGGCGCCCTGGAGCGCAACGAGTTTCGCGCTTACTTCCAACCGAAGATCAATCTGCACACGGGCCGCATCGAAGCGTGCGAAGCACTGGCGCGCTGGATCCGTCCGGATCGCACTATTATTAGCCCCGGCCGCTTCATTCCCGTCGCCGAAGAAAGCGGGCTTATCGGGGCGCTGTCTGACGCAATCATGCGCGAAGCGTGCTGGAAGGCCGCGTCCTGGGCGCGGGCAGGGCAACCGATCAAGGTTGCCGTCAACGTATCTGCGCTGCAATTCCGCAATGATCGCTTCGCGGATAACGTGTTGCGCGTGGTTTCACACGCAAGCTTGCCACCGGAAAATTTGGAACTCGAAATCACCGAGTCCGTGATTATGGCGGACCCGGAACGCGCTCTGCGCATCATCCAGCCACTGCGCGAGGCAGGTGTGCGCCTCGCCATCGACGATTTCGGATGCGGCCATTCGAGTCTGGCAGCGCTGACCCGACTGCCATTTGACGTCATCAAGATCGACCAACAATTCATCCGCGCGCTGGAGCGCGGGGAGCCGCGGTCGGCGGAGATCATCGAGATCATTCTGGCGTTTGCGCGTACGCTGAACATGGAAATCGTCGCTGAAGGGGTGGAGCGGCGCGAGGACATGGAATTTATGGCCGCGCGGGGCTGCCACTGGATCCAGGGCTTCCTGTTCGGCGCCGCCGTGTCAGCGCCAGAGTTCGCGGAATTGCTGCGCCGCCAAGACGGCGAAGATGTGAGCGCCATAGACGCCGCTTGAACGGCGGCGCGCGCTCCGCCACATCAGAGCCCATGACAGACCAAACAGGATGGCACGGCACGACGATCGTGTGCGTGCGAAAGAACGGCAAAGTCGTGATCGCCGGCGACGGCCAGGTCTCGGCGGGTCCGACCATTCTCAAAGGCAATGCGCGCAAGGTGCGCCAGCTAGCCGATGGCGCTGTGATTGTCGGCTTCGCCGGCGCAACGGCGGACGCGTTTGCGCTGTTTGAACGGCTTGAGCAGAAGCTGGAGCGTTTTCCGAAGCAGCTTGCTCGGGCGTGCGTGGAGCTTGCCAAGGACTGGCGCACGGATCGCGCGCTGCGCCGGCTCGATGCTATGCTGATTGTCGCGGACAAGGACGAGACGCTGCTTTTGACTGGCGCCGGCGATGTGTTGGAACCGGAGCATCAGGTCGTCGCGGTTGGCTCTGGCGGCAATTATGCGCTGGCGGCGGCGCGCGCACTTTATAGCCACGTCGAAGATCCAGAGACGATCGCGCGCGAAGCCATGGAAATCGCATCGAAGATTTGCGTCTACACCAACGGCAATCTCACGGTCGAAAAGCTTGAAGGCTGAAGCGCGCCGACGAGACGCCGCACTTCACGCGCTGCGTCGCGACGCCTAGATCAAACACGCCATGACCCATTTCTCACCTCGCGAAATCGTTTCCGAACTTGATCGCTACATCGTTGGTCAGAACGATGCGAAGCGCGCTGTTGCGATTGCGCTGCGTAACCGCTGGCGCCGGAAGCAATTGCCGGAGGACCTCCGCGAGGAGGTGACGCCGAAGAACATCTTGATGATTGGGCCAACTGGTGTCGGCAAAACCGAGATTGCGCGGCGGTTGGCCAAGCTTGCGGGTGCGCCGTTCCTTAAGGTGGAAGCGACAAAGTTCACCGAGGTCGGCTACGTCGGCCGCGACGTCGAACAGATCATTCGTGATCTTGTTGAGGTTTCGCTCAACCTGGTACGCGAGCGCCGCCGCCGCGAAGTGCGCGCGCGCGCGGAAGCTGCTGCGGAGGAGCGGGTGCTTGATGCCCTTGTGGGGCAGGGCGCGAGCGCTGCGACGCGCGAGTCGTTTCGCAAGAAGTTACGCAACAGCGAGCTTGGCGACTCAGCGGTCGAGATTGACGTTGAGGACAATGCCAATCCGATGGGCGGCCTCGACATTCCTGGTCAACCGAATGTCGGCGTCGTCAATATCGGCGAGATCTTCGGTAAGGCGTTTGGCAAACGCACTAAGCGCGTTCGGATGACGGTGAACGAGGCCTATGAGCCACTCATCCGTGAAGAGAGCGACAAGCTCATCGATCAAGACACGCTGACGAAAGAAGCATTGGCGCTCACGGCCGAGGACGGCATCGTGTTCATCGATGAAATCGATAAGATCGCATCCCGCTCGGACCGCGTTGGCGGCGGCGATGTGAGTCGCGAGGGTGTGCAGCGTGATTTGCTGCCGCTGATCGAAGGCACGATGGTTACGACCAAGCATGGACAGTTGAAGACGGATCACATCCTCTTCATTGCCTCAGGTGCGTTTCATGTTTCAAAGCCGTCTGATTTGCTGCCGGAATTGCAGGGCCGTCTGCCGATCCGCGTCGAGCTTCAAGCACTCACGCGTGACGATTTCCGGCGCATTTTAACCGAGCCCGAGGCCAGCCTCGTCACGCAGTATAAGGCGCTGTTGAAGACAGAAGGCGTTACGCTTGAGATCACGGACGACGCTGTCGAAGCGATCGCTGGCATTGCGGCGGATGTGAACAGCACCGTCGAGAACATCGGCGCGCGGCGGTTGCAGACGGTGATGGAGCGGATGCTGGACGAGATCAGCTATTCCGCGCCGGATCGTAACGGCGAGACCGTGCGGATCGACGCGGAATATGTGAAGAGTCACGTCGGCAATCTCGCGAAGAACGCCGATCTGAGCCGTTTCATTCTCTAAACGCTAACACCGCTTTTCTGAGCCAGCTCGCGAAGGTTCACCTCGGGACGCGGGCCCATGTGCGAAATCACCTCCGCCGCTGCAAGCGAAGCCAGTGCGCCGCATTCCGCAAGCGATTTCTTGCGCGCGTATCCGAACAGGAAGCCTGCGGCGTACTGATCGCCGGCGCCGGTAGAATCTACCACCTTGGAAACCGGATGAGCTTTCACTTCGACGGTCTCGCTCGTTGAGGCAATAAGCGAGCCGTGCTCGGAGCGGGTGACGGCCACAAGCGGGCAGACTTTTCGTGCCTGCGCGAGCGCGTCGCCGAGATCGTTGCTCTCATACAAAGAGAGGATCTCGGATTCGTTGCAGAACAGTATGTCGATGTGACCGCTGACCAATTGGCGGAAGCTGTCACGGTGGCGATCGACGCAGAAAGTGTCGGAGAGCGTGAGCGACACCTTGCGCCCGGCGGCTCGTGCGATCTCGGCGGCGCGGACGAAAGCGGCTTTAGCTTCGTCGCGATCGAAGAGGTAGCCTTCGAGGAAAAGCGTTTCGCCGGAACGAATGAGGTCGGCGTCGATGTCTTCCGCGCCGAGCAGGGTTGAGGCGCCGAGATAGGTGTTCATCGAGCGCTGGCCGTCTGAAGTCACGACGATGAGCGAGCGCGCGGTGCTTGGCGTGCCTAGACGCGGCGGTGTGTTGAAGGTGACGCCGGCGGCACGGAATTCTTTCGTGAACCGTGCACCGAGTGCGTCATCCGCGACTTTGCCAATGTACGCGGTCTTACCGCCGAAGCTCGCAATGCCGGTGACGGTGTTGGCGGCGGAGCCGCCTGCGGCGACAACAGGATCGGCCAAGCGCGCGGTCAAATGCTCGGCGCGCGCCTCGTCGATCAGAGTCATTGCGCCTTTGGCGATGCCTTCTTCGGCGAGGAACTCGTCCGAAACAGGTTTCAGAACGTCAATGATGGCGTTGCCGACGGCGACAACATCGTAGGTCGAGCTTGTCATGAATTTATCCCTGGAGTTCTGGCGTTTAAGCGCGCGGGCAGGGCATGGCAAGCATTGCCGGCGGGCGCGGGTGGCGGCACATTCGCGCGCATGAGATTCATTGCATCCCTTGCCGCTTTGGCCTTGCTCGCCGCCTGCGCCACTGCAGCGCCAACCGCACCCGCCGCCAATGGCGCGACGCCTATAGCGCCGACGTCCACATCGAGCTCTCGGCAGGCGCAATTGCTGCGCTCGGCTGGCGGCGCTAACGCCGCGTCGCAGCAAGACGTCGAACGTGTGTTTGGTAATGCGGACATTGTGCGCCGCGAAGGTGGAGGCATGGCGCTAACATATCGGTTCGAGAGTTGTGCGCTGCTGATGCTGTTCGCTGCCGATGGACACAACACGATGCGGTTGCAGGAGGCGCATCTGAGCGCGCGCCGTGGCACGGGCGCGGCGCCTTCGCTCGATCAGTGCGCGGCTGAAGCAGCAGCGGCGCGCCGCTCGTAATGGCGCGCGTCGCGTATCTGACGGGGCGCACGTATCGCGGAACGCCGCTTGGGCCAGGCGCAGTGCCGCATCTAGAAGAGAAGAGCCGCGATCTAATCTTGGCCGCGGGCAAGAAGCGCGGCGTTGAGTTCGAAATCGTCTATTGGGACGAGATGGATTTGCCGCAGCGGGGCTTCGATCTCGCGGTGATCCGCACGACTTGGGACTATACCGAGCGAGCAGATCAATTCTTGTCGGCGCTTGAATCGCATGAGCGCGGTGGCTTGCGTGTCTGCAATCCCTCGCAGGTCGTGCGTTGGAATATGCGCAAGACGTATTTGAAAGAGCTTGGGCCGTCGGCGATTGAAACCGTTTGGACCGATAGGCCGGATGCACACACCGTCTCGCAGGCGTTCGATGCGCTAGATGCATCGGAAGTGGTGCTGAAGCCGCAAGTCGGGGCGGGTTCGGTTCGCACTGTGCGCTTGAAGCGCAATACCTGGAGCGAGGCGGATCTGATCGATGGGCCGATGGGGCCGGCGATGATCCAACCGTATCTGCGTGCGATTGAGACGGAAGGGGAGCGTTCGCTCTTCTGGTTTGGCGGCAAGTACTCGCACGCTGTGCGGAAAGTACCTGCAGCGGGGGACTGGCTAGCTAACGTTTCTGGTGCGCGGTTCGTGGCCGAAACGCCACCGCCGGCTGCGATTGAGGCGGCGGAAGCTGCGCGTGAGCGAGCGCCGCAGGATTTGCTTTATGTGCGGATCGACCTGGTGCTGGGCGACGATGGCGCGTGGCGGGTGATCGAGATCGAGGCGATCGAGCCTTATCTCTTCTTGGACTTTGCACCTGAGGGCGCAGACGTTTTTGTCGGTGCGATTGCGCGCGTCTTGGGTGTGTAGAGGCAGATATCGGCGATCACGCAGCGTGGGCACTCGGGCCTGCGAGCGAGGCACGTGTAGCGTCCGTGAAGGATCAGCCAATGATGCGCGCCGTGGAGGTACTTCTCCGGCGTAATGCGCATGAGCTGGGTTTCGACTTCGGCGGGCGTTTTGCCGTCGGCGAGGCCGGTGCGGTTGGCGACGCGGAAGACGTGTGTATCCACGGCGATTGTGCCTTCGCCGAAGATTTCCATCAGCACGACGTTTGCAGTTTTGCGGCCGACGCCGGGGAGGGCCTCCAGCGCCTCGCGATCGTGCGGGACTTCGCCGTTGTGCTGATCGATCAGTGCTTGTGAGAGCGCGATGACGTTCTTGGCTTTGTTGCGCCAGAGGCCGATCGTCTTGATGTGATCCGCGACTTTTTCTTCGCCAAGCTTCAGCATTTTCTTCGGGGTGTCGGCGATTTGAAACAGAGGTCCGGTGGCGCGGTTGACGCCTTTGTCGGTGGCTTGGGCGGAGAGAACCACGGCGACCAGCAGCGTATAGGGGTTGGTGTACTCCAGCTCCGTCTTTGGATCAGGGCGGACGTGGGCGAGGCGGGTGTAGAGTTCTTCCGCTTTGGCTTTGGTCAGGCGCTTGGCCACGTGTTGTCGTCCCTTGGCAGCCGAAGCGGCGGAGCTAATCTTAGCGCATGACGCCGCACTGGGAACGCTCACCCGACGCGCCGGTTCTGGATGAGCCGCTTCTGATGGACGCTGTGCTGCGCCCGCATCGGAGCTTTAGTCTCAAGGCGTTCAAGCTCATGTTGCTTGCGGTGATCGCGGTGAATGTCGCGGTGGCGATTTTCTTTTGGGTGCAGGGCGCGTTTCCGGTGGCGGGGTTCTTGGGGCTCGACGTCTTGGCGTTGTGGCTGGCGTTTCGGTGGAATTATCGCTCGGGGCAGGCGGCTGAGTACGTGCGGATCGCGCCCGGCAAAGTGCATGTGGCGGCGGTCAACGGGAAGGGCGTTGCGACGCACTGGGTGCTCAATCCGATTTGGGCGCAGGTCGCGCGCGATGGGCGCGGCGTGCTGATCCGTGAACGCGAAGGGCAGATGCGGCTCGGTGCGTTTTTGTCGCCGAAAGAGTGCGATGGGTTTGCGCAGGCATTGAGCCTGGCGCTGAGCAAGGCAAAACGCGGCTACAGCCCGAGCACGTCGCGCATCGAGTAAAGGCCAGGCGGCTTGCTCGCGACCCAGAGCGCGGCGGCGAGGGCGCCGTCAGCGAAGACGGCGCGATCTGAGGCGTGATGCGAAAGCGTTACAGTTTCCCGCTCGGCGATGAAGCGGACGTCGTGATCGCCGACGATGCCGCCGCCGCGAATGGCGGAAAAGCCGATGCCGCCTTCTTTGCGCTCGCCGGTGATGCCGTCGTGCGGCTTGAGGCGGGCGTCGGAGAGTTTCACGTTGCGGCCGTGGGCGGCGGCGTCTCCGAGGAGGAGGGCCGTGCCAGAGGGCGCGTCGACTTTGCGGCGGTGATGCGCCTCGGTGATCTCGATGTCCCACTCGGGGCCGAGGCGTTGGGCGGCGTGTTCGACGAGCGCTGCGAGCAGGTTCACGCCGAGGCTAAAATTGCCCGAGCGAACGATGGCGATGCGCTTGGCGTGTTCGGCGATTTTCGCTTCTTGCTCGACCGTCAGACCGGTGGTGCCGACTACTGCGGCTTTCACTGGCGTGCCGACGAGTGCGTCGAGCGCGGCGACGCTGCCCTCCGGTGAGGTGAAGTCGATCCAGACGTCGGCTTTGTCGGCGGCGAGGTTCGCGGTCTCGGATGTGTTCATCATCAGAGGCGCCATGCCGGCGAGGGCGCCGAGATCAATGCCGAGAAATTGGCCTTCGCGGTGCTCAGTGCCACCGCAGACGGAAAAGCGCGGATCGTGCGATGCGGCGCGAACAAGCGCGCGGCCCATACGGCCGCCGGCCCCGGCGATTGCGATGGAAAGCGTCATAGTTTCCCTCATGGACTGCAACGCCGTCAGCGGCAAGCGCTGCAGCGGGGAGGCGGGAGTCCGGGGCGCGTGATCCGCGCTGAGTAGTCTCTGTAGGGTG
>Ga0075163_10008335_pt1 | contig 13672 bp, 11 predicted proteins | sample JI1023141ADNA_FD_71478 | JGI IMG/M metagenome (GOLD analysis project Ga0075163, IMG submission 71478) | Wastewater effluent complex algal communities from Wisconsin, to seasonally profile nutrient transformation and Carbon sequestration -... | ecosystem: Engineered > WWTP > Effluent > Algae...
CTGTATAGGTTCGGCGTGAACGCGACGGGACAGGTTGAACGATACGCAGATCGAAGGTGGATGGAGAGGAATTCATGCCGCCTCTTGGTAGGCGGCGGCGCGGCGGGCAGCGCGGGCTTCGCGCGCGGCCTCGAGCTTGCGGTCGCGGGCGGCCCAGATGGCAGCCGAACGGCCGGCGAGGAAATCGGCCGGGGTGATGTAGCCGATCGCGCTGTGCAGGCGGATGGTGTTGTAGTGCTCGACCCAGCGGGCGACGAGCGCGCGGGCCTCGTCGAGAGTGGCGGGCTGGCCGGGCCGGATCGCGTCGGACTTGATGGTCTTGTGCCAGCGCTCGATCTTGCCGTTGGACTGCGGGTAGTACGGCGAGGTGCGGACGTGGGTCATGCCGGTGAGGCGGATGAACTCCTTGAAGTCCTTGGCGATGAACTGCGGTCCGTTGTCGGAGATCACGCGCGGGCGCGCGTCGGGGTGCCGCTCGCGCGCGCGAAGCAAGATGCACTCGACGTCGACCTCGGTCATCGCTTCGCGGATCTCCCAGTGGACGATCGCACGGCTCGCACCGTCGAGGATCGAGCACAAGTAGTAGAACGTGCCGCCGAGATTCAGGTACGCGACGTCGATGTGCCAATGCTCGTGTGCGCGAAGCGGCTGCACGAAGCCGGTGCCCTTCTTGGTCGGCTTGGGGTTCCACCGGTCGAGCAGACCGGCCCGGGAGAGCACGCGGTAAACGCTCGACGCGCTGGCGGCGGCGACGTCAGCGTCGATCATCATGAAGGTCAGACGGCGGTAGCCCTCGAGCGGGAACTTGTCGTGGAAGGCGATGATCGCCTGTTTTTCCTCGTCGGTGAGCCAGTGATCGCGCGGCACCAGGGCGTTGTGCTCGTTCGCCTTGCCGTAGCGCTTGCGCCAAGCGAAGAACTTGCCGCGGGCGATGCCGATCCAGGCGACGAAGCGGTCGGACGGGAGCTCGGTCTTGGCCGACCACTCGCCGACGAAGTCGACGACGGTGTCGCGCGTGTCATGGGGAACCCAGCGGCCGGTCAGGGCTCCCCAAGCTCTTTTTTTAGCTGCGTGTACTCCGCCGCGATCTCGGCGATCACGCCGTCCTTCTTCGCGAGCTGGGCCTTGAGCCGCGCATTCTCGGCCGCGAGCTCCTTCTCGCGCTGGCTCGGCCCGACCGCCGGCGGTGGCATCAGCGCGCCGGCCAGGTTGTCGTGGACCTGGCGCTGCCACTGGTAGAACACGCTGGGCTGGATCCCCAGCTCGTTGCACAGGTCCGAGACCGGCACCTTGTCGACCAGGTGGCGGCGCAGGATCTCGACCTTCTGCTCGATCGTGTAGTTGCGGCGGGTTCGCTTCTTCGACATGACCATCGGGCTCCTCGCCGTGTGAGTAGCACGGCTGCTCGCCCGTCACGTTCCGACCGAGGCAGGACACAGGCCGGGACGCTCTCTCCAGTTCGCGCCGTCCCGTCGCGGGTGCGGGGCCAAGCGCGACTGCTGCGCGCACGTTGGCCGCTCGCGCGGCTCCTGAGCGAGGTTCGGCCTGATCGGCGCCACGGCGGCGGTGGGCGCCACACGGGCGAAACGGCCGCGCGGTCACCGCGGCCCGAACGTCCCCTCGACGTAGCCGATCGGGATGAGCCCTGGCAGCGTTTCGCTCCGGGCCACGCGAACGCCGGCATCTTCGACGGCCTGCCGGAGGGACCTCGCCGTGAAGCGCCGGTGGCCCGGGAAGCCGGTCACGGCCAGCGCCCTCGAGACGACCCACGAGAGGGCCGTTTCGTCGTGGCAGAAGGTCGGAACGATGACCCGCCCGCCCGGCTTCACCACGCGTCGAAGCGCAGCCAGGGCCCCGGTCAGGTCCGGCACGAGGTGGAGGACGTTCGCCGCGACGACCGCGTCGAACGATCCGTGGTCGAAGCGGAGGGCGTAGAGGTCCGCTTGCTCGCATCGCACGTTCGCCACCCCGGCGCCCCGCACGCGCCGCTCAAGCTCGGCGACCATCGCCGCCGAGTAGTCGGTGGCGATGACCTCCTCTGCGCCAGCGGCGAGCGCGGGTGTGACGAGGCCGGTGCCGGCCGCGACCTCGAGCACGCGGCCCAGGCCGCGAGTCGCTTCCCCGGCCAGTTCGACCATTCTGGGGATCGGCCGTCCGAGGAGCGACATCGAGCGGTCGTAGTTCTTCGCGTGCTTGTCCCAGTAGCTGCGGTCCCCGTCCGTCATGTTGCTCCAGGTCGATGTTCGTACGCCAGGAGCCTCAGCGCGTTCGCGACGACGAGCAAGGTCGAGCCTTCGTGCAGCGCGACCGCGACGCCGATCTTGGCGAAGCCGAAGATGGTCGCGGGGACGAGGAACGCCACCATGCCGAGACTCGCCCAGAGGTTCTGCCGGATGATGCTGCGGGCGGCGCGGCTGAGCCCCACGGCGAAGGGCAACGCGCGGAGGTCGTCAGCCATCAGTGCGACGTCAGCGGTCTCGAGCGCGACGTCGGACCCGCCCGCACCCATCGCGATCCCCACCGTGGCGTTGGCCATCGCCGGCGCGTCGTTCACACCGTCACCCACCATCGCGACTCGGCTCTTCGACTTTGCCAGATCCGCGATGGCAGCGACCTTCTGCTCCGGCAACAGGTCCCCGCGTGCGACGCGGATGCCGACGTGCTTCGCGACGGCATCCGCCACTCGCTGATTGTCGCCGGTCAGCATGATCGTCTGTTCGATGCCGAGCGCGTGCAGCTCCGTGACAACCGCCCGGGCACTCTCACGAGGGGTATCCATCACGCCTAGGACGCCGAGGAAGCGGCCTCCCAATCGAACGACCATGACCGTACGACCCTCGTTCTGCAGCTTGCGCACGGCGTCGGCGACGCTCTGCGGCAGCGCACCGTCCCGCGTGAACAGGCCCGGCTTGCCGATCGCCACCTCGGCACCGCCCACCGTCGCGCGGACTCCATAGCCGATCACTGCCTCCACACCCGAGGCTTCCATCGCCGGGAGCCCAGGACGCCGCGCACCCACGCCTTCCACGATCGCGCTCGCGAGCGGATGGTCGGAGCGCCTCTCGACCGCCACCGCCACCGCGAGCAACTCATCCTCCGGCGCACCGTCGACGGTGATCACGTCGGTGAGACGAGGTTTTCCTTCGGTGAGCGTCCCGGTCTTATCGAAGGCGATCGCGCGAACCAACCCGAGCGACTCTAGGTGTGCGCCGCCCCTCACGAGCACGCCTCCCCGCGCCGCTCGCGCAACGCCCGACAGCACGGCGCTTGGAGTCGCGATGGCGAGTGCGCATGGGCTCGCGGCCACGAGTACCGCCATGGCCCGATAGAAGCTGCGCGCGAAGGGTTCGTCGACCACGACCCACGCGAAGAGTAGCCCTACGACGAACACGAGGATGATGGGGACGAACGCCCGCTCGAAGCGGTCCGTGAACTGCTGCGTTGGCGACTTCTGCGTCTCGGCCTCGGCGACCAACTTCACGACGCGAGCGAGGGTGCTCTCGCTCGCGGTCTTCGTGACCACGGCGGTGAGCGCCGCTGCCCCGCTGATGGTGCCGGCGAACACGCGGTGCTCCGCGTCCAGCGCTTCGGGCGCGACCAAAGCAGCCTCGACATCAGGAACGGAGCGCTTGTCGACGGGGACGCTCTCTCCCGTGATCGGTGCTTGATTCACGCTGCTCGAACCAGCGCTAACGAACCCGTCCGCTGGGATGCGCGTGTTGGGTTTGACCAAGATGCGATCACCCACCACGAGCTCGGCAACTCCCACCTCTGCCTCGCGGCCGTCGTCATCGATGCGCAGCGCAGTCTCCGGGACGAGCTTCGCCAGCGCACCGATGGCATTGCGGGCGCGGCGCATCGCGTAGCCCTCGAGCCCGTGACCGAGGGTGAAGAGAAACAGCAGGAGAGCACCCTCGAACCACTCGCCGAGGATGGCCGCGCCGATCGCCGCCAGCAGCATGAGGAAGTCGATCTCGAACTTGCGCGCACGGAGCGCGACGACGACCTCCTTGACTGTGAACCAGGCCCCGAGGACGTACGCAAGCACGAAGAGGCTTGTCGTGATGGCCGGGGCGATGCCCGCCTTCTCGAGGCCCCAGCCGATGCCGGTCAGCGCACCGCAGGCGAGGCTGAAGACGAGCTCGGAGCGTTCGCCGAACGGTCCCCCATGCTCGTGCTCGTGCTCGTCGTGCTCCGCAGCGGCCGCCGCCGGAGACGCCGTCTCAGTGAACGAGACAATCCCTGCCTTGGCGGCGACCGCGAACAGCGTCTCTCGATTGGTCTTGGCGGGATCGAACTCGACGTAGAGGCGCCTCGAGCCGAAGGCCACTGACGCGTGCCACACGCCCGGCTGCTTGGCGAATACACCCTCGACAAGCCTCGCCTGCCGTTCGTGTCGCAGACCAACCGCAGGCGCTGACAGATGCTCGTAGCGTGCTTTCAGCGAGGCACCCGCGCTCTGAACGAGCGCCTCAATCTCCTCGAGACGCACCGACGTAGGGTCGTAGTGGAGGCACAGCTTAGGGCGCAGGGGATCATCGCGATCCACGTGAACACGCACGATGCCATGCGCGGCACCAACAGTGTCGACGAGGCGCGCAACGCAGGCGTCACAGCCAGCGCCCTCGTTGGGAAGAACAAGTTCGAGGTCGAGCTTGTGCTTCTTCATGCCGGTCCCCCGGCAAGCGCGATGCCGCTCGACTCCTCGAGCGGCGGGCCGCCCGCCGCGCCGTCCGGAGGTGGCAGTTGCTCCTTGCGGTAGACGAAAGCGTAGACGGTCGGAAGGACGAACAAGGTCAGGAAGGTCGCACTCACGAGACCACCGATGACCACGGTGGCGAGAGGCCGCTGCACCTCCGCGCCGGCGCTGGACGAGAGCGCCATGGGGATGAAGCCGAGGGCGGCAACGGTCGCCGTCATCACGACGGCTCGCAACCGAGACTCCGCCCCTTCCTGCGCAGCTTCGAGCGGTGACTTGCCTTGCTCTCGTAGCTTCTTGATAGTCGTGAGAAGCACGACGCCGTTGAGCACCGCGATGCCGAAGAGCGCGATGAACCCGATCGCGGCGCTGATGGAGAACGGCATGCCCCGCAGGGCCAGAAGGAACACGCCGCCCACGGCGGCGAACGGCACGTTGAGGTAGATGAGCAGCGCGGGCTTGAGCTGACCAAACGCCATGTAGAGCAGGATGAAGATGAGCCCGAGTGCGACGGGGACAGCCACTGCGAGGCGTTCCGACGCGGCACTCAGGTTCTCGAACTGCCCACCCCATTGCACGACGTAGCCGGGTGGCATCTGCACCTGGTCGCGCACTCGCGCCTGCGCCTCACCGACGAACGACGCCAGGTCGCGACCGCGCACGTTGGCCTCCACGTTCGTGCGCCGACGAACGGCCTCGCGGCTCACGCTGGCTGGCGAGTCCACGATCTGGATGCTCGCGATCTGTCCAAGCGGCACCAGCGGGCCGCTCTGGCCGCTCACGGGGAGGTTTCGCACTTGGTCGATGTCGTCTCGCAGCCCCGACGGTACCCGCACCTGCAGGCGGAAGCGGCGCTCGCCCTCGTACACCTCACCAACGTTCCGTCCGCCGAGTGCTTCGATGGCGTCGAGGGCATCGCGCACCGAGATGCCGTAGCGTGAGGCGGCTGCGCGGTCGACGGTCACCTCCAGCGTCGGCAACCCGGCGAGTTGCTCACCACGTACGTCGGACGCACCGGGAATGCCGCGAACGACGCCTTGCACCTGCAGGCTGAGCCGCTCGAGCGTCGCGAGGTCGTCGCCGTAGATCGTGATCGCAACGTCCGAGCGCGTGCCGCTGATCAGCTCGGCCATGCGCAACTCGATGGGCTGAGAGAACGAGAACCCGAGCCCAGGCAGCGCGTCAGCGAAGCGCGCGGACATGCGTTGAATCAGCTCTTCGCGCGTGTGCGCCGTCGTCCACTGGTCCTGGGGCTTCAGAATGACGATGCAGTCCGACAGCTCCACGCCCATGGGGTCAGTCGCGATCTCCGCTCGCCCGGTCTTCGATACCACGGTGACGACCTCGGGAAACTCGCGAATGACCCGCTCGAAGCGCGTCGCGCTCTGCACGCTCTCCTCGAGCGAAACGCTCGGCAGTCGGAGGATCTGAATCGCGATGGCTCCTTCGTCGAGTCGCGGAACGAACTCTGCGCCCATGCGCGAGGCCAAGACGCCACTCGCCGCGAGCAAGACGAGCGACACGGCGATGACCTTCTTCGGGGCCTTCATCAGCGGGGCGAGGAGGCGCGGGTACACTCGGTGTAGAAGCCGCACGATGAACGGCTCCTTCTCCTCGGTGTGCTGCCGCAGGAACGTGGCCACCAGCACCGGCACGAAAGTCAGGGAGGCGACGAACGCACCGAGCAGCGCGAACAGCACCGTGATGGCCATCGGCTTGAACATCTTCCCCTCGACTCCCGCGAGGGTGAGGATCGGGATGTAGACGATCACGATGATTGCCTCGCCGAAGAGCGCGGCCTTGCGCACGTCGAGCGTGGAGTTGAGCACCACATCCGCCGCCTCGCCGTAGGTCATCGGGCGTTTCTGCCCGCGTGCTGCGGCCGCCAAGTGCACGACGGCGTTCTCCACGACGATGATGGAGCCGTCGACCACGATGCCGAAGTCGATGGCTCCGAGGCTCATAAGGTTTCCCGAGAGCCCGAGTGCCCTCATGGCGGTGAACGCGACCAACATCGCGAACGGGATGGCTGCGGCGACGATGAGTCCGCCACGAATGCTGCCGAGCAGCAGAAACAGCACCGCGATGACGAAGAGCGCGCCCTCCGCGAGATTCTTCCCGACGGTGTGGATGGTCCGGTTCACGAGGTCGGAGCGGTCGTAGAAGACGTCGATGCGCACTCCGGGCGGAAGCGAAGGCGCGATCTGCGTGATCTTCGCCTTCACGTTCTCCACGACCTCGCGGCCGTTGGCGCCGACGAGCATCATCACAATACCGGTCACCACCTCGCCTCGCCCGTCGCGCGTGACTGCGCCCTGGCGAATGAGGGGCGCCAAATGGACGCGGGCGACATCGCGGACCCGCACAGGCACGCCGTCCTCGCGCGTCTCGATCAGCACGTCGCCGATCTCGTCGAGGCTCTGGATCCGGCCCTCGCCACGCACGAGCACTTGCTCGCCGGAGCGAACGAGATAGCCACCACCCGCCGTGGCGTTGTTGCGTTCGATCGCCTCGAAGAGGTCGTTGAGCGAGACGTTCAGCGCCCGAAGCCGGTCTGGGAGGACCTCAACCTCGTAGGTCTTCAGCTCGCCGCCGAACGAGTTGACCTCGACGACACCGGGCACTGAGCGCAGCTCGTAGGCTACGAACCAGTCGAGCACGGAGCGAAGCTCCATCGGCGTGTAGCACTGCTCCGTGTCGGGCTGACCAGCGGGGCACATGTTGTCGGCACGCACCTCGAACTGAAAGATCTCTCCGAGGCCCGAGCTGAGGGGGCCAAGCTCCGGCGAAGCACCAGCGGGAAGACGCTCACGCGCCTGAACGAGACGTTCTGAGATTAGCTGTCGCGCGCGCAGCAGGTCGGTACCCTCTTCGAACACGATCGTCACTGCCGAGAGCCCAAAGCGCGAGACGCTGCGGATCTCCTCGACGCCGGGGAGCCCACTCATGGACGACTCGACCGGGAAGGTGATCGTGCGCTCGACGTCGACCGGACCGAGCGCCGGCACGTTCGTCAGCACCTGCACCTGGACGTTGGTGATGTCCGGGACGGCATCGATGGGCAGCTGCTGCGCGCTGCGCACGCCGACCGCCGCGACGATGACGACGAAGGCGAAGACGAGGAGCCGCCACTTGAGACAAAGTTCGAGAAGCTTCTTCATGGCGTATCCCTCAGTGCTCGTGACCTTCAGAGAGCTCGCCGCTGCGCAGCGCACTCTTCAGCGTGAAGGCCCCGCTGACGGCGAGACGCGCTCCCTCCTCAAGGCCCGAGCGCACCTCGAAGAAGCCGCCCGCGCGACGGCCGAGCGCGACGGGCTGAGGGCGGAAGCTGTTCGGCTGGTCAGCGGGGACGAACACCACCGTCTGCCCGTCGAGTGTCGCCACCGCGTCGGCCGGAACGACGAGCACGCGCTCGTCGACGCTCCCTCCCACCAGCTCGATGCTTCCAAAAAGGCCGCTGCGGAGGCGTGCGTCGGGCGCTTGTAGCGTCACTCGAACGGGTAGCGAGCGCGTGCGCTCGTCGAGCGCGGGCGCGACGTAGGTGATCGTGCCGGGCATCGTGGCGTCGGGAAACGCATGCAGGCGGACGACAGCAGCCGAGCCCACCTGCACCCGCGCAAGCTCCAGCTCCGGCACGTTGCCGCGCACCCAGACCTTCGTCGGGTCAGTCACGATGAAGACGGGTTGGTCAGGCGTCGCGGTCTCCCCGAGTGTTCCGTGAACTGCGACAACGACACCGTCGATGGGGGCGGTAAGCGCGAGTTCACCCGCGCTCCCGGACCCGAACACCGAGAGCTGACGCCGCAAACCTTCGACTTCGGCTCGCAGCTCGCCGACCTGCGCCTCCGCGTCGATGAGCGACCGTTGCGCGCCAATACCTTCCGTCGAGAGCTGCTGCTGACGACGGAGCGTGGATTCGGCTGCGGATAGTCGTGCGCGAGCCTGGTCGAGGCGAGCGCGCGCCGTCGACACGTCGCTCGACGCGACCACGCCGAGGAGCTGCCCGCGTCGCACCCTGTCGCCGAGCGCGACGGAGACGCGGGTGATGCGTCCCGGAACGAGCGGCCCGACGTGTGCAGTGCTGCTCGGCTCGAACTGGACTTCGGCGGGGATGGCGACGCCACCCGTCAGCGCGCGACGTTCCGCAGCAGCGAGCCGGATCCCAGCACGCTCGAGCGCCTCCGCCGAGAGATGCACCTCATTCTCATGCTCGCCTTCGCGATGGCCGGCCTCTTCGGCGTGCCCACCTTCCTCGGCGTGCCCATCATTGCCGCCGCCCTTGTTGCAGGCCGAGGTCAGCAGGGCGAGTAGGAAGGAAGTTAGAAGCATGCGGTTCATGGGGTGCTCTCCTCGTGGTGGTCATCGCGCCAGAGGTCGACGCCGACGACCCGCTCGAGTCCGGCCAACGCGACGAAGTAGTCCTGCTGAGCGCCGAGCGCGTCGCTCTGAATGCGCAGGAAGCGTTCGCGCCCAGTGGAGAGCGCGAGGATGTCGATCTCGCCGAGTTCGAAGGAGCGGCGCAGCAGCGTAAGGTTCTCCTCGAAGCGCGGGAGAATCTCAGTACCGTAGGCACGCGTGCGGGCCGCGGCGGCGACGACCTCGCTGCGGGCTTCGGCGATCTGGCCCTCGAGCAGGCGTCGTGAAGCGTCGAGCTCGGCCTCCGCGACAGTCACGTCTGCTCGCGCCCTCGCTCGCTCGCCTTGATTCAGCTGGAAGCTCGGAATGGGGATCGAGATGACTCCCATCACGATGTCGTACGCGCCTTCGCTCGTCGGATTGCCTTCACGCCGATACTGCAGGCCGAGCGAGGGACGCGGCCACGCCTCACGATCGGCGAGCGTTGATCGGGCTTCGGCCTCTCGAATCCGGGCGGCGCCAGCGCGAAGGCTTGGCAGGCGTTCCCGAGCGACCGCGCTCAGGCGATCGAGTGGCGGCGGGTCGCGCGGGCTGTCGACGGCCCCTGCTGGCATCGGCGGGGTAGCAACGGGCCATCCCGAAAGCTGCGCGAGACGGATGCGCGAGGCGAGAAACGACTGCTGCGACGCGACGAGCACCTGCTGCGACTGGGCCACCTCAGCCTGCGCCAGTCGAAGCGCGAGTGGCGCAGCCTCGCCCGCCGAGATCTGGCGCTCGACGACGCGCAGCACCTCCTGCTGAAATGTCACCACTCGCTCAGCCAGTCGGGCGCGCTCCTGCTCGACGAGAGCCCGATGAAAAGCAGCATGCACGTCGCAGTGCACGGCCCAACGCATCTGTTCGATTTCGGCGTCCGTGAGGTCCCGAAGGGCGTCCGCGGCGTCGATACGCAGGCCGCGTTCACCCGCGATCTGGATCTGCTGCATCAGCGTGACGTCGACATCAACCCCTGTACCGGAGATGCCGAAGCGCGGGCCGGCAGCGACCGACACCTCGGGGTTCGTGGGGAGGAGGATCGACGCAGCCACGCGTGCGGCTTCGGCGCGCGAGCGCGTGCTTCGCGCGACCGTGAGGACGGGCGAACGTTGATCAGCGAACGCCAGGATGCCGCCAAGCGAGACCTCGGACCCCGCAGCAGGATCCGGGATGGGATCGGTGTGCTCGGCATGGCCGCTCACCGAGCCGCCGTCTGCAGGACCTCGAAGATGCGGGGGCGGCGCCTCGCGAGCATCCGCTGCGGTCCTCGTCTGCGCGTGAGCGCAGGCGCCGACGAGCAGCGAGAACGCTACTGCGACCGCGGTGGTACTATGCGCGATAGTAGTTGAGGGCAAGCGTGCACGTCGCGATCGGGTCATCGAGTTCCTCAGCGCCAGAAGTAGGTGAGCGCGTGCTCCGCGCCCGTGTGGAGCACATCGAGCGCAGCAGTGCCGGTCTGGTGCGGCAACAGCAACGCGATGAGCAGGAGGACGAACGCCACCGGGAAGGCTGAGGGCCCTTGGTGACAGCAGCGCGCGGGCGCGCGCTCGGCGAAGGCGAGCAGCATTCCGATACGGAACTTGAGGACGGCGGTGTCACGCGCTCCCAGCGCGACGGCTTCGCGAACGCCGGGCCGGGCCGCCCTGACGATCGCGTCCGCTAGCGGAAGCGGAGCGGCGCCGTGAATGACCGCTTCGCGGTCGCAGTGAGCCTCGCGCGCGGCCTGCCATCGAGCCGCGTGCGGTTCGAGCAAGAACCGCCCAAACGGATTCACGGCGAGCGCGAGTTGAAGGATCAGGTAGCGAAGCGGGTCGAGGGCACGGACATGCTCGGCCTCATGACCGAGTGCGCTCGCGAGCATCTCGTCGGAGAGACCACTGGCGAAAGCCGATCCGAGGAACACGCGAGGCTTGATCCACCCGTGCGTGCCGAGCGCGAAGGTCCTGTCGTCGGTGACGACGACGCGGTGACGGAGGCACGTAAGCCCCGAATCGCTCTCGACGATGCGTGTGACTCGGCGAAGAAGTGCAACGGCGACTTCGGACGACGACGATCGCACCCCGCGATGCCGCTGGATCACACCAAGCGACGAGGCGAGAACTGCAACCGAAAGTACGAGCGCGAAGAAGCCCGGCTCGAAACACAGCTCGGCCGTGTCGTGATCGAATAGGCACGCCAACGCGGACTTGCCCGTTTCGGCTTGGTGAAGACCGGCTGAGAGAAGCCACGCGAGCGGGAGCACGCTCGATCCCGTGAGGAGCACGTAGCGCAGGTTGAGTCCGTGGAGCGGCCCCCCCACCTCGTCGCGCTCGAGCATCACGAGCCCCGCCTTTGCGAGCAGCGCGAATGCGGGGAGCACGATGAGCACGACGAACGCCGTGCCGAGCAGTGGGAAGGTAGCCTCGATCACGCGTCGAGTTCCTCTCGTCGCTTCTGGATGAGCGCCTCGAGGTCGTCGAGCTCACCGGCCGAGGCCTCCGAGACCTTCTCCGCAAGCATCACCATCGCTTTGTGGCCACCGACCGCTTCGTCCAGCACCTCGCGCGCGGTGGACTCCATGAACTCCTCGCGCGCGAGCTTCGGGGAGTAGAGGTAGCGCTTCCCATCGCGCTCGCGCTCGAGGATCCCCTTCTCGTAGAGACGCGTCACGGTCGTCATCACCGTGGTGTACGCGATGTCCCGCTGCTTCTCGAGGATGGCCAGGACGTCGCCGACGGCAAAGGACGCGAGTCGCTTGCTCCACACCACGTCCATGATGGTCGCCTCGAGGTCGTGAAGACGTAGTTCGAGGCCCTTCTTCCCTGAGCGAAGGCGGAACGTCACTGCTGGCTCCTGTGGTGGCTTCTCATCTACTATCCGCTATAGTAGCTGCGAAGGTGGCCGATGTCGAGTGCGACTCGTCGCGGCCGGACCGGAGCACCATGGAGACCACTGCCCCAGCCACGTCCTGCGGATGCCACACGGCCTGCGCTGCGTCGGAACCCGACCTCCGGCCGGAGTCGGTGAACCGCGCGCTGCGGCTCGAGTACTTGACCGTCGGCTGGAACGTCGTCGAGGGCATCGTCGCGGTGACGGCTGCCCTCCTCGCCGGCAGCGTCGCCATCCTCGGGTTCGGCATCGACAGCTTCGTCGAGTGCGCTTCGGCGCTCGTGATGATCTGGCGCCTGCGCGCAGAGCGCGACCATCGGATGAGCGGCGACCAGCTCGAGGCCATCGAACACCGCGCGCGCCGGCTCGTCGCCGGCTCGCTCTTCCTCCTCGCGGCGTACATCACTTTCGACGCGGCACAGACCCTGTGGACCGGCGACAAGCCGGCGTTCAGCGCCGTCGGCGTGACGCTCCTCGCGCTCTCGATCGCGGTGATGCTCTGGCTGGCGCGGGCGAAGCGGAAGCTTGCTCGCGAGCTTGGGAGCGAAGCCCTTGAGGCCGACGCGTTCCAGACGACCGCATGCTGGTGGCTGTCCGTCGCCGCGCTCGTCGGCGTCGGGCTCAACGGCCTGCTCGGGTGGTGGTGGGCCGACCCGGTCGCTGGGCTCGTGATCGCGGCTCTCGTTGTGCGCGAAGGGCGGGAAGCCTGGAACGGCAACGCCTGCTGCTGAGGTCGAATTGCCGCTTTGGGGAGAAGCGGCTATTCGCCCACGCCCCGGACGCCGCGGCTCAGCCCGCCAGCTTCTTGAGGAGCGCCATCCCCCGCTCGGCCTCGGCGGGCGTCGCGTCAGCCAGCTCGAGGTACACGCGGCCGCGAGCGTCGTAGAAGCTCTCTGTCTGGACGATCCAGCGCTCCCGCTCGGGCGTGGCCAGCTCGACGTCGGCGGCGAGCTTGTGGAGCGCGGCGCTCACCAGGCGGTGGCTGGTGCCCTTCGGGAGCCGGATCTCGATCTGCGGCTCGGCGGTCCCGTAGCGGCTCTCGCCCTGGCTCACCGTCTTCGTCGTCTGCGTGTTCTGGCTCGTGGTCCGCATCGTCGTCCTCGCGTTCCGCAGGGCGGCTCGTCGCCCGTTGCGAGGGACATACAGGTGTTAACGGCAGCCTGAAGACGTCGTGATCTGACGGTCGGGTCGGTCGGCGAGAAAGTCGACCCAGCGAGGATCTCGCCGTAGATCCGCGGACCGAGGACGCCGAAAATGAGAAGAGGGCCCGGTGGCAGCCGGAACCCTCGCCGTGGACGACGGCTCGCGCACGATGCGCGAGGTGGGCGCTGCGGGCAAGTATTCGATCGCCGTCCTCGTTCAACGTGGACGACGTCGGCCTTCTCCTCGAGAGGTGCGCCCAGTGCCTGGGCCTGTTTGCGATCTGTCGGGCCTGCTACCGGGGCCAGGTCTACTGCGTGTCAGCGCACCAGGTGACGGCGCGTGACGCGCAGGTGCGAGCTGCCAAGGCGCGTCACCGGCGCAGTCCGGAGGGCCGCGCCGACAACCGCGACCACAATCGGGCGTGGCGTGCCCGGCACCGGGCCGCACGCGACCGCGTGAGGGATCAAGGTTCCGCCGAAGTTGCCCCGTCGGGCAGCGTGTGCCCGCCGGAGGATCCGCCCACGTCGATGGACGACGTGCACGTGACCGTCGGCGAAAGACCCGACGATG
>Ga0075163_10008337_pt1 | contig 13669 bp, 12 predicted proteins | sample JI1023141ADNA_FD_71478 | JGI IMG/M metagenome (GOLD analysis project Ga0075163, IMG submission 71478) | Wastewater effluent complex algal communities from Wisconsin, to seasonally profile nutrient transformation and Carbon sequestration -... | ecosystem: Engineered > WWTP > Effluent > Algae...
GGACACGGAACGCAGGTGTCGCCGGGCTTAGGACCGGCTTAGGATCTCGCCGGTACCCTCGGCGATCCATGATGTCCTTCGACCGATCCTCTCGGCGGCGCGACGTGTCGCGTCTCACCGCGCCTCGACTCGCGGTCTCCTTCGCGCTCGTCGGCCTCTCTGCCGCCGGCTGCGCGTCCGATGCGCCGTCCGGCCCACCGCTCGATCCGAACGAGAGCCTCGGATGCGCCGAGGGCGCCGCGCTCTATGGCGCAGGAACGACCACCGCGTCGATCGAGCACGACGGCCTGACGAGGACGTTCCGCGTGCACGTTCCTCCGGGCGTCGACGGATCGACGCCCGTGCCGATCGTGTTGATGTTCCACGGCGGCGGCGGCAGCGGTCAACAGCTCGAGAACGCGTCGTCGCAGATGGATCAGGTCGCCGACCGCGAGGGCTTCATCACGGTCTACCCGGACGGAACCGGATCGATCCGTACCTGGAACGGCGGCGGATGCTGCGGCTCGGCGGCGGCTTCGAACGTGGACGACGTCGGCTTCGTCGACGCGCTGCTCGACCATCTCGGGACCACGACCTGCCACGATCGACGCCGCGTCTACGCGTCGGGCATGTCGAACGGCGCGATCCTCTCGCACCGACTCGGCTGCGAGCTCGCGGACCGGATCGCTGCGATCGCCCCCGTCTCGGGCACCGACATGACCGCGAGCTGCACGCCGAGTCGGCCGGTGCCGACGATGCAGATCCACGGAACCGAGGACGGCCACGTGCCGTGGGACGGCGGCGTCGGCTGCGGTCCGAGCATGGCGTCCTTCACGTCCGTGCCCACGACGATCGATCGTTGGCGCACCCGCAATGCCTGCTCGAGCGGGCCCACGGCGTACTTCGCGCAAGGGGACGGACAGTGCGACGCGTACGGCGCATGCGCCGGAGCGGCGGACGTCGTGCTCTGCGCGATCGACGGGGGCGGGCACAGCTGGCCGGGTGGCGCACCGAACGTCGGCGTCGTCGACTGCCCGGCCGACGGCGCACAGAGCACGACCTTCGATGCCAGCGAAGCGATCTGGAGCTTCTTCGACGCCCACCCGAGAGCCTCGTTCTAGCTCCCGATCCCTGATCCGGCGTCGTCCGAGCGCCGGACGAAGGGGGTCCTCAGAAGCCGGGATCGCGCTCGAGCGTATGCGTCGACATGGTCGTGGTCATCGGCGTCGTCGTCGTGGTCATCGGCGTCGTCGTCGTGGTCATCGGCGTCGTCGTCGTGGTCATGGGCGTCGTCGAGACCGTCGTCGTCGAACCGCTGGTGTTCGTCGTGCGCGGCGGGCGAACTCGCGGCGTGGGCGTCACCGCGACGACCTCGGGCTCCGGAATCGGAGGCGTCGGCACTCCCGCGTCGATCGCCACGACGGCCGTGACGCCCGCATCGATCGCGACCGGCACACCCGCGTCGATCGACGCGGCTACGAGCGGCGGCGGTAGGACCACCGGCGTGTTCGCCGTCGTCGCGTGGCCGGTCGACGCCAGCACCGGCGCGGCCTCCGGCTCTTGGCCGATCCAGCGGATCGCGCCGGACGCAGCGACGAAGCATCCGAGCGCGAAGATCGCGATCGCGGCCCACGCCTTCGGCGGAAGCGGCGCGCGGCCGTTCCGAAGCACCACGACGCGCGGCGGATCCGGGGCGAACTCGGTCTCGGGAAGCGAATCGACGGGCGTCGCGACCGGCTCTGCGGGCACCGTGCCCACCTGGAAGAGCGGAGACGACGGGGTGCGCGGCAGCGGATCGCCGATCGCGACCGGATCGAGCGCGGCGTCGACCTCGGCGTCCGTCGTCTCGTCGAGCTCGTCGTCGAGCAGATCGGCGTCCTCGAGCACGTCGTTCGGATCGTCGACGAGTCCGAAGCTGATCCGACTCGATGGTTTCTGCGGCCATGGCGCGCCGCCGGGACTGAACGACGAGACGACGCCGTCGTCGTCTTCGACGTAGTTGGAGCTCGGGGCGTCGTCGAGGGGCTTGAGCGGCGGCGGAGGATCCGACACGGCCGGGAGCCGTGACGTCGCCTTCGAGCGGAGCTGCGGCGGCAACGGCGGAGGCGCCGGCCGCCGTGCGGCCGCCTGCACCTCGGTCGCGACGACGCGCGCGTTCGATGCAGCCTTCACGAGCTGGATCTTGCCGATCGCCTGGGGTTGGCTCGTGACGACCGCGGGCCGTTCGGGCGCGGGGAACGGCGTCGACGCCGGCGCTGGATTGCTCGAGGTGCGGCCGGACGCGATCCCACCGATCGCGCCTGCGGCGCCGGGAGGCGCGGAGCTCGGGTTCTTCCCCGTCGCCCAGCGCGAGGCGCCGGCCCGCGCCGAGCGTTGATTGGTGCGCGCGCCGAGCGGTCCGATGCCGGTCTGGGGACGGCTCGGCGGAGGCGGCAGCGCGGGCGCGCTGGTGTCGACCGCGGCTTCCTCGTCGACGCGTGGCTCCGGCGCGGCGAGGACGGGCATGCGCGCGACGATCGGCGCGAGGATGAGCGCGCTCGTGAGCGCTTTGCGGAGCTCCGCGACGTCCTTGAAGCGGGCTGAGGGATCCGCGGCGAGCGCCTTGTCGAGAAGGGTCGCGAACGAGGGCGGCGCGTCCTCGCGGAGCTGCTCGACCGGGACCGTGGGGCCCTCGGCGATCGACGCGACGGTGGATCGACCATCCGGGAGGGCGCGCGGCGCGATGCCGGTGAAGCCTCGGTAGAGGATCGCCGCGACGCCCCAGAGATCCGCCGCAGGATCCGCGAGACCACCGCGCGCCTGCTCGGGGGACATGAAGCCGTCGGTGATCGGCAGGCTCGAGGCTTCGCGGACGTGATCGTTCGCGCGTGAGACCGCGCGGTTGAGGCCGAAGCCGACGAGGCGCGCTCGGCCACCGGCGAGCAGGTGCACCCGCTCCGGTGAGATGTCTCCGTGCGCGAGACCGACCTTGTGCGCGGCGACGAGTCCGTCGACGACGCCCGTCACCACGCGGACGAGCTCGTGGAGGCTCATCGCGGGTTCGCGCACCATTCGCTGGGCGAGCGTCTCCGTCTCGACGACGTCGGTCGCGAAGTAAGGGTTCCCGAGGGCGGTCTCGCCCGCGGCGAGAACCTTCTCGAGGCTCGGATGGCTCAGCGCCTTGCCGACCCGGGTCCAGGTCTCGAACATCGCCCGGTGGGCGTCGGTCGCCGCGCGGGCGTCGAGCACCGAGAGGACCACGACTTTTCCCGAGGTCGAGTCCGTGGCGAGCCAACGCTCCCCACCGAGACCCGCCTCGAGCTTCGTATCCGGTTGATATCTCTCGCGAGCGTCTCCCGCTCCCATGCAGCCTCGGTCATCGATCGTCGCCCGTCACGCGGCGCAAGTCCAATCCCTTGCAGTGAAATGTGCAAAGGCCGGTCGCTGGGTTAGAGTGCGCCGCATGGTGGGACGGTCGTTCTGGGCGTCGGTACGCAGTTCGGGAGTCACGGCGTTCGTGTGGCTCGTTCTGTCCACGCTCCTCTCCCCGATGGCCTCGGCCCAGGGCGGTAGCTCGGGCGAGCCCCCTCCGACCGAGGCCGAAGTCGCCGAAGCACGGCGGATCTTCGCCGTCGGCATTCGTCACGCGGATCGCGGCGAGTGGGAGGACGCGGTCGTCTGTTTCCGCCAGGTGCTCGAAGTGCGGCAGGCGCCGCCCGTGCTCTTCAACCTCGGCGCGGCGCTCGTCGCCCTCGGTCAGTATCCGGAGGCCGAGCCTCTGCTCCGCCGCGTCGCGGACGACCCGAGCGCGGAAGCCTCGCTCGTGGAGCGCGCGCGCGCGTCGCTCACGACGATGCAAGAGCACGGCGGACGGCTCACGATCGAGATCGTCCGCTCGACGCCGTCGACCATCGTCACGATCGACGGTCTCGTGCTCGAAGCTTCCCAGCTCGGCACCGAGTTCGCCGTGAGCGCCGCGACGCACGAAGTCGTCGTGCGCGACGGCGCGGACGAGATCACGCGCCGGCAGGTCGCGGTCGCGGTGGGTCAGAGCGCGTCGATCACGCTCGCGGCCTCGGGCGATGCATCCGCGGTGACCGATGCAGACGCCGAGGGCGCGGAAGACGCCGCTCTCCGAGCCTCGCACACCGAGATCGGCACCACGCTCGACGTCCGCGAGCGGCGACGGCAGCGACTCCGCAATCCCTGGCTCTGGACCGGGGTCGGCGCGGGCGTCGTCGTCGTCGGCGCCGTGCTCTTCGTCGCGATCTACGACCCGCGCGTGAACGACCCCGCGAACGGGAACACGACTCCTGCGGTCATCCGGTTCTGAGCGATGAAGCGATCCCTCTACGCACTCCTCTTCGCACTCGCCGGATGTGCCACCGATCCGACCGAGGTCATGCTCGTCGTCGATGGCGACTTCGACGTCCCGACCGAGGTCGACTCGCTCGAGATCACCGTCACCACGCCGGACGGGCTCCGGTCGAAGACGGCGACCGCGCCGCTCGACGCGGCGAACGGTTTCCCTCGGATCCTCGGCATCGTGCGGGGGGACGGCGGGGACGGCGACTACCTCGTCACCGTCGTCGCCAAGCGCGGCCTGAGCAACGTCGTCACCCGCCGCGCCAGCTTCGTCTTCCGAAAGGAGGAAATCCGACGGTTGGAGGTCCATCTCCTCCCCGCCTGTCAGGGCGTCGTCTGCAGCGGCAGCGACCGAACCTGCGGAGAAGCGGGCATCTGCGAGCGCATCCAGACCGACACCGAGGAATGGACCGGTCCGACACCGTCCGAGTTCGACGCCGGCATGTCCATCGGTCCCATCGTCGGTCCCTGAGCGATTCGCCCGTGCCCGACGAACCGAAGCTCAGCCATCTCGACGAAGCCGGCCGCGCGCGGATGGTCGACGTCGGCGACAAGGCGATCACGGCGCGCATCGCGCGCGCCCGCGGCGTCGTCCGGATGCAGCCGAGGACCCGGGAGCGACTGCTCGCGGGCGACACGCCGAAGGGCGACGTCTTCGCGACGGTTCGCATCGCGGGCATCCAGGGCGCGAAGCGGACCTCCGAGCTGATCCCGCTCTGCCATCCGCTCCCGCTCGACGCGGTGACGCTCTCGATCGAGGCGGAAGGCGACGACGCGATCGTCCTCGAGGCCGAGGCGAAGTGCACGGGCCGCACCGGCGTCGAGATGGAGGCCCTCACCGCGGTCTCGGTCGCGGCGCTGACGCTCTACGACATGCTGAAGGCGATCGATCGCGGCATGCGCATCGAGTCGATCGAGCTCGTCGAGAAGCGCGGCGGCAAGTCCGGCGACTACGTCCGCTGAGCGGCTTCGCGAGCGCGGACGCTTCGTTCGACCGCGAACGTCAGGAGCGGGACGATCGCCGCGAGCGACACGCTCACGAGCGCGATCCGTTCGAGCCCGACGAGGCGATGGTCCGCCGTCTCGGTGAGGAAGCTCGACGCGGCCATCGCTCCGAACGACGACGCCATGTGCTGCACCGCGGATTGGGTCGAGAGGAAGCGCGCGCGGTGGTCGAGCGCGGGCACCCGGCTCGCGAGCGACTGAAGGGGCACCATCCGGACGCTGTTGGCGACCATGAACCCCGCGAAGCCGACGGCTGGCGCGAGCGTGAGGATCGGCGAGTAGAAGAAGCCGAGCGCGACCAGGACGTAGAGCGCGGTGCCGGCGACGACGAGGCGCGCCGAACCGAAGCGATCGACGAGCGTGCCGGTGCCGCGCATCGCGAAGAACGCTGCTGCGCCGCCGACCATGTAGAGCGTGCTCAGCCCGGCACGCGGGTACCCGAGGTTGAATTGGAGATACGCGCTGAAGTTCGGGATCAGCGCGAAGTTGCCCATCATCACCAGCGCCGACGAGCTGATCGCCATCCAGGTCGCCGCGTCGAACGGCGCCGAGGGTACGACGCGGTTCGCAGCGTTCATCAGGTGCTTCGTGAGCGGCGGGAGCACGACGTAGGCCGCACCGGCCGCGAGCACGGTCACGGAACCGACCGCGAGGAAGGGCATCCGGAACCCGAAGTGCCGGGCGAGCTCGAGCCCGACCGGCACGCCGAGGATCGAGGCGAGCGCGAACGCGCCCATCACCTTGCCCATCGCGGAACCGCGACGTTCCGGGGGGACGACGTCGGCGATGATCGCCACGCCGACGGCGGTCGCCGGGCCTCCGAACGCGCCGGCGAGCACGCGGGCGGCGAGGAGGGAGTTCAGGTCGAACGCGAGCGCGCCGGCGAAGGTGCCGAGCGCGAGACCGACGAGCGCGAAGACGAGCGCCTTGCGGCGATCGAATCGGTCGAGGAAGAACGACCCCGCGATCCCCGCGAGGGCGGCCGCGGCCGTGTAGCTGCCGCCGATCAGCCCGATCCGTGAGGTCTCGATGTCGAGCGCCTGGGCGAGGTCCGGCCCCATCGGCATGACCATCATGAAGTCCAGGATGTTCACGAACTGGACCGCGCCGATCAGCGCGATCGCGGTCGATTCTCGGAGCGCCGGGATCGGGGTGCTGGCTACGATCTCGGAAGACGACATGGCGGGGTGGTACCTCAGTCGCGTCAGGCGTCGAGTCGTTGCAACGGAATCTTCGGCAGATCCGCCCCGAACGTCTTGCCGCCGACCGTGACGTAGAGCTGCCCGTCCGAGCGCAGCACCTCCCACGCGATCGTCCGGTCCAGGCGCTCGGCGAGAGCCGCGATCTGAGCTTTGTCGAAGGCGTAGACGTCGATCTCCGAGACGCGGTGGATCCGGGTGGCTGCGGCTTCTCGTACCAGCAGCGCCGGATCGTGCTGGGTGAAGACCACGACCCGTTCGGCCGCCTTGCTCGCACGATGGAGCCTGTCGCCGGTCGGGGTGCCGACATCGACGAAGAGCAGGAGTCGCCCGTCGCCCGAGCGGACCGAGAGCGCCGGCTCGTCGCCGGTGCTCACGCCGGGGCCGAGGGTCAGGCCTTCTTCGTAGACGAGCGCGTACGCGAGCGCGCGTGCGACGAGTCGCTCGGCGGTCTCGGAGGGGTGGCGCGCGATCCGGACCTCGAGCGATTCGTAGACGCCGCGATCGACGTCCGAGAGCGCGATCGTGAGTCGGTGGACGGTCGAGGTCAGGGCCATCGGATCAGGCTTTCGCGCGTCGCGCTCGGACGAGGGCGACGACGTCGCGGAGCTCGCCGCTGACGAGGAGGACGACCGCGTAGACCGCGACGCCGGCCGCGAGCGCGAGCACAGCGGTCAGACGACTCGCGTGGGGGACGAGGTGGGCGACGAAGCCGCCGCAGCCCGCGGCGATCGCGCCGCGCGCGAGCGTCGGGAGCGGGATGAACGTCCCGAAGCGCGCGATCACCGTCCCGATCGAGACGATCGCCGCGAGGGCCATCGCCGAGCTCGTCCCGGCGGCGAGCGCGACGAGCACCCGCGGACTGATGCCGATCGCGCCGAGGACGAGTCGATCGACGACGAGCATGACGATCAACGTCCCGAGCGCGATCCCGGCGGCGATCCCCGGTCGACCTTCGCCGGCGAGGATCGTCGCGGCGAGCGCGAAGAGCGTGAACGCGACGAGACCGAGGGTGAGCACCGCGAGCGCGTCCGCGCCGACGACGTACTCCGGCGCGTAGAGGATCCGGAGCACGCCGGACGCCGCGCCGACCATCGGCGCCGCCATCGCCGCGAGCGCGAGGAACGAGAATCGACCGGCGTTGCCGATGGCCTTCTTCGCCGCTTCGAGGTCGCCGCTCGCGGTCGCGCGCGAGACCATCGGGAAGACGACGAGCGTCGCGGTGATCACGAGCTGGTAGGGGACGAACGCGAAGTTCTGGGCCGCCTTGTAGAGACCGGCCTGGGTGTTCGCGACCTCGACCGCGTCGCGCACGGCCATACCCGCGGCGACGCCGAGGCTCGCGATCTGTTGCTTGAGCAGGATCTGGTCCGAGAGGAGCAGGCCGTTCAGGCAGCCTTGATAGAGCCAGATCGGCGCCATGAACGAGACGAAGCGCCCGAGTTTCGCGCCTTCTCCGGACTCGCCGGAACCGACGACGACGAGCGCCGCGGCCGCGATCAGGACGGCTGCGCTCGCGAAGCCGGCGATCGCTCCGGCGACACCGAACATCGCCGCGCCGACGAGCAGCGCGACCGTGCGGATCGTGGTGAAGGAGATGTCGAAACGCGCCTGGGTCACGAACCGATGGGTGCCGTTGAGCGCTCCGACGAGGGCCGCGTAGATCGCGTACGCGAGGACGACGATCGAGGCGACGCGGAGCAGCTCGCCGAACTCCGGATCGTGCATCGTCGCCGCGACCGGCCCCGCGAGGGACGCGATCGCGCCTGCCACGACGATCCCGAGTACGAGCTGGAGCGAGAGCGCCTGCCGGAGCGTCGCCCGGCCCTGGGCCTCGTTCTCGCTCACGAGCTTGCTCACCGTCTGCACCGTGGCGGCGATCATCACGTTGTTGAAGATCGACACGCCGTTCATGGCCGAGCTGTATTCGCCGAACCGCTCCGGCGAGCCGAGGAACCTCGGGAGCGCGAACTGAACGCCGAAGCCGGCGAGCACGAAGTAGATCTTCGCGAGCGCGATCGCGGCGGTGCCTCTGCCGGCGTTGTCTTTCTCCGAGGACATCGCGGCGAGGGGTAGGCCCTCGGACCTCGCGGGTCAATCGACCCCATCGGCTGCGCTCTTGCGGAAATTGACAGCGAGCCTCGATTCCGGCTTCCTACCGCCGTGTACGACTCGACCGCCGCGCTGCTTCGTCGCCTGCGCACCGCGTCCGTCGTCTTCGGATGCGTCGTCGTCTTCGGGACCGTCGGGTACTTCCTCGTCGGTCACGGCAAGTGGACGGTCTTCGACTGCTTCTACATGACGCTCATCACGCTCTCGACCGTCGGCTACGCCGAGGTCCTGGTCGGGATGGACGACATCTTCGTCGCACGCGTCCTCACGGCGACGCTCATCGTCCTCGGCAGCGGCACGCTGGTGTACTTCGTCTCGACGATCACCGCGTTCATCGTCGAGGGCGACCTTCAGGGGATCCTGAGGAGGAGAAAGATGAACCGCACCATCGATGCTCTCAGTGGCCACGCGATCGTCTGCGGCGCCGGCTCGACCGGTCGTCACGTCATCGCCGAGCTGCTCTCCGTCGGGCATCCATGCGTCGTCGTCGACATCGACGGCGCGATCCTGGCGGAGCTCGAGGCCGAACACGGACGAGAGATCCCGCACGTCGTCGGGAGTGCGATCGACGATCACGTCCTCCAGCGTGCCGGGATCGAACGGGCGGCGATCGTGGTCGCCGCGCTCACCGACGACAAGGAGAACCTCTTCATCACGATCACCGCGCGCGCCTTCAACCAGACCGCGAGGATCGTCGCCAAATGCGTCGAGCCGACGACCGAACGCAAGCTGCGGCGCGCCGGCGCGACGAGCGTCGTCTCGCCGAACTACCTGGGCGGCATGCGGATGGCGAGCGAGGTGCTCCGGCCGCAGGCGGTCGAGTTCCTCGACCGGATGCTCCGCGACCAGGGCGACAAGAAGATCCGCATCGACGAGGTCACGATCCCCGACGGCAGCAAGCTCGCCGGACGCGCGCTCTCGAGCACGGCGATCCGCGACGCTGGCGCGCTCGTGATCGCAGCGCGACTCCCGAGCGGCGAGTTCGTCTACAACCCCCCGGGGACGATGGTCCTCGAGGCGAAGATGGCGCTCATCGTGTTGATGGAACTCAAGGACCTGAAGTCGCTCCGCGACGCGGTCGCGAACGACCGGATGGCCTGAGCGATGTCGCAGGCGATCGAAGATCTCAAGCGAGCCCGCGACGTCGTCGGGATCATGGCGAAGTACGGCTTCCTCATCGAGCCCGAATTCCTCGCGAAGTTCCCCGGACTCTCGCGCCTGAAGCCCGACGAGACGATCTCCGCGCTGCCCCGCGGCGAGCGCGCGAAGCGCGTGCTCGAAGAGCTCGGGCCGACCTACGTGAAGCTCGGTCAGGTGCTCTCGATCCGCCCGGATCTGCTGCCCGCGGACTTGGTCGAATCGCTCGGCAAGCTCCAGAAGGACGTCGCGCCGCTGCCGGCCGAGGAGCTCACCGCGCTCGTCGAGGGATACCTCGGCTGCCCGATCGACGAGCTCTTCGAGTCGTTCGAACTCGCTCCCCTCGCGGCCGCGTCGATCGCGCAGGTGCATCGCGCGCGGCTACGGACCGACGAAGGCACCGCCGACGTCGTCGTGAAGATTCAGCGCCCGGGCATCCGTGAGAAGATGGAGTCCGACCTCTCGATCCTCTACTGGCTCGCGCGTCTCGCAGAGGGGAGCATCGTCGAGGCGAGGCTCTACCAGCCGGTCGCGATCGTCCGCGAGTTCGAGGCCGCGCTCCTGCAGGAGCTCGACTTCCAACAAGAAGGACGCGCGATCGTCGAGGTCGCGAAGAATTTCGCGGACCGCCCGGACCTGCTCGTCGTGCCGAAGGTCTACGAGCACGTCTCGACCCAGAAGCTCCTGGTGATGAGTCATCTCGAGGGCGTCCCGATCACCGACATCGCCGGGGATCCCGCCTACGATCCGAAGGCGATCCTCGACCGCGCGATCGAGGTCATCTTCGCGATGGTCTTCGAGGACGGCTTCTTCCACGGCGACCCGCATCCAGGCAACGTGCTCGTCACCGGCGGCAGCCGGATCGCGATGCTGGACTTCGGGCTGATGGGCCGACTCTCGCGGGACGAGCAGGACACGCTGATCCAGCTCGCGCTCGCGGTCTTCTCGCGCAACGCGGCGCAGATCACCCGCATCGTGATGAAGATGGGCGACGTGCCCGCTGGTCTCGATCGTTCGAAGTTCGAGGCCCGCGTCACGGAGTTGCTCGACGAGTACCTGGTGCTCGAGCTCGCGAAGATCGACTCGGCGAACCTGATCCGCGATTGCATGGAGATGATCATCGATCATCGCATCCGCCTCCCGGCGAACTACGCCGTGCTCGGACGCGCGGCGGCGACGATCGAGGGCATCGCGCGGATCATCTATCCGGATCTGAATCTCCTCGCGATCGCCGCTCCGTATGCGGCGAGGCTCGTCCGCCGGCGGCTCGACCCCTCGCGCATGAGCACCGATCTGCTCGGGCTCTCGCTCACGGTTCAACAGTTCCTCACCGAGGCGCCCGACCAGGCGACGCGGCTGCTCGACGACCTCGGCGCCGGGCGGCTCCAGTTCGACGTGAAGGGACGCGTCTTCGAGGACCTCGTCGCGATGGAGCGCGTGCACAGCTTCCGCATGGTGATGTCGGTCTTCGCAGCCGCTGCGATCGTCGCCGGAGCAATCACGCTCGCGCCCTTCGAGGTCACCCTGGTCTCGCTCGGTTGGGCGGACGAATGGGCGATCCCGCTCGGGACGCTGCTCGCGACGCTCGCTGCGCTCGGCTTCGGCTTCTTGATCGGCCTGAGCTACCTCTTCCCGCGCGGGCCGCAGAAGATCGCGCTCCGGCGCCTGCTCTTCTTCGCATTCGATCGCCGCCGGGAAGGCTCTCGCAAACAGGGCGTCCGATGAACGCAGAGCACCAGAAGGCCTTCTTCGCGATCCGCATCCTGATGGCGGTGATCGCGTTCACGCTCGGACTCGGGCTCGCTTCCGAGGACTTCCGCCGCGTCGCGAGGCAGCGGCGCGCCGTCGCGGTCGGGATGACGGCTCAGACGCTGCTCGTCCCCGCGCTCGGCTTCGTCGTCGCGAAGGTCTTCGGGCTCTCGGCCGAGCTCGCGGTCGGCCTCGTGCTGCTCTGCGCGTGTCCGGGTGGTATCCACAGCAACTATTACAACAAGCTCGCGCGCGGCGACGTCGCGCTCTCGATGACCCTCACGTCCGTCTCGACGCTCGTGAACATGGCGACGCTCCCGCTCGTCGTCTTCCTCGCGACCAAGGTCTTCACCGGCGACGGCGAGGTCGTCACGATGTCGGCGCGCGACGCCGTAGGCGAGCTCGCCTTCTTGATCGTCGTTCCGCTCGCGATCGGCGTGGCGCTCCGCGCCCGGAACGGGGAGCGCGCCGCGAAGGTCGAGCGGGCGATGATGTTCGTCTCCGGAGGGTTGCTGCTCCTCCTCGTCTTCGGAGCCGTCGCGAAGAACGGAGGCCTGATGCTCGCGCACGCCCGGGCCGTCGGTCTGCCGGTGATCGTCCTCCAGGTGGCTGCTATGGGAAGCTCCTACGCGTTCGCCTCGATCGCCGGACTGCCCGAGTCCCAGCGGATCACGGTCGCGCTCGAGGGCGGCATCCAGAACGCGACGCTCGCGGTCGCGCTCGCGTACGCGCTCTCGCCCGAGCCGAGCGTCGCGATCCCCGCGATCGTCTACAGCGTCGCGATCTACTTCACCGCCGCCGCGTTCATCCCGATCGGGCGTCGTCGCGTACCGGCCGAACCCGCGGACGAAGCGCTCAGCCGAACGTGATCCGGTCGCGACCTTCGTGCTTCGACGCATAGAGCGCGGCGTCTGCGCGTGCGACGAGGTCGTCGGCGGATTCGACGCCGTCGAACGCCGCGATGCCGATGCTCACGCTGAGCTCGCGGCGGTCGTCGGACGGTCCGTACGCGAGCTCGCGGCACCGCTCGAGCACACGCCCCCCGACGTGGAGCGCTTCGTCGCGGGTCGTGTCCGGCAGGATTACCGCGAACTCCTCGCCCCCGTAGCGCGCGACGACGTCGCAGCTCCGGACCGCGACTCGAATGGAGTCGGCGACCGAGACGAGCGCCTTGTCGCCCTCGGCGTGTCCGAGGGTGTCGTTCACGCGTTTGAAATGATCGACGTCGATCATCATCGCGGAGAGTCCCGCCGACGAACGTCGCGACCGTGCGGTCTCCTCGGCGAGTCGGTCGAAGAAGACGCTGCGATTCGCCAGCCCGGTGAGGCCGTCGGTCCGGCTCGCCCGTTCGAGGTCGCGGGTGCGTTCGTGGAGCGCGCGTACGAGGTGGACGTGGATCGTGATGACGAGCGATGCGACGAAGACCGACGGGAGCCCGTACGTCAGCAGGAACACCGCGTCGAGGTGGCCCGACTCCACCGGCGACCGGGAGAAGACCGGCCCGTACGGAAGGATCCCCAGCTGCGGGAGGATCATCCCGGCGCTCACCCCGGAGACCAGCGTCGCGAGCCCGAGATGCATGATCTTCGCGTCGAAGAGTAGATACCCGAGCACCGGGAGTGCGAGGATCAGCACGCTGAACGACGACGTGAACGGGCCGACGCTGTAGAGCGAGAAGCTCGCGCAGAGCATCCAGAACTGCACCTCGAGGTGGACGAGCCAGGGCGTCGTACGCTGACCGCGTGACCGGACCGCGAGCGCGATCAGCACGAGCAGGACGTGACCGATCGCCTGCGTCGTCAGGAACGGTACGTTGATCGCCATGAACTCGCGGCTGACGTACGGCGAGCCGAGCGGGTCGTTCGTGAGGAAGAACGAGCGCGCGAGCCAGCCGAACGCGAACGGGACCGTGAGGGCGGAGCATGCGAGAACGCGCTCCGCACCCGTCCATCGCGAAACGTCGATCTCTCGCACGCTCATCCCCGGAGGCGTGTAGCACGATCGCACACGAAGAAACCGAGACGAAGCTATCTTCGCCCGGCGAACGTTGTATGGTTCCAGCGAGCACGGGGAGACTTGTTCGAACGCGCTCGGTCCTTTTTCGTGGGAGCGGAGGTGGACGATGGATCGGACGAAGCGGCGCA
>Ga0075163_10008340_pt1 | contig 13664 bp, 9 predicted proteins | sample JI1023141ADNA_FD_71478 | JGI IMG/M metagenome (GOLD analysis project Ga0075163, IMG submission 71478) | Wastewater effluent complex algal communities from Wisconsin, to seasonally profile nutrient transformation and Carbon sequestration -... | ecosystem: Engineered > WWTP > Effluent > Algae...
GTACGCGGCAGCGCACCTAGGTGCACGCCATGGATTGCATCGTGGTGGGTGGTGGGCTCGCGGGACTCGCGTCCGCGGTATGGCTGTCGGAGCACGGACACCGTGTGACGCTGCTCGAGCGGCGCGGCGCGCTCGGCGGACGTACGATCGCGATCCCCCTCGACGCGGTCGGCGACGTGCCGGACAACGGCCAGCACGTCTTCGCGAGCGGGTACGAGCACCTCTTCCGCTACCTCGAGAGCGTGGGGACGCGACACCACGTCCGGTTCCCGGGCCATATGTCGATGCGCATGCCGGGCGGCGCCGTGAGGCGCTCGTCGTTCTCCGGACTCGACGGATTGCGTACGGCGCTCGGCGACCTCCCCGGAGTCACCGGACTCGATCGCCTCCGCACCGCGCGCGCGCAGTCGCGCCTCATCCGAGAATCGCTGCGACAGCCGGAAGACCTCGACACGATCACTGCGGATCAATGGTTCCGGCGCATCGGCATGCCGGAGTCCGCGCGGAAGGCGCAGTGGGACGGCGTCGTCATCGGGCTCACCGGTGACAGACCCGACATCTCGTCGGCGAAGGTCCCCGCCGACCTGCTCGCGACCGGAGTCCGCCAAGCGATCAAGACACGCACGCCGGTCTCGATCGGCTATCCGACGGTGGACCTCGACACGCTCTTCGTCACGAGCGCACAGAAGGTGTTCGAGCGGCGCGGCGTCGTCGTGCGCACGCGTGCGAAGGTCCGCTCGGTCGACGTGCACGAAGGCACCGTGGCCGGCGTCACGCTCGAAGACGGCGAGTCGCTCCGCGCGGACATCGTGATCTGCGCGGTCCCGGTGTGGAACGTGCGAGGGATCCTCGATCAGGTACCGGAGCACGCGACGATCTACCGCGCGGTCGATCACCTCACGCCGGTGCCGATCGTGAGCGTGAATCTCTACCTGGATCGCTCGATCGACATGAGCGATTGGGGCGAGATCCTCTACGGCGGCGAAGGCGTGCTCGAACAGGTCTGGGATCGCCAGCGGATGCACGGTCGCTCGCCCGAGAAGACCTGGTTCTATTCGACCACGGTCTCGGCCGCCTACGAGCTCATCGAGAAGTCGAACGACGAGATCATCGCGACGCAGATGGACGTCCTGCGACGGTTCTACCCGGCCGCGAAGGACGCGAAGGTCGTGCACGGGCACGTCGTGCGGATGCCGCGATCGACGTTCGCGCAGCGGCCTGGCACCTCGGGCGTGAGGCCTCCGCAGAAGACGTCGGTGCGCGGGCTCGCGATCGCCGGCGATTGGACCCGTACGGATTGGACCACCACGATGGAAGGCGCGTGCCAGAGCGCCGCACGCGCGGTCGAGGCCGTGATCGGGTAGGCGCTTCGTCGTCGGCCGTTCGCTCGGATTGCCCCGTACGCCGTGGGGGGCTACCTCCGTGGTCCACCGAGACCGACCACGCATGCCGCACGCCCCACGCGCCGACGCTCCGATCGTCGTCTTCGACTTCGACGGGACGATCGCCGACTCGCTCGATCTCGCGATCCAGCAATACAACCGCGTCGCGCCGTTCCTCCGGACGAAGCGCGTCGCGCGGGGCGACCTGGCGCGCCTCCGCAAGCTCGACGCCAAGGCGGCGATGCGCGAGAGCGGGGTGTCGCTGTGGAAGGTCCCGCTCCTCGTCAGCGCGATCCGGATCTCGATGCGCGACCACGTGGATTCGGTGGAGCCGTGCGTGGGCATCGTGGCCGCGGTGCGCGAACTGCATGCCGCCGGCGTCCGATGCAGCATCCTCTCCACCAACTCGACACGGAACATCGAGCGCTTCCTCGACCGGCACGATCTGCGGGTCTTCGAACACGTCGTCGGCTCGGCGAGCATGTTCGGCAAGGCGCGCGAGATCCGGAAGCTCGCGGCACGCGCCGGATACGACCCTGCGCGGATCCGCTACGTCGGCGACGAGGTCCGCGACCTCCAGGCGGCGCGCGCGGCCGGCGTCCGATCGATCGCGGTGAGCTGGGGATACGCCGACCGCGACGCCCTCGCCAAGCACGCGCCGACGCACGTGATCGATCGTCCCGAAGAGCTGCTCCCGATCATCCGCGGGAGCTAGCCGGGTCAGGCGCGGGCGGACGCCGAGGCGATCGTGGTCTCCGCCTCGAGCATCGCGCGAATTCGCTTCACCTCGGCCGCGATCGCGTCGGCGTCCGGCACGTCGAGCGTCGTGTGCGCGGAGAGCCACGCGCGCCCCTCGCCGACCGAAGAGAAGATCTTCAGGTGCTTGGGCGCACGCGCGGCCATGAGCACGCCTGCGAGCACGCCACGGGTCGCAGCCCCCATGAAGCCTTCGTAGTCGACGACCATCGCGATCGCCGCGAGCTTCTTCGGAGCGGCCTCGGCGAGCGACTTCATCGCCGCGCGCGTCGCCTCGTCCGGGATGCTCTTGTCCCCCCCGTCGAAGGCGTAGTGGAGATAGGTGCCGCGGCCGCCGTGCTTCGACCCGAAGGCGACGAGTTGCTGCTCGAGCCAGCGCATCCCCTCCGCGCTCGGCTGCTTGCAGCCGACGAGAAGCAGCGTGCTTCCCATGCTCTTCAGCACGAATCGATCGACCGGATGTTGGCGCTCGTACTCCATCTGACCCGGGAGGATAGATCGTCTGGGGTCGGTTCGTCTCCACCCACACGACTCCGCGCCTAGGTCGGCTTCCGGAAGGCCCCGGGGGTCGTTCCCGTCCACTTCTGGAACGCGCGCGAGAAGTTCGCCTGATCCGAGTAGCCGAGCTCCTCCGCGACCTGTTCGATCGTGGCCGCGGGGTCGCGGAGCCGCGCGATCGCGCGCGCCTTGCGGGCGTCCGCGAGGAGCTCCTGGTAGCTCGTGCCCTGCTTCTGGAGATGACGCCGCAGCGTCCGACTCGAGACGTGGAGCTTGGTCGCGGCCGCCTGCAGGTCGCCGTAGCCGAAGACCGGATCGGAGAGCAGCGCGCGCACGCGGGAGATGACGTCGGCCTCACCGCCGAAGAGCGCGAGTTCCCGTTCGAGCTCGAGCAACGCCGACCGCGCGGCCGCCTTGTCCGAGAGCGGGAGCCGGTGCTCGAGCCATCGCGCCGGGAGGCGGATCCGGTTCACGCTGGCACCGAACGTCGTACGCGGGAGGTGCTTCCGGAACTCCGCAGCCTGTCGCGGTTCGGCCATCGTGAGTTCTACGTCGACCTCGCGTACGTCGAGCGTATCGCCGAGGAGGAACTCTCCGAGCCGCAAGATCGTGCCCGCGACCCACGGAACGATGAACGAACGCTGGGCGCCGAGGCGGACGACCTCGTCCACCTCGAAGATCGCGGTGTCGCCTTCGACGTACGAACGGAGGCTCATGATGCCGAAACGGAGTCGGACGAATCGCTCGCCGAGGTACAGCGCGTCCCGGAGAGACGCCGAGGTGAGCAGCGCGTAGCCGAGCGTTCCGTGCGCCGTCGGCTTCGTCGCACGACCGAGCTCGAACGGGAGCATCACGTCGTCGGAGCGCGCGACGTATCGACCGATCAGTCGCGCGACGTCCGTCACGTCCACGCGCGCGGCAGGATCCTCGAGCGCCTCCGCGTCGAGACCGAGCGAGGTCAGGACGTCCGCCGTCCTCACCCCGCGTGCTTCGAGGAGGCCGAGCGCGACGCCGAGGTACGTCGCGGGCACCGTCATGCGGGCGGAGTCGAATCCGGTCGGCGGCAGGGTGGCCTCAGCTGACGAAGACAATGGCCCATCGCGACATCGCGGCAAAGGGAACTTCGACGCAGCTTCTCGGTATGTCGACGCAGACCACCACGAGCACCACGCCGCGCGCCCCGATCCGACCACGCCGCCTCGAGTTCGCGATCGACGAACGCGTGCCGCGCCATTTCACCGGTGACGCGGTGGATACCCACTTCTGGAATGCGCTCTCGGTCCTCTTCCCCGAGGGCGAGACCTTCTTCGTCGACTCGGTCCGCCATTTCCGAGAGCAGATCACGGACGACGCGCTGAGGCGCGACGTCGTCGGCTTCGCGGGTCAGGAGGCGACCCACTCCCGTGAGCACGAAGCCTACAACGCGTGGCTCTCCGGCCATGGGTACTCGGCGGAGGCGATGGATCGGACGGTCGGTCGTCTGCTCGCCGAGGTGCGGAAGCTGCCGCCGGAATTCCCGCTCGCAGCGACCTGCTCGCTCGAACACATGACCGCGCTCCTCGCCGAGCTCGTACTCACCGACGAAGACCTCCGCGCACGGATGGACCCGGCGATGTTCAAGCTGTGGGCGTGGCACGCGACGGAGGAGATCGAACACAAGAACGTGGCGTTCGACGTCTACCAGCAGGTCTCGGGGAGCTACGCGATCCGCGTCCTCGCGCACCTCGTCGCGACGATCCTCCTCGGCGCGTTCCACAGCGCGAACCTGTACAGCATGCTGCGCACGGACGGACTCCACCGGAAGCCGTCGACCTGGATGAACGCGGCGCGGACGCTCTACGCGAAGAAGGGCTACGTGACGCGGCTAGCGCCCGCCTGGGCCGAATTCCTGCGCCGAGACTTCCATCCTTCGCAGCACGACGATCGCGCGCTGCTCGAGGCGTGGACGACGCGCCTCGCCGCGATGTGACGGACGAATTCGCTCGCCGCATCCCGTAGGCCGAGGACGACGACGCGGCGACGATGACCCGCGACGGGAACCGGCGCATGATCCGCGACCACCTGCCGATCCCGTGGAAGGAGGTAGGACTTCGAAAGGATCCCGGATGCGTCGCTCGCTCCTCGTCGCCGCTCTCCTGTCCGCGCTCGCGCCGCGCACCTCGTCCGTCGCACAAGCGCCGTCGGGCTGCGTCCTCCCGCTCGGAGCGGGACCTCGCACTCAGGTGTCGGAACGCGACGACGCGCTCCGCGCCGCGTTGAACGCGTGCGGCGTGAGCGAGATCAGCGCCCCACTCGGCACCTACGTCCTCTTCACGACGGCGACGATCGCCGGCGTCCCTCGCACCTTCCTGTCGACGGGCTGGGCCACGGTCGAGGTCGACGTCGCCGACGCGACGCCGGCCGATCGGTCGGGGAGCTGGACCGAGGACTTCTCCATCCCGATGACCTCGACGATCGGTCTCGTGTTCCGACCCCCGAACGGGAGCGGTCGGCCGGACACGTCGCGGGGATTCGTCATCTCGCGCGCATCGTCGGATCCACGCGCGGTGTGGGTCGAATGCACTCCCGGCGAGACGCTGACGGTCGATACACTCTGCGGGGACCAGGCCGCCGTCTGTGGACGATCGGACGTCCGCCGGGTCCTGCACGATGGGCGGCTCGTCGCGTCGACCGCGTGCACCGACGCGGCCGACGCGATGTTCACCGAAGGCATCGCGTCGGGAAGGCGCCGAGTCGGTCCGACGACGATCTCTACGATCCCCGGCTCGGGATGCGTCGCCAGCGATACGGAACGACGCGACGCGGCCGCGACCGTCGACATCTCTCTCGGGGGCATCGGACTGTTCAACGGCGTCTCGGCGCCGCGGAGCTGGCACATCGGCTGCGCGGACGCTCGTGGCCGACGCCTCGTCTGGTTCTGGCTGGACGAGGCGACCGCAGCGTATTTCGTCGTCGACGCGCGCCGTGCGCGACCGCTGATCCGGACGACCACGGCCGAGTCGCTCGAGTTCGTCGCCGCGACCGAACTGAACGGCGACTCGGCCGACGAATGGATCGTCGTGGCCCGTGGCGAGCTCACGACCAACTTCGGCTCGCAACGATTCTTCGTCCTCGGATCCAGCCTGAGTCGGGCGCTCCAGGTCCTGCCGAGAACCGCCGCCTCGCCTCCGCTGCCCGTCCGACTGGCGAGCGGCGCCGCTCTGGTCTCCGACGGAGGAGTCTTCTCGTTCTCATCGCGCGGTCGGCTCGTGCCGGTACCGGACGGTCCGGAGCCGAGCGCGATCGCCGCGCTCCGCGCGGTCACGAACGAGGTCGCCGCGCACGAAGTCGCGCTCCGCGACGCGGTCTATCCCGCGTGGCGACAGACCGCGCTCGCCGATCGACGCACGGCGGCACGCGACGCGCTCGTAGGACTCGGGGTCGAAGCCGCGAGGGCGGCCACGCTCGTCGACGCCGCGCTGCCGACTCCGTGAATCGGCGATCAGAGCCGGAGGGAAAGCCCGAGGGTGCCTGTGAAGATCCGGAGGTTGTAGATGCCGTTGCCGAGGTCGTAGTCGCTCGCGACGACGCGGCGTTCGAGGATTCCCTGGTAGCCGAGATCTCCGATCAAGGTGACTTTCGAATGGACGCGGATGCCCATGCCGGCGCCGAGGACGATGCGGTCCCCGTCCGGCGAGGCGACGTCGATCGTCGAATCGGGCACCGCGGACTGGCGGAATCCGGCCCGGCCCCAGAGGTTCACGGTGCCGTCCTTCGGCGTGATCCGCAACAGTCCGTCGAAGCCGATCGTGTCGTTCCAGTCGCGCCGGAGCCGGATCACCGACGTGTCCGGGATGCCGATCGCCGGCATCGCGAGGTCGGGCGAACGGACGGTGACGTCGAAGCTCCGCACCTGCGACCAGAACGTGTACGCGAGCTCGAAGCCGAGGCCGAAGTGCTCGCTGATGTCGTAGAACGACGCGAATCGGAGGCTGCGCGGAAGCGTGAACGCGAGCGTCGCGTCGCCCCGCACACGGGGTAGGTAGTCGAGGCCCTGGCTCTCGAGGTCCTGCGTGAAGAAGTCGTCGTCCATGTCGAGTTCGAAGCTGCCGTTGAAGCGCATGCGCGTCGAATGCTGGTACGTGAGCCCGATGTGGAGGCCGTCGACCGGCTCGGCCGCGATGCCGACGTGGAACGTCGCCGAGTGCGCGAACGCGTGGCGCATCACGATCGGCCGCGCGGTCACGTCGAGCTCTCGGACGCTCGGCGGCGCGTCCGGACCGAAGTCGTTCGCCTGCGAGATCGGCTGGGCGGCGAGCGCGTCGCCGACGTCGCTCACGGTAGCGAAGTCCTGGACGCGGCCCAGCTCCGCATAGCCCGAGACGTAGCTCACGCCCGCGCCGATCGAGAACCGATCGTGGACCCGGAAGCCGACGGTCGCGGTCACGTTGACCGTGAGGATCGTCGCCTTCTGGAGCTGGAATCGCTGCGGTCCGTTCGCCGGGAAGTCGACGAGGGCCGCATAGGGCGAGACGACCGCGAGGCCGCCGATGATCCGTTCGTTGCCGAGCGGCGTCGTGAGGAAGAGCAGCGGCGCCATCGCGACCGGGTTCGTCCGGACCTCGTCCGCGAAGCCGGCCTTGTCCGGGTCGATCGACGACGGGTCGATCGGATCGGCGAAGTCGAACGAGTCGGCGTACTGGTACTGCGCGCGGTACTCGCGCTGATACCGGATGTCCCCGACGACGAGGGTGCCGCCGAGGAGCAGCCGGGTGCGGTCCGCGTCGTACACCGTCATCGCGGGGTTGTAGTGGACCGACGCAGGACCGACGGTCGCGGCCGTCGAATCGCTCGGACCGACGATGTAGTTCGAGAGGCCCTGCGCGTCGGCCGGCGACGACGCGAACGCGCAAGCGACCAGCAGGGGCACGGAGACGTACTTCATGGTCTTCACTGGACCCTCGTCATGGTGAGAGCGATCCGCGCACGACCCGGCTTCTCGCCGACGTCGATGCGGACGATCGCGCCGTCTCTTCCTCGCGCGTAGAGCACGTCTCCGGGGGCGATTCGGACCTTCTGGTGTTCGTCGTCCGCGTCGACGAGCGCCGCGCTGCTCACGCGGGTGACGAGGTCCTGGCCCGCGTAGAACCCTGGCGAAGAGTACGCGTAGGGACGCACGAGCATGCCCGCGTCATCGAGCGGGATGTCGTCGTCCGTGACGAAGAAGAGCCAATCGCCCGCGTTGTCGGGATCGTCGATCGGGTCGACGCGCACGTAGTAGAAGTCGGCTTCGCCGACCGTGCTGTCGATGATCGTGTTCGCGAGCGACAGCAGCGAGATCGGGTCCGCCGCGAGGTTCTCGCGCATCGTCTGCTCGATCGACCGGGTGTCGGTGCCGACCGCGACGTTCGCGAGCGAGAACTCGACGTCGCCGCTTCCCTCGGGGATCGAGCCGTCGTGGAGTCGGGTCTGTGCGACCTCGAGCAGGAGGTCCCAGAGATAGCTCGGCGACGGCGGCGCGCCGACGCCTCCGCGCACGTCGATCGACTGCCAGCCGTTCACGACCTGCGCGAGGAAGAGCGGCTCGGCAGCGCCCGGTTGGTAGTAGTCGACGGTCGCGTTCTGCGTGAGGAACGAGCGGCGCGCGGCGCCGAGCACGATGTGCTCGAGCGTCCACGGCGCGAGCGAGAAGCCGAGCGAGTCGCCGTAGCCGAGCGGGATCGGGGATCGGCCGCCGGGAATGTACCGATCGTCTTCGACGATCCGGAACGTCAACGACTCGATCACGGGTTCGCCGGCCACGAGCCCCTCGACGACCAGCCAGCTCGGATCCTCGAAGTCGAAGAGGCTCTCGATCTGGCTCCGGACCGAGTTCACGCTGGCTTCGGTCACGTTCGTGAGATCGACGCCCTTGAACGGGAGTGCGTTCGCGTTCGCGCGGACGGTGATCGAGAAGTCGTCCTCGAGCACGCGTGCCCGCGTCTCGCCGACGATGAAGCCCGGATGGTAGACGCCGTCCTCGAAGACCGGACCGTAGCGGGTGCCGAGGGACGAGAAGTCGGTCGCGGCGTCGGCGAGCGTCACCGGGAGCGTGCCGGGGGTGACGGGATAGACGCCGTCGGGGTTGTCGTTCGTCCGGGGTCCGAGCCGAGTCCGAGTGTGCGGATGGGTCGCGATGACCTGGTCGAGCACGGTCTGCGAGACCACCGCCGGAGACAGGATCGGATCCTCGACGTCGATACCCAAGAGGTCCGCGAGCACTCGCTCCGGCGCGAGGCCGAGGATCGGCGCGAGCGAGATCAGCTCCTCGAGGACCGTGCCTTCCAGGTTCGCGGTGTCCGGCGTCGTCTTGAGCAGCGTTTGCATGTTGCGCGCCGCCGGCGTGAGCTCTGCTGGATCGATCGCCTTGATCGCCTCGAGCGCGTTGTCGAGGAGCCGCGGCGTCGTCGGACCGCTGCGCAGATCGAGATCGAGTAGCCAGAGCCGTTCTCGCATGTCGGCGGGGAGCGCGAGGATGTCTTCGCGCGTGAGCGTCTGCTCGAAGTTCGAGACGTCGAAGCGAAGGTAGCGGAGCTCGATCGATCGGCTCTCGCCGACCGCGAGCGCGTTCTCGTTCGGCGCCTCGGGCGGCGGGAGCGGATCCACGCAGGCGCCGAGCGGCAGGAGGGCCGCGACGAGCGCGAGAGGAACGCGAGCGCGCACACGCGCCTGGGACTCGAAGCGGCTCATGGCGTGCCTCCGACGACGGGCGAGATGAGGACCTCGACGCCGGTGGCGTCTACGGTGACGATCGTGAGCTCGTAGACGAGGTTCGCGTCGTCGGCGAAGAAGTAGTGAGCGCCAGCGCCGACCACGAGCTTCTCGTGCGTCGTGTCCGCGCTGCCGCCGATCGCGCCCTGGGTCGAGACCTTGGTCGTGAGCGCGGCGTCCGAATAGAACCCTGTCCGGACGTAGGTGTAGGGACCCGAGGCGTCCCCGGGGGCGCGGAAGAAGAGGAAGCCCGGGGAACCCGGCGAAGCGGAAGGACCCGGCACGAAGTAGAGGTCGACGTCGCTCGCGACGAGTCCGTCGGCGCTCACGAGTCGGTTCGCGAGCTCCGCGGCCTGGTCGCTGAGCGTCGGCCGCAGCGCGTCGATCAGACCCGCGGCGTCGAGGCCGATCGGGAGGTTCTCGAGCAGGAACGCGAGATCCGCGTCGCCCTCGGGGATGCCGCCTTCGTGGAGCCGGAGCTGCGCGACCTCGGTGAGGACGTCCCAGAGATACGTGGGATCAGGCGGATTGCCGATGTCGCCGCTCGTCGTGATCGTCACCCAGCCGCGGTCCCAGTTCATGACGGCGGCGTCGTCGATCGAACCCGCGTCGTAGCTGAGCGTCCGGAGGTAGTTGCTGGCGGCGAAGAGCCCTCGGTACTGGCGGTAGGCGGACTCGGCGACGACCCGTTCGACGAGCCACGGCTGCGCGGCCCAGACCGGGCTGTTGCCGCGATAGAAGCCCGGCGAACTCGCATCCGCTCCGGACGTCTTGCCGGCCGGCGAGGTCGAGACGGCATAGAAGGACGCGCTCTCGTTGAGGATGAAGCGCATGTCGACCGTCGGTTCGTCGACGAGTCCCACGACGCTGAAATCGTCCGAGAGGAAGTCGAGCTCGAGCACCGCGGCGACGCCCGGCCGCGGGACGAAGAAGAAGTCCTTGTTCCCGCGCGCCGCGTCGACGCCCTGGAACGCGTCGAGGTTCGAAGTCGCCGGGATGCTCATCTGGAAGCCCGGCTCGAAGACGACCGAATGGAGCGCGCCGACGAGGAAGCCGGGATGTGCTCCCGAAGGACCGAATCGCCCGTCGACGGTCGCGAGGTCGTTCAGCACGTCCCACATGGTGAGCGAGAGCAACGGGTTGCCCTGCGCGTCGAAGGCGATGCACGCGCCCGCCGTCACCGACGGTTCGCCACAGCGGTTCGGATGCGTCGCGATCACCTGCTTCAACACGACGTCGACGACGCCCTCGAGCGAGAGGAAGGTGTCGGTGGGCGTGATCGCGAGCAGCTCCGCGAGCACGCGCGGCGACGGGAGGCCGACTGCCGGCGCGATGTCGAGGAGCTCGGCGATACTGCTCCCCGCGAGGTTCGCGTCGTCCGGCGTCATGTTGAGCAGGTCGTGCAGGTTCCATTCGGCCTGCCCCCAGCCACTCGTATCGACCTCGAAGAGCTCTGGTTCCCGGATCGCGTAGAGCGCTTGGAGCACCGCGGTGCGGAGCGAGATGCGGACGACCTCGGTCTCCTTCTGCGCCGTGAGATCGAGCAGATCCGAGAGCGCGTCCTCGTCGAGATCGAGCGTGACGGTGGCGTTCGGATCGGGGGCCCCGAGCCGGATCGTCCGTTCGCGCACGATGCCGAACGGGACGCGGGCGACGTTTCCGGCGACGTCCTCGGCGACGACCTCGAATCCGTTTTCGCCCGGTTCGAGGTAGACGCTCTTCGCGTACCTGTCCGCGATCGGGAGCGCGATCACGCCCCCCGCGTCGTTCTCGAGGCGGAGCGACGCGAGGCCGTGCGCGTCGAAGGCGGTCCCGTCGATCACGAGCGAGTACAGGGACGTCCGGAGCGCGGGCGTGCTGGCGACGGCGCACGTGAGCGTCGGAGGGGTCGAATCCTGGACCACGGTTCGGCTCACCGAGGTGGAGGACGACGCGGAGCGGGTCGCCACGACCGTGATCGGCGTCGATGCGTCGGGAGCGATCGGGACCAGCGCCTCGAATCCGAGCCCACCGTCGGTGCGTGTCACCGTCGCCGGCGTCGACATCGCGGAGACGACGACGTCCACCTCGGACGCTACGTCTCCCGAGACCGACCCCCGCACGCAGACGGTCGGTCGGCCGGTGACGTCGCTCGTAAGCGCCGTAGCGCATGCGGTGCCCGTGCGATCGTCCGAGAACCCGAATCGAAGACCCGGGGCGCTCCCTTCGTAGGTGGCGAGGAACGAGAGGCGCCGGTTCTCCGGCGAGTCGACGCGACGCACCCGGATCTCGAGCGCGTTCGGACCGTGCAGGAGCGGGACCGAGACCCGGAATCGCTGCGACGAGCCGGGGACGCCGATCACGGTGGCCGCGTGGAGCACGCCGTCGGGGGACGCGACGACGACTTCGACCGCGCGCGGCGGATCCGTGTACGCCGCCAGCTCGATGTCCGCGACCGGCTCGTCGAGCACCTCCGTCGCCCGCGGGGAGAAGACCTGCACCGTGATCCCACTCTGCGTGGTCGCGGTCGCGAGGTTCGTCGGATCGCCGTAGTCGGCGGGAGGATCCGAGGGAGTGCATGCGAGCGTGCTCGACACGAGCATCGCGACGAGCGCGTACGAAGAGCGCATCACGGTGTCCTCCGCGAGACGAAGCAGACGATCTCGGTGTCGTCGGCCCCGACGACGAATCGCAGCCGATAGACGAAGCCACCTTCGTCCTGTGTGTAGACGACGGTCTCTCCGACCGGCAGCCGGAGCTTCTCGTGGGCGGCGTCGCCCGAGCCGGCGATCGAGAGCGAACTGAGCTTCGTCGTGAGGTTCACGTCGGCGAAGAATCCCGGCTTCGCATACGCATAGCCCTGGGACCCGAATCGATCGCTCGCCGCGACGAAGAAGAGCGTCGCGACGCCTGCCGCGTCGCGGCGGTAGTAGAAGTCGACCGGTCCGTTGTTCTCCCAGTAGTTGCCGAGGAGCATGTCGGAGAGGGTCGACGCCTGCGCCTGCAGCACGGGCCGCACCGCGTTCCGGATCTGGTTCGCGGTGAGTCCGACCGAGACGTCGTCGAGCGTGAACGCGACGTTCGCCGAGCCCTCGGCGCGGCTCGTCCCGTTCGGGAGGCGGTGCATCGCGACCTGACCGACCTCGGTGATCAGCTCCCAGAGGTACTGGTCCTCCGGGGGACTGCCGAGTCCGAAGAGCGTCCAGAAGTGCGTCCATCCGGCGGGCTCGGGATTGCCCACGGTGATCTGCGCTTCCTTGATGATCGTGAAGTAGTAGGACTTGTCGAACTGCCGCGTCTGGTACTGGTTGTACGCGCCGCGCGCGACCGTGTGTTCGAGCTGCCAGCGTGGCGTCGACCAGACGTACGCGGTCTGGTACGGCGACGCGGGCAGGTTCGCCTGGCAGGCGTCGTTGCCGTTGCAGGCGTTGATGAAGCGCGAATTCTCGAGCACGCGGATCCGCATGTCCGCGGTCGGGTTCGCGACGAGTCCGTCGATGCTGAACCGCGCCGGATCGGTGAAGTCGAACTCGAGGACGTCGGCGTACGTCGGTCCGGTGGTGTCGACGACGGTCGCGATGTAGTCCTTGCCGACCGAGAGATCGATCCCGTCGAGCCACCGGAGGTTCGACTCCGAGACGATGTTCATCCGGAACTGGTCCGTGATGACCGCGCCGAACGGCGGCGTCGACGGATCGAAGACGCCGGGGTGCGCGCCGACCGGCCCGAGCGTCACGCCGAGCGGCGCGAGGTCGTTCAGCGCGTCGTACAGCGTGATCGGGATGAAGCCGTTGGTGCCCGCGGTGGTGTTCGGATGGGTGTCGAGGAGCCCCGATTGGAGCGCGGCGGCGACGGCGGCGGTCGGCACGATCTCGGTCGTCTGCGGGATGCCGAGCATCTCGCCCATGATCGTGTGGAAGTCGTCGATCAGCCCCCAGCCGCTGAGCGTCGTCGCGAGGTCCTTCAGCCCCTCGACGCTCGTCCCGTCGACCACGACGTTCGCGGGCGTCATCGTGAGCAGACGCACGAGCGCGTACTCGGGGCTGTTCTCCCACGTGCCGGGTGGACCGAACGTCTGACCGAGCGCGGTGAGCTGGCAGTTGTGGTTCGGGTTCTCGGCGTCGAGCTGCCAGCTCGTCCCGCAGGCGTTCTTGATCTGCGTGAGCGAGTTCACGAGCAAGACGTACGGGTCGAGATCGAGGAGCTTCAGGCTGCGCTGGGTCGATTCGTTGATGACCTGGTTCGTGCCCGCTTCGTCGAGCGAGAGCGTCACCGTCGTGTTCGGAGCGGCGCGCAGGTACAGGGGGAATCGGCGCTCCT
>Ga0075163_10008341_pt1 | contig 13661 bp, 11 predicted proteins | sample JI1023141ADNA_FD_71478 | JGI IMG/M metagenome (GOLD analysis project Ga0075163, IMG submission 71478) | Wastewater effluent complex algal communities from Wisconsin, to seasonally profile nutrient transformation and Carbon sequestration -... | ecosystem: Engineered > WWTP > Effluent > Algae...
CCTTTTCAGCAGGCACAACCTCAACTTTATAGTATCTTAGCTAAACTATTTAAACAAGACCCCGTAACACTTTATGCACCCGACCCTAAACAGAAACCTTTATTTCGTTAAAGAACACGTTAAAGTGTTTAAAGCCGCCAACAGTTTTGATATCTACGATCCGGATACCAAACAAATAATCCTGCAAGCCCGCGAAGAGCGGTTAGGCTTCTTCACCAAAATGTTTCGGTTTACCGACTACAAACGGATGACGCCTTTTGAAATTGACATCAAAACTCCAGAAGGCAATACGATTATTACGGTTAAGCGTGGCGTTTCCTTATTTCTATCTACCGTAGAGGTTACAGACGAACGCGGTACGGTGATTGGAAAGTTCAAACAGAAATTTTTTAGCATTGGCGGTAAGTTCGAAGTACTGGATGCTAGCGAGCGCCCACTCTGTATGCTGAAAGGCAAATGGACCAGTTGGGATTTTCGCTTCGTTTCCAATGACGGAAAAGAGTTTGCGTTGGTTACTAAAAAGTGGAGTGGTTTGGGCAAAGAACTTTTTACCTCAGCCGACAATTATGTTCTACAGATCAGCAACGATGTGCCAGCCGATAATCCGTTGCGCATGCTGATAATGGCTGCTGTAATGTGTATTGATTTGGTGTTGAAGGAGTAATAATTTTATTTAAACCTTCCAGGTCTTTATTCCACGCGGAGTCTCGCTTCGGACTCCGCGATTGGTATCAGAAACCAATCTAAATATTCTATCTTGTTTGCAATGCGTTTGCGAAGACTTCGCTACAAAATAAGAAGATACTTAGTCCGTCATCAAAATATTTTTTTCGTCTTGTACTCTTGTTTCAGTCGTTCGTATTCGGCCTCGGAAATTATATCCCTTGAATAGAGCCAATGAAAAGTACTCATCTGTTGTTCCTCTGGTAAGTCAGTGTCAACTTTTGCGTACTTTTTATAAATACAACCTTTTGACCTTTCAATTATCTTTTTTACAAAGCTGTCAACAACTTCTATAGTTGGAATGTTCCTAAAAAATGTCGCTGTATTTTGCCCTCCAATAATGTGAACATCATTTTTGCCTTTAGAGAAAAATAGAATCAGGGCCATTGGAGTCCATATAACTATGTTCACGATCACTATGGCACTGTCGGGAGGTTCTTTTGCAAAGAAGTATGCCAATATTATTACCACTGACACAAGTCCACAGATAAAAGCAATTATGTTTTTAATGGTTGGCGGGTCAGACTGATAATATATTTCCTGTCCAAGTGTGTCCAGCTTAATAGTAAACTCTTTCCTTTCTTTTAGCGAATGACTTTTTATCATCAACTCTTGGTCGGTTAACGTAAACTCTCTGGTTGAAAAAAGTCTTTTCTGTATTAATTTCTCTGCCATCTGTGTCGTAATTAAGGATTGCACCCAACTCCTAAATATAACCAATACTGATTTATTTATCTCTGGTATTGGCCACCTTCAAAAGTCTTTGATAAGGTGTGTGATTGATTACTCTTTTTTTAATAGAGGAGATACTGCGGATTAGTATAATTTCTGAATGATGTCTGTTTAGTGAGTATTGGTTATCCAATAAGCATTCCCAACATACGTATGCGCAACAAAACAAATCTTTATCTGTCAGGCACAGGGCTTTATTGTTGTCTGTGTTTTGCGTTTCTTGAAGTATTCCAATATTTCTTCCTTAGTCATTTTGGATAACTTCTCGCTCAATCTATCTCGTTGTTGACGCATAAATTTTACAGCATCAAACGTTTTTTCAGTCGTCTTCATATTTTTCAAATTCTCTTGGTGAACGTATTTCTAACTGTTTGTAACCGTTTTTAATGTTGATAGAGTTGTAACCCATTATTCTTTCAATGTTCACTATGTGTTTGAAGTTCCAACTAACTAAAAAGTCTGCACGGTTTATAGTCGCTAAGGCTATGTGTAAGCAGTCCGCAAGACTTGTCTGCCCAACAACTTTTTTAGTAATGTATTCGGTCGCTAGGTCAATTGCTTCGTCTGTTGTTTCAATAAATTCTGTCAGGTCGACTCTAAGACTTTTTACAAGGTCTTTTACTTTTTCAGGCGCGTTCTCAAGTTCGTCCTGCGTAACAGTCGAGTAGAGGATTACAAATTCACCACCTTTAACTCTGTTAAATAAAGGAATTGTATGTTCTTTGAATTCTTCGTCAAAGTAACCACCGAAAACTGAAGTGTCTATGTAAATCCTTTGGTTCACTTGTTGCGTTGTCTTGTCGTTCTCAAAAATACAATTTTTAATTGTTCAGTCGGTTAGTTTATTGTCTGGTCGCTGTCTTTTACCCTTCTTAAATATACGCAATACTGATTTATTTATCTCTGGTTATTGGCCCTCCTTCAAAGCCTTGATAAAGTGTGTGATGGATTGCTCTTCTCCAATATACCGGATATTAAAAGACCCTAAATTTTTATAGCCGATTTGTTTTTTATTTTTGCCTCACCATGAATTGGAAACATTTACTTTCCGCGCAACGCAGCGGGCAAAAACAACCACTTTCTACCGAAGCATCGCGCAGCGCATTCGAGCAAGATTATGATCGGATAATTTTTTCGCATCCGTTTCGCAAGCTGCAAGACAAAACACAGGTGCACCCGTTGCCCGAGCACGACTTTGTACATACCCGCCTCACACACAGTTTAGAAGTAAGCAGCGTGGGCCGGTCGCTGGGCAGACGCGTGGGCGAAATTATTTTGCAACGCCATCCGGAATTGCGTACTGATTTTTCATTATTCGATTTTGGTGCCATTGTTTCGGCTGCTTCGCTTACACACGATGTAGGCAACCCTCCGTTTGGCCATGCCGGTGAAGATGCCATCTCCGATTTCTTTAAGCATCATCCAACAGGAAAATCGTTGCAACAAAATGTAAACGATGCCGAATGGGCCGATCTCATTACGTTTGAAGGCAATGCGCAAGGCTTTCGGATTCTCAACAAGAATCAGTATGGTTTAAAACTTACGTTTGCCACGTTGGGTGCGTTTACAAAATATCCTTGTCCGGCTTTGTTTCCGGATCGCGATAAGAAGAAACGCAGCCAGAAAAAGTTTGGCTACTTCCAATCGGAGAAAACAATCTTTAATGAAGTAACCAACACCTTGCAATTACCCAACGTAGCGAATGGTGTATGTGAGCGCCATCCGTTAACCTACCTGGTAGAAGCCGCAGATGATATTTGTTACAGCATAATCGACCTGGAAGATGCGTGCAGTCTTGGCCTGGTGCGATACGAGGAAGCCAAAACACTTTTTGAAAACATCATTACCAAAAGTAAATCCAAGTTGGGCAAACTCGATCAGCTTGCCAGCCGGCAGGAGAAGATTGGATTTTTACGCGCACTGGCTATTGGCGATTTAATGGATGAGTGCGCTACGTTGTTTCTGGATAGCGAACCTGAAATTTTAGCTGGTAAGTTTAATCACGCTTTGGCGGATTTATGTCCATCCAAAGATGCCTTGAAGGCAATCATTTCACTTTCGGTAGAGCAGATTTACAGGGCGCGGCAAGTGGTAGAAATTGAAGCGGCCGGCCACCAGGTGTTGCCGGGGCTGCTGGAAGAATTTTTAACCACAGGCATTCATACGTTTGAAAACAAAAAATCGCGTAAGCATGATAACCTTGCGTTGCTGCTGCCGGAAGATATTAGGTTAAACATTCGCCAGGCTACCGATCATTACACGATGGCACGTTACGTGGTGGATTTTGTTTCGGGGCTAACCGACCGATACGCGATAAGTTTGTATAAAAAGATAAAGGGCTTTGCTGTTTAAGTATGAACTGGCTCATCCTCATTATTGCAGGTTTGTTTGAAGTAGGCTTTGCTTCCTGCCTGGGTAAAGCAAAAGAAACCACGGGTGTTACTTCGTGGTATTGGCTCGGTGGATTTTTTGTTTGTCTTACCATTAGCATGGTACTATTATATAAGGCTGCACAAACCTTGCCCATTGGTACTGCCTATGCCGTATGGACGGGCATTGGTGCAGTGGGTACAGTTTTAATTGGCATTTTCTTTTTCAAAGAGCCAGCCGATTTCTGGCGTATATTCTTTATCAGCACGCTAATAATTTCCATAGTCGGTTTAAAGGTGGTTTCGCATTGATGGTTAAGCTTTTCGCTGACAAGAACACGATTCAAAAAGCCGATTCTTAATCAAAATTCCTTAGTTTTGGCCACCTAAAACTAAACTGATCAGCAACTTCAGTAATGGCGCATGTGGTCTAAGATAGCCCTCTTAATTATCCGGTACAGAATTTCATTAATTGCGCTGATTGGTGCAATTACTGTGGTGATGGGCTATTATGCTGCGCAGGTGCAAATGAGTTACGACTTTGCTCGCACGGTACCGCTCGAAGATCCGGAGATGATTTTCTTCAACCGCTTCAAGCAGCAGTTTGGTGAAGATGGTAACATGATGGCGTTGGGCATTAAAGACAGCGCCATGTATAAGCTCGAAAATTTTCAAAAGCTGAAAGAGCTGAGTAATGAGCTGCGCAAGATTGAAGGCGTAACCGAAGTACTTTCATTACCACAATTAAAAATAATCGAAAAAGATACGGTAGAGAAAAAGTTTAAACTCGTACCGCTGTTTCCCGATACGCTTACCTCGCAACACCAGTTAGACAGTTTACTGGCCATTGCGTTAGATCAGAAGTTTTATATGGGCCAATTGGTGAATACCACCAATGGCGCAACAATGTTATTGGCTCCGCTAAATAAAGAGTATGCCAACTCGGCCAAGCGTATAGACATTACGAACAATCTCATCCGCTTAGGCGAAGCGTTTACCGCACAAACAAATATTAAAATTCATTATGCCGGGCTGCCTTTTGTGCGTTCGGTAATGGCCGAGCAAGTGCGCAAAGAACTTTCGTTCTTCCTTTATCTATCGGCTATTGTTACGGGCGTAATCATGTTGTTGTTCTTCCGCTCGGTGCGCGCGGTTATATTTTCTATGATTATGATTGGCATTGTAGTGGTGTGGACCATCGGCACCATTGCGTTGTTTGGATTTAAAATCAGTTTACTCAGCGGACTGATTCCGCCAGTAATTGTAACCATTGGTATTACCAACGCCATTTACCTACTCAACAAATACCATGTAGAGTATGTAAATCGTAAAAACAAAATGGAAGCCATACAGGCTGTGGTGAAGAAGATGGGGTTAGCCACTTTTCTTACCAACCTTACCGTAGCCATTGGATTTCTTACGCTGTTAACAACAGACATTCTGGTGCTGCGCGAGTTTGGTATTGTGGCTGGCGTTAACATAATCGCGTTGTTTGTTGTAAGCCTGATTATGATACCCGGCATACTTTCGTGGATGCCAGAGCCCAACCAAAAACACCTCAAGCATCTCGATTTTAAAATTCTGGGTGGCTTTGTAAAGCTTATCGACTTGATGGTGCATCGCCATCGCATAACTATTTATGTGGCCACATTGGTTATAACCGCACTGGCTGTTTTTGGTATGTCTAAATTGTATTCGGTGTCGTACATGGTTGATGATATTCCGGAAGACAGCGCCATTAAACGCGACTTGAAATTTGTGGAAGAAAACTTCAGTGGCATTATGCCGCTGGAGATAGAAGTTGATTTACAGACCAAACGCAGGCGTCCGTTGCAAAACCTGCGCATTGCCCGCGAAATTGATAAGTTCGAGAGTTCACTGGATTCCATTGAAGTAACTTCGCGCCCGCTTTCTATCCTTAGCTTAATCAAAGCATCGCGGCAAGCCTACTTTAATAATAATCCGGAGCGCTATGCGCTGCCTTCATCCGACATAGAAGCAAAGTTTGTATTGGATTACCTGAAAGGCCAGAGCGATAATAGTGGGTTGTTCAAATCGTTTGTAGATACTACGTACACCAAAATGCGCATCTCCATGCAGATGGCCGATATTGGTTCCATTAAAATGGATTCGTTGGTGCATCAGGTTATAGAACCTAAAGCCGATTCGCTTGTGGCTGATCTGAAAAAAATTCTAAAAGCTGAAAGCGATTCGGTAACCGTTACCATTACCGGATCTTCCAAAATATTTATTAAGGGCAACAAGTTTCTGATTGAGAACTTAACCGAGAGTTTGATTCTGGCGGGTATACTGATTACACTCTCTATGGCTATTCTGTTTGCCAACGCACGCATGATCATCATTTCGCTAATCCCTAATCTGATTGCTTTAATGATAACGGCTGGCTTAATGGGTTACTTTCATATTCCGCTTAAAGCGAGTACGGCTTTAATCTTTAGCATTACGTTTGGCATTTCGGTAGATAACTCCATTCGTTTTCTGGCTAAGTACCGGCAAGAACTTCTATCGAGCGGATTTTTTGTGCCGCGTTCGGTAAGTGAAAGTATTTTAGAAACCGGTAAGAGTATTATTTATACTTCTGTGGTGTTGTTTGCTGGGTTTATCATTTTTGCTTTCAGCGATTTTGGGGGTACTGTAGCGTTAGGCTTACTTACTTCTACTACGCTTATTATTTCCATGTTTACCAATCTGATTTTACTACCGGCATTAATCATGACGTTCGACAAGCCGCGCAAGAGTAAAGACCGTTTGCCCATTGATGATTTCGATAATTCTTTCTATGGCGAGCAAGACGATGAAGCGATTGATCTGAATAAGATTAAGATTCACGATAGGAAGGGTTCGGCTGAGTAGGCAAAACTCAAAGCCGCACGTAGTTGCTCTCATCTTCTTGCTCCGGCAACTCAAATACTTCGGTTAAATCTATGGTTAGTCCGGGTAAAGTTTTAGGCTGTACTTTATCTGTACGTACATAAGGTTTTAAAACGCCTTCGTATTTTCCAGCATCGTTTAGTGTATAAACCAAAACAGTTTGCTCACTTGGATGTACCACCCAGTATTCTTTTACTCCGGCTTCTTCGTAAACTTCAAATTTTTCGTTCAGGTCTTTAGCGGAAGTATGCTTCGATAGAATTTCAATTACCCAATCGGGCGCACCCAAACAACCTCGTATATCAATTTTGGTTGGGTCGCAAATCACACAAATGTCGGGTTGTACTACAGTTATAATATCTTCATTGGCTTTGCTCTTTCGGGGAAGTCGAACATCAAAGGGAGCGGCAAACAAGCGGCACTTTTTCTTCTTCAGAAAACTACCAATCGACACCATTAAAGCAGTTGAAATGCGCTGATGCCTTGACGTAGGCGCTGGCGACATTTTATAAATCTTGCCCCGGATTAACTCTACCATTTCGGGCAAATCCCATTTCAAATAATCGGCATACGTGTAACTAAGACTTAAATCCGGCTCCTCTGCTTTCATACATTAAAATTAACACACCTCTTCCAATCCTCAATGCCAATTACCCAATGCCTAACTCCCAATCCCTAATACCCAATTCCTCTCTTCCCAATCCCCAAAATATCCTAAATTGCGGCCTTATTTTGGGTAACCGTGAGTAAATACAGAGAAACAAAAGACCTTAATCTGGCCCAGGTGGCCACTGAAATACTCGAATTCTGGAAAAAAGAGAAAATTTTTGAGAAGTCGGTAAGCGTGCGCGAAGGTGCCGAGACTTTTACCTTCTATGAAGGCCCGCCATCGGCCAACGGAACACCGGGCATACACCACGTAATGGCCCGAACAGTAAAAGATATTTTTTGCCGTTTTAAAACGTTGCAAGGCTACCAGGTAAAACGCAAAGGCGGCTGGGATACACACGGCCTGCCGGTAGAGTTACAAGTTGAAAAGGAACTCGGTATTACTAAAGATGATATTGGTAAGAAAATCTCTATTGAAGACTATAACAAGAAGTGCCGCGAAACGGTGATGAAGTATAAGGATCAATGGGATGACCTGACTACCAAAATGGGATATTGGGTTGATCTTGAAAATCCGTACATCACATACGAGAAAGAATACATTGAATCGCTGTGGTGGATATTAAAGCAATTGTACGATAAACAATTGTTGTATAAAGGTTATACTATTCAGCCGTACTCACCGGCAGCGGGCACCGGGTTAAGTTCGCACGAGTTGAATTTGCCCGGCACCTACAAAGATGTAAAAGACACTACTGTAGTCGGGCAATTCAAGGTTGTTAGGAATGCTAAATCGGAATTTTTGTTCAAAGATATTATTGAGGGCGATATCTTTGTGTTAGCATGGACAACCACACCCTGGACGCTTCCATCGAACACTGCTTTAGCAGTGGGAGAAAATATTGAATACGTTTTGATCGAAACTAAAAATCAGTACACCAAAAAGAAGATCAATGTTCTTTTGGCAAAGGAAACCTATTTAAAATATTTTAAAGTAGTCCTTTTTAAAGATAATGTAGTTTGGGATGGCGGACCTGAAAGACCAATAGAAATTAATCCAAATGAAGAAGGGTACAGAAAATTTATAGTTAAAGGGAAACAGTTAGTAGGCATTCGCTACGAACAACTGATGCCCTACATTCAACCGTTCTACGATGCTGACAAAGCGTTTCAGGTAATTGCCGGAGATTTTGTTACTACCGAAGATGGAACGGGTGTGGTGCACATTTCGCCAACCTTTGGTGCCGATGACTTTCGTGCGGCTAAACAAAATGGCGTGCCCGCACTTACTATTAAAGATGAGGGCGGCAATGAAGTGCCAACCGTTGATCGCAAAGGAAAATTCATTACCAAGATTGGTGAAGGTTTAAAAGCCGGTGTGGCCAAGTACAACATCAAAACACACAAGCCGCTTGGTGCAGATGATTTTTACGTAAAGAATTATACTAACGAAGATGAGAGCCACGCGGATTATAAAAATACCGATGTCATCATCTCTATTATTCTGAAAGAAGAAAACAAAGCTTTTAAAGTAGAGAAGTACGAACACACCTACCCGCATTGCTGGCGTACCGATAAGCCCGTGTTGTATTATCCGCTGGATAGTTGGTTCATCAAAACTACCGCGTTGAAAGACAAAATGGTGGCGCTTAACAAAACCATTAACTGGAAACCGGAAAGCACCGGTACCGGTCGTTTTGGTAACTGGTTAGAAAATCTGGTGGACTGGAACTTGTCGCGCTCGCGCTATTGGGGAACTCCGCTACCAATCTGGCGTACTAAAGATGGTAAAGAGGAAATTTGTATTGGTTCGATTGAGCAGTTGAGAGCAGAAATAGAGAAAGCGGATAAGGCTGGCTTCAAGCCCCAAGCTTCAGGCCTCAAGCTTGACGATCTTCACAGACCATACGTGGACGAAATCATACTTGTAAGCAGCAAAGGCGAACCGATGTATCGCGAAGCCGACCTGATTGATGTATGGTTTGATAGTGGCGCCATGCCTTACGCACAATGGCATTATCCATTTGAGAATAAAGATATTTTTGAGAAAAGTTACCCGGCCGATTTTATTGCCGAAGGTGTGGATCAAACCCGTGGTTGGTTCTTCACACTTCACGCCATTGCTGTTATGCTGAGCGAAAGCAGTGACGAAATAAAAGCCGTTAATAAAAAAGTGGGCAATGGCGGAGTTTCATTTAAGAATGTAATCTCCAATGGGCTGGTGCTTGATAAGAGCGGCAACAAAATGAGCAAGAGCAAAGGCAATGTGGTAAACCCATTCGATGCCCTTGCCAAGTACGGTCCCGATGTAGTGCGTTGGTATATGATGGAGAACGCACCACCATGGGATAACCTCAAGTTCGATTTTGCCGGAGTAGAAGAAACCCAACGCAGGTTTTTTGGAACACTCATCAACACGTATTCATTCTTTGTATTATATGCCAACATAGATGGTTTTGAGAAAGATGAAATGAATACGGTGCCGTTTAACGAGCTGGCCCCGTTAGATAAATGGATCATCACCAAAGAACAATCGTTGATTGAAGAAGTAACCTCGGCTTACGCAGATTATGAACCTACCAAAGCCGCTCGCGCTATTCAGGAATTTGTAAATGATCATTTATCGAATTGGTATGTACGCTTAAATCGTAAACGTTTCTGGCAACCATCCTTCGCTAAAGCTTCGGATGGCAAGCCAGCATCCGATAAAGTTACGGATGGCGAGTCAATTGAACTTTCGTTAGATAAAAAAGCTGCTTACGAAACCTTGTACGAATGTTTGATGGTGACCGCGCAGTTAATGGCGCCCATCGCTCCATTCTTCAGTGAGTGGTTGTATAAAAATTTAACAGACAATATTCGCCAGAAGGCAAAACAGTTCAATACGCCTTTAAAGTACGAATCTGTTCATCACACACTATTAACGAAGCCTGAAGGAAACCGCAAAGACGAAGAGCTGGAGAAGTCTATGGACTATGCGCAACGCATTTGTTCGTTGGTGCACTCGCTTCGTAAAAACAGTAAAGTAAAAGTGCGCACCCCGCTGCAAAAAGTATTGTTGCCGGTGCTGGACGAAAAATTTGCAGCACGTGTAAAAAGTGTAGAGGCAATTATCAAAGCAGAGGTAAACGTAAAAGAGATTCAGTATATAGACGATGCTTCGGGACTGTTGGTAAAAAAGGTAAAACCCAACTTTGCCAAACTGGGTAAACAGTATGGTTCTAAAATGAAAGAGGTTTCGGCTGTGATCAACAGCTTTAATCAAGCGGAGATTCAGGCCATTGAAAAACAAGGCAAACTGAGTAAAGATGGTTTTGATCTGATGTTAGATGATGTGCTTATTTCTTCAGAAGATATTCCCGGTTGGTCGGTAGCATCTGAAAACGGTTTAACTGTTGCATTGGATATAACGTTAACAGATGAGTTGAAGCGCGAGGGTATTGCCCGCGATTTTGTGAACCGTGTACAAAACCTGCGTAAGGATATGGGCCTTGAAGTGTTGGATAAAATTTCGATTGAGGTTGAGAAGAATGGTGAGTTTGTAACAGCCGCTTTGGCAGAACATCAAGCCTATATCCAAACCGAAACGCAAGCACTTTCCATGGAGTTGAAAGAAAACGTTGCTGATTCCACGGAAGTGGAAATGGACGAGCATAATATTAAGTTGAAGATTACCGTAAACTGACGAGAGAGATTCTGATGAAGTACGCAAAGTATTTTTTAATTGCACTGGTGATAATAGCCATCGATCAAACCAGTAAGTTATTGGTGTATCACAATATGTATATCCACCAGGAAATAAATGTGCTGGGTACCTGGTTTCGTTTACATTATTTACTAAACCCCGGAATGGCGTTTGGTATTAGGTGGGAGAGTGAGTTTGGTAAACTGGCACTCACCATTTTCAGAATCTGTGCCATGTTTGGTATTAGTTATTACATGATTAAGATGGTACAGAAAAGTGCGCACACCGGTTTTCTGATTTGCCTTGCGTTGATATTGGGTGGCGCAATCGGCAATGTAATTGATAGTACTTTTTATGGCGTGTATTTAAACAACGCTCCGTTGGGTGTGCCTACTCCGTGGTTTCACGGGCAGGTTATTGATATGTTATATTTTCCGTTGTTTAATTTTCAATGGCCTACGTGGGTGCCGGGTGTGGGTGGCAATTACTTCGAGTTTTTTAGCCCGGTGTTTAATATTGCCGACTCGTCTATATTTATGGGCGTAGTGATTATTCTTTTTTCGCAGAAACGATTTTTCAAAGAAGAGTTGAAGGAAGCTGAACCAACTTCAGAAGCTAATCAGATTCTGACTTCAGAGCCTGCAGCAACTGCTACTGAGAATCCGTCAGCACCGGTTGAATAATTTTTATGCCGAAGGCCGATGGTAATTATGCCAATGGGTTGTTATTGTGCGCAGATACTGCGACCTTTTCTCTGATATGAAGAAAGCCTCAGCCAAACGTATTCCCAAAGAGATTCTCGATTTGATTCGCGAGCAACTTGCACGTACTGGTTTTCACGAATCGGTTGGTACCGGACGCTGGAGTTTTATACATGGCTTGCAGAAGGCAGTTAAAGATTTTGTAAAAAGCACTTCTTCACTCGATCCGCAACTATCGCTGGCTTATCCGCAAGGGCCATCAGAAGATTTGTTGCGCAGAGCATTTAATTTAAAGAGTCCGCCAGGAGCAACCCAATCGCTACGCAATTTGCTGGCGTTGTTTGCCACACAAAATCAGCATGACTGGAACACCTTGATTAATGATCGCTTTGCGGATAAATTCAAAACCCTGTTGGATGCTGGTGATGAAGATACAATAGAGCAAGAACCTGCCAAATCAATTGATACCGATAATGTTGATTCGTTTGCGGCTAAAATTGCCACCGTGTTGTTTGAGAAACTCTCGAAGAAAGAGTTAGATCTGCTCAAAGAGCAGATGGATGATGAGCAGGCTCGCACCAACGAAGATATGATTGATGGATTGTATGTGCCTTCACTCAACGATCCATCCAAACCTGAATTTCCTCCGCGTCCGTTTTATGAACCACGCTTTCCGGCATCCAATACGTTCAGAATTGATGTTCCAGGTTTTACCAATGTATGGCTGAAAGATGAAAGCACCAATCCAACCGGCACACACAAAGCCCGCATGGCGTGGGAGGTTTTGATTAAATCGAAACGGTATAACATTAAAGAAGTATCCATCATTTCATCCGGAAGTGCGGCAGCAGCCATTCAGCATTTTTTTAATTTGTATAAGGTAAATACCAAATTGAAAGTGTTGATGGATAATCGCATCAACGCAAGTATTAAAGAGGCGTTGCGACAAATGGGTTGCGAAGTGTATGAAACAGACTTGAGTGCCCGCTCGCTAACCGGAAAGGAGATCAAGGAGCTAACTAACAACAAAGAAGGTATAGATATTACGTATCGCGAAATTCTGGATCGGTTTAACGATAATTATTACGATTGGCTGTCGTACGAAGTGCTGAATGAAAATCCAGCTTATTGTTTTGTGCCTTTTGGTACAGGCGATTTGTATGTAAATATTTTAATTATTGCCGAGCGTGAATTCAACAATAGTATTTACAAGCACGATCCACGTTTTCTGGGCGACATTAAAAAGATTAACGACTGTAATTTTTTAGGAGCCACTACCCGTGATGCCAACTCGCGTTTAGATAAACTATTTTCATATTATTTGCCTTCTTTGGATGATTACCAGTTTTACATCAACTCATTAATTCAAAACGAACGCATTGGCAACCTTTCGGGGATATTGGATGTGGATGAAAATTTTGTGGAGGAAGCATTGGAGATAGCAAAGAAACATTCTATTCGTTGCGAGCCTTCGGGTGTGGCTGGGCTTGCCTTGTTATTGCAGATGCGCGATGAAGTTCCAAAGGATGAAAAAATTCTGATCATCAATACGGGATCAACAATTTATCCGGGCAAGATTAGTTGATAATATTTCAGATCTGACATAATCTTTTGCACCTTAATCTTTTACTTGTTTCAATCCCTGAAAGGGCAAAATCTCAAAGCGATGTGGCGTAGTCCATCCCTTTTGGTTTGTAAATACATAAGCCCAAAAGGGAGAAAATTCAAACGATGATTCAAATAATGCCTTATTTGATTCAGTCTGATATCTTGTTTTATATCAAATAAAAGAAATCTATTACAAAATCAATTCTTGGAAAGTACATCTACTAAGAGGCTGTCTCAAAAGGGCAGCCTCTTTGGTTTTATGAGAGGGCAAAAAAAAGAGGAAGCCGAAGCATTCCTCATTTAGTGCAAGTCGCTATCTTGCTTGTGTGCGCTAAATCAAAA
>Ga0075163_10008342_pt1 | contig 13660 bp, 6 predicted proteins | sample JI1023141ADNA_FD_71478 | JGI IMG/M metagenome (GOLD analysis project Ga0075163, IMG submission 71478) | Wastewater effluent complex algal communities from Wisconsin, to seasonally profile nutrient transformation and Carbon sequestration -... | ecosystem: Engineered > WWTP > Effluent > Algae...
CACGGCCTCCCAGTGGGCTGGTCTGGTCGAGCGCCAGTGGGGCGAGTACATCGTCCAGCGCAGATCGTAAGAGATCCCGGTTGACGAACCCCTGTTCGGACCAGTGCCGGCGACAGAAATCTCGTTTGGGATCGCGTCAGCTCTCGCATAAGGTGACGAGCATGTTGGTTCAGGGCACTGCCTCGCTGCGCCTGCGCAGCCGCTGACGGCGGCGAGCAGCACCTCTTCGTGACGCTCCCGTCCCCGGAGTCCCGCCGGGCGGCCGCTTTGCCATGCCCGGCTCCGCCACGAACCACGGAGCGAAGCAGTGCCCACTTATCATCACGGCCGACACGAACACGGCCAGAACTTCCTCACCGACCCTCAGACGATCCACCGCATCATCGACCTCGTCCGCGACACCGAGGGACCGATCCTGGAAATTGGACCAGGAGCAGGCGCGCTGACACGTCCACTGCTGAGGCTCGGCAGGCCAACCCAGGCAGTTGAGATCGACGCACACCTTGTCCGAAAGCTCAACCATGAACTCCAGGGCAAGGCCACCATCACCGAAGGCGACTTCCTCAAGCACAGGATCCCCGAGCATCCCCACGTGATTGTCGGGAACCTGCCGTTTCACCAGACCACAGCCATCCTCCGGCATCTCTTGCACGCACCCGGATGGACCGACGCGGTATTGCTCGTTCAGTGGGAAGTAGCGCGCCGCAGAGCAGGCGTCGGCGGTGCCAGCATGATGACCGCGCAATGGTCGCCATGGTTCGACTTCACCCTGCACGGCCGAGTGCCAGCGCGCGCGTTCACCCCGACACCCGGAGTCGACGGAGGCCTGATCGCGATTCGGCGTGACGCGAACCCTGCCATCCCGGCGCGCGAGCGGCGGCGCTTCCAGTCTCTGGTGCATCAGATCTACACGGGTCCCGGCCGGGGGCTCGCTCAGATACTCGCTCGCAACACTGACCTCGGGACACCCACCAGCGCCACCGCGTGGTTGCGCGAGCGGGGACTCACCGGCTCCGATCTGCCCAAATCCTTGAGTGCCGAGGCTTGGATCGACCTCTACCGCACCACCGGGACGTCTCCGCCACCGCAACGAGACAGACGCAGCGGAAAGAACCGGCGGCATGGCCGGCGTTGACGACATCGCACAGAACTTGCGCAACGTCTTCAGGGCGCCCCCGATTGAGCAAGGTTCCCCCAAGGGCGATAGGGCACCGTTTGGCGCATCTCTACAACACGCGCAGCACGCGCAACCGCGGCTTCGCCTGCGGCCCGCTCTCCAAGAAGTCGGACGTCCCGAACATGAGATGTGTCAGAGCTGGCGCATCACACGGAGCACGAGAACGTATGGCTTGAGCAGGCGAATCTAGTCGGAGCTACCTCGTGGCGAAGGGTGGAACCGTGCCTACTTCGAATAGTGCACCCTTACCAGTAGTGACTGAACACCACACGACGGGAGGGGCTCCTGGATTCGTCCAGGGGCTCCTCCGGTCGTGGCGTTCAGAGCCTATGGCCGCAGCCGGGCCATGCTGGTGAGTGATCTCCGGGCGACATTCGACGCATTCCTGGATTGGCCCTGGTCGCACCCTGTGCGTACGGTGTACTCACGCCACTGACCGTCGTGGCTGTCCACATGTCAAGGGTGATCGCAGTGTCCAGCCCCAACGCCAAGCCTGAGCGCGTCAATCTTCGCCTCAGCACCGACGCGCTAGAGACCATCAAGGAAGCCGCCCGGGTGCAGGGGCAGGACGTCACATCGTTCATGACGGGCGCTGCCCTGGATCGGGCGCGCGCGGTCCTCGCCGAGGACCGGCTCCTGCGGCTGACGCCCCACGAGGTGAACCAGCTCGAGACGGCCTTGGACAAGGAGCCCGCTGTCGTCCCGCGACTCATGGCGGTGCTGCGCCGCTTCGGTTCGGATCACGCGGCGGAGCGCCAAGGGTCACACGCGCCTGGTTGACCTGACCTGCGGCAGGATGGTGATTGAAACCGGGGCCGGGATGAGTACCGCGCTGCACGCAAACCGTCAGCGGTCGAAGAATCCGTGGTACGCCAGCCGCGCAGAGGCCCGCTCGATGTCGTCTTCAGAAAAGAGTGGGGCGAACTCTGGCTGGACGACGAGGGCTTCTGCCGTCAGGTCCAGACGCCCCTTCTCCCACAGCACGGTGAAACCAGTGGACGGCGTTGCCGTGCGGACGAGACGTCGTGCGGCTTCGACTCCTCCGACTTCGGCGATCATGTGGATGAACATGGTCGGCGTGTAGCCGGCCTCGTTCTGCGACCGCTTGTAGAGATCGACCATGGCCGCGTGGAACCGTCCCTCCAGCTCCGCCGGGCTCGTCGTCGCAGACGAGGTGGGTGGCGATGAGTCGGGCACGTCCTTCGCATTCGGGGCACTGGGTGAGGCACCGCCCTGCTGAGCGGGTACGGAGACGGGCGTGTGGCGACGGGCCGTCCCATCTTCGTCGGTCGTGCTGGAGCGAGTCATTCGGATGGCCAACGGCGATGCGCCCGGTACGATCTCGATGCCCGGGGGAGGGTTGCTGTGCATCCGTGCGGCGACCGCGCCGGCACTGATCTCGCCAGCCGCGTACTGCGCCGATGGCATCGCGACGACCTCGGCGATCGTGAACTCGGTCCCTGGTGGTCGCCCGGTGAAGCACTCGACGATGTGCTGCGCAACGTTGCGTCGACGCCCGTTGTACCGCTGCTCGGTCCCGGCCTCGCTGCCCAGCACTTCATCGTCTTCCGACTCGAAAGCCTCGGCGTCGAGGTGGGCGACCTCGCCGGTGACGTCGAGCCCGAGCAGCTCGTTGAGAGCTGCTGCAACAAGCTCCTGGCGAGCCGCCAGGAAGTCCTCGAACCGGTCGAGTTCCCACAGGTTCGCGTTGTCCGGAACCCACTGCTCCAAGAGCCGGTCGGTCGCAATGCCCAGGAGGTACTCGGATGGCGGTTTTTGCCCGATCCAACGGTTGGCCGTCCCTGAGATGAATGCGAGGTTTGCGATGTTGTTCGTCAGCTCTCGCCCGAACCTCGCCTGCACCCGGGCCTTGGGGAAGATGTGGTGGTACTCGATCTTCGACGTCGAGGTCATCGGGGCCGCGAGCAACGTCGTGTTGCTCTTCCAGTCGCGTGCCTGGCGACGCAGGGCTGCGATGTACAGGAGGTTGAACCACGCCGATGAGTACGTGCGGGACGCCACCTCGTTCGCCGTGATCTTGGTGCCCACGGGGCGTGCGCCGGAGGCTCGGGTCAGCAGGTCGTTCCACAGTGCCTCCCCAGACTTCTCACGCACCAGGCGCGCCTCGATGTCGAGCTTCCCTTCGACTTGGTTCGAGTACCGGCTGAATGCCATGGACGTGTAGACCCAGCGACGCAGGGATTCACTGTCGCTCGCGCTGAGCGTCCCCCCGCGCAGGTGCAGCAGGTAAGCGGGCAAGACGACGACGTTCGGCGACGTGAGCACTCCTGACCGCGGGATTCCACACTCGCCCTTGAGGAAGTCCACGGCTAGGCGCAGTGCCGACTCGGTGGTAGCCCACGCTTGTTTGAGGTCGTCGCCGGACACGGACTTGCCGATGAGCTTGATCGCGTGTGCGCCGGTCCCTGCGAGCAGACCGGTGAGCCGGAGGACTGCTTCGCGGTCCAGGGCAAAGTTCTGCCCGTCGAGCTGCTCGTTGAAGGCCTCGATGGTGTCCAGGCCGTCCGGCCAGCGGGCCGCGATGGCGCTGTAGACGAGATCCCCTTTGGAGAGCCTCTTGCCGCCCTGGTTTACCCTCGCGAAGATCTCGGCGACGACCTCGTAGTCGTCCGAGTCGACGGTGACGACCGGCACCAGGTAATCCCTGATGGCGTGCACCCGGCGCGCTCGCTCGTAGTACAGGTCCCAGTTCGGGTCGTCGTTCTCGACCCCTGCTGTACGAAGCAGCGCGCTGAACTGCGCGCCGTCACCAATCAGCTCGGTCACTCGCAGCATGCGTGGGCTGCGGGCCATGACGCTGCTGGGATTGATGAACTCCTCGTTGTCGAGATCGAAGCGGACGTCGAGCCTGCCACCGATGATCGCGGCCGGGTCGAGGACCTTCGCCAGAGAGGTGAGCCGCTGTTGACCGTCCAGCAGTACCCCGGGCCGAGAGATGTGCTGTTCCTTCTGGAGAACTGCAGCTTGCCGAAGCGGGACCTCGATCGAGGTGTTCCAGATCAGCAAGGTCCCGATCGGGTAGCCGCGGTACAACGAGTCCAAGAGCTTCGGGACCTGCGCCTTTTGCCAGACATAGCCTCGCTGAATTGACGGAACGACGAGACGACCGGCCAGCAGGTCGCGTACCTCCGTGATCAGCGTTTCGCTCCCGAGTCCCATGGGTGTCCTCTCAGACCTGCTCGAGCAGCCGCTCGAATGCCGTTTCGGTGATGATGGGGATGCCGTAGGAGCGGGCTTTGCCCGCCTTGCCGCTCAGCGAGTTGGGGTCGGACGCGACGACGACCTTGGTCTTCTTGGTGACTCCGCCCGGTTCCAGACCACGACGGCGCGCCAAGGCTTCCCACTCCGACCGGTCGCGGACCATGTCGCCGGTGAAGACGACCCGATCGCCCGGCTCCAGCCTGATGCCGCTCATTGCGAGTGTCACGACCGAGGTCGCGTGCTGTCCTGCACCAGCCTCGTGGGCGGCGCGTAGAGCCTCGTCGACGTCGGTGTTTCGCAGGCCCAGCATCGCCGCGACCCGTTCGAGGTCCTGTCGTTCCTCGGCGGTGACGACGTGGTCCTCCAGAGCGAGCTCCGCCATCGCGCGGAGATAGTCCGCGTGCAGGTCCAGCACCTGTCCTCGGGTCAGGCCGGCTGCGACGGCGGTCTCGACGAGCGCTTCCTTCTCGTGTTCGGCCAGGAACCCGTCGAGCATCGCCATCTCGAGCACTGCGAGGTAGGAGTCGACGCGGGTATCGGCGGCGCGTGGCATCCGGGACACGATGCGGTCGAGCCATTCGTCCTGTCGTGCGGTCCGGATCTCGGACCGTCTGGCCATCCGCAATTCGGGGTAGTGGCCGGAAAACGACGGCCAGGCGTATCCCCGCGTCACGGCGATGGTTTCGCCCCATGGCGGTTCGTAGGAGGACGCCGTCAGGTAGTGACTCAGCAGGTGCGCTGTGGCGATGGCATCGGCCGCAGCGGAGTGGGCGTCCGTCAATGGAACGCCGCAGGCGCGACAGCAGTCGACGAGTCGACGGCTTGCGGCGTTCAGGTACGCCGACGACCACTGCATGGTGCACAAGCCCGAGAGAGGAAGACCTTGTAGAGGCACGCCGGCTCGGTGCAGCTCCGCAGCGAGGAAGCGCAGGTCGAAGCTTGCGTTGTGGGCTACCACGGTGCGACCGGTCACGGCCCTGAGCACGTACGGCGCGATGTCGCCGAAGGTCGGTGCCGACACGACATCCGACGCTGTGATGCCGTGGATGCGGGTTGGGCCGACGTCGCGCTGCGGGTTGATGAGGGTCGACCAGTGGTCCTGGAGATGGCCGTCGTCCGAAACGTAGACGACGCCGATCTCGACGATGCGATCGCCCTTCTCGGGCGACAACCCGGTCGTCTCGACGTCGATGACGGTGTAGCCGCTCATGAGCGCACCGAATCGTGCTCAGCCATGGTGAGCCTCCGCGATCGAGGCGAGGAAGGACCTCGCCGCCGCAGTGAACGTCGTGTCTCCACGTCGATCCAGCGCCACCTCGAGGCCAGCCTCTTCGGCGAAGATCGCCTGGGCGAGCCGCGCTCGCGTGACGTCTGCTTCGCTGATTCCGAGGACTTCCGCCAGGTAGGTCGCAGGAATTCCGGGGGATGCCGTGAACTTGCTGGTCGAGACAGAGCGCGCACCTCGGTCGAAGACGAGTCGAAGGACATCCCCGTCCTTGGCGCCGACCGCTTCGGCGTGAGGTCGAAGGCTGCTGATGCTCGGGCCCATGTGACTCGTCGCCGCCCAGCCGACCTTCACCTCGCGCACTGCATTACCCAGCGATTCCGTCCGGCCGGGGAAGACGCCGATGGCCGTGGCGATCTCAGCGGGGCAGAGCCGGCCACTGCCTCGCAGCACCTCCCGATCCACCTGGACGTGCCACGCCAGGCGGGTGCGATCGAGGCGATACAGGCCTCGAACGCCCGATGGATCGAGTGACGGCATGTACGGCTCATCGGCGCGTCGTAGGCGCAACTCATCGCCGTCCGTGGTGAAGATGGGAGCGGACGAGTAGGCATAGACGGAGCCAGGCTTGATGGCATGCCGTTCGGCGAGGTATTCGGCAATCTCGCGAACTGGTGCAGGGCCTGCCTCTTCGATTCTCGAGACCATCGACGAGACAATTCCGCCGTACTCGGGGAGTCCCCACGACGTCAGTGCGAAGTCGTCCTTCGTGACACGGATGATGCGGGGGTCCTGAAGCATGCGATCGCGCAGCCCCCGGCGGTTGAACTCCCGATCGAAAGCGTCTGCGATGTCGTTGTCCGTCATTGGGCTTCCGTGCACAGTGAGGGCGGCCATGGCCTGCTCCACGAGGTTGCCCGGCCAGAACACGAGTGTCCCGTTCAGTCGCCGCAGGCCATCGACTTGCTCGATTGCCCAGTCGAGGTGCTCGTCGACGATACCGCGCAGAAGGAGCAGCTCCGCAAACGCAGCCTCGTCGACGAGAGGGCCCCCATCGACTGCGGGCACCTCGGAGACCTTAGGCCAGCGGAAGTTGCGGCGGTGGATCTGATGCGATGCACGGTCCCAGACCATGTCAGCGAGGTAGAGCAGGAGGCCGAACTCGTCAGAGTTGCCTCCGTCGTCGCCGACCAGCGGAACCTCGCTGTCCGGCGCGCTCGCACCGAGACCGCGGGACATCAGGTGCAGGGCCCACCGCACGGAACGGCCCGACTCAGAAGCCACCCACCCGTCGAGGCGCGTCTTCAGCTTGGTCTCGACCTGTCGGATGCGCTCGCGCGTCACCCCGAACTCGAGCCCCAGGTCATCGAGGGTCGATCCCTCGAACCTGATCAACCGGCGGTGGAGGATGGCGGCGTCCCGCTCGTTCAACCCTGACATCCAGTCACGCAAGTCGACCAACGGATCCAGTTGGGCGGGCGGTACAGGTACCGCGAGAGTCGCAGCAGCGACCTCAGCCACATCGGCAGGTGCGTCCCCGCGGCCAAGGGCGGTCAATGCGTCCTGGACCGTCACGGCGCCGGCAGAGAACTGTGCCCAGTCAAGAAGGACCGAGAGGTCATGTCCTTCACCCCCGATGCGCAGCTCAGGTGGAGTGGTCCCAGTCGGCTCGTCTTTTGACGGAATGAGGGCAGCGAGAAGGGCGGTGGCGGAGGCATCCAAGCGCTCGACGAAGTCGGCGATCCTTTGCACCTTGGTCACTCCGAAGTACGGCCAGCGAGCCGGCTCATTGACATCCAGCGCGAGCACGTCGCCGACGGTGTGGACACCGTGGTCGAGGAACCACATCACCTCGGACATCCCGCTGCGGCCCGACACGATGGGGTCGATTTCCATGCCGGTCAGCTGCCAATGCGCCACTGGAGCCAGGGATGGGTAGAGGTCCCCGAACATCGTGGTCGCATCGTGGTCGACGAGCACCAGATCATCAAGGTCGTCGAGTTTGGCGGGATCGTCACTCATGGCAGGTGGGAGCTCCGTTGGTTTGCAGTCAGTTGATACTGGCGCAAGGGTCCGACACGGCCATGAGGAAGCGCTCCGAAGATGGGCTGCGAGCGGCCTTCGGGCTGACCCTCCATCAGGTCGGTCATGACGCCTTCTCGGGCTGCTGGTTCTCGAGGATGTCGAGTGGGGGGAGTGCGTCGACGATCTGCATGGTCTCCAGGCTCACGGTGACGATGCGGGCCAGGAGGTCGATGATGTAGCGCGGGTCGCCGACCTCGCGGGACCAGTCGTTCGGGTCGTTGACAATGCCCGAGGCTTTGTCCGTCTTCACCTGGTAGCGGTCGATGATCCACTCCACCGCAGAGCGCGACCCGAGCATGTAGCGGTAGGCGTCCTGCGGGATGCCGCTCAACTTGATCCGGTCGTTGTAGATCACCGTGGACTTGTCGGCGACGAGCTTCTTCGTCTCGGGATCGCGCTTCTTCGCGAACGCCATCTTCTCGACCCGGAAGGTGTCGTATGCCGTGTCGTCGCCGGGCGCGTCGACGTCCAGTCCGTCGAGCGGGTAGGGAGTGACGGACTCGTAGCCGAGGTGGAGGTCCGACAGCCTGCGCCCAGCGTCGACGAACGGCTGGGCGTCCCGGACGAGCGGGATGCGCGGGAGCATCTTCTTGAGGTCGGCCGCGTAGGTCTCGCGGTACTCCGGCGAGTGCAGCAGCCCATAGACATAGAAGAAGATGTCGTCCTTTGTGAACAACGCCCCATATGCCGCTTGGAACCGTTCGAACGCCTCATCCGTGATGTTGTCGATCCGCCGGTGCCCACCGAAGACCTCGCCCTCAGCGTCATGGAACAGCGCCCCGTCGTCAGAGACCTTTTCGTAGCGCCATCGCGCAAAGAATTGACCGCCCTTCCCGAACACATCCAGCGACGGAACTGAGTCCAGCATGAGGAAAGTCGGTTCGCTCTGAGCATTAAATCCATTGGCGAAAAACCCGAAGTTGACCAGCCCCTCTGCCGGAAACATGGTCGGCAGTCTGTAGGCACTGTGAATCAAGTTGGGATGCCAGTAGGCCGCTTGTCGGAAGAACGGTCGGTAAATTCCTCCCACTATCTTGTCCTCGAAGAACTCGAGCCGGCGATTGCGCTCGAACAGTCCCCTTAAGACCGTTGACCAGCTCATTCTTGCGGCGTCGTTGCTCGGGACGTAGGTGGGGTCGGAGGCGCGGGCAGTGCGCTCGCTTTCGTAGTTTTGTACAAGCCGAGTGATAGAAACTTTGACCACTGCCTTGGAAGAATTGAAGTTCCAGGCGTCTCGCGCAGTACTGAGGCCGCCCGAGTAGTCTCCGAACACACGCCCGGCACCTCGCTTGTCTCCGAGGACGATGAAGGATCCGAAGTCATCTCGGCGTTGGTTGAGCCAGTCGCCAGCGCTATTGGGGGAAATCAGCTGAGTCATCAGGCCTGAGAGTCTGGCCACCTGAGATACCTGTGCAAGTTTCTGCTCGCGGGTGAGGTAGTCCCCGATATCGGCGTAGTGGATCGTGGCAGACCCTGACTTTGCGGGATCCTTGACAAGAACGGTGATGGCGACCGTGGCCCGCGATCCAGCGTCAAAGACCTTCCCGCCTTCCTTTCGCGACTGTTCGCCCACGGTGCGCTGGTTGCCTCGCAGGTTGAAGACATGAATAGTCGAAAACTCCTCGGCTAGCGACCGCCGCATGCCGTCGGCGGTGTTTGAGTCGAGCCAACCACCGTTTGTGACGAATGCGATGACTCCGCGGTCTTGGATCCGAAGTGAGGCCCACTTAATGGCGCGGATGTAGGAGTCGTAGAGCGTGACCTTATTGACGTTCTCTGATTGGGCGGCATACGTATCGCGGATGGCGGCATCGAGATGGTGGTACTTCTCGTTGGCGTTGTTGTCGTTGGCGCTGTCCTGGCCGGAGGAGTAGGGCGGGTTGCCGACGATGACGGTGATGGGGAGCTGGCGCTGGCGGTTGATCCGCTCGTTGTTCTCGGGGAAGACACCGAGGTCGTCCTCGTCGCCCTGCTCGTACGACTGGAACGTGTCGGTGAGGACGAGCCCGGGGAACGGCATGTACGCCGCCTCCTCGTCGAGCGAGCCGCGGACGAGGTCCTGATAGGTCGTCTCGATGTTGACCGCGGCGATGTAGTACGCGAGCAGCAGGATCTCGTTGGCGTGCAGCTCGTTCGCGTACTTGCGGGCGAGGTCGTGCGGCTCGATCAGGCCGGACTGCAACAGCCGCACCATGAACGTGCCGGTGCCGGTGAAGCCGTCGAGGATGTGCACGCCCTCGTCGGTGAGCCCTTGGCCGAAGTGCTCGCGCAGCACCTCGTCGGCGGAGTTCAGGATGAAGTCGACGATCTCCACCGGGGTGTAGACGATGCCGAGCTTGTCGACTGTCTTCTTAAATGCAGTTGCGAAGAACTTGTCGTACAGCTCGATGATGATCCGCTGCCGACCCTCGGCGTTGTCGACGCCCTCGACCCGGCCACGCACGGAGGTGTAGAAGCGCTCCAGTTCGGAGTTCTCGGCATCGAGGGAGTGCTCGTCGAGGACGGCGAGCATGCGCTCCATCGTCTGCGCCACCGGGTTGTTCGCGGCGAAGTCGTAGCCAGCGAAGAGGGCCTCGAACACCGGCCGGGTGATGAGGTGCTGGGCGAGCATCTCGATCGCGTCCGCCCGGGTGATCCCGTCATTGAGGTTGCCGCGCAGGCCGCCGAGGAATGCCTCGAACTCCTTCGCCGCGCTCGACTCCTCGTCGGCGAGCAGACCGGTGATCCGCGCGATGTGCTGCTCGGCGATCTTGGCGACGTCCTTGGCCCAGGTCTCCCAGTAGCGCCGTTCGCCGACCTTCTTGACGATGCGGGCGTAGATCGCGTCGCGCCACTCCTCGATCCCGAAGGGCAGCGTCAACTGGGTGGAGTCGTCGGACCCTGACGAGCCACTACCTCCGCCTCCGTCGATGATGACGACCTTGCTGTTCTTCTTCTTGTTGAGGTCGAGCTGGTTGACCATCGCGTTGAACCGGTCGTCATGGGCGCGCAGGGCCTGGAGCACCTCCCAGACGACCTCGAAGCGCTTGTTGTCGGCCAGGGCCGCCTCGGGGGACATGCCCGCGGGCACGACGACCGGCAGGATGATGTAGCCGAGCTTCTTGCCCGCGGCCTTGCGCATCACCCGCCCAACGGACTGGACGATGTCGACCTGGGAGCCGCGCGGCGTCAGGAACATCACCGCGTCCAGCGACGGCACGTCGACCCCCTCGCTGAGGCAGCGGACGTTGGTGAGCACCCGGCACACGTTCTCCGTCTCGTCCGAGTCAGACCTCAGCCAGGCGAGCTCATTGCCGCGGTCGACCGCGTTCATCGTGCCGTCGACGTGGCGGATGTCGACCTTCATCCGGTTCCTCGTGCGCTCGGCCCCGGTGTCCTCCTCTTCGGCGTAGGTCGAGATGAGCCGGTCGACGATGCTCGGGAACGTCTCGCGCGCAGCCTTGCTCGCGCGGATGTTCGCGGCGAAGGCGACAGCCGTCTTCATCGGGGTGAGGTCGTCGCCGTCGAGGTCGTCGGTGGTCAGGGTGTCGCCGAACCGCTTGGCCAGGCCGTTCCAGCAGCCGATGAGCTTCGCGGCATCCTCGAGCCTGATCTCCCCGGACTGCGCGAGCTCGCTCTGGAAAGACTCCGCGACGAAGCCCTCGTCGACCTTGAGGACGAGCACCTTGTAGTCGGTGAGGAGGTCCTTCTCGACCGCCTCCCCGAAGCCCAACCGGTGCAGGACGGGGCCGTAGAGGCTCTCGTCATCCATCGAGACGAGCACGGCATCCGAGGCGGTTGCCTTGTCCTTGACCTTCGGGTCGAAGAGCCGGGGGGTGGCTGTCATGTAGAGGCGCTTCGCGGCCTTGATGTAGTTGTTGTCGTGCACGCGGACGAACTGCGACTCGACGGTGTCCGCGAGGGTGACGCCGGTGGTCCGGTGCGCCTCGTCGGCGATGACGAGGTCGAACTCGGGCACCCCGTCACGTTGTGCCTGGGCGACGACGTCGATCGACTGGTAGGTCGAGAAGATCACCGTGAAGCGATCGTCTTCGTGCGCTTCGCGGACCTTGGCGGCCAGCGCCTGGGTGTCCGTCGTCGCGGGGATGATGAGGTCGTGGACGGCGATGTCCTCGGGGTCATCCTTCGGCCGCGGGCCGCTCTTGCCGACCTTGACGTCGGAGCAGACGGCGAAGGCTCGGAAAGGCAGCTCCGACTCCTGCGCCCATTCGCGGAACGTCTGGTTGACGAGCTGGATGCTGGGGACGAGGAAGAGGACCGTCGTGCTCTTCGCCTTGTTGTCGGTGGCGAGCTGCTCGGCGACCTTGAGGCTGGTGAAGGTCTTGCCGGTCCCGCAGGCCATGATCAGCTGACCGCGGTCGTGGGTCGCGAGGCCGGTGATGACCGCGTCCTTGGCCGCGCGCTGGTGCGGCCGGAGCTGCTTCTTACCGTGCAGCGGGAGGTAGGTCTGGGGCGCCTGCCAGTCGATCTGGGACCAGTCGACCTGGCTCTCGAGCAGGTCGTTGATCCCGATGCGTGTCACAGGGACGGTGAGGCCGTCGAGCTGGCTCTCAGCCGTCGGGCCCCAGTCCTTCGCGGTCGAGACGATGATGCGCCCGGTGAACTGCTTCTTGGCCGAGGCGGCGAGGAACGAGTCGATGTCGGCCTTCGACACGTGGTGCTGCGGGTTGTAGAACTTGCACTGGACCGCGCACCAGCCTCCGGTGTGGAGGTCCTTGGCGACGATGTCGATGCCGTGGTCGTGCATGGCACCGCGTTCGGGCCAGTCCTGCCAGAGGTAGACCTCGTCGAACCGGTCGGAGAACTCCGGTGCGGTGCGGAGGTAACTGGCCATGAGCCGCTCAAAGGCGCCGCCCTTGCCGACCTTGTCGGACCCGTAGACGTTCCAGATCTCGTCCAGCTTTTCGAGCAGGAACTCCAACCGTGACTCCGACACCCCGTGCCCTTTCGTCAATATCCTCGGCCCTTTGTGTCGACACCATAGCCACGGCCTTGTCCGGTCGAGATGGGTGGTGCCGAGAAGGTGACAAACAGCGGGAAAGGCAGCGTGAATTGCCTATGGTTCAGGGGACGGAGTCCGAATAGGGAGTGACGGCACGTGGGTGGTTTGAGTACCGGTGGGGGCAGCAGTGCGGTGGCGGCGTCCGCCCACGCCGGATGCGAGCGCTTCCGCTACACCGACCCCTTGGTCATCGGGATGACCCGGCGTGCGCTGGCCGCGAGGCTCGGGCACCCCGACACCTCGGCCGGCATCCCCGAGGCCCGGTGGATGCGGGCGATGACGTTTGAGTCCTTGGTCCGGCACGAGCGGTTCGTGTCCGAGCTGCTCACCACCACGGTCGGTCGGTTGTCCTTGGTGCGCCCAGAGGCGGTGCGGCGTGCCAATGGGCGGGTCTCGGTCGACGCGACGGCGACAGCGCTCCAGCAGGCTCACCTCAAGTCAGTGCACGAAGGGGTGGCGACGATGGTCACCAATCTCGCTGTCCCGTTCGTCGGGATGGAGGACGTCGCCGGTGCGACCCCGGTCAAGCCCGACTTCGCCATCGTTGCGCCACGGCATCGGCTGGGGGCCGATGGAACGGAGGCCTCCGGCGACGGTCGGCCCATCGGTTCGTGGCTCGTCATGGGTGATGCGAAGGACTATGAGCGTGTTCGGTCGCGGATCGATGACCAACGCATGCTCAAGGGGTTTCTCCAGGTCGCCCTCGGTGCTGCCTCTGCGCAGGCCTGGAGCAAGGTTCCGGTGGGGATGACGGTGCATTCCTGGGGTGCGCTCGCGGTCCCCCGGAACGCCTACCTCCAGCCCGAGGCTGTCGTCGAGTGCCTTGATGACCACCGGTCGGAGGTGATTGACCGGGTCCGGGAACGGCAGCAGGTCCTGGACAGCAGGGGAGACACCGTCGTCGCCGACCACGAACTGCCGGGGTGGGTGTCCCACCTGCAGGCGGCGT
>Ga0075163_10008343_pt1 | contig 13659 bp, 13 predicted proteins | sample JI1023141ADNA_FD_71478 | JGI IMG/M metagenome (GOLD analysis project Ga0075163, IMG submission 71478) | Wastewater effluent complex algal communities from Wisconsin, to seasonally profile nutrient transformation and Carbon sequestration -... | ecosystem: Engineered > WWTP > Effluent > Algae...
AGTTTGCTTCCAGCGAAGCTCCGGTTTCAAAAATGAAAGATCGGTATACCGTTTCGTTATTGTTTCCCTTTTTGTCTTCAACCCTAGACCCATCCCCGGTTAAGAAGAAAAACCAATTTGTGCTGGACTTGTATGAGGGAATGAAGCTTGCGAAGGATACCTTGGCGGGACAGGGAATATATGTCGATCTACTTGCCTACGATACAGAACGTAATTCAGAGACACTCAAAAAACTTCTGGAAAGTGATGAGCTAAAGGCAACGGATTTATTGGTGGGACCTCTGTTTCAGGAAGAAGTCAAGCCGGTACAAGAGTTTTCAATGAATAATAAGATTAATGTTATCAACCCGGTATCCAACAATTCTGATTTCCTGGGCCAAAATCCTTTTGCCTTACTTAGCCAACCGAGCCATGAAACGCTGGGAACCAAATCTGCTGAGTGGGTTGCTGAGCATGTTAGAAATAAAACCTGCATGGTCTACTACGGGGAGAGTATTAAGGATTCTGTCATGGCGTTTAATTTTATTAGGCAAGCCATTGCATTGGGTGTAAATGTGGTTTATGCAGAAGAGATTCATAAAGAAACGATGGGAAGGATTATTTCTACATTGGCTTCTCCAACTGAATTTGATGAATTTAAAAATCCAATCCAGTTTAAGCTAAAGACAGATAGCATCGGAAGTATTTTTGTTGCCTCCGATAACCCTTTAATTTATTCAAAAGTTATCAGCAGCGTAGAAACCAGGGGAGACTCCATTCGAATTGTTGGCAATGAAAGCTGGTTAAAAGACACGTCTATTGATTTAGGTATCTATGAGCGCCTAGGCATTTGTCTTGCTGCACCAACTTTTTCTTCCTCTTTGAATCCTGCCTTTATTGAGTTCAGAAGAAGATACATCTTGAAGCATGGCTCATTTCCTTCTACCTATGACAACTACGCCAAAATAGGATATGAATTCATGATCTTTGCCGGCAAGGCACTTCATCAGTATGGAGTTTACTTTCAGCAAGGACTTTCGAACGCGGGTATCATTCCTGGTTTTCTTTTTGAAGGGTATAATTACACCAATTCCAGAGACAATCAGTTGGTTCCGTTTATCCGGTTTCAGGATGGTGAGTTGGTGGTATCCGACAAGCGCTAGCGTCACGCTCCCTGAAATCGCCTTATTTTCCCGAAATACTTACATGGTAATGCCATAAAGAAGGCAATTACCTATTTTTAGAGATTGGAAGACCTGATTTTGAGAGCCAATTCATGTTGGGTTTTTGGTTAACTTTAAAGTTTGGAAGACGATACAATATGAAGGTTAAGATACTGGTGAGTTGTATTCTTGCAATTTTGATACACTCTGCATATGGTCAGGGAGATCGGAAGGATGAGAACAATGCAGTCACATTCGAAGAATTATATGATGAGCCCTACCTCGTCAACAAACTTTTCATTGGGGTTCAACCCTTGTATGGAGAAGTATTTGCAACAAATGTTAATGCAGGATTTGGGGTTGAAGCAAGCTATTATTATAAAAATAAAATGGATTTTAAAGCCCACTTCCGCAAAACCTACAGCAGTAGTTTTTATGATTTCACACGGGATTTAGCCAGTCGAAACAATGCTCCTGGCATTACAACGAAGCCCGAAGTTTTTAATTACTACGAATTTGGCGGCACGTATCACTTCAAAGATTTTGAGTCAACCGGAAAAACTAAAATGGTCCTTTATAAGTCTTCTTATAAAGGGAACATTTGGGCCTCCCGGGTTCCATTGCAGGCAGTCGTTCCTTGTAAAGTAAGAAAGATTTATGGTGCAAGGTTAGGTGCTATTATATGGAACAGCACTACTGATTTGTCACGTGCAATGAAAGAGCAAGGATTGACGAATGCTGATCTGACCACCTCCGAAGGTGTTGGATTACCTCTTAATTATATTGATGCAAATGGGCAGACGAGGGATTTTAATGTGTATGGAAATATTTATTCCACTGGATTGTATGTGGGTGGGTCAATGGCCTGGATTAGGAACATTGCGGTAAGCTTTGATAAATATGAAGAAGGTATCGATGATGGGATGCTCACGTTATTCTTTGACATTCAATACGCACCGGCAGTAAACTTAGACCCGATCGTTTACCAGAATGCAGAATACTCGACTAAAGCTCTTGATACGAGAGCCGTTGGATTTAGGGCGGGTATCGATGGTAAGTTTAATCGTCAATTGGGATGGGCCTATGGTGGAGAGTTTGGTTATCGACCAAGCCTTCAAGGCCGTGCCTTCTATGCCATGTTAAAAATCTCTTTTCCTATTTTTGGTACTAACCTGAATTATAAGGTTGAGTCCTTTGCTAAATAATTGGTGAAGAATTAATTGATTCTTGGGGTTCTTTGGAACCCTTTTTTATTTATACCTTCGATTACATGGTCACTGATATCTTAATCATCAATATCAAAGGTCTTGCTCAAGTAAGAGCATCTACTCCCGGTTTTTTGGCCGGAAAAGCAATGGCCGAACTTCCCATCATTTCAAATGCTTATTTATCTATTCACAAAGGAGTGATTGAGGACTTTGGGGCGATGGAAGATTTGCCGCGGCAGATTACGGCTACTCAGACTATTGATGGCAGGGGTTGTTTTGTATTACCCAGCTTTGTGGATTCTCACACCCATCTTGTTTTTGCGGCAAGCAGAGAAGATGAGTTTGTGTTGAAGATCAAAGGTGCAACCTATGAGGAGATTGCCGCTAAAGGCGGTGGTATTCTCAATTCTGCCCGAAGACTACAGTCCACCTCAGAAGAAGATCTCTTTTTGTTTTCGCTCAAAAGAGCTCATGAAATTATTCAGGGAGGTACGGGGGCCGTGGAAATAAAAAGCGGATATGGACTAGCTGTTCAAGATGAGCTCAAAATGCTTCGGGTAGCGAGACGCATCGGTCGCGAGACGCCATTAACGGTTAAGACCACTTTCCTCGGTGCGCATGCGGTTCCAAAGGAATACTCCAAGCAAGAGTATTTAAAGTTGATTCTTGAGGAAATGATTCCTGCGGTGGCTGAGGAGAAATTGGCAGACTACATTGATGTTTTTTGTGAACAAGGTTTTTTTTCACCAGAGGAAACAGAGAAAGTGGTTACTCGAGGTAAAGAATTTGGTATGATACCACGAATTCATGCTAATCAACTCTATCGTTCGGGAGGAGTTCAGGTGGGAGTGAAGACGGGGGCAATTAGCGTTGACCATCTTGAAAACATAGGTCAGGAGGAAATTGATGTGTTGAAAGGAACAACCACAATGCCAACCGCCTTGCCCGGAGCGGCCTTCTTTTTAAATCTTCCTTTTCCACCCGCGCGACAAATGATTAGTGAAGGACTTCCACTTGCTATAGCTTCTGACTATAATCCGGGAAGCGCACCCTCAGGAAATATGTCCTTGATGGTGGCCTTGGCGTGTGTTAAAATGAAAATGACCCCCGAAGAAGCGATTAATGCCGCCACGATCAATACTGCTTACACATTGGGTCTGTTAGGCACTCAGGGAAGCATTACCAAAGGCAAAGTTGCCAATGTATTTATCACTCAACCAATTCCTTCCCTCGCCTTTATCCCTTATAGTTTTGGAACAAACCTGATCGATAAAGTCATATTACGGGGCAAACTTATTAACCCATGATGGCCTGTTAACCTTTGATTACTTGCACTGAAAATGTGATTTTCGATTTTAAACTTGATGCAACGGAGCAATACTTTTCCAATGTAAGTTGAGCTGCCTTGTGAAGTTCATCCTCATTGACATCGGGAGAGGTAATAATGTATTTGCAGTGAATGTCTGTAAAATATTTTGGTGCTTCCGTTTTTCGGTTGCCATCCGTTTCAATCACAAATTCGTTTATGGTTTTCTTCCTTTTCTTTAACATGATCGCGATGTCCACGCCAGCACACCCCGCCAAAGCAGAAAGGAGAAGCTCCGTAGGTGATTGTCCCTTGCGCTCTTCAATTTTTCGCATGTCAATTAAGACTTTGTTTCCGTTTTCACTGATTCCTTCGTAGACCTCATCGGAAAGCATTCTTGTGATATTTTTCATTTGCATTAGAATTTATTCAACCTGAAATTAACTATTTTGCCTCATGCAATTAGAACAAACGTTAAAATCTTTACTTCGAGATGTTATTGACTTCCCCAAACCGGGCATTGTATTTAAGGACATCACTCCATTATTAGCAAACCCCCCTGTTCGCAGGCAGGTAGTTGAGGTCATTGCTGATCATTTTAGCAAAGAACATATTGATGTGGTGGCAGCCGTGGAGGCACGCGGCTTTATTTTCGGGATGCTCATAGCTCAGGAACTGAATATCCCGTTTGTCCCTATTCGCAAATCGGGTAAACTTCCCTATAAAAAGATTCATCAGGACTATGCATTGGAGTATGGCGTTGCTTCTATTGAAATGCATGAAGATGCACTGAGGCTTGGGGCAAGGGTGTTAATCCATGACGATTTACTCGCAACGGGTGGCACCGCTGCTGCAGCAGGCAATATGATAAGCAGATTACAGGGAGAAGTGGCCGGCTTTTCATTCATTATTAACCTTGCCTTTCTTCCGGGTGAAGGTGTTCTTACTCAACGGTTCGGGCAAAAACCACATTACTTAATTAGTTATTCTTAATGTAACTTTCTTCTGACTTATGTGTTAGACACATGTGCCCGATTTGATGAAAATACCAATGTTCCCACTTTCCATCTTTCCCTTACCGGGGGAGTTGGTTCCTTTACACATCTTTGAACCTCGTTATCGCCAATTATTGGAAGAGGCCGAAACAAAGGACATGACATTCGGCATCTATTTTAACCATACTTCCAATACCGAAAAATTAGGATCGCTGGTAAAATTGGAAAGCGTTATTAAGCGTTACCCGGGAGGAGAATCTGACATTATTGTAAGATGCCTCGATCTTTTTACCATGGATACATTATACCGAACCTATAAAGACAAGCTTTATCCCGGTGGAGAAGTTTCCTTTTGGGAAGTGGATCAAAATCAAAAAGTCGGCAAGAAACTTGTGCAAACGTATATAGCGTATCTTGGGTTGCTCAAAATTACCAATCCCGCAAAAGAATACTCTGCTTATCAAATTGCAAACGAATTAGGACTCGATTTCGATGATCGTTTGAAGTTTGTTCATCTTGATGACGATAAAAAGGAATTTTTTCTATTGACTCGCCTTAGATTCCAAACACATCTTCTAAATGAGGCTGATAAAGCAAAGGATGTTTTTCATTTGAACTAACACCAACGATTTTTTTGCAATTCAGTTACGCTTTTCAACTGTTTACCTTTCATTAACAACAGCTTAACAGTTTCTGTGTAACCTTTCATATTGGGTTGCCGTCTTACGTGCAAAAACAATACAATGAAAAAGAATTTATTAATGGTAGCGGGTGTGCTCTTTAGCACGGTAATGTTCGCAGGCGGGATTAAAGACCCTTCAATTTCTGGAGTTAAAGTATTAAACAAGGAAGGCTCAAGTACCTATCAATTGATTTACAAGCCTGCCTTGGCGACCAAAGTGAATGTTTCCATCTTAGATGCGAACGATCATCTTGTCTTCTCAGAAACCTTGCGAAGGACAGAAGGTTTCTCAAGACCTTACAATTTTTCTGGACTTGCCGAAGGTGAATATACCATCCATGTTAGGGATATAACTGGAGAGCAAATCGAGAAAGTTAATTATCATGCAGGTAAGGTGGAGAGACTTGTCAATGTGCTGAAGTTGAGTGATACCGACAAGTATTTGCTTACCATCGCTGGAAACGGTGAGGAAAGATTTTCATTGAAGATTTACGATGCTACTGGCAAATTGATTCACGATGAGACCAATGTAATCTATGATTCTTTTGGTCAGGTATATGATTTGTCCAAAGTGACGGGTGCGATTACTTTTGAAGTGGCAGACAAAACAGGAACGGTCAAAACTATTTCTTTCTAGAAAGAAGATTCAAATTAGTAAGGATGAGACATTGCCACCGCAATGTCTTTTTTTTATGCGGAGCGCAATCGTTGTAGAAATTTTATTCTGATTTTTCCTGTATGGACTTGTTGCCCCGCAACATGTCCCGCATGAATTCATTCAAATTTCAGTTCGAAGTTTCGCAAACGATTTTTCAGTTGAATAATACGGTTTCCTTACAACAAAGCCACCCTCCGTTAAAGATCACCGTATACTTGCATTGAAACAAAATGATAAAATTATGAAAACGAAGAATGTAGTGTTGAGTGTTTTAGTAACGATGTTTGTATCGGTACTGGCGATGGCCAATGAGCCGGGTAGCCCTAAAGTTGTAGTGGTAAGCCAGAAGTCAGGCGTCTTCAAAGTAATCTATGAAGGAGGCAAGCCTGGTAAAGTGAGCATGAAGATATTCAATGCAAAGGGAAAAGAGGTATTTGCTGAGGTGCTTCGTGGCTCTAATGGATTTATGCGACCCGTAAATTTTGAAGGAATGGAGCCGGGTGAATACACCATTGAAATTGCTGACGAAAGCGGCAAGCAGATTCAGAAAGTAAACTACAGAAACGAAACATCGGTGAAAAGCGTGCACGTCTCAAAAATTGCTGATGAAGGAAAATACCTTCTGGCCATTGCCAATAGCGGCTCAGAGCAAATTAACGTGAGGATATTTGATGGTGCCTCCAATCTGGTGCACAATGAGAACATGACCATCACCGGAAACTTCGGTCTCGTATATAATCTGAAGCAAGTAGCCGGGACACCAACTTTTGAGGTGACTGATAAAACCGGAAACATCAGAGTGATCAAATAACATGGTAAGTTATTTGTAGAAGAAGGAATCCTGTCGACTGACGGGATTCTTTTTTTACATCTACATATTACGCCTGTATTGCCCACCCACCTCAAACAATGACCTGGTGATTTGCCCCAATGAACAAACTTTGCAGGCTTCCATTAGTTCAGCAAAGATGTTTTTGTTTTTAATAGCGGCCTCCTGGACGTGCTCCAGAATTTTCTGGGCTTTCTTACCCTGAAATTCGTGAAGCCTTTTTAGCATCGTAATCTGGTATTCCTTTTCTTCGGAAGTTGCCCGAATCACTTCCTGTGGGAGAATAGTAGGGGAGCCCTTTGAACTTAAGAACGTATTCACACCGATGATGGGATATTCGCCAGTGTGTTTCAAGGTTTCGTAATACAAACTTTCTTCCTGGATTTTTCCGCGCTGATACATAGTCTCCATCGCGCCCAATACGCCACCGCGCTCGGTGATGCGATCAAATTCAACAAGCACAGCTTCTTCAACAAGATCAGTCAGCTCTTCTATGATGAAAGAACCTTGTGTCGGGTTTTCGTTTTTTGCTAAACCCAACTCTTTATTAATAATGAGCTGAATCGCCATTGCTCTCCTTACCGATTCTTCAGTAGGAGTAGTGATCGCTTCATCGTATGCATTTGTGTGAAGTGAATTACAATTGTCATAAATGGCATAGAGCGCTTGTAGCGTAGTGCGAATATCATTGAAGTCAATCTCTTGTGCGTGCAGAGACCTGCCTGAAGTTTGAATGTGATATTTTAACATCTGGCTGCGTGAATTTGCGCCATATTTATTCTTCATAGCCTTCGCCCAAATTCTTCGCGCCACGCGACCGATCACGGCATACTCCGGATCAATGCCATTACTGAAGAAGAATGATAGATTAGGAGCAAACTCATTAATGTCCATCCCACGACTCAAATAATATTCCACGAACGTGAAACCATTTGAAAGTGTAAACGCTAATTGACTAATGGGATTCGCTCCGGCCTCTGCAATATGATACCCTGAAATAGAAACTGAATAAAAGTTGCGAATACTCTGATCAATAAAATATTGCTGCACATCACCCATCATGCGCAAAGCGAATTCAGTAGAGAAAATACACGTGTTCTGCGCCTGATCTTCTTTTAAGATGTCGGCTTGCACGGTGCCCCGCACCTGTGATAATGTTTCAGCTTTTATCTTGTCATAAATATCTTTTGGTAATACTTGATCACCTGTTACGCCAAGCAACATCAAACCCAATCCGTCATTTCCTTTAGGAAGCGGACCTTGATAAACTGGTCGCAATTCAATGGAAGGATAAATTTTTTCTATTTGTTTTTTAACATCAGCTTCAAGACCATTCTTCTTAATATACAATTCGCATTGCTGATCAATTGCTGCATTCATGAAATAACCCAACAACATAGGAGCGGGCCCATTGATGGTCATGGACACAGATGTCTTGGGGTCGCATAAATTAAATCCGCTGTACAATTTCTTCGCATCATCGAGGCAGCAAATGCTTACACCCGAGTTGCCGATCTTTCCGTAAATATCCGGGCGATAATCAGGATCGTTGCCATAGAGGGTTACCGAATCAAAGGCAGTAGACAATCGCTTGGCCGGCATGGCCAGACTTACATAATGAAATCTTCTGTTCGTGCGCTCCGGGCCACCTTCACCGGCAAACATGCGGGTTGGATCTTCCCCCTCGCGCTTGAAAGGATAGATACCAGCCGTGAAAGGAAACTCTCCCGGCACGTTCTCCTGCAAATTCCATTTTAATAAATCGCCCCACGCTTCATACTTCGGCAAGGCAATCTTTGGAATCTGAAGATGCGACAACGACTCCGAATGCGTTTGAATACCAATCTCTTTATCGCGCACTTTAAATTTGAACACTGGCCCTTTGTATTGTGCTGCTTTCTTCGGCCACTCTTCGATGAGCTTTAAGTTTTTCGGATCGAGGTTTAGTTTGAGTTTGTTCACCTCATCCCCCAGCCCCTTCTCCATAGGAGAAGGGGAGGAGTTGGAGGCACTTGCAGACCTTAGATGATCTATTGTTTTATCAATAGCGTACAGCTTCTGCGCAATCTCCGCTTGCTCTTTCACCCACGCATCATATTTTCTATTGCCCTCCGAAATCTCACTTAAATATCTTGTCCGGTGCGGAGGGATCACAAATATCTTCTCCGACATCTCGCGTGTGATCTGAAACGTGGATTTCAAATTCGAACCTGTCTTCTCAACAATCTTATTCATCACCTGAACGTAGAGTTGGTTCGTGCCGGGGTCGTTGAACTGCGAGGCAATCGTACCAAACACCGGCATGTCTTCCGGCTTTTTATCCCACAGCTGATGATTGCGCTGATATTGTTTCTTCACATCGCGCAACGCATCCAGTGCGCCACGCTTGTCAAACTTGTTGAGTGCAATCACATCGGCAAAATCAAGCATGTCGATTTTTTCTAACTGCGTAGCTGCACCGTATTCAGGTGTCATCACATAGAGCGACACATCGCTGTGATCCAGAATTTCTGTATCACTTTGTCCAATACCCGATGTTTCTATAATAATCAAATCATATCCAGCGGCCTTCAACACTTGTATCGCCTCTTTAACATAAGCCGACAACGCCAGATTGCTCTGACGTGTAGCCAATGAGCGCATAAACACACGCGAGTTGTTAATGGCATTCATGCGAATACGATCGCCCAGCAACGCGCCACCTGTTTTGCGTTTGGAGGGATCAACCGAAATTAAACCAATTGTTTTATCCTTAAAGTCAATTAAAAATCGTCTCACAAATTCATCCACCATCGATGACTTACCCGCACCACCTGTTCCGGTAATACCCAAAACAGGCGCTTTCGACAGGGCAGCTTTATTATGTATCTCTTCGAAAACACTTTTGTGTTTATCAAAATAATTCTCCGCTCCTGAAATCAACTGGGCAATCTGCACGTGCTTATCGACTGTCAACTGTCGACTGTCGACTGTCTCACCGGTTGCGTAATCACTCTGCTCCACCAAATCATTAATCATCCCTTGAAGGCCCATGCTGCGGCCGTCATCGGGTGAGTAGATGCGCGTGATGCCGTAGGCCATCAGTTCTTTTATTTCTTCGGGCAGGATCACGCCACCGCCACCACCAAAAATTTTGATGTGCCCCGCGCCTTTTTCCTGCAGTAGGTCATACATGTATTTAAAATATTCCGTGTGGCCGCCCTGGTAGCTGGTGAGCGCGATGGACTGCGCATCTTCCTGAATGGCCGTGTTCACCACCTCTTCCACACTCCGGTCGTGACCTAAATGAATGACCTCCACGCCCGTGGCCTGGATGATCCTGCGCATGATGTTGATGGCCGCATCGTGCCCATCGAAGAGGCTGGCGGCCGTTACGATGCGCACTTTGTTTTTGGGTTTATAAGGCGCGGGGGCCTGGTGCCCGGCCATCGAAGTTGCTTTTTGGGTGGTTTTTTCTGCACTAATCGCTTCAGTACTCATCGATAGAAATTAAGAGTTCAAAAATACGGAACGGATTAAGATTAAGCTAACGGGTGGTAGGGGTGAGGTAATGCGGCATGCCGAGGCGTCACCGGGCTATCCGCTACAAGTCCTCGCCCCATCGCACAATACCAACGCTTAGCTGTGGGCTTTCCGCTACTATCCCTTGCCGGGTGACTGCCTTAGACGGAAATTTGAGTTAAATTGATGAAACAATGAAGAGTTATTTGATTGAGATACTAAGATGATAAAGATTAAAATTCCGCCATATCCAAGAAGGATAGTAACGGAACAAGCATTCCAGCGAGATGTGGTTCCTCGTACCATTAAGAAAAATGATTCCAAAGGATTATCAAATCAATTGGTAATTATATCAGAACTTACGAATGGTGAAAAGGTTGTTACTATTGCCCGGCCAGTTCGTCATAATGATAAACTATTTATCACAGCGTTTCCTAATCCTGTTCATCTTTTTCTAAGTATTGCAATTGAACACTTTGATCACTCTGAAAGTATAAAAGAAAATAATTTCTTAAAATGCGGCCAACAGGTGGGAGAAGACATATATCTACTTGAAATAGAAGAAGCTGGAACTCATGAATGCTACAACAACTATGTAAAATACAGAGCGAGTAGTATTATCATGCTTGTTTCTTCATTGGAGGCCTATTTGAATCACATAATTCCAAATGATTTTAAGTATAGGACCACACGTAAAGGACAAGAAATTGAGTTCAATAAGGAAGAACTTGAAAGTCCTAAGGTGTCATTCAAAGAAAAGTTAATAGAAGTTATTCCACAATGGCTGAACAAATCGGAATTTTGGAAGGATAACAATGATGATAAAGATTATCTGCTTGAACTTTATGAGAATAGAAAAAACATCATTCATCTTAAGACCAATTCACAAGACGACTTTAATAGATATCTTCCTGTAATTGATAAAATGCTTGATCTGGATATAGCAAAATCAATTGAAGTCATTATTAGATTTATGAACATGACATCCAATAATTTTATTGAGAAGGTGGATAGCACTTCGAGCTAACGCGGGTTTGCAACCCATACTATTTCTTACTTCAATAGTCCAATCTCTAAAAACCATCCATGTCCTCCGGAGAAACCAACCTATCTCAAATTCTAAAAACTTTGTCACCGGAATTAAATCCTGGTGAATACATCTTCCAAAGCACCAATGACCCGTCTCAGTTTGATCAGAAGGATATTGTAGGTCTTTTCAAGGAGAAAGAAGGTGTTACCATCATCATTTCAAAAGAACTTGCCGATGAAAAGAAGATTCCCTACCAGTTTATTGCTTCCTGGATAACACTTAATGTTCATTCATCATTGGACGCAGTCGGTCTTACTGCTGCCTTTTCAAAGGCTCTTACTGAAGTGAATATCAGTGCCAATGTGATCGCTGGTTACTATCATGACCACATTTTTATTGCTAAGAAAGATGCAGAGAAAGCGATGAAGACGTTAATCGAGCTTTCTAAACAGTTGGCATAATTCTGCGCCTACTTACAACTCGGACACTCCCAATCCTCATCCAGATCAATAACGGTTACGATGGACAAGTGCCTTTGCTTTGGCGCCACAATGATGCGCACATGTTGTTTGTCTTTTGAGGTATAACCTTCCAATGCATACGTTGGTCCTTTGGGTGCGTCCAACTCGCTTTTGTTATAGTTTACCTCCGCTTTGCGCACAATTTCTTTGACTTCTTTTTGAGTAATGTGGCGACAGTCCATACGGCAACGCGCATGTTTTGTGAAATAGTACTCCGCCTCGGGGTCCCGGAAAAAATCTAAATTGCTTTCGCTGCTTGAATTTGCTTTTCCTTTTCTTGATCCCTGCTGATTGGTTTGTTCACTGGCCTCGTACTGGCGTTCCCTGTACTTCAGCACAAGGAAAACGACAAGCAATAGGACTAGCAGGATGAAGTAGGAGGTTGCTTTTTTCACTATTGTGAAATAAGTGAAATTATGCAAGCCTTGCTAATACTGATCCAGCATATATTTAATCACATCCGTAGTGGTTACAATCCCAACAAGTTTTGAGGAATCATGCTCATCAACCACAGGCAGTGCGTGAAACTCTTCAATGGCAAGGATTTCAGCTACTTCGCGAATGCTATCTGATGCCTTTACCACACGAGGTTTGTGAGACATCACCTGACCGATGGTTAACATTTCAAACACAGCTTCGTCCGCTTGCTCTTGACCTGCAAATAAGCTACTGAAGGTGAGTCGGTTTAAATCTGTCTTGCTAACGATCCCTACCAATTCTTTTCCCTGAACTACAGGTACGTGCCGAAATCCACGAGAACGGATGAGGTCTCTGACGCTAGCCAGCGAATCTTCTAATTGGACAGTTTGGGCATTTTTTGTCATGATGGTGCTGACAGGCTCTCTTTTTCATAATGGATAGTGTTTAGGTGATGCTTAGTGGTTTGATATTTTGTTACTCAATAGTAGAATACAAACCAAAAGGAAGGTATGACCTAACACATGGGAATTGATGATTTATATCATTCCTTGTTTTCTCAGACCGTGTAGTCTATGAATAAGAATAAACCTTTTGCTTAGGTATAGCAAAAAAATATCAGCCGTGCTTATTGTTCCTTACAAAATTGTCCAGCCAATAGATCATGCCAGTGGCGATAACCATGCTGCCGATGACAACGTAGCCAAGTACGTCATATCGCTCCAGCAGGCCGGAGGGTGCTTGTATGACAATGAGTCCTGCCACAAAAGACGCAACGCCTCCGGAGATTTGTTGAATAGATGAGTTGATGCTCATGAACGCACCCCTGTCGGGTAAGGAAGGAATGGCAGAGATTAAAGTAGAGGAAGAAATCATGCGGGCATTGATACCGGCAAAAAGTATAATGTTCAGTACTATACAAACCCAAAGCGGTGTCACACCCAGCCTTGTATAGATGGCTACCATGGCAATACTGACAATGGAGCCGATGGCAAAGAGCCGAAACCGGCCGATAGTATCGCTCAACTTACCAATGAGTGGCCCCATGGCAATACCGAAAATTCCGGTGACCAGATAAAGCAATGGCAACTGGGGCAGTGTAAGGCCAAGGTTATTGGTGCTGAAAGCGCTACCAAAGGGCATGAGCATAAAACCTCCTGTGGCCAAAAGAATGGTACTGACAAAAGCTCGTAAGTAAAGCGAGTTAGAAAGATTGTTGGAAAGATGACGAAAGGCGTTTTGTTTTTCAGTGGCAATGAGATGATCCGTAACTGGTCTCATGTAAACCAGAATGACAAGACCTAGAAAAACTCCGAAGATTACAATCATCCAAAACGGGGCATGCCAATCAAACTGATTGGCCAGCATAA
>Ga0075163_10008345_pt1 | contig 13659 bp, 13 predicted proteins | sample JI1023141ADNA_FD_71478 | JGI IMG/M metagenome (GOLD analysis project Ga0075163, IMG submission 71478) | Wastewater effluent complex algal communities from Wisconsin, to seasonally profile nutrient transformation and Carbon sequestration -... | ecosystem: Engineered > WWTP > Effluent > Algae...
CTGGTGATTTTGAGTGTGTTTCTGACGCCACCGCTGGTGGTGAACACGTCTGACATTTTGATCGCGATGATTTCGGAAATGCGGAGGCCTGTGTAGAGGCCGACGGCAAAAAGCAGTTTGTCGCGGGGAGTTTTTAGGACTTTTAGGACGATTTGGATCTCTTTGGAACCCAAAACTTTGGCTTTGCCTGGCATGTAAACAAAAGTTCTCTCTGATGCAGTTTCGTTTAGTTTAACAGCCTTGCTTTGAAGTGCAAGTCCTGGATGGCTGAAATGGTGGGATTAAGTGAGTAAACGAAATATCCCTTTTGTTTACTTAAGTCTGCTCTCTGGTTTGCCCATTTTCGGTAAGGTTAGTCGACGGATGGATTCGAACCCTCGGAGCAGCTCTCTTCCGCTCAACTACTTTTAGGTAGTCGCTTTCGACCGCTCGCCCAGTCCCCATAAAGAATTCATGCCATGGAGACTCTTCTCCTGGCAAAATCTTACTCAGATGGACGATTGCTCAAAGAGGCGTTAAGCAATATGCTGTAAGAGTCAGCGGCACGGATACTTAACGATGTTTGATTTGAAGGAATTGCAGTCTCTGGCCTGTCCCGACTCAAACGCTAATTACCAGGCGCTTGCCAATGATTGCTTTGACTATCTTTGCCGGACTGCCGGCACAGATGTCATCTTATACAGTTCGCTGTGGGGCTTCTGGACTTGCAGCCGCCTTGCGAAAAAGACTTATATCGATCGCAATTTTCCAAGAGATTTCTCACTTGATATGGAACCTGACAATGGCTGGGGTATTGAGTTTGATGGCAATACCTACGTAACTTTTGGTCCCGATGAAAAAAACGGAGAGCAGATAATTTTTAGACGCTGCTTTCGAGGCATCGAGGACCACGACCGGTTGGAGCTATCTCAAAAATTCCTGCATAGTCTTGAGTTATTCTGGGTGGAAAATCGCAAAGCATTCTGCTGCCTCGATGGAAACGCCGATATTACGCAAGTTATATCCAGGTATGATTTTCCAGTTGACGGCAAGCCTGAAACAGTCATTACGATTGACCGCGAATATCTCGATCGCTATATGGCTCTTACAGGCACGGTTTTAGTAACAAAATTCGCGTTTGAAAAATACATCGGGCTGTATCCGGTGTGGCAAACCAAGCCAAACATCGTGTACACCAAAGATTATTCGGTCAGCTCTAACAGTCAGCCCGGAGCGAGCGAACTTAATGGGCTTGTGCTTTTCCGCTCTGCTACCACCAAGGCTAAACTCGTCTCGCAAAAAAAAAATCCTAAATACGCCAGATTTAAAGTCTGGGACTGGCGGCACGAGAAGCAGGCGACCGTTTCTTGCGCTCCGGGAAAAACCGTCAATTACTTCACTCCCCAGATAGATTTGCCTTGGGAAGTGACGCCGGCCTTTTTCAAGCCTGATGTTCTTTCAAAGTACAAGGCCGACCCTGATAAATACAAGCTGAATCACCGCTCCATCACCTGCAGGTCGACCTGGCATCTGCAAAGCTATGACGTCAACGACGCCAATCAAGTACACACCTATCTAGTTTATTTGCGGAATCTGCCCTATGAAGAACAGCTTTATTGGCAATCATTCAACGAATGGCCAAAGTCGACTATCTCAAAGAGAGCTATACAGACTGACTTTGAAGGAAGATTTACGACCATCCCAGATGCAATCATAGATCTGAAGCAAATTGTACGTGACCTTGATTCGAACCCGCCCGCTTGGTGGCAGCCGCGGCCTGTCGGCATAGCTAATCTCGTTCATTACCCCTTTTCTTCATCGCAGGCTGAATGGGCCGACGCGATAATGAATCTAAGCCAACTCCTTGTAGAGGGTTTTCGAGTCGACGATCTTAAACAGAGGCTAACTGCCCTTGGTGTCACTCCCGAGAAAGACGCGAAGTCTCTTGGGTTACTTTTCAAAATTGCTGAGGCTAAAACCGATACAGATGCAGGTAAGGCCTTGCTCGCTCCTTTTCGAGAACTACAGGATCTTCGTTCCAAAGTAAAAGGGCATGCAACTCAAAAAACAAAGAAAGATCTCATCGATAAGGCTTTAGCTGAACACGGAACTTTGTATAGGCATTTCGTGAACCTTGCAAAAGGTTGCCACGACTCGTTTGAGAAGATTGTAGTTATGCTCAAACCCTAGTTTGAAGTTTTCCGAATCATCAAATCGAGCGGCCTGCGGAACCGGTAAGGATGGCTTGCAGTTCGATTATATTCTCAGGATGGAGGTCGCGCTTCGCTACTGGGCAAAGCCCTCGATTGGAGCTGATGAGTTTCCACAAGAATACAGCCGCCTTTAGAAAGGAGACTGGTTAGTCCTCAACCAGCCGAAATAGTGCTTGTTCCTTGTCTTCTGCAGTAGACAACGAGTAGCGCGTGGTTGTTTCGACCTTTTCGTGGCCGGCAATTTCAGCCACCAAGACGAGGTCGTTGCCTCCTTTGACTAAGTTTGTGACCAGAGTGTGGCGCAAGACATGTGGTGATATTTGGAGCCCAACTTCTTGGCCGAGCTTCCTGACCACTAGGTCGAGCGCGGCAGTGGTCATTCTACCGCCTTGCGGATTGGGAAAAAGTGGCGAGCTAACTTTTGGCGATCCGTATTTCTTGGCCAGGAATTCGAGCCATGCCAGGAGCGCTTCGCAGGCATCATGATTGAGTGGCACTTCTCTGTACCGGTCGCCTTTGCCACTGCGGATAATTACCTTGTTTTTTCTGCTCTGGGCGTAGACGTCCTCGACATTGAGCGCGGCACACTCACCCACACGGATTCCCGTTTGAAGCAGCAAGGTCACTATTGCCCGGTCTTTTGGCCGCCGAGTCTTCTCGGCGGCCTTTTTCAGTTTCCTTTCTTCTTCCCGGGTCAGTGCGGCCGGGCCTGGGACGGCAGATCCTCGCGTTTGACTTTGGTCTTGGCCAGACCGAGGAAGCCGAAAAAGCTATCGGCAGCAGCAAGTGCTGAGTTGACCGAATTCGGGCTGGCATTTAGATCTTGTTTGAGATATTGCTTAAGGATGTGGTCTCGCTCGCCGGCATCGGTGAAGACGTCTCTACTGCAATCTTCCTGGACGATGTAGGCAAGGAAGTGGTTCAGGCGGGAGCGGTAGGCCCTTTTGCTGTGCTCGGACAAGTTCTGCTTTGCCAGCCACTTCTGGTAGTTAGTGAAGTGGCCGTAAGCGACCATCAAAAAGCCCTTGCCCAAGATTAGTCCACCCGGCCCCTAATATCGCAAGTTATTTTACTGCCCATGGCCTCTCAAACCTACCCAATATCACAAGAAAATGTCCTGAAAGTTTGCGATATTGCCACTTATCAGGAGCGCGTATTGAATTTCAAGGGACATTCCGAAGTTTGCCAATTACGCAGTGCGGTTAAAGGCATGCAGCGGCTGGTTACGTGACAACGGTCCGATCGTTTACTAATTGCTTGGTTTGAGGCAACCGGATCATCCAGACTCTGCTTGGCGAAAACAAGCGAATTAAGGTGCGTCTTCTCAGTCATAGGTTCTTTATCACCACATACGAAACTGTGTACGCAAGGTTACGCAAGAAAAGCCAGCGAGCTTCGTCCATCGAATATTCTGTACGTTTCTCCCAGTCCCAATACTTGAGCGCCTTCGTTGACGGGTCAACAGTCCAGGTCGCATGAGAAATAGCGTTTCTCACAATTCGAATATCATCTTTCAGGAGAAACTGACAGGCTTTAAACAGAGCTGACCGGTTATGGGTTATTTTCAGGCTCTCACGAACTACCTCAAACAGGGACTCTCTCAAAAATACAAAAACAAAGTAGTTTTCCAGGTTCAACAAACCGGAAGCATATATGGAGGAGGCTGCGTCGCCTCCTACCTTCTTCTCCAGTTCGTCAACATAGTTACTTAGCAGCCGCATACCTTCAATTGTCCAGTGCTGATGAGAAATGTCGTTAACAGAAAGTGGCTTCAACGCATCTTTGATCAGCTGCTTCTGAACCGCATCTAAAGCCTTAATATCAGCTTCTATCGAGTGAGCCAGCTTGTCAGCCTGGTCTTGGGTCATCTTCAAGTCACCAGCCAAAGTCGTTGCCTGCTTCTGCATGACCAAATCTAGAGTATTCAGCATGTCACTATAAGGGGGCGGCACAAAAGACATATTTTCTCCTCTACGAATCGCCTTTCTGCAAAAGGCCTTGCAAGTGCTGCTGCGCTCGACCAATTGCATCACTAATTTCTTCTGGTGGTTTATCAGTACGGCTTTGCGCGCGCTTATCCCGTTTTCGCGTTCTTCTTTCAAAGGTTGATGGTAACACTTGCCGCGCCTGTTCTTTTGCTATTGCGTGCGCACGCTCTGTACATAAGTCATTAACGGTCTTTTCCGTGTGCATACAATACGCCACTTCGACTTTGAGGGTGTGCAAAACTACAAAGGAAGGAATTTTTACAAACACATCGATTTGGCCGCCATCCGACCTTGTATTAATGGCAAAATCAATGCTTCTCAGCAGATAGTCAAATACAGGCGTCGGGCCGACTGTTGCACCCGTATCAGTTTCATCGCATTCTTGTACAGCGGAATAGAATAATTTTGGCGGAAATACCACAGCGTGGTTTGTCTGACCCAACAAGTATAATCTAAGATGTTCCAGTTCTTCCGATGTTTTGCATACACACTGTTCTGCTTTTCGAGCTTCGCTAATCTCTAACCAGCGTGCGCAACGCCACACTACAGACACCATCCAATATTGAAGCCACGGATCGTTTCCAGGATAACGCTGCTTGTTTTTGATCCACGGATGAAACACATGGCGGGCAAACTCACTTTCTTTCGCACCGAGAAGTTGTTCGCATCGCTTGCAGAGAAACGGCTCTACATAACCATTTTGACTGTTTCTGTTTAAATTGCTGCAGTGCATGAACTCGGGCAGCTCGGAGACTTCTTTGATCCAGGCTTCGATAAATCGACCGACAATATGACTCTTTTGCAGTGTGGCAAAATTCAGACAAAGCTGACACCGCTCAAGATTTACTAATAATTGGGTTCCAATAACCATACTCGCACCACCCGCCTTACTTTAAACGCGATCTGGGAAGCGTTTAGCGTAAGCGTCATACTTTTCCTGGTCTACATACGTATCACCAAAGCAATACTTACACATCTCGCCGTCGAATTGCTGTCCGTTTCCTTGGCAATGCGGGCAGTCAACCTCATCGATCTCGTCTCTGTTGTATTCTTGGCCATCCTCGGTGCTTACGACGCAATCGCCCTTGCAGTAGCTGCAAAATTCCCCTCTCAAACCAATGGTGCCACGCCCGCCACAATGAGGGCAATCCACTTCATCAAAATCATCTTCGTCGTAATTTTTGACATCCTCCTTGCTTACGACCTGACTTCCCTTGCAGTATGCGCAAAATTCGCCCCTGAATCCAATCGTGCCACGCCCAGCACACCTGGGACATTCCACTTTATCGATCTCATCGGGGTCATATTCTTTTAGTTCTTCTACTGTCACCGAACCATTGCCCCGGCAGTAAACACATATATCGCCGACCAAGCCCGTCTTTCCTCGCCCATTGCAGTGAGGGCACTCTTCACCATCCAGCGAATCCAGCAACTCATCGTAATCTGAAGCCACTTGTGACACCTCCTCCAAAGCCTGTGTTAGATTCGCGTTGACTTGGTTTCGCGCCGATTTGAGAGCCGACGCTGCCTTTGCGTTAGCCTTGTTCAGCGAAGCGTTTCCAGTGTCTATTGTTTCGATCGCCTCGCTTGCCGTTATCAGTTCCACTGCAATGGTTTTCAATCCAAGCGCACTGTCTGTGTCTACTTGCTTCAGTGCTTTGTTTAAATTGTCGATTGTTTTGGTTAGTCGAATGGCAGAATTAGCTGGTTCTAGCAACATTTGATACTTGTATCGCGATGCTTGAATCATTTCATTCTTGATCGCATTTACGTCTTCTATTTTTAGACAATCGTGAAGCTTATGGCCGTAATCATATTGAGTATGGTGATTAGGACACAACAGCAACAAATTGTGCGGATGGTTGCACTTCGATGTTTTCCAGCTTTTGATATGCGCAACTTCAAGATTATTAGTATGCTGGCAAATTGCGCAACCGAAGCGAGATTCTCTTCTGATCTCGCTCTTTACGCTGTCTGGGATATGAGCTCGCGTTGCTGCCTCGCGCGTCGGCCATTTTTCCCGCAGATAAGCATCATAATGCACAAGATTATCTTTCAGGAAGTATAAGACCCCACTTCGCTCTTCCACAAATTGCAAGAGCTTCGTTTGACCTGTTTTTGGGCAATTTTGTGTGAAATTCTTCAATAATTGAGGTGAGATTCCCAATAACAGTGCGGCTTCAAGCTCACTAATAGGTTCGGTCATTTATCCTTCCAGAGCGATATGGACTACCAATTTGTCACTTCGCAAGATAAACGCAACAGAAACTTGCAAGATAAATGTGACATTGCACGATACTTGCACAGTGTGCGTATGTATGACTTTATTGCATAGACGCCGCAACCGTGGGTATTCTGCTCATAAGAACACTAGATGCAGTTTGACTCTCAAGGTGATTAGAGCAGTCAAGTGATGCAAATATCGGGCAAAAACTGTAGCAAATAGCGTGCAAAGAGACAAGGCTGTCTCCCAAGGAGAATACGGTGATGGCGGACAATAACAATTCGGGGTTCTTTTTTAATTGACAATGATCATACGGCGTGTTCGAGACCATTTTAGGCAACCATTTCAATATAACAACGGCGATCCTGAGTTCCGCAGGCAAATGCGATTGTGGACGCCGCACAGGTCTTACGACGAAGAAGCGTTTCAATCTAAGACCCGGTCAATTTTGCCGGACGACTAGCTATAGTGCCGGTCTAATCTGTGTGTGCAATGCAACGCCATTTAAGCCGTCCGGGGACTCGTGTAGTCTGCGGCCGGGCTCACAACCTGATTATTGAACCTACGGAAGAATATTCGTCAAATACGGCACTTCCCCTCATTCCTGGTACATAATCTGTATACTGCAACACGCCACGCCAAAAAAAAGTTGTGATATCGCAGATTATGACAAGTTATTTTCTGCTTTCATTTCCTGCCAGCCATATTTCCGCGCTTTTGGACCGCCCTTAACAGTCAAGGATCATTTCGTCTTGTATTCTTTCGGGAATGCGGGATACCAAGTCTCGTCTATCTCGACAGCAACGTAGCCACCAACATATTTAGGGTCTCGCCCTCGTGTAACAAGGCATTGTTTCGACTCCTCTCATAATTTCTGAAGTCTGAATTATTTAACCTCATCTACTGGCTTTTGGCGATTCTAGCGCCTGCCACTCTGACTTCTGGGTTAGAATTGGCATTTTGCATGGACCAATCAACAATGGAAAGTACAAATTATCGTTGCATTTACTGCCTGGAAATTAAGCCAGTCAATCTTTTCAATGGTGAGCACGTCATTCATAAGAGCATGACAAAGCGCATCCAGAAAAATCTAATCTTGCATGGGCGAGTTTGCGAAACGTGCAATAGCACTTACGGCAAGACAATGGACCTAAAGTTATCCAGAAGCTATTTCGAAGGATTGAATCGCTTCCGTCAAGACATGAAGCCGGTTTCGGAATCACATCATCTCGACCAGAAAAATATTCAATGGTCCGTGGCTGACCCGGAAGCATTCCACAACGAGATTGGAGACTTCACAGAAGTGCTTGGAGACTGCCTGATACTATTTTTGTCTGATACTACAAAAAAGATTTTTACACTTGGACAATTGAGACGCAAACCATTAAACGAGCTGGTTGATCTCGACAAGATAGAAATGCTGCGCGTTTTCACTGGCCGGCAAGATCGAGCTGATGCGATTGGCGAATTGATAAAACCGCATGTCTCAGAGAAATTTCAACTTGCCGAAAATCTTGAAAAGCACAAAGTGACCGCTACTGTTACTTACGATGAAATTGCACAACGTGCTATCGCCAAAATTGCCTTTAATTACTTCGCCTTGGTCACCCAGCAAAACCCTGATATAGTCTTCGAGAAGTCCTTCGACAGTATTCGAAAGTTCATTTATCGCGGCATTTTTCCGAGCATACGTCCTGTACAAAAACAAGAAGAATTGAGTGACTTTGCTCTTGGCGGACTTTCTCTCAACGGTCACTGGATACGGCTATACAAGAATCCAGACCTTTCAACGGTGATCGCCAAAGTATCGTTGTTCAATCAATGGGTATGGAAAGTTGTTCTAAGTTCGAACTATCAGAATGGGTCTGAAATTCCCACAAGTAGCCACGTTTGGGATATCGACGGCGAGTTGTGCCAGCCGATTTTAACCAATGCGACTTAGATTGCTTCAGCTTTCACCGCTATCAGCTTTTATTGCTCTGCTTAGATCGATACGGTTTTAGTCCAAGGGTTGAGTAGCCTTCTGTGAACCAAGACTAGGGTCTGTCCGCTGCTTGAGAGATACTCTCCTCTCCAAAGTATGGGAGACCAGAGTTATTTTAGAGCGTCTATCTCAGTTTTCAGATGTCCCGTTTGATAAAGCTGTCTTATTGTCTCTCGCATTATCTTGATTGCGATGTTGCATTCATCTCTTCCAACTTTTTGGAAAGCGGTTGACTCCAGATGGGCTGCATCATTGCCCAAGTAGCGAATTTCATGCAATGAGTCGCGTAATTTGCTTGAAATGTTTCCTGCGCTAAAAGAGCATCAATCCTTTCCTTCAGGTTGGGACCTGCTGCATTCTGCTCGCAGCAAATCTCTTCCATCGTTTTTCGAAGCGTTATCGCAGAGCTTACGTAAAGTCCCTTTGCTTCACATTCTAGAGCTTCCCTAAAAGCGTCTACAGCTTTTGTAGGAACAAGCGTTTTATCAAATGCAGCTCTTGCGGATGGCCAGGTGACCAGGCTTGCCTCGTCATTCGCAAATGACCAAAATGTAACTATGCAGCCACATTCGGTATTTGGGCATTGTCTAGTTCCATGAAAGAGGGTATTACCGCCTGCTCTGCTCGGGTCTTCTAATGCTATTTCGCTCTGACTTACAATCCCGCCAACGAATCCAAATATACCCAATGCGTTGCACGCGGGCATTTAATTCGATATGTCTGTTGCCAGGATGTCCTTGAAACTCTGCAATTTTTCGTTGTTAGCCCTAGAGGCTGAAATGGTGGGGATGGATGAGTAAACGAAATGCCTATTTTGTTTACTCAATGGGGAGCAGGTGGCTAGCTGGCGAATTTGGCTCGAAAGGGTATCCAGGTAGCCGATTAGAGCGGCATCGTAGATTTACGGTGGCAAATTGCCTATGTTTTGGTGTAATTTCGGTGTATCTGTGGTATATTGGTGTTGAAGAGTGCTCTACTACGAGGAAGTCGTGTCCAAAAAATACGAAGTCGTGAGATATGAGGGGTTTGAGTTCTTCTTTAAATATGAGACCGATCCGCCGGGGATGCTTCATATCTATGCGCGAGGAATGTTCGAGCCCGAAGATGCAATTGAAGTTTGGTTTGAAGGAACCGAAGAACTTGAAAATGTAGAGAACAATAGGTTCGAGACCTATACGGACAAACGGGGCATCTATTGGTACTGGCTAGATACTCAACAAACCAAAATAATGATAATTAGCTGCTTTCAGAGGACAAGCTGATGAAAAGAGAACCAAGGGGAAATTTTGACAAGGCTAAGGTCTTGAGGATGGGGGCTGTAGAGCTTCCAGCCGATGTACATGCAGAAGCAGTACGTCAGATCGCGGCTGCCGATGAGGAATGCCGCGTCAATTTTCGCTGGGGTGCCTCTCAGGTTGAAATGGTGAAGAAGGTCGCCGATCTGATGGGTGTGTCCTATCAGCAGTACATTAAGCAGGTCGTCTATAGGCAGGTCCAAGCTGATCTCGAGCAGTTCAGCAAAACCCAATCTGCGGCTTCCCGTGAATTAACGACTGCGCACTAGTTTTAGCTGCATCTAGAACTGGAATTGGTTAAGTGGTGCTCGATATGTTTCAATATCGAGCACTTTTTATTAAGGGACGGTTCCAAGTGTCAAGAAAACAGCGGAAGGTAGTTTGGCTGCAGCGTCTTGATAGATAGTTGCTGGAGCAAAAAAACACTACTGCTCTTATTAGCCTGTCGGGCTAGCGACTTTGCTTTTCGTCAATTTGGTTCTGGGTTGGCGAAAATCTTTTGCCACCAGGTGCGCTTTGCTAGGGCGAGTTGTTTCTCCAGTTCTACCGTTTTGGCGGCTTGAGCTGCGAGCTCCTCTTTCTCTGCTTCCATGGCTTTAATTTGTTTCTGAAGTGCGATCTTTTCTAGTTCTGCTAGTTCGCGCGCTTCGCGTTCTAATTTCTCTCTAGTCTGAATATCGGGAAGGAGTCTGAGTTCGACTTTGTGATTCTCTATCTCGCGCTCTTGTTTCTGGAGCAGGATTGCTTGCTCTTCAACCCTCTTCAGCAGCGGAGACATCATTTCGTTGATGATGTTTTTGAACATATCCATGTCAGGTTTGAGTTCTGGTGATGGATTTGGAGAAAAGTCTGTAGCGGTGGCGTCTTCTGAATCTGTGCTCTGCTCATCCAGTTCGACACCATCTATGGTGAAATCTTCGTCTACTTCTTCTACCGGGAGCGCTGTTGAGATTTTGGCTAGGGTATCACTGTCCAGGAGCACCTGAATCTTTGCATTGACTGTTTTGCCTTTTTTGGCCTTAAGCAAACCCCTCTTTATATGCCTGCGAAGCGTCTTCTCAGAGAGCTGGGTTAGTTCAGCCGCTTCGTTAAGGTACATCCATTGTCCTGCGGCCTTTGGGGCCTTGGTACCTTCTGTAGTGGCTGCGGCGTTGTTGATCTTGCCACTGGATGCAGTTGGTTGCATCGTCATCTCCGAATCTAGGCTTTAGGGATTGTCTAGACAAAATGTCTGACTAGACAATTATATGCATTTTTCTCGAAAACGCCAGTAGTTTTGTGTTTTGAGTGTCCGATATGTCTGTTGTATATTTAGCCGTGGGTGGTATCAGCTACCGCTTGTGGTGCAAATATTGCTGTTGGTCGACAGTGTGGGCGCTGGAAATTCTAACCCGGTGACTTGTTCTGGCAATTGTCTGGACAAGTCTGGTTTGTCTGGACAAATTTGAAGGTTTAAAACGTTGTGGTCGGGAATGGTGCTGTTCCTCGCCGGGTAAGTGTTTGCGGGGTTTGTCTACCCAGTCCTTTGACCGTCGCTCTAGGGTATGTCTAGACAGTTCAGTCTAGATCTATTTCTGTTAGGATTGTAAGATCTCGGCAACCGCAGGTGGTGGCTCGTCTGATAATTTGTCTAGACTGCCTGGACTGTCTAGACTGATCGATATAAAAATGAGAATAAGGATTGATTTGTCTAGACATGCGTTGTATATTCTATTTGGACAGTCTAGACAATTTCCTGAAACCGCCAAGGGATTTGGCTTAAAGGGCTTGATCATTTGTCCGATCAGCATTACGATCAGCCTGTCCTTAAAGGGAAGCCACCGAAAGTGGTGCCAAGCGAGTGAACGAGTAAGAAATTTTCGAAGCCATTCCTCTTATATGTATCAATCAAGTTGAGCCCGGCGGCAGATAAGAGTAAAGAAGCACTGATCCTGTCCTTAAAACCTAGAACTAGCCCTAGAAAGCGAGTCCGACATTACTAGCTCATCGATACCTTCAGTGGTGGTAGATACGTCTGGTTCAGTTGCAAAGCTGGACTCTAAGTCTACATTTTTGAGTCTTTTCTCTTCCAAATATGGCAGTCGGATTCGCACTGCCAGTAGTGATACCTGGCGTAGCCTCAGTCAGTTTCATTCGTTGACCGATGAAGAGATTGTCTCCGCCTTAGCTATGGATTCCAAAACTGTAAGAGCCCTTTGTCTGGACACTAAAGAGCGCTTTATATTGATCGAGTTTGACCAGACCTGTCTGGACAATGATCAAAGGACATGGCAAGGGCTCTTTGAGGCTCTTGATAGAGTTGGGATCAGTGGTGCCAAGCTCTTCCAGTCTAACGAGACTTCTTCATATCAATGCTTTCTGCCTTTGACTAGGGCCGTTGCAATTGCTCCTCTAGCGGAGCAATTGAGGCAATATCTTCAGAAGTGTGGTCTAGACGAAGTGCGCGTGGCTGTACCTGGTGAGCACTTTGTGCTCCCTCTTCAACCCGGATTTAGATGGATGAATCAAGACGTTAAGCCCATGGTGGCAAGACGTGAAATGGATCTTGAGCAAGCAATCGATTTATTCGTATTGGAAATTAAGTCATTTGAGGTCTGTCCAGACAACTTGATGGAATGTCTAGACGAGACAGCAAAGTGTCTGGACATCCATGAAACTAAAGAGCCTGTTTGCTTTGTGGCTGCTGCTGTTGATTGCCAAGATGTCCCCGCGTCCGAGAATTCCGATACTGCTTTGGAAGTCGACTCAGATGATAGTTTGCCAGATCCGGTATCGAGTACTTGCGGACTGGACAGCATCAAGAGCCTGAATAGTTGTCTGGACAATGAGCTGGATAATATGGCGCTGCCTGTCCAGACAAATACCGAAGAGCCTAGCTTGGCTTCACTTTTCAGGGATTTCGAAGAACTGCAAGCGAAGGAAATTAGATCTCTAGAGGATTGTCCCGAGCCTGGTGAACCGGTGGTTGCAGAATTTCAAGTAAAAGAATCAAACGACCCGGTGCCTGAGACTGGTGTGAGTAAGGTTGAAGACTTAGACGTACAAAACATAGAAGTAAATTCGGCACCAGAACCTGAACTTTTAGAAGTGGAAAATGCTGAAAGCATTTCTCAGGATGTTATCGACCTTGAGAAGGACTTTGAATTAGACCCACTAGATTCACCGCTTGATGTCGACTCTGAGGTGCCCTCTGTCGCAAGTGTCGATGCTCCCAGCTTTATTCAAATGTCTATTCCGTTTGGCATTGACTTGCCAAAGGTAAAGCCAGCTGAGGCTGAATACCTGCCTGTGGTAAGGCGCAAGCGCGCTCCGCCGCCGAAGTAATCACTTCTCGTTCTATACGAAATTCCGTATATCAAGCATTTCAAATGTGACTATCAAAAGAGGCTAAATGGCTGCAGTTGGGTCCAAGGTTGACCAAGACATCATTGAACAAATGGGATATGCCGGAGAGGAAGGACAAATTCTTCTCATGCGAATCCAGCTTGTCCGGGCAATCAAAGATGAGTTGTCTAAGCGCGGCTTGACTCAACACCAGGCGGCTGAACTTTTGGGAGTCAATCAACCTCGAATCTCCGAGCTTATGCAGCTCAGAATCGATCAATTCAGCGTAGAGAAGTTAGCAAAGCTGCTCTACCGTCTGGGCAAACCAGTGCAACTCAAAGTTGGCACAAAGTCCTAGACACAAAGGTTTTGAAAGGCTCCTGCCAGAGTCTTTTAAAAGGAATTAGCAATACTCGTGGAGGAATGAAACTAGAGAGCTAACAAAAAACATCGCCTGCCAGCGATGTTTAAAGGACCCGAAGCGGATCAGTATGCGGTTGTATATCAGGGTTTTCACGAACTTCCTGTATGTGACAAGCATAAAGCACTGATCCGGCTAGGTCAACTCGTCTTTTATTAGAAAGAGGAACGCTTACGACCGGACTAGCTGTATTGGCGGACTTTGATGTCCAGCCAGTTAGATTTTCACGTC
>Ga0075163_10008346_pt1 | contig 13658 bp, 10 predicted proteins | sample JI1023141ADNA_FD_71478 | JGI IMG/M metagenome (GOLD analysis project Ga0075163, IMG submission 71478) | Wastewater effluent complex algal communities from Wisconsin, to seasonally profile nutrient transformation and Carbon sequestration -... | ecosystem: Engineered > WWTP > Effluent > Algae...
CCCGAGCGCCGCCAGGAAGTAGGCGTGTTCGCCGCGGCACTGCGCGGTCTTGGTGTGCGTCGCGCCGTAGAGCGAAATCGATCGCTCCAGCAGCCACGTTCGCAGCGCGAATCGCATCGCGAGCGTCTCCGGCCCCGTCACCCGACCGAGGAGCGTGTTCGTCACCTGATGCGCGTAGGGGTGATCCTCTCCCAGCTCGGCGACGATCACCGGCTGCGCCTGTAAGAGGAGCGCGACGCCTTCGTCATTCTTGCGCGCGCCGAAGGCGTCCATGGCCGCGCGGTAGGTTTCGTACGCCTTGCGCAGCGGCTCCGAGTCCTCGGCGAAGGCCTTGGCCGACGCCTCTTCGTGGCGATTCATCCGTCGATAGGCGAGCGCCTTCCCGGCGCAAACCGCCAGCGCTGCGTGAAGGCGCCCCCGTTCCTGCGCGGTGGTTGCGCCCGCGAGGTGGGCCTCGAGTGCCATCTCTTCTTCGCGGAGCGGCGCAGTCACGGTCCCTAGCTCTTCTGCCAGGCCGGCTTCACCGGGCCGTACTGCGGCGCCCAGGCGAGATCGCCGAAGCCGCTCTCCTCCGCCGCGTGCAAGGTGAAGTAGGGATCGCGCAGGTGGGTGCGCGCGAGCGCCACCAGGTCGGCGCGGCCGGCGGCGAGGATGGTGTTCGCCTGGTCGGCGCTGGTGATATTTCCCACCGCCATGGTGGGGATGCGCACGTCGTTGCGAATCTGATCGGCGAAGGGCGTCTGGTACATGCGTCCGTAGAACGGCGGGCGCCCCTCGGGCGTGGTCTGCCCGGTCGACACGTCGACGAGGTCGCAACCGTGCTCCACCAGCATGCGTGCAATCTGCACTGAATCTTCGCCGGTGATGCCGCTCGGGTCCCAGTCGGTGGCGGAGACGCGCACGCTCATGGGCTTGTCCTTGGGCCACACCGCGCGCACCGCGTCGAAGATCTCCAGCGGGTAGCGCATGCGGTTCTCGAGGGAGCCGCCGAATCCGTCTTTCCGCACGTTGGTGAGCGGCGAGATGAACGAGGCCAGGAGGTACCCGTGGGCCATGTGAATCTCGAGCATGTCGAATCCGGCGTCCTCGGCCATCTTGGCGGCGCGCACGTAGTCGCGCTTCACCTGGGCCATGTCGCTGGCGTCCATCTCCTTGGGCACCACGCTGTGCGGATAGTAGGGGAGCGGCGATGCGCTCACGATGGGCCATGCGCCGCTCTCCAGCGGCTGGTCGATACCCTCCCACATGAGCTTGGTGGCGCCCTTGCGGCCGGCGTGCCCCAGCTGCAGGCAGATCTTCGCCCGGCTCTGCCCGTGTACGAAGTCGACGATGCGGCGCCAGGCGGCCACGTGCTCCGGCGCGTACATGCCGGCGCACCCCGGGGTGATGCGGGCCTCGGCGGAGACGTCGGTCATCTCCGTGAACACCAGGCCTGCTCCGCCCATGGCGCGGCTCCCCAGGTGCACCAGGTGAAAATCGCCGACCAGGCCGTCTTGTGCAGAATACATGCACATCGGCGAGACCACCACGCGGTTGGCGACCGTCATGCCCCGCAGCGTGAAGGGCGTGAACATGGGCGGCACCAGGTGTGCGTCGTCCTTGGCGGGGGCGCCGGCATGGGCGTCGAACGCCTTGGTGACCTGCTCCACGTAGGGCTTGTCGCGGAGCGCCAGGTTGTCGTAGCCGATCTTCTTGCTCCGGGTGAGCAGGCGAAAGCCGAACTCCTCCGGCGAGAAGTGGAAGTAGCGCCGGGTGTTCTCGAAGAAGAGCAGGCTGTCTTGGGCCGCCGCCTGGGTCTTCTCCACCACGATGCGTCGCTCCGCTTCGTAGCGGGCCAGCGCCGCCGGAACGCCCTTTTTCGCTGCGTCCGCGGAGATGGCGGCCTCGAGGGCGATGGAGTCTTCCATGGCCAGCTTGGTGCCGGAGCCGATGGAGAAGTGAGCGGTGTGCACCGCGTCGCCGATGAGCACGATGTTCTCGTGGCTCCAGCGCTTGCACTTGAGGGTGGGGAACTGCAGCCACGAGGAGCGGTTGGAGAGGAGCGCATGGCCCTCCAGGTGCTTTGCGAAGATGCGCTCCAGGAGGGCGATCTGCTCGTTCGCCGGCATGGTGTCGAGTCCGGCCCGCTTCCAGGTGGCGGGGTCGGTCTCCACGATGAAGGTGCTGGTCTCGGCGTCGAAGCGATACGCGTGCACCTGGAAGATGCCGCCGGCGTGCTCCTCGAAGAGGAAGGTGAAGGCGTCGAAGATGCGCTTGGTGCCGAGCCAGATGTACTTGGAGCGGCGCACGTCGAGGTGCGGCTTGAAATGCTCGGCGTGCCGCGCGCGGATCTTGCTGTTGAGGCCGTCGGAGGCCACAACCAGATCGCTCTCGGCGAAGATGCGATCGCCGTCTACTTCGACGCCGTGCTGCACCTTCACGCCCACTTCGAGGGCGCGATCCTCGAGAATGTCGAGGAGCTTCTGCCGCGCGATGCCGGAGAAGCCGTGGCCGGCCGAGCGGGTCCGGGTGCCCTTGTAGAAGATGTCGATAGCGTCCCAGTGGGCGAAGCCCTTGGCGATGGCCTCCTGGCTCGGCTTGTCGGCTTCTTCCAGGTAGCTCAGCGTCTCGTCGGAGAACACCACGCCCCAGCCGAAGGTGTCGCCGCGGGCGTTCCGCTCGAGGACCTCGATGTCCCAGGAAGGGTTCTTCTTCTTCGCCAGAATGCCGAAGTAGAGACCCGCGGGACCGCCGCCGACGCACGTGATTCGCATGGCGCCGAACGCTACCACCGCTCGGCAAAGTTCGGGGAGCCACCAACGCGCGTCGGCAGCGAACATTTGCTAGCCTCGGGCTCCCATGCGAATCCTCCACACCATGCTCCGCGTCGGCAACCTCGAGAAGTCCGTGCACTTCTACACGGAAGTTCTGGGGATGAAGCTCCTCTCCCGGAAGGACTATCCGGACGGCAAGTTCACCCTCGCCTTCCTGGGCTACGAGGCCAACCCCGCGCAGGCGGAGATCGAGCTCACCCACAACTGGGACACCGCGAGCTACGAGCTGGGCAACGCCTACGGTCACGTGGCCCTGGGCGTCGACGACATCTACGCCACCTGCGACAAGATCCGCCAGGCCGGCGGCAACATCACCCGCGAGCCCGGCCCCATGAAGCACGGCACCACCGTCATCGCCTTCGTGCAGGATCCCGACGGCTACAAGATCGAGCTCATCGAAGAGAAGACCCGCTCGCAGTCGCGCGGTTAGAGAACACTCTGCGAATGGCATGCAGTGCAGCCAAATAGGCGGCGTTGGGCATTTCCCGGAGCTGCGGCTGCCCTATACATAACGCATGGAGTCATTCGGCATCGACGCCCTCGCCCTGGCCGTTCCCCGCAGCTTTCTCGAGGTCACGGACCTCGCCGCGGCCCGCGGGGTGGCACCCTCGAAGTTCGTGGAGGGGCTCGGCATGGGGCGCATCGCCATTGCCAGCGCCGACGAAGATCCGGTCACCCTCGCCGCCGACGCAGCGCGGCGTCTCCTGGCCACGCCGGGCGTCGACAAGGAGTCCATCGGCCTCGTCATCGTGGGCACCGAGACCGCGGTGGACCACTCGAAGCCCATCGCGGCGTACCTGCACGGGCTCCTCGGGCTGCCGTCGCGCTGCCGCGTCTACGAGACCAAGCACGCGTGCTTCGGAGGCACCGCCGGCCTGCTCACCGCCCTCGACTGGCTCGCCTCGGGCTCCGGCCGAGGTCGCGCGGCACTTGTAGTTTGCACGGATATCGCGCGCTACACGCTGGGCACGCCGGGTGAGCCCACGCAGGGCGCCGGCGCGGTCGCCATGCTGGTGAAGGCCTCGCCGCGACTGCTCGCGCTGGAGCCCGGCGTCTCCGGCTCATTCGCCCGGGACGTGGCCGACTTCTGGCGGCCGCTCGATCGCAAGGATGCCATCGTCGACGGCGCCCTCAGCGTGCGCTGCTATCTCGACGCGCTGGGCGGCGCCTACGCCACCTGGGCCGAAGAGACGCGCAAGGCTGGCGGAGATCCCGACGATCTCGCGCGCCGCTGCTACCACGTGCCCTACGGCAAGATGGCCAAGAAGGCCCATCAGCACCTGAGCGAGCTCCGGGGCCTCGACGCTGCGGCCGCCGAAGAAACGTTCCAGCGCGAGGTGAAGCCCTCGCTGCGCTTCTCGGCGGAAGTGGGCAACGTGTACACGGGATCGCTGTATTTTGCACTGGCCTCGCTCCTCGACGCCGAGGCCGGCGAGCTCGAAGGCAAGCGTGTCGGTCTCTTCAGCTACGGCTCCGGGAGCTGCGCCGAGCTCTTCGCCGGCACCGTGCAGCCGGGGGCCGGGGCCTTCGTCCGCGCGCTCGATCTCGGCGCGCCGCTTCGCGATCGCACGCGCCTTACCATCGAGGCATACGAAGCCATCCGCCGCGCCGACGCGCAGGTGGATACCCGCGACGCCGGGGCAGTTGGCGTGACCACCGGCAACCGCGTTGCGTTCCTGGGAATCGACGGCGGCCGCCGCGTGTATCAGTAGCGCACGGTCGATTTCGCTGCACCCGGATCGGGAGAGCGGTGTCAGGGGAGTGCGGGCGGCAAGGTGCCCGACACAAGGAGATCTCCCATGACCCATTCGATCCTTCGCGCTGCATTCGCCCTCGGCATCGCCTCTCTCTCTGCCGTCGGTTGCGCGGCTCCCACTGGCGCCGAATCCGACGACCCCGAAGCCCTCAACGCCGACGCGCCGGAGGGGGACGAGCTCGGAAGCACCTCGCAAGCGCTGTCCAACTGCGCCACCGGAACCGCCCCCAACCAGACGCTCTCGCTCGCCAGCGTGGGCGTCACCCAGCGCTATATTCGCAGCGCCTACTATATCAATCCGCCGGCCTGCGGCGGCTCGCCCCGGCGCGTCACCATCGTCAACTTCACCCCCAGCGTGAACCCCACCCACGACTACATCTTCGACGTGAAGGCGATCGGTGTCGCCCACGTGAACGATTGCGCGCAGCACGTGCTCCACACGCGCCTCCAGCTGTTCAACACCAGCAACGGGCTCTGGGAGGACATCGGCTCCGAGGCCGTTACGTCGGGGATCCTGCTGCCGGGAAATGGCGGCTTGTACTGCTCCAACCCCGCCTTCCGCCGCACGGTGACCAACGCCGGCGGTCCCATCCCGCCGAGCTACCGCGTCCGTACCTGGGCCGAGAACCCCGACGGCTCGTTCATGGGCGTGGACATCAAGGGCAAGAACGACGGTCAGTGAGCGCAGTGCGGCGAAACGGCACACTGGACCGGTAACCTAGGTAGGTAGTCCAAACGGGGGACACAGCGAGTGGTGAACGCAGCCATCGGCGATGTTAACTTCGACGTCGTGCAGCTCGCTCAAAACCTCTTTGCACACGTTCCGGACCATCACTTCCGCGATGCAACCGAGAGTGACCTGGCCATGCTCGACGCGCGCCTCCGCGAGTGCCACGCGGTCGGCAGCGCGGCATGGCCCGACATCTCGCTCTCCGGCGAGGACTTCGTGGAGGCGCTCGCTCCGCACGTGGAGACCGAGTGGCCCATCGTTCCCACCGACTTCCACACTGCGGACTTCTTTCTCGCGGCCGCATGCGTGAAGGGAGCTCCCGGTGCGGTGGTGGCGCTGGAGCACTCATTTCTGGCGCGCATTCCCGACTACATCGCGCGCGTATGCCGACCGTCCGACCGGGAACGGCCCGAGGACGTCGCCCAGAACATCGCCGAGCGCCTGGTGGTTCCCTCCGCCGCCGGGCCCGCGCGCATCGCGGAGTATTCCGGTCGTGGTCCCCTGGGGGGCTGGCTGCGCGTGCTCTCGGTTCGCATCGCCCTCAACACCAAGCGGGGCAAGTCGCGCTTCACCAGCCTCGAAGGCCGACCCGACCGCTATGACGCGCCCACCGGGGTCGACCCGGAGATCGACCTTTTTCGGCTGAAGTACGGCGCCGAGTTCAAATGCGCGCTGGAGGCCGCCTTCGCATCCCTCGACACCGAACAGCGCGCGCTTCTACGGCTCTATGCCGCGGGCAGCCAGCGGGGCGAGGACCTGGGCAAGGTGCTGGGGGTCGACCGCTCCACCGCCACGCGTCGCCTCGCACGCGCTCGCGCGCATCTCTTCGCGTTCACCAAGCGCGCCCTCACCGCGAAGCTCGGCATCACCACCGGCGAGTTCGACAGCATCGCGCGTGTGGTCCACAGCCGCATCGAGCTCACCCTGAGCCGCGTGCTCGGCTCGCGGGCCTGAAGGGATGAGCTGCCCCACCGAGTCCGCCGTTGCGCGATTCGTCTCCGGCCACGCAAGCGCGGACGAACGCGATCGCGTCACGGTTCACCTGGCCGACTGCGCGCCGTGCTGTGCGCTCGTGGGTGCGCTCCTCGGCACCCGGAGCACACTCTCCGAGAACACCCCGGCGCGCGCGGCTACCGACGCTCCGTCACCGCTCCCGGCGATTCCCGCGGACTCGCAGGGTCTGGGTCGGTACCGCATCGGCGAGCCCATCGGTGCCGGCGGGTCCGGTATCGTGTATTCTGCATACGACTCTCGCCTCGAACGTAGGGTGGCGCTGAAGATGCTGTGGGCGCAGCGCCCCGTCCTCGGCCAAGAAGCCACACGTCTCCACCGGGAGGCGCGCGCCATGGCCAAGCTCGCCCATCCGAACGTGGTGCCGGTCTTCGACATCGGCGTCGAGGAAGGGCGGCTCTTCGTGGCCATGGAGCTGGTGGAAGGCGGGACTCTCCGGGCCTGGCTCGCCGCCGGACCGCACCCTTGGCGCGAGGTGCTCGCGCGCTTTCGTCAGGCCGGCGAGGGGCTCGCGGCGGCCCACCGGGTGGGCCTGGTGCACCGCGACTTCAAGCCCGACAACGTCCTCGTGCGCGAGGATGGCACGGTGCTCGTCACCGACTTCGGCCTCGCCCGAGAGATGCGCGCCGGAGACGTCGCGCTCGCGTCGACGCATGGTCCGGGCCTCACGAGCGAGACCGGCAAGGTGGGCACGCCGGTATACATGGCACCGGAGCAATTGCGGGGCGAGCCGGTCGACGTGCGCGCGGATGTTTACGCGTTCTCGGTGGCGCTCTGGGAAGCGCTCTTCGGGGAGCGGCCCTTCGCCTTCGCTCCGCCCGGCGACCTCTTGACCCGAATCGCCGAGGGGCCAACGGAGCCTCCCCGTACGCCGCGCACGCTGGAGCTTCCGGCCTCCCTCGTCGGCGCTCTCCGCAAGGGCATGGCATTCCACCGGGACGCGCGCCCGGGGTCCATCGAAGCGCTGCTGGCGGAATGCGGTCCGAGCCCGAAGTCGCCCAAGGCGCCGCGGGCGGCGCTGATCACGATGCTGGTGGGGGCGCTCTTCGCCGGCGGCATCCTCATCGGTCGCGGTACCATGGCTTCGACCGAGCGAGCCGTCGCGGTACCCACCATCCAGCAAGCGTCGATGGCGATCCCTACCACGGTCGCCACGCTCGCTTCGTCCGATCCCTCCGACCCACCGTCTTCCTCCGTGCTCGCGCCTCTCACGTACCCTGCAGTGTCGGTGGCGCCCAAGCACCTTTCGCGCGCGGTCCCGCCCGTTGCCTCGGCGGCCCCCACCGCCCCCAGCACGTCGCTCGTCGGCGGACCGTTGGCGGCCGTGGACACCGTGGACGACCCGCCCGTGCGCCCACCTCCGCGCCGCGGCGGGGCGCTCCGCGGCACCGACTTCGAACCCTTCGGCGCCACGGGAATGCGGGCCATCGAGACGACGCATGCCCACGAAGCGGACTTCGCGCCATGCTTGCAAAGTGCATGCAACAATGTCACCTGTCGCCTGCAGGTGGGCGTCTCCGGCGCCGTGTCGTCGGTGGCGTGCTCGCCGTGGGAGGGCGCTCCCGCGTGCACGGCCACGCAGGCGTGCCTCGAGAAGGCGATTCGTGCGTTGCCCTACCCAGCTCCGGAGCGCGTGGGCGAATCCAAGCTGTTCTTCGCCCCGCTCTGACGACTTCGCGAACGAAGCCCTCAGGGCACGCTTTTGCAGCAGCGAAAACCCAGGTGGTAGTTCACGTGCCAGGCGTTGACGATGGGCTCCACGTGCCAGCGGGGGTCGAAGTTGCATGTGTCCGGGTATGTTTCGATGCCCTTTTGTGAGGCCTTGGCGGGCACGCCCGGCTCGCGGGCGATGGGCTCGTAGAACCAGGCGCTGCCCTTCAGCTGGCTCACCACCTGACCGTTCTCGTCGCGGCGCATCATGATCTCGGCGACGTTGCCGTGCTGGTCGTATACGCCGAAGCGCGAGCGACACTGGGGAAACGAGCCCGCCGGTTCGGAGTCGGTGTTGCAGGTCGCCCAGGCGCGATCGATGCTGATGGGGCTGCAGGCGCCGCGCGGCGGTTTGCGTGTATTGCACACGTCGAGATCGAGCTTGTCGCCGTAGGCGTACTTGCGGTCGGGACCGTTCTCCGGATCGCCGCGGCATGCCACCTGCCATTCGATCTGCGAGCACAGCCGCTTGCCCTGGAGCTCGCACACCTTCTTGGCGTAGGTGGGCGGCATCCACACCACCGGCAGCTCGCAGGCCTTGTTGGGGAACTCGAAGATGTCGATGCAGAAGTAGGGATCCTTGCCCGGCAAGTGCACCGGCACCATGTTGTCGGCGCCGCACGCCTTCTTCTGCTCCGGAGTCTGCAAGACGATCTTGCCCAGCCCCGCCAGGCACTGGGCCTTGGAGATGGAGTGGCTGGAGAGCGCCTTGTTGCCCTGGTTCGCGTGGTGCGCGCTGCCCACGTTGAAGACGTTCTTCAAGAACGGCTCCGGCAGGATGACCTTCTGCTCCTTGTCGGTGAGCGGCTTGATGGAGAAGAGCGCCAAGAGCTCGTCTTGCGTCTCCGCGTGGAGCGCCATGGGATCGGTGTCGCGCGCGGTCGTCGCGGCGCCGGCATCGGACGGTGCGCCGCCGTCGCCCTCGAGGCTGCCCGAGCTGGTGGTCACGCTCCCGTCGGCGGCGCTTCCGGCATCCGCCACCGGCGTCTCGTGCGAGGGCGGCACCTTGACGTTCGTCGGCTCCGCGAGCGGCTGGCACGCGAAGAGGACGATCCAGATTGCTCGCCCCGGTCTCATCGTGTGTCTCTCTTACTCCAAACGCCGGCGACTGCGCGGCGCATTCCCGCCGAACTGGCGAGGGTGATTTCGACACTGCCTCGAGCGGTCTATGATGTCGCTGTGGACTTTCCGCACGATGCCGCCGCGCGGCGGAAGCTACGAAGAAGCTCGGCGTGTAGCGCTGCAAATTCGCACGACCCCCGTGCGCGGCTCCCGGTGGCTCGGGCTCCGGGGTGAGGTACGCTGCTTCGAGCGATGTCATCTCTCTTGCGCCGCGCGCCGTTCGTTTTTCCGGTGGGCCTCGCGTTCGTGGCGTGCACGGGTGACCCCACACCGGCCATTGGCATCGATGGCGGACCTGGCAACGAGGCCGGGCTCGACGCAGGGCCCGGCGTGGACGGGGACGCACCCGCACCTCGCCACGCGGTGCTCTTCGTGGGGAACAGCTACACCTACACCAACGACGTGCCGGGGCACTATCGAGCGCTGCTGGGCGGCGCGTTTCCGGCGGCGCGCACCGAGCTTGTGGCGGCCGGCGGCTATCGGCTGGCGGATCACGCCCGAGATGCGGCAAAAGCCGGCACCGACCTCGCGCGGTGGCTGGGCGCCGATGGCTTCGACTTCGTGGTGCTTCAGGAGCAGTCGCAGATCGGCGGGTTCCACGCCAACGACGCGGAGCGGGCGGCGTCCATCGCCGGGGCCATCCAGCTCTCGGCGCTCGCCCGCGCGCACAGTGCCACCACGGTCCTCTACGCAACGTGGGGGCGTGCCCATGGCGATCCCACGACTTTCGGTTACGAGACCTTCACGTCGATGCAGGCGCGCCTCGACGAAGGCTACTTGAACATGGCGAGCCTCCTGCGCGAGCAAGGGTCGAAGGTCCTCCTGGCGCCGGTGGGCGCGGGCTTTCGCGTGGTGTTCGACGACATCGTGGGGGCAGGCGGCGATCCGCTCGCGGGCGGAAGTGATTTCGAGGCGCTCTACGAGAGCGACGGCTCGCATCCCTCGGCGCAGGGTGCCTATCTCGCGGCGTGCATCCTCGCCGCCACGGTCGCGCCTTCGGAGGCCGTTCGGTTTGCCGACGACCCGGCGCTCGGCGCGCAGACGTCGACGCGGCTCCGGAGCGCGTGCACCCGCGCGGTCGCCGATCCGCGGTGGACCATTCCGACCATCGTGCGGCCGGATGCGGTGCTCAAGGGGGACGGAGTCGCGTCGGGCAACGTGGGCGAGTCGGTGGCGCTCTCGGCCGATGGATCACGCTCGCTCGTGGGCGCCGTGGGGAGCGCGCGCGTGTTCCTTCGGAGCGGGTCGACCTGGTCCGAAGAGATCGTGTGGCGCAACGCTTCGCCGTTCGGGAGCCCGGTGGCCCTGAGCGGCGACGGCGCATGGGCCGTGGTCGCGCCCACCCGCGCATACGGGCGCGCCGGCACCACCTGGACCCAGAGCGCATCGACATTGCCCGCGGTGAGCCGCAACGGAAGCACCGCCGTTTCCGCCGATGGAAGTCGGGTCGTCCTGGCACTGCCGGGTGGACCGGACGTGGGGGCCGATGTGCCGGTCGCGCGCGTCTGGGTCCGGAGCGGCACGGAATGGTCCGAGGAGGCGCCGCTGCTCGGGCGATCGACCGCGGACCTCGCAGCCACGGTATCCATCGACGGGGCCGGCGCGCGCATCGTCGTGGGCGACCACCCGAGTCGCGTTCTCGTTCGTACCGGCAGCATGTGGGCGATCGAAGCGACGTTGCCGGTGGATGGTGGTCCGGTCACCTTCTCCGCCGATGGCGCGACGGCGCTCGTGGGCGTGCCGCTCGAGAGCCGCGTGCTCGCGTTCCGGCGAAAGGGATCGGTCTGGTCGCAGATCGCCGCCATGGTCGGACCTGCGAATCGATACTTCGGGGGCTCGGTCGCGCTCTCCGCCGACGGTGGCCGCGCGCTCGTGGGCGTGCCCATGGATCTCCTGGACGCTACCGGTGCCGCACGATCGGGCAGCGTGAAGGTGTTCGACCTCGACGCCGCTGGTGCTCGGCAATCCTTCGTGCTGGCGCCGCGCACCGGCCCAGGGACCGAGGGCGCCAACGCGCTCGCCCAGTTCGGCGTAGCGGCGTCCATCTCGGGGGATGGCAAGACCGTGCTGGTGGGGGCGCGCGCCGCCGGCGGCTATCTCGGCGAGGCGTCGGTCTTCACGCTGCGGTAGTATACTCGCCCCACCATGCCGGAGCTTCCCGACGTCGCGGTGTACGTGGAGCGAATCGCCGAGCGTGTGGTGTCGCGGCGGCTCTTGCGCGCGCGCTTTGCCAGCCCGTTCGTGCTGCGCACGGTGACTCCATCGCCCAAGGACCTGGAGGGGCTCGCGGTGGAGCGGGTGTTTCGCATGGGCAAGCGCATCGTGCTCGGCTTTCCCGGCGAGCTCTTCTTGGTGGTGCACCTGATGATCGCCGGTCGCTTCCGCTGGGCCGACGAGCCGGGCGCCAAGGTGCCGGGCAAGATCGGCCTCGCCGCGTTCGACTTCGAAAGCGGCACGCTCCTGCTCACCGAGGCCAGCTCCAAGAAGCGTGCCTCGGTTCACGTGGTGCGCGGCTCCCTCGCCGACTTCGAACGAGGCGGGCTCGAAGTGGACCGGTCCACGCGCACAGCCTTCGTGGCCGCCATGACACGCACGCGTCATACGCTCAAGCGCGCGCTCACCGATCCTACCGTCCTCAGCGGCGTGGGCAACGCCTACTCCGACGAGATTCTCCATGCGGCCCGGCTCTCGCCCTTTCGCATGACCGACAAGCTCGCCCCCGACGAGTGGAAGCGTCTGCATGATGCAACCAAATCGGTGCTTCGGGAGTGGACCGAGGTGTTCCGGAAAATTCCCGGGTTTCCCGAGAAGGTGACCGCCTTCCGCGAGGGTATGGCGGTGCACGGCCGCTACGGAAAGCCCTGCCCGGTGTGCGGCTCGCCGGTGCAGCGCATCGTGTACGCGGCCAACGAGTGCAACTACTGCGCGGTCTGCCAAACCGGCGGCAAGCTGCTCATGGATCGATCGCTGTCGCGGCTCCTGAAGGACGATTGGCCGCGCACGCTGGAGGAGCTGGAAGAGCGGCGCGCCGAGCAGAAGGCTCGCGCTCCCTCACCGCCACCTCGCAGCTGAAGCGAAACCAAACGGCGCCGACTCCGTAGCCCGGGAACGCGACCTCGCGCGTGCTACACTCCAAGAATCGTGCGAACCCGCCTCGTCATCGCGCTCCTCGTCGCCACCGGTCTCGCGGGCACTGCGTACGCGTGCGCCGGCGGGCCGGTGAAGCGCCCCGACGGCGGGGAAGGGCTCCTACCGGTGGGGTCACCGGCACCCGACCTTTCGGGCAAGGACGAGCGCGGAGCCGTGGTGGGCCTTCGCGACTATCGGGGCTCCGCGGTGGTCGTCTACTTCTACCCGAAGGACGAGACCCCCGGCTGCACCAAGGAAGCCTGCGCCTTTCGCGACAACTACCAGGCCTTCGAGACCAAGGGCGTGCACATCCTCGGCGTCTCCCAGGATACCGAAGAGATCCACCGGCAGTTTCGCACCAAGTTCAAGCTCCCGTTCGCCCTGGTGGCCGACGCCGACGGTGCGATCACGCGTGCTTACGGCGTCAAGAGCACGCTCGGCATGTCGTCACGGGTCACTTTCCTCGTCGATGGTCAGGGCCGCATCGCCAAGATCTGGCCCGACGTCGACCCGGTGGTTCATGCCACCGAGGTCCTGGCTGCGGCTTCCGCGCTGAAATAACCACGGATCAGGTGCCGCGGTTTCCGGTCGCGCACAGCGCGATTTCCGCAACGGAAATCGCGCTGTGTGGCGCACTGAACGAATACACCGCCTGGCGGCCATACGCCGGGTGTGATTGAAGATTTTTCGCGTGACGTACGTCTATGGGGGAGCTCTACTCTCGGCGTTTCGAAGAGAAAGCTTCTCTTACCAAGGTGAAAGCAATGACCCAACCGCAGCAACGATGGTCGCTCGTGGGAATGGCCCTGATCACGGGCCTTGTCGCATGTGGCGGCGTGGTGCAGTTTGCCGGGAATACCCCGGCCATCGCGGGCAATCCCCCCGCCCCCCCTCCGGCTCCGGCTCCGACGCCGCCCCCGGCGGTGGTTGCCCCCAAAGTCTTCAAGCGCGTTGAAGTGACGGTGGACCACATCGTCATCAACGAGAAGATCCAGTTCGATTCCAACAAGGCGACGATCAAGGCCGAGTCCAACGGGCTCCTCGACGAGATCGCCAAGACCCTCAAGGAAGCCACCCAGGTGAAGAAGGTGGAGATTCAGGGGCACGCCAGCAGCGAAGGCGACGCGAAGGCCAACCTGAAGCTCTCCGACGACCGCGCCAAGGCAGTCATGGCCGCGCTCGTGACGCGGCAAGTGAAGGCCGAGACGCTCACCGCCAAGGGCTACGGCTCCGAGAAGAAGCTCGTGGAAGAGAAGACCGAAGCGGACCGCGAGAAGAATCGCCGCGTCGAGTTCCTCATCCTCGATCCGGCGCCGAAGCCGGGCGCTGCCGCTACGCCCACGCCCGCTCCCACCGGTACCGCCACCACGGTCAGCGGCGTGAAGCC
>Ga0075163_10008347_pt1 | contig 13657 bp, 15 predicted proteins | sample JI1023141ADNA_FD_71478 | JGI IMG/M metagenome (GOLD analysis project Ga0075163, IMG submission 71478) | Wastewater effluent complex algal communities from Wisconsin, to seasonally profile nutrient transformation and Carbon sequestration -... | ecosystem: Engineered > WWTP > Effluent > Algae...
GGAATCATAATCCGCAGGTCCGGGGTTCAAATCCCTGAAGCGCCACCACCCATCTCGGCCCGAGGGATCCCTCGGGCCTTTGTCTTTCTTTCACAGCCCCTGGATCCACACCATGATTCGCTGTGCTGCCGTCCTGCTGTCTTTGGCTGGCCTGGCCTCCTCCGTCCCGGCGCAGGTTCCCCGCCTGTTTCCACCCACCGCATTGCGCGGCGAGCTGGTCTTCGCACAACCTCCGGACGTGCTGCTCAACGGCACCCCCGCCCGTCTGGCGCCTGGCGCGCGCATCCGCAACGAAGAAAACCGCTTCGAGGTGATGGGGGCGCTGGCCGGTCGCAAGCAGGTGGTGCATTTCACGCGGGATGCCGGCGGGCAGTTGCTGGAGGTCTGGCTGCTGACGCCCTCGGAGCGCGCGCGGCAGCCCTGGCCCTCCAATGAAGCCCAAGCCAAAAACTGGCAGTTCGATCCGGTGGCCCAGATCTGGAGCCGGCCATGAGCAAGAAGGTGTTCATCCGGACCTTCGGATGCCAGATGAACGAATACGACTCGGACAAGATGTCCGATGTGCTGCGCGCTGCAGAGGGCTATGAATCGACCGATGACGTCGAGCAGGCCGACCTGATCCTTTTCAACACCTGCTCGGTGCGCGAGAAGGCCCAGGAGAAGGTGTTCAGTGATCTCGGGCGCGTGAAGCACCTCAAGAAGAAGGGCGTACTGATCGGGGTCGGCGGTTGCGTCGCCAGCCAGGAGGGTGCAGCGATCATCGAACGCGCTCCGTATGTCGACCTGGTGTTCGGGCCCCAGACCCTGCACCGGCTGCCGCAGATGATCGAACAGCGGCAGTCACAGCAGCGTCCGCAGGTCGACATCAGCTTCCCCGAGATCGAGAAGTTCGATCACCTACCGCCCGCGCGTGTGCAAGGGTCCAGCGCCTTCGTGTCGATCATGGAGGGCTGTTCCAAGTACTGCTCCTACTGCGTGGTGCCCTACACGCGCGGCGAGGAAGTCAGCCGTCCGTTCGACGACGTGCTGACTGAAATCGCCGGCCTGGCAGACCAGGGCGTGCGGGAAGTCACCCTGCTGGGCCAGAACGTCAATGCCTATCGCGGACGCATGGGTGAAACGGGCGACATCGCAGACTTTGCGTTGCTGCTCGAGTACGTTGGCGACATTCCGGGCGTCGATCGGATCCGATATACCACCAGCCACCCGAACGAGTTTTCGCAGCGGCTGATCGACGCGTATGGCCGCGTGCCGCAGCTCGTGGATCACCTGCACCTGCCGGTGCAGCATGGCAGCGATCGCATCCTGATGGCGATGAAGCGCGGCTACACGGCACTGGAATACAAGAGCACCATCCGCAAGCTGCGCGCGGTGCGGCCCGACATCAGCCTGTCCAGTGACTTCATCGTCGGCTTCCCCGGTGAGACCGAAGACGACTTCCAGCGGACCATGAAGCTCATTGACGATGTCGGCTTCGATGCCTCGTTCAGCTTCATCTTCAGCCCCAGACCCGGCACGCCGGCCGCCAACCTGCCCGACGACACCCCCAAGGCAGCGAAGCTGGCGCGCCTGCAGGCCTTGCAGGCGGCTATCGAGGACAACGTGCGGCGCATCAGCGCGTCACGCGTCGGCACCGTTCAGCGCATCCTTGTCGAAGGCCGCTCGCGCAAGGATGCCGTCGAACTGATGGGTCGCACCGAATGCAACCGCATCGTCAACTTCGACGGTGGCCCGCAGGCTTCGCGTCTGATCGGCCAGATGATCGACATCACGATCACGTCCGCACTGCCACATTCACTGCGCGGCAGCTTGGTCACGCGAGACTCGCCCCCACTCAGCGCCGGCCCGGACCGAACCCCAGCCACCACTGGCTGACTGCGCAGCTGGCCACCAGCAATGCGTAGCCGGCCATGCTGCCATCGCGGCCGAACAGCACCAGAGCCGCCACCACCGCCAGCACGCCGGCAGCGGCCCCCACGGCGAACAAGCGAACCCAGGAAACGGGCGCGAGGTCAGAGCGCCACGCCAGCTTGGCGGCCACTGCCGACCCGAGGGCCACGCCCAGCGCCGGAAGGAGCAGGTTGACAAGGTGCCCGAAGGCGTCCAGCGGACTCACGACCTGGGGCTCCTGACAATCCCGTTCAACTTGACGCGCGTCAAATCGATCTCCTGAGTCGATAATGACACTCCAGACCCACACACTGGGCTGTCCAGGAAATCTTACAATCCCGCCGTGTCCGTCTTCGCACTAGGCCTCAACCACACCACCGCGCCACTGGATCTGCGCGGTCGGCTGGCGTTCGGGCCTGAGCAGTTGCCTCCTGCGCTGCGTGGCCTGCGCGAAAGGCTGCAACGGGCCATGCCTGAGGCGGCGCTGGTGTCGACCTGCAATCGCACCGAACTGTACGTCGCGGCCGATCCTGCAGCGGTCCATGATCTGGTTCGTCCCGCGGTCGACTGGCTCGCCGAACAGGGTGGCGTCACGGGCCATCATCTGCAGAGCTACACCTACGTGATGGAGGACCGGGACGCTGCTCGTCACGCCTTCCGCGTGGCTTCGGGGCTCGACTCGATGGTCCTCGGCGAGCCGCAGATCCTCGGCCAGATGAAGCAGGCGGTTCGGCACGCCGACGAAGCCGGCACGCTGGGCACCACACTGCACCAGTTGTTCCAGCGCTCGTTTTCGGTCGCCAAGGAAGTTCGCACGTCCACCGAGATCGGCGCGCACTCCATCAGCATGGCCGCAGCCTCTGTCAGGCTCGCCTCGCAGTTGTTCGAGGAGTTGAAAGACATCCGCGTGTTGTTCGTCGGTGCCGGCGAGATGATCGAGCTGGTCGCGACACATTTTGCGGCGCGCCATCCGAAGTCGATGGCCGTGGCCAACCGGACTCTGGAGCGTGGCGAGAAGCTGGCGCAGAGATTTGGCGCCGAAGCGATGCACCTGGCAGAGCTGCCCACCCGGCTGCACGAGTTCGACGCCATCGTTTCGTGCACCGCCAGTTCGCTGCCCATCATCGGTCTGGGCGCGGTGGAGCGCGCGCTCAAGCATCGTCGCCACCGGCCGCTGTTCATGGTCGACCTGGCCGTTCCGCGCGACATCGAGGTCGAGGTGGGCAATCTCAGCGACGTCTACCTGTACACGGTCGATGACCTGTCTGCCATCGTCCAGACGGCCGGCGAAAAGCGCCAGGCTGCGGTAGAGCAGGCCGAAGCCATCATCGATGCGGGCGTGCAGAGCTTTGCCCACTGGCTCGATCAACGCGCTGCGGTTCCGCTGATCAAGGCACTCAACCAGCAGGCCGACGACTGGGGGGCGCTCGAGATGGCCCGGGCCAAGAAGCTGCTGTCCCGTGGCGAACCCGTTGAGGCCGTTCTCGAAGCATTGGCGCGAGGTCTGACCCACAAGATGCTGCACGGCACCCTCGCCGAATTGCACTCCACCGAAGGCAGCGAGCGCGAGCAACTCGCGCGTACCGTGTCGCGCCTCTTCCTGCGCCAGAGCACGCGCATTCCGGGCGGCGAAGGCCGCTAGCGTCAAGGCAGTTTCCGACCCTCGCTGCGTGCGGGGTTGGCACCTGCGCTGCAATGTCCCGCCATGACTCCAATTCTGCGCGAACAGTTCGAACGGCTGGCCATGCGGCTGAGCGAACTCGACGCTACGCTCACCGATCCCCAGGTGTCGTCCGACGTCAAGCGTTACCGCGCCATTGCCCGCGAACAAGCCGAGGTTGCCGATGTCGTCAGCCGGTTCCGCCAGTACCAGCAGCGCGAGCGCGACCGCAGCGCAGCGCTGGAGATGCTCAGCGAACCCGACAACGCTGCAGATCCGCAACTGGCCGAAATGGCACAGGAGGAGATCACTGCCAGCGAAGCCGACCTCGCACGACTCGACGGCGAACTGCAAGCCGCCCTGCTCCCCCGCGACCCGGACGACGAACGAAACGCCTTTCTCGAGATTCGCGCGGGCACTGGGGGCGACGAGTCGGCCCTCTTTGCTGGCGACCTGGCGCGCATGTACCTCAGGTTCTGCGAGCGGCAAGGCTGGCGCACCGAGATCCTGAGCGAGAGCTTCTCCGAACTCGGTGGCTACAAGGAACTGGTGATTCGGGTCGACGGCGAGCAGGTTTTCGGCCGCTTGCGGTTCGAGTCCGGCGGGCACCGGGTTCAGCGCGTGCCCGCCACCGAGGCGCAGGGCCGCATCCACACCAGCGCCTGCACGGTGGCGGTGATGCCTGAACCGGACGAGGCCGAGGAAGTCCAGCTCAATCCTGCGGACCTGCGCATCGACACCTTTCGTGCCAGCGGTGCCGGCGGACAGCACGTCAACAAGACCGACAGCGCCATCCGCATCACCCACCTGCCGACCGGACTGGTGGCCGAGTGCCAGGATGATCGCTCGCAGCATCGCAACAAGGCCAAGGCCATGGCGGTGCTGGCGGCACGGCTGCGCGAGAAGGACCGCAGCGAACGGGCCGCAAAGGAAGCCGCCACCAGGAAGGGATTGATTGGCACCGGCGACCGTTCCGACCGCATCCGGACCTACAACTTCCCGCAAGGGCGGATCACCGACCACCGCATCAACCTGACGCTCTACAAGCTCGGCCAGGTGATGGACGGCGACCTCGGCGACGTGATCGAGGCACTTCAATCGGCGCGCGCGGCAGAACAGTTGGCCCAGCTCGAGGCCGGCTCGAGTTGACCGTGCGCATCGCAGACGCGCTGGCCCATGCGCGGGCCCAGGGGCTGGCTCGGCTCGATGCACAGCTGTTGCTGTCGCGCCGTTTGCAGCAATCCCGCGCCTGGCTGCTGGCCCACGACGATGATGTGATGCCCGCGCAAGAGTGGGCGGCCTTCGAGAGCGATGTGACGCGCCGCGCAGCCGGTGAACCCTTGGCGTACATCGTCGGGCAACGTGAGTTCCATGGATTGACTCTGCGAGTCACGCCGGCGGTCCTGGTCCCTCGCCCCGAGACGGAGCTTCTGGTGGAGTGGGGCCTGGAACACCTGGTCGCACGGAGGGCCTCGAGCCGCCCGCTGACAGCCATCGACCTCGGCACGGGTAGCGGTGCGATCGCGTTGGCCATCAAGCACAGCCACCCAGCCGTCCGCATGATGGCTGTCGATCGCTCACAAGACGCACTGCAGGTGGCCCGCGCAAACGCAGGGGCGCTGGGGCTCGAGGTCGAGTTTGCATTGAGCGACTGGTGGGTTGCCGCGGCCGGCCGCACCTTCGATCTGGCGCTCGCCAACCCGCCCTACATCGATGCCGACGACGGCCACCTGCAGCAGCTGTCTCACGAACCCGCGGATGCGCTGACCCCGGGGCGGGACGGCATGTCGGCGATTCGAGAGGTGATTCAGGGGGCACCCATGCACTTGAACGCCGGTGCCGTCTTGCTGGTGGAGCATGGTTACGACCAGGCGCCGGCCGTTCGGGACCTCCTCGGTCGAAACGGCTTCTTCGACATCGAGACCCGGAATGATCTGGCCGGCATTCCGCGCTGCACCGGCGCCCACCGGGGCTGAACAGTACTGCGAATGGTCACGACGCGATGCCGGGCATCTCGTATCCCTTATAAAGTCGGCTTCTTGCCGACCACGGAGCAGAACATGAGTGACGTACAAAAGCGCATCGACGATCTTGTGAAGGGCCACAAGGTGATGCTGTTCATGAAGGGCAGTGCGCAGTTCCCGATGTGCGGATTTTCGGGCCGGGCGATCCAGGTGCTGAAGGCCTGTGGCGTGAATGAGCTCAAGACATTCAATGTGCTCGAGGACGAAGACGTCCGGCAGGGCATCAAGGACTACGCCCAGTGGCCGACCATTCCCCAGCTGTATGTCGACGGTGAGTTCGTCGGTGGTTCGGACATCATGATGGAGATGTACCAGTCCGGCGAGCTGCAGCAGCTGCTCAGCAAGACTTGAGCATGCGCCAGCGCCTGGTTGTCGGCATTACCGGCGCAACCGGCGCGATCTACGGGCTGCGCCTGCTCGAGCGGGCGCGCGCCCTGGACGTCGAGACCCATCTGGTGGTCACGCCCTCCGGCGTGATCAACGCGCACCATGAACTGCTATTGGATCGGCAGCAGCTCGAGGCCGCCGCTGACGAGTCCTACGCCCCCGGCGACATCGGCGCCTGTCTCGCCAGCGGCAGCTTCGCGACCGCGGCGATGGTCGTCGCACCCTGCTCGATGAAGACCCTGGCAGCCATTGCTCACGGCTTCGGCGACAACCTGTTGACCCGCGCGGCCGACGTCACCCTGAAGGAGCGCCGCCGGCTGCTGTTGATGGTCAGGGAAACGCCCTTCAATCTGGCGCACCTGCGCAACATGATAGCTGTCACCGAGATGGGAGCGATCGTCTTCCCGCCCCTGCCGGCGTTCTACCATCGGCCCGCCAGCATCCAGGAGCTGGTCGACGAAACGGTCGAACGATCGCTCGCATTGCTGGGCTTTTCAGGAGCCACACCCCAGACCTGGACGGGGCTCTGACCGCCACTCAGTTGCCGACTTCCCACTGTCGGCGAGCGGCGAACACCATGTTCGGATACTCGGCCTTGCCGCGGCTGCCGTTGTACCTGCCGAGCGCGAGAAACAGGTCACCGCGCTCGATGTCCAGGTAGTGACGCAGGATCACGCAACCGAACCGCAGATTGGTCTGCAGGTGGAACAGCCGGCTCGCATCACCGTCTCCGATCAGGCGGGCCCAAAACGGCATCACCTGCATGTAGCCACGTGCGCCAGCGCTGCTGATCGCGTACTTCCGGAATCCACTCTCCACCTGCACGAGGCCGAGCACCAGGGATGTCTCCAATCCGGCGCGACGACTCTCGTACCACAGGGTTTCCAGGAACTCGAGGCGGGTCTGGTGCTCCGCCTTGCGCCGCCTGAGCCGCTCGCTGGCGTCAGCGAGCCAGCGCAGGTAGGCCAGCCGGTCATCGATGCGATCGAAGCGCGGCTTGGGCGGCGCGCGATCAGACACGGCGGCTGACAGTGCGCTGCGAACCGCGTCGGCCAAGGGCTCCTCGACCTGAGCACCCGCACTCGAATCCCGCCACCACGCCGTCCCCAGCCCGAGGAGGGTCAGGGTGCGCAGTGCATCGCGTCTTGGCGCAGGAGCGCCCGGCCTCATGCCGTGAGACGCTCCTGCACGAGGCGGGCAGCGTCGGTCAGGGGCGCAACGGTCGCAACGGCCTCGCGTCGGCCCTGCAGCTCCACGGTGCCCCCCTTGAGACCGCGATCGGAAATGACCACGCGCTGCGGAATCCCGACGAGCTCCCAGTCGGCAAACATCGCACCGGGGCGCTCCCCACGATCATCGAGCAGCACGTCCACGCCCTGCGCAGCCAACTCGTCGTGCAAGCGGTCTGCCGCCTGCTTGACCTCCTCGCTGCGGTCATAGCCGATGGGGCACAGCACCACGGAGAACGGCGCCATCGCGGCCGGCCAGATGATGCCGCGCTCGTCGTGGTTCTGTTCGATCGCTGCGCCCAGCAGACGCGTGACGCCGATGCCGTAGCAGCCCATCTCCATCAAGCGCGGCTTGCCGGTTTCGTCGAGGTAGGTCGCGTTCATGGCCTCGCTGTACTTGGTGCCGAGGTAGAACACATGGCCGACTTCGATGCCGCGCTGGATCGAAAGCGTGCCCTTGCCGTCGGGAGACGGGTCGCCTTCGACCACGTTGCGAATGTCAGCCACCAGGTCGGGTTCAGGCAGGTCGCGACCCCAGTTCATGCCGGTGTAGTGGTAGTCAGCTTCATTGGCCCCGCAGACGAAGTCGGACATCAGTGCCACCGTCCGGTCGGCCACCACCTTGACTGTCTTGCGGGTCCCCATCGGTCCGAGATAGCCCGGCTGGCAGCCAAAGTGCAGCTCGATTTCCGGCACCGTGGCAAAGCGGAATCCGCCCTTCAGCCCCTGCAGCTTGCCGGTCTTGATCTCGTTGAGGTTGTGGTCGCCGCGAACAAGCAGCAGCCAGACTGTCACCTTGACGATGTCGCCCGCCTCATTGTGTTCGTCGGTCGCGAGCACGAGCGACTTCACTGTGCGGTCCAGCGGTAGACCCAGCAGCAAGGCGACGTCTTCGCAGGTGCTCTTGCCAGGCGTCGGCGTCTTCGCCATGGCCTGAGAAGGAGCGCCCCGGGCCGGCAACAACGCGACGGCCTCGGCCAGTTCGATGTTCGCCGCATAGTCGCTGGTCGGGCAGTACACGATCGCATCCTCGCCTGTGTCGGCGATGACCTGGAACTCGTGCGAGCGATCACCGCCGATCGCCCCCGTGTCGGCGGCGATGGCGCGGTAGCGCAGCCCGAAACGATCGAAAATGGCGCAGTACGCGCGGTACATGCTCTCGTAGCTGCGGCCGGCCGCGTCGGCATCGCGATCGAAGGAATAGGCATCCTTCATCGTGAACTCCCGCCCACGCATCACGCCGAACCGAGGCCGCCGCTCATCGCGGAACTTGGTCTGGATGTGATAGAAATTTCTCGGCAGTTGCCGATAGCTTCGCAGTTCCTGCCGAGCGATGTCGGTAATCACCTCTTCGCTGGTAGGCTGGATCACGAAGTCGCGGTCGTGCCGGTCCTTCACCCGCAGCAGCTCAGGACCGTACTTCGCGAATCGCCCGGACTCCTGCCAGAGCTCTGCCGGCTGCACCACCGGCATCAACAGCTCGATGGCCCCAGCCCGGTTCATCTCTTCGCGGATGATGCCTTCGACCTTGCGAATCACGCGCAGGCCCAGCGGCATGTAGTTGTAGATGCCGGCGCCGAGCCGCTTGATCAGCCCAGCCCGCATCATCAGCTGGTGACTGACGACTTCAGCGTCGGAAGGGGCTTCCTTGAGGGTCGAGACAAAGGTCTGTGTGGCTTTCATGGGCGTCGGTAGGCCCGGCCACGAAGGCTCATCGAGCGAACCGGCGCGGCCCGCGGAAGACAAGCCCATGCGGGTTTGCGAGAGTTCGCAAGCCGCACTCAGCCGGTGCAATAATGAAATCAATCACAAAATTGGGGTTCGATTATGCTCGACAGGGAAGGGTTCAGGCCCAACGTCGGCATCGTCCTGCTCAACTCTCGGAACCAGGTCTTCTGGGGCAAGCGTCTCCGCACACATTCTTGGCAATTCCCGCAAGGGGGCATCAAGTACGGCGAGACGCCAGAGCAGGCCATGCTTCGCGAGTTGCACGAAGAGGTGGGCTTGCGTCCGGAGCATGTCGAGATCATCGGCCGCACCCGCGACTGGTTGCGCTACGAAGTCCCTGACCACTTTATCCGCCGCGACGCCCGCGGCCACTATCGAGGCCAGAAGCAGATCTGGTTCCTGTTGCGCCTGCTGGGGCGCGACAGCGACATGAATCTCCGGGCCACCGATCACCCGGAGTTCGACGCCTGGCGATGGAACGAGTACTGGGTTCCACTCGATGTGGTGATCGAATTCAAACGCGGCGTATACGAAATGGCGCTGACCGAGCTCGCGCGATTCCTGCCCCGCGTGAACCACCACAACCGCTACCTGCGTGCCGGCATGCGTCACTCTCACCGAGACGACGAGTCCCGGTCGGATGGTGGTGTGATGGTCCAGAAGTTGCCACCCACCCCCGCCACCTGAACCCGGCCGGGCTACACCAGGACCATGTTGTCCCGGTGGATCATCTCCGGCTCATTCGAGTAGCCGAGCAATGATTCGATCTGCGTTGAAGCCTTTCGCGCGATGAGCCGCGCTTCGGTCGACGAGTAGTTCGCGAGCCCGCGTGCCACATCGACCCCCGAATCGGTTCGCACTGCAATGACATCCCCCCGAGCGAACTCGCCTTGAACGTCGATCACGCCGATGGGAAGCAGGCTCTTGCCATCCTGGCAGACCTTAGCGGCCGCACCGGCGTCGACCACCACCGCGCCACGCATTTGCAAGTGGTCAACCATCCACTGCTTGCGGGCAGCCAGCTTGGCCGTGCCCGCCACCAGGGTGCTTCCGATGGATTCACCCGCTGCAAGGCGCAACAGGACGTCAGGCTCACGCCCCCAGGCGATGACCGTGCTCGCGCCGCTGCCAGCCGCGCGCTTGGCGGCAAGCACCTTGGTGATCATTCCCCCGCGCCCGATGCTGGAACCGGCTCCACCGGCCATCCGCTCGAGCACTGGATCGCCGGCAGTGGCAACGTCGATGAAGCGGGCCGTCGGGTCCTTGCGTGGATCTGCCGCATACAGGCCCCTTTGATCGGTGAGGATCACCAAAGCATCGGCATCAACGAGATTGGCCACGAGGGCGCCCAGCGTGTCGTTGTCACCGAACTTGATCTCGTCGTTGACAACCGTGTCGTTTTCGTTGATCACCGGGACGACATTCAGAGACAGCAGAGTGACCAGCGTGGAGCGTGCATTGAGGTAGCGCTCGCGATCGGCCAGATCGGCGTGGGTCAACAACACCTGGGCACTGGCCATGCCTTGTTCTCGAAGCTTGGTTTCGTACATCTGCACCAAGCCCATCTGACCGACTGCCGCAGCGGCCTGCAACTCGTGCAGTTCGGTGGGGCGACGGGTCCAGCCCAGGCGCTGCATGCCCTCGGCGATCGCGCCGCTCGAGACCATCACCAACTCGCGGCCTTGGCGAGCCAGCACAGCGAGTTGGCGAGACCAGTTGGCGATGGCTTGGGCGTCGACGCCACGCCCCTCGTTGGTGACCAGGCTCGACCCCACTTTCACGACGATGCGCCGGGCATCACGAACCACGCTAGGCACTCGCCGGTCCCCCCGGGGCATCCGGAAACCGAGGGTCTGGCAGCGGGGCCTCGCGCTGATGCCGCGACACATGCTCGTAGATGCTCTCGACCAGCCGGGCCAGGCCCTCCCGGGCCAGCGCGGAGACCTGGAAGACCGGTCCCTTCCATCGCAAGCGGCGCACGAAGTCCTTCACACGGGCTTCCCGCTCTTCCACAGGCACCATGTCCAGCTTGTTGAGCACCAGCCAGCGCGGCTTGGCGTGCAGCGCAGGGTCGTACTTCTTCAGCTCCGACGCGATCGCGCGCGCTTGCGCCACAGGGTCGACGCTGTCGTCGAAAGGCGCGAGGTCGACGACGTGCAGCAACAATCGGGTGCGCTGCAGGTGACGAAGGAACTGGTGACCGAGTCCGGCCCCCTCCGAAGCACCTTCGATGAGGCCGGGAATGTCTGCCACCACGAAGCTCTGCTCCGGACCGACCCGCACCACCCCCAGGTGGGGATGCAGCGTGGTAAACGGATAGTCGGCGATCTTCGGGCGCGCATTCGAGATCGCCGTGATCAGTGTCGACTTCCCGGCGTTGGGCATGCCCAGCAAGCCGACGTCTGCCAGCACACGCAGTTCGAGCTTCAACTTCTTCTGCTCGCCTGGCCACCCCGGGGTCTTCTGCCGTGGTGCGCGGTTGGTGCTGGTCTTGAAGTGGAGGTTGCCGAACCCTCCGTCACCGCCCTTGGCCAGTTGGATCCGCTCGTCGTGCTCGAGGAGTTCGCAGACGACGGCGCCCGTTTCGGCGTCCATCACGACCGTGCCGACGGGCATGCGCAGCACCACGTCGTCGCCGGCCGCGCCGAACTGGTCGGAACCGCGCCCAGCTTCGCCATTTCGAGCCTGGTGGCGGCGCGCATATCGATAGTCGATCAAGGTGTTGATGTTGCGGTCGGCCACCGCCCACACGCTGCCACCTCGACCTCCATCACCGCCATTTGGCCCGCCGAACGGAATGAACTTCTCCCGCCGGAAGCTCGCACAGCCGGCTCCGCCATCGCCCGCGGCGATGTCGATGGTGGCTTCGTCGATGAATTTCATGGCATCTCGATGGTAGCGGCAGCCGAAAAGCAAGAAGCCCCGGCAAGCCGGGGCTTCAGGTCCGGTGTCGCGAGCCTCAGGCCGGCGTCACGAACACCGTCTGGCGGTTCAGCGAACCCTTGACTTCAAACGAAACCTTGCCGTCGACCAATGCAAACAAGGTGTGGTCACGGCCCATGCCGACATTGGTGCCGGCGTGAAACTTGGTGCCGCGCTGGCGCACGATGATGCCGCCGGCCGAAATGACTTGGCCGCCGTACACCTTCACGCCGAGCATCTTCGGCTGGGAGTCACGACCGTTGCGGGTGGAGCCGCCGCCCTTTTTCTGTGCCATGGTTCAAACTCCTTGAGGCGCTCAGGCCACGACGAGCGAGCCGATTTGCAGCTCGGTATAGGTCTGGCGGTGACCGCCGTGCTTCTGATAGTGCTTGCGGCGGCGCATCTTGAAGATGCGCACCTTGTCATGCTTGCCATGCGACAAGACCGTGGCCTTGACGCTGGCTCCCGCGACCCAGGGAGCTCCGACCTTGAGGTCTGCGCCGTCGCCGACGGCCAACACCTGCTCGATCACGATTTCCTGGCCCACGTCCGCAGCTATCTGTTCTACCTTGATCTTTTCGCCGGCAGCAACCTTGTATTGCTTGCCACCGGTTTTTATGACCGCGTACATGTTTGCCCTTTCGTTCGAGGTGGCGCCACCTCGGCACCACCAACTTCGCTGCGCAGCCCGGACTCCAGGACGCACAACGAAGCCTTCCAGTATAGCATGCCGACATCGGTCGAATACGATTCGGCACCACGGATGCGGCCGTTTACCGAGTCGTGGTTCTCGCCCGCTCGCCGTCAGGCTCAGGCGAATCTCCGCTTTCTATAATCAGGGTATCACCGCAGGCCCGCCTCGTGCTCCAAACCAGCGACTCCCCCCCAGCGCATGTCGAGCGCATGGATTCGTCCATGCGGCAGGTCGACGCGGTCATCAGGACTCGCCTGTCATCCCAGGTCGCCCTGATCGACCAGATCGCGAGCTACATCGTGACCGCTGGAGGCAAGCGGATACGTCCTCGCCTGGTTCTGCTCTTCTCGGAGGCGTTGGGATTCCGCGGACCTGAGCAGTTCGATCTGGCTGCCGTGGTCGAGTTCATCCACACTGCCACGCTGCTGCACGACGATGTCGTCGACGAGTCCTCCATGCGACGCGGCCGGGCCACCGCCAATGCCACCTTCGGCAATGCCGCGAGCGTGCTGGTAGGCGACTTCCTCTACTCCCGAGCCTTCCAGATGATGGTGGGCATCAATCGAATCCGCGTCCTGGATGTCCTTGCCGACGCCACCAACGTGATCGCGGAAGGGGAAGTGCTGCAGTTGATGAACATGCACGACCCTGACATCACGGTCGAGGCCTACCTGAAAGTGATCAGGTTCAAGACTGCGAAGCTGTTCGAGGCCAGCGCGAGACTGGGCGCAGTGCTCGCCGAAGCCCCGACTCCGGTAGAAGAGTCCTGCGCAGCGTTCGGCCGCGCGTTGGGCACCGCGTTTCAACTGGTCGACGACCTGCTCGACTACGAAGGGAACAGCCATCAACTCGGGAAGAACGTCGGTGACGACTTGCGGGAAGGCAAGCCGACGATGCCGCTGTTGATTGCCATGGAACGCGGCTCCGACTCTGAACGCCGGACGATCCGCCACGCCATCGAGCATGGTGAAGTCGAACGACTGGGCGAGATCATCGCGATCGTCAAGGCGACCGGCGCCCTGGACGCAACGCGCGAGGCCGCCGTGCGTGAAGCCAACAAGGCCAGCGACTGCCTTCTGAATCTGCCCGAGTCCGGCGCCCGCGAGGCTCTGCTAGAATTATG
>Ga0075163_10008348_pt1 | contig 13656 bp, 14 predicted proteins | sample JI1023141ADNA_FD_71478 | JGI IMG/M metagenome (GOLD analysis project Ga0075163, IMG submission 71478) | Wastewater effluent complex algal communities from Wisconsin, to seasonally profile nutrient transformation and Carbon sequestration -... | ecosystem: Engineered > WWTP > Effluent > Algae...
TCCTCCCCACGCTCGGTCGCCCTCACGCAGTTGCGGTTCGCTTCGATCGAGATGACCTCCTTTCGGCGGGACTTGCACCCGCTAGACAGTGCTCGTGCTGGGCGCACGAGGGGGTCCCTCACTCCGTTCGGGATGACTCGTGTTTCTTGGAGATCCTGGCGCGCCCCGCGCGTGAACGCTCGGGATGACCTTTGTTTCTTCGAGATACTGGCGCGCCCCGCGCGTGAAGACTCGGGATGACGCCCCGAGAGACGCTACGCGTCGGGCAGCTGCAGGAGCCGCGCGGCGTTCTCGTAGAGCACCTTGCGTCGGAGATCCCGCTTCCCCTCGGTGGCGATGAGCACCTTCGCGATGGGAAGGGCCACGTGATAGAACGGCCAGTCCGAGCCGAGCGTGATGCGATCGGCGTTCGCCGACTCGACGATCCGCCGCACGCCGTGCAGCCCCTGCGACGAGATCTCCAGGTACACGTTGGGGTACTTCTTCACCAGCGCGAGCGCGTCCTCGAACTGCAGCGCGCCGGCGTGCCCCAGCACGAAGGTGGTCTTGGGGTTCTCGGCGATGGGCTTCTCGTAGAAGCGCACCTGGCACCGGTGATCGGCGCCCTTGGAGACGATGCCCACCGGACCGCAGTGCCACAGCACGATGAGGTTTCGATCGCCGCACATCCGGTACAGCTTCATGGCGCGCGCGTCGTCCGGGCGAATGCCTTGCACCGCAGGGTGCACCTTGATGCCCCGGGCGCCGCGGTGGGCCTGGGCGTCGAGCTTGCCGGCCACGTCCCACGAGTAGGGGTGCACCGAGCCGAAGCTCACCATGCGCTCGGTCCGCTTGCCGGCGTCGAGCGCGTAGGTGGCGTTGTGCGAGAGCACCGGAAAGTCGATGGGCAGGAGCACCGAGCGCTCCACCCCCATCTCGTCCATCTCGCGCACCATGTTCGGAACCGTGTGCGTGCGGCGCATGCCCGAGGCACCGAGGCTGCGGAGCGAGAGGTCGACCTTCATCTCGCGCATGGCGGCCGGTGGAAAGTTCCGGTTGCTGTAGGGGCCGAGATCGAGCGGGCAGCAGGTGGGCAGGTAGTGCTCGGTGCGCGGGTGCTCACGGTACAGGTCGAGTTGCATGGGCCGCACGTAGGCCAGCGCGACGTGGGTGTGCATGTCGATGATGGGGCCGATGCTCTTGTCGGAGAGCACCACCCGGTCGTCGTACGCCGAGAACCAGGGCAAGCGCGAGAGGTCGGCCAGATTCGAGAACGATGTAGGATGCATCATTCTGCGGGGGCCGTGGGGACGTTCTTGGGAACCTCGTCGCCCCGCAGGCTGCGCGAGGTGACGGTACCGGTGGCCTTGCCGAGGGGATTCGAGCCGAGGAGGATCTCGTCGGCGTTGCCGTTCCCGGTGGCGCGTAGGAGGTCGCCCTCCTTCTTGTAGGAGGCCACCACGGTGAGCGCACGCACGGTCACCGCCGGCTGCTGTACCACCAGGTTGGCCGGCGCGGTGGCGATGGCGACGGTGGTGTCGTCGATGTCCTCGGCGCAGCCGCGCACGGCGACGCCGTAGCCGGTGGGGGGCGTGGGGTTGGGCTCGAAGTCGGGGAAGGTGTCGACATTCAGGGCGCGCTCCGAGGGTTGCACGCACTTCTTTTCCGGGAGCGTCTGGCAGGCATCCTCGGCCTTGCATCCGAGGCCCGGGCAGCGGGAGAGGTCGCGAATCCGGTCGGCGTTGGTGAACTGGCCGCGGAAGAGCCCGGTGGTGGGGTCGACGGTGATGTTGCCGTAGAGCTGTATCTGGGTGCCGATGGGCGACTCGACGTTCAGGAGAAAGAAGTACACGCCGCTGGTGAAGAGCTTGGTGCCCTTGCCCGAGCACTTGAAGTCGTAGGCGAAGGGAATGCGAACACGGGTGTTGATGGTGCGGCCGTCGCCATCGCGGCGGAGCCCCGGCTCCACCAGCAACGCCAGCTTCTGCCCCACCGGAAAGCGCGCGCTCGGCTTGATGAGAAAGAGCGTTTGGTCCGCCGACAGCTCGCTCTTGCCGAAGAACTCGTCGGGCCCCGCGGGGTCGCCTACGTATTCGTAGAAGGGCTTCAGCTCGGTGCTCTGATCGCCGCGCTCGTCCGGGAGGTTGCCCTCGTCGTCGAGGTCGAGCGGAACCACCTTGGTCTTGAGGGTGCCGACGTCGATGGACTTGGAAAAGCGCACCGCGAGCGGCGCCGCCGGATCGGGGAGCACGCCGGCGACAGCGCCTTCGATGGCCGGCTCCGGGGGACCGTCGAAGGACTCGCAGGAGAGCGCCAGGAAAGGGACCAGAACGTAGAAGCGTTTCATCATGGTCGGGCTTTCAGAAGAAGAACGTGGTGCGCCCCTGCATGAGGAGGCTGTTGACGGCGTAGCCGTTCTTGTCTTGCAAGGCGTCGCCGGGAACCAGGAACGCCGTCTCGAAGTCGAAGGCGAAGTGCTCCTTGAAGCGGTACTGGATGCGCAGATCGAGCTCGGTGCCGTAGTAGCTGCCGGGCTTGCCCCCCACGTAGTTCACCAGATCGTCCTCGATGGCCTTACCGTCGCGCTTCTGCTGCGAGGCAACCGGGTCGATGGTCCGCTCCGGCGACCAGGCCATGAGCACGCCGCCGCGCACCAAGAGGCCCTTCAGCGGCCGCAGATCGAACTGCGGGAAGATGGCCATGGCGTTGGTGAAGGAGCCGCGGCTGGCGATGGACTCCACCGGGATGGTCGGCGCGTTGAGGCCCTTCAGGAGCTCGGTGGCAGCCGCCGCCGAGCGCGCGGTCTGGTAGGCGAGGATGTGCTCGAAGAGCAGGAGACCGACGTTGGAGTCTTCCGAGAAGCGGTACTGGGTGAGCGGCGTGCGCACCTGCGGGTCGGCGTCGCCGGAGGCGTAGTCGGCTTCCAGATACGCGGTGAAGAGCGGCCGGTCGTAGCGGAGCACGCCGCGCATGCCGAGCTGGCGAATGGTCTGGCTCACCGCAGGATCGTTGGTGATCAAACGAAACGCCTCGGCCACCTCGCGGGTCTCCCCGAGGATGACCGCGGCGTCGAGGCCGGCGTAGAAGTCGCCGAAGCGCGAGGTGAGGCGGCCGTTGAACGCGTGGATGTGGGTGCCGTTCTTGCGGTCCCAGCGGTAGGTGTGGATGAGGCGCCCTTCGAGATCCTTGCCGATCGGGTGCTCCTTGGCGAGGAACCGCACGGCGGTGTTCCACTCCTGAAGGTCGTCGGCGAACTTGTGGAGATCGTCCTGCACCAGCTTGTCGTAGGCGAGGATGAGAAACAGGCCCTCGGAGTCGGAGGTGTTGCGGTCGGCCTTGGACTTGAACGCCTCGAGCGGCTTGGTGGCGAAGAGGATGCGGTCGACGTTGTTGCCGCGGTACGAGATGCCGAAGCGGTTCTTGCGGCCGTCGCCGTCGTTCACCGCCACGCCGGCGCCGGCGGTGAAGGCCTGTCGCCCGACGCGCAGGAGGCCGAAGGGCAAGAGCACCTCGCCGTAGGCCCGGCGAATCAAGATGGGGTCGCCGGCGCACAGGCCCATCTTGTACGAGTTGATGTCGACCGGCGCCGCAGGGTTGGGCTGCACCACGCACATGCGCGCGTTGTTGGCGTTGGTGGTGTTGACGTTGGCGCCGCTGGTGGAGGCGGGGTCGCCGGCGTAGTTGCCGTTGTCGCCCCAGAGCGTGCCCTCGAGCGCGTCCACCGAGGCCACGATGCGAACCTTGTCCTTGTAGTCGACGGCGCCGTCGAGGCGCAGGCGATGGTCGAAGAACGAGAGCTTGGTGTCGGTGTCGCTGTTGAGGTTCACCGGCGAGATGAAGGTGGCGGTGGCGCGGTACTCGGCGGCGCCGCGAAAGCCCATGGGCCCCAGCACCAGGCGCGAGGGCCGCGTCCCCGGATCCGAGTCGGACCATGGCTCGGGCCAGTTGCGATCCGGATTCTGCGCGTCGCGCGAGGTCATGCTCGGCGGCTCGGGCGGCGCGGGATCCGGCTCCTCGGCGCCGTCGTCGGCACGAGCGAGGGAAGGCAGCGCGAGGAGGGTGAGCGCGAGCAGGGCGCCGAGACGCGAGGGACCCGAAGAAATGTGTCTCACAGTGCCATTTTATACCAGGGCGCTCGATTTGTCCCGCACCATTTGCACGGGCGCGCTCGGCATTTCGTGACGGATTGCGTCACGCGATCGGTGCTAGCGGCAGCGGGCGCGCACCTTCCGCAGCACCGGCACGTCGGCCTCGGGAAAGCGCTCGCCTTCGAGGTCCTTCGCTTCGGCCCACTGCACCGCGGCCACCTCGATGGCCGTGGGGGCCGGCGAGGTCGCGGTGCGCGTTGCCTCGAAGAACAGGAGGAGCACCGTCTTCTCGGCGTAGCGATGGAACGTCACGTCGACGATCTCGCCCACCGTGGTCTCGATGCCCAGCTCCTCGCGCAGCTCGCGCTGGAGCGCGGCCCGGGGGTCTTCCTCGGGTTCGACCTTGCCACCGGGAAACTCCCACTTGCCTTCGAGGTGGGTGCCGCTTCGCCGCTGCGAGAGCAGCACGCGTCCGTCTTCGATGAGCACCGCAGCTGCCACCAGGACCGTCATGGGGCGAGAGATAGCACGGGGCGCTACGCTATGCGCCGCGACCGTTGGCGCCGCCGAAGCGGGCGAGGCGCGTGGCGATGGCGTTCACCGCGATGACCAGCACCAGCAAGACGGTGGCGGTGCCGGCGCTCACCGCGTCGCGATCCGGCGCGAGGCCGGCGGAGTTCACGTACCAGAGGTGCACCGCCAGGCTCTCGCCCCCGCGCAAAGGATCGGTGGAGTAGGCGGTGGCGCGCGACACGGTGGTCCCCGCGGTCATGATGAGCGGCGCGCTCTCCGCGAAGACGCGTCCGATGGAGAGCACGATGGCGCTGAGAATGCCCGGCCAGGCGTAGGGGAGGCTGACGAAGAGCGCGGTGCGAACCTTGGACGTGCCGAGCGCGAGGCTGGCGTCTTCGAGGTCGCGCGGGACGTTGCGCAGGCTCTCTTCCGACACCGCGACCATGATCGGAAGGTTCAGGAGCGCCAAGGAGCAGGCGCCCGCGAAGAGCGAGTAGCCCTTGTTCATCATCACGACGAAGAGCAAGAAGCCGAAGAGGCCATAGATGATGCTGGGGAGCGAGGCGAGCGTGTCGAGCGCGGCGCGGGCCAGCGTCACGAAGCGCTTGGCCCGGGCGAAGCGCGCGAGGTACAGCGCGGCACCCACGCCGATGGGGGCCGAAAGGAGCGTGCTCAAGGCCGCGAGGAGCACGCTGTTGAAGAGCTCCGGCCCCACGCCGCCGCCCGCTTTGGTCTCGCTGGGCAACGTGAGCAGGAACCGCGGCATGTGGTCGCGCAGCAGGAGGGCGAAGGTCAGCGCGCCGAGCAAGCCGAGCACCCGCGGGAGCGCCTTGGCGAGCCGGGGGCGGGGCGACTTACCGCGAGCGAGCACCGCGCGCGGCGCGAGCCCCACCACATATCCGAGCGTGAAGCCCATGCAGGCCGAGAGGAGCAGGCGATAGCCGGTCTCGCCGCTCACTCCCTGGAGCGGAACCGCGTATTGCGAGAACGCGCCGGCACGCATCGCTCCCGCGGCGAGGAGGTAGACGATGCCGACCACGTACGGGGCGAGGACGATGGCCGCCAGCACGGCGAGGGCCCCGTAGAGCACGCGCTCGCCGGTGCGATCGTTACGGCGCTTGATGCTGCGCTGGGGGCGTGAGGCGAGGGCGGTCACGGCGCTCCCTTCGACTTGCGCGAGAGCAGGTGGGTCGCGAGCACGCCGAGCACCGACACCAGCAAGAGGACCAGCGACATGCTGTAGAGCACGTTGCTCTCGGTGGTCCCCGGGCGTGCGTTCTGCATGTCCATCACCACCTGCGCGGAGATGGTGGTCGTGGGGCGAAACAGGTTCTCCGGGAGCTTGCGCGCACCACCGATGACCATCTGCACCGCCATGGTCTCGCCGGCCGCGCGGCCGAAGCCGAAGAACAGCGCCAGGAGCAGCCGCCGCCACACGTAGGGAAGCACCACGAAGAGGCCGGTCTTCACCCGCGAGACGCCCAGCGCATAGCTGGCGTCGCGAATCGACTGCGGCACCTGGGCGATGGCGTCGAACGAGAGGATGACGATGGTGGGGGCGATCATGGTTCCGAGCAGCAGCGATGCCGCGGCGATGCCCTCGCCGCCCACCTGCGCGTCGGGGCCGTAGATGCCCACCGCGAACGAACGCAGGAGCGGCACCAGGTGCACCAGCGCCAGCCAGCCGTAGACCACGCTGGGGATGGCCACGCCCACCGTCATGAAACGCCTGTAGGTTGCACGAACCCACTTGGGGGCGAGCTCCACCGCCCACAGGGCCGCCAAAATCGACCCGATGCCACCCAAGAGCACCGCGCCGAGCGCCGTGGCCAGCGTGCCGATCACCAGGGGCAGACCCCCGTACGAGCCGGCCTCCGGCTTCCAGCGGGTTCCGGTGGTCAAGTCGCCGATGCCCGCCTGGGCGATGCCGGAGACGCCAGTGCGCGCCAGGTAGACGAAGATGGCCGCGGTGGCCAGGATGGCGAACGTGGCACATGCGCCCAGCGTCAGGCGAAAGACGCGCTCCGCCATACGCAGGGCGCCGCCCTGGGCGTTCGTACCCCGAAGCATGCGAGCCGCGGCAGCCATGACCTCAGTCGATGTCCTTGGAGGCGGTCATCTTGGCCACGGGAATGAACCCCTTCACGCCGGGGAGAACGCTCGACTGGAACTCGGTCCCCAGCACGTAGTCGAGGAACTCCTTGGTGGCGCCCTTGGCCTCGCCCTTGGTGTACATGTGCTCGTAGCTCCAGATGGGGTACGCGCCGCTGGTGATGTTGGCCTCGGTGGGCTCGATGGTCTTGCCGTCCTTGACGATGCCGCCGACCCACAGCCCATCCTGCGCGAAGGAGAGCGCCAGGTAGCTGATGGCGCCGGGGGTGCTCTTCAGCTTGGTGACCAGCTGCCCGGAGTTGTCTTCGGTCTGCGACTCGACGAAGCGATCACCGCCGAGGATGGCGTTGCCGAACACCGTGCGGGTGCCGGAGCCGGGGGCGCGGTTGATGACGGCGATGGCCTGCGAGGCCCCGCCCACTTCCTTCCAGTTCTTGATGGCGCCGGTGAAGATCTGGCCGATCTGCTCCTTGGTGAGCGCCGGCACCTTCTCGTTGAAGGCGCCCTTGTTGGCCATGACCGCGAAGCCCACCACGGCGACCTTGTGGTCGACCAGTGTGGCCTTCTGATCGGCTGCCGCGAAGATGTCGCTGTTGCCCACGTCGACCGCGCCCGATGCCACGTCGGAGAGGCCCTTCTTGGACCCTCCCGCGCTCACCTCGATGCTGGTTTTCGGGTGCGAGGCTTCGTACTTTTCCTTGGCGGCGTTCACCAGCGGCTGCAGCGCGCTCGAGCCGCTGGCCCGCACCGCGCGGCTCTCGCCCACGGTCGAGGCGGTGGTGCCCACGGCTTCGCCCTCCGGAGCGGGCTTGCTGCGATCGCAACCGGCGAACACCACCAGGCAAGAGAGAACGGTGACTTGGAGAGTGCGCATGGGTCCTCGAATCATCCGAAGCGACCGGAAACGTAGTCCGCTGTCTTCGGTTCCTTGGGGCTGTTGAAGATGGCGTCGGTGGTCCCCGCTTCCACGAGGTCCCCCATGTAGAAGAACGCGGTGTGCTGGGCGACCCGCACCGCCTGCTGCATGTTGTGGGTCACGATGATGATGGTGACGCGTGCGCGAAGCTCGCCGATGAGCTCTTCGAGCTTGGCGGTGGCGATGGGGTCGAGCGCGCTGGCCGGCTCGTCCATCAAGAGCACGTCCGGGTCCACCGCCAGCGCCCGGGCGATGCAGAGCCGCTGCTGTTGACCGCCGGAGAGGCCGAGCGCCGACTCGTCGAGCCGGTCCTTCACTTCCTCCCACAGGCCGCCGCTCCGCAGCGACTGCTCCACCAGCTCGCCCAGCTCCCGCTTGGGCGTACCCAGCCGCCGCGGACCGTACGCCACGTTCTCGAAGATGCTCTTCGGAAACGGGTTGGACCGCTGGAACACCATGCCCACGCGTCGGCGCACCGCCACCGGGTCGACGTCGCTGGCGTAGATGTTCTCGCCGTCGAGGAAGATCTCGCCCGTCACGTGGGCGTCGTCGATGGTGTCGTTCATGCGGTTGAGGCACCGCAAGAACGTGCTCTTCCCGCAGCCGCTGGGCCCGATGAGCGCGGTGCAGGTGTTGGCGCGCATGCGCAGGCTCGTTCCCCGGAGGGCGACCTTGTCGCCATAGCGAACGTGAACGTCGCGGGCGACGATGCGATCGCCGGCCATGTCGACGTCCGCATCGGCGGCCGCCAAGGATGCGCCGGCCGATGGGCCCCGGCCCGCCTCGAGCGCGCTGCGATGCGCGCTGCGCCCGGTACGAATGCCGTCGGTAGCCATGGACGCGAGAGCGTTGCTGGTGACCATGACCGGACCGTAGCCAAGCCGTGTGTCGCGTTCGTGAAGAGTGCGGGGCGATGAAGCGGCACCTCGGCGACGGCCGCGGACACAAGGGGCCGCACCTCCGTGCACCGACCGGGCCGTGTGACGAGCGTGCAAACGTCCGGCGAAGGCCGGGTGACGGGTTTTCGTCGCAATCGCCCGGGAGGCTGTAACATTCCAGGCGCCCCCCGGGTCCCATTCGCATCCGCCATGGCATTTACCTGTGAACAAGTCGCACGACGGCTCACCGAGCTGGAAGAGGGTGGGGGCTCTGCCGCCGCCCGCCTGGGCTTGCGCGCCCACCTCGCCCTGTGTCGCCGGTGTCAGCGCTACGTGGAGCAGATGAAGCACGTGCGGGTAGCGCTTTCGGCGCTCCGCGAAGAAACCGTGGCGCCGGCCTCGCTGGAGCGCGCGCTCGCGACGTTCCGTCGGGAGGACCGGTAGCGCAGTGCATGAAGGCGACGTCGACCTGGTAGAGGCGCTGCGCTCCGGCGACGAGGCGGCATTCGCGCGCCTGGTCACCCGGCTCCACCCGCGTTTGGTGGCCACCGCACGGCGCATCTTGGGGTCCAACGAAGAGGCGGAGGACGCGGCGCAGGAAACCTGGCGGCGCGTGGTGCGCGGTCTCGACGCCTTCGAGGGCCGCAGCCGTTTCGACAGCTGGGTGTTCCAGATCCTGGTGAACCGAGCGCGCACCGCGCGCGGGGCCGCAGCGGCGCGGCGGGAGGAGAGCCTGGCGGCCGACGCCGATCGCGATCCGCTCGATGGCCGATTCGACCGCTGGATGCAATGGACCACGCAGCCCGGCAGCTGGGGGAACCCGGAAGAAGAGGCGCGGGCGGCCGAGGTGCTGCGGATCGTCGGTGGGGCCCTCGATACGCTGCCGGAGCTGCAGCGTCTGGTGCTCCAGCTCCGCGACGTCGAAGGGCAGGACGCGGCGGAGACCTGCGCGGCGCTGGGCATCACCGAGGCAAACCAGCGGGTGCTCCTGCACCGCGGCCGCCTTCGGCTCCGCGAAGCGGTGGAGCGTGGCCTGGAGGTCGCGCACGAATCCGTGTAACGAACCCGCTCTTCCCGGGTCGAATGGGGCATGAGAACGGAAACCGCCATGAGCTCCGCGGGCGTCGTCGTCGGCGAACGCGCCATATCTTTCACGTTGCCGGACCAGGAGGGAAAGCCCTTTCGCCTGGCCGACGCCATCGCGCAGGGACCGGTGGTCGTCTTCTTCTATCCGAAGGACGGCACCCCCGGCTGCACCGCCGAGGCCTGCTCGTTTCGTGACGCGAGCGAGGACTTCGCGGCTGCAGGCGCCACGGTGGTGGGCATCTCGTCCGACGACGCTGCGGCCCACGCGAAGTTCGCCGCGGATCACCAGCTCGGCTATCCCATCCTGGTGGACGAAGGCGGCCAGGTGCGCGCGCAGTGGAAGGTGCCGCGGGCGCTCTTCGGCATGATGGACGGTCGCGTCACGTACGTGATCGACACCCAGGGCATCGTGCGCCACCGGCATGTGGGCCTCCTGGGCGCCAAGAAGCACGTGGAGGAAGCGCTCGCGGTGGTGCGTTCGGTGGCCGGTCGCGGGCCTGCCTCGTAGCGGTCAGCTCTTGCGGAGCGGCAAGGCACGGATCGAGAGCACGCCGCCTGCAACGTGCAGAACGTCGATGGTGGCGGTGAGCGCGTCGAGGCAGGCGCCGATGCTGGTGTTGTAGCGCTCCACGCGCGGGGCCATCTGCTTGCCGATGACCGAGAGGACGTCGTCCTCCAGGAGCTCGAGGGTCTCCGAGGCCTCGAGCTCCCGCGCGGTCTGCGCGCAGGCGGCCACCGCGTTGGGCTCGGCCGAGAGATCCATGCCGCGAATCTTGCTCCGGAGCGCCAAGAGCTCGCCGGTGAACTCGTCGGCGCGCTGGGCGGTGTCTTCGAGCCGCGACATGAAGGCGTTGGCGCGGGCGATCATGGCGTCCGGGCGTTCGGTGGACGAAAGATCGGCAGTGAAGCTCACCGCGCTCTTTCGCAGTTGCAGAAAGTCCGCCACCAGCTTCTTGAGCTCCGCCTCCACGCTCATGCGCATCATGATACCCGCCCCGGGGCGGCGGTCGAGGGCGAACGGTGATACCCTGAGGGCGTGAAGTCGCGACCGATGACGCGCCGCGCCTGGCTCGCTGCGGCGGCAGCGCTGGGGGCCGTCCGTTCTGGGCGTGCCGAAGAGGGGCCGCTCACCGTGCGAGACGTGGGTCTCCGCGGACGCCGGGCTCTCCTGGTGAGCCCGCGGCTCCCGTCGCCGCCTGCTTCGCTTCCGCTGGTGGTGCTGCTCCACGGGTTGGGCGAGACCGGCGATCCGCGCGCCGGGGCCTATGCGTACTGGGAGCGTTATGGTCTGCCCGGCGCCTACGCGCGTTTGCTCACCCCCCCGGTGGCGCGCATCTCGCGCGCCGGATATTTCACCGATGCGGCGCTCACGCGGGTCAACGCATCGCTTGCTGGGCGCCCCTTCGGGCCGCTGGCGTTCCTGTGTCCGCACGTCCCGAACCTCCAGAGTCCCGTGCAGGTTGCACCCTTTGCCACGTGGTTGGTGAAGGAAGGGATTCCCGAGGCGCGCGCGCTCTTCGCCAGCGCCGGAGCGCCGGTGGGCAAGGTCCTCCTCGCGGGATGCTCGCTGGGCGCATTCATCGGGTTCGAGTCGCTGCTTGCCTTCCCGGAGGCATTCAGCGCGGTGGCCGGCGTGCAATCGGCCATCGGCGCCGGTGCGGCGCCACGCTACGCCAAGGCCCTCGCCGACGCGGGCGTCCGCACCTACCTTTCGACGAGCAGTGGCGATCCCTATCGGGGTCCCACCCGCGCGCTCGCCGCAGCGCTGCGGGCCCGAGGTGTTGCGCCGGATACGCACGAGGCGCCGGGGCCGCACGACCAGCCGTGGCTCCGCGAGGTCGGCATGGTCGAGCTGCTCCTATGGCTGCATGGCGCGTCGCTTCCTTTGCCGTGAAGAAGCCTGCCTTGTGGTGGCGCACTCCGGGTACTATCTCCTGGTCACCGCTTCTTCGTTTCATGTCGCGCTCCCCTTCCTTCAAGCTCGCAGCGGTCGTGCTGCTCTCTGCCTGTGTCGATGCGTCGTCTCCGGTGACGCCTCGGGTGACGATCTTGCCGCCCAGCGGAGCGGTGCCGGCTCCACCCCGGATGGACCATGCCCTCACACGGGTCCGCGATTGGAGCCGCGGGAGCGCGCACCTGTTCACCTGGGCGCCGCGGGTGGGACCCAAGGACCGCGTGCGCGTCGAGGTGCGGGCCGCCAGCGGCACCGCCTACGAGCTCGCGGGTGAGGCGCCGGCGGAGGATGGCCGCTTCGTCTGGCACGTCCCCGATGCGGGCCCCGAAGACCTGCGTTTCCGCCTGGTGCGCAGCTGGGGCGAGGCGCCGGAGGAGCTCGACCTGTCGGTGCACGTCTCGCCCTCCCGAGCGCGCTCGTACCGCGTGAGCCCGGTCTCGCCCTTGCTCGCGGTCCCGCCGCGCGACGGCGCGGGTACGCTGGTCTTCGCCGATCGCATGTGGCTGCTCGGCGGCTGGAATCCGGAGCGGCCGGTGGACTTTCCCCGGGAGACCGTGAACGACGTCTGGAGCTCCACCGACGGCGCCACCTGGCAGCTCGAGAAGCCCAACACGTTCGTCGACGACAGCTTCGACGCCACCGCGGACTGGGAGGGAAGGCACACCGCCAACTACTTCGTTCGCGGCGGGCGCATGTGGATCGTCGGCGGCGACGCCCTCACCGGGGTCTACCAGAACGACGTGTGGACCTCCGACAACGGCAAGGCGTGGACCCGCCTCTCTCCCGGCGGCGGCTATCCGGAGCGCATTCTCTCCACCACCGCGCAGTTCAACGGGCAGCTTCTCACGTTCGGCGGGCAGACCACCGATGGCACCTTCTTCGACGATGTGTGGGGCTCCAGGGACGGCTTGCGATGGACCAAGGTCCCCCAGAGCACGCCGCACTGGGCAGGACGCGGTGGGGTCCTCGGCTCGGTGGTCTTCGGCGAGCGCCTGTGGCTGGTGGGCGGTGGCCGCTACGAGACCGACCGCACGCCGTGGTCCGGCGAGGCCGACGTGTGGAGCACCGGTGACGGCGCGCGTTGGCAGCACGAAGGCGACGATCTCGCGCCGTGGGCCTCGCGCATCTACCACGACGTCGTGGTCTACGACGGCCGCATGTGGGTGCTCGGTGGGTACAACGGTTCGCTCGGAAACCTGGGCGACGCCTGGTACTCCGACGACGGTTCCAACTGGTACGACCTTCCGGCGCCCCCTTGGTCCGAGCGACACGCGGCGAGCGCCTGGGTGTACCGCGGCGCGCTGTACTTCGGCTTCGGCAACGGCGATCCTTTCGTCGCCGACATGTGGCGAATCGACGCGGTAGCTCCGTAACTTCCTGCGGAGTACACGAATGCCACGGCCGCCGCCCGCGAGATGCCGCCGGCGAAAAGACGTTCCGCCAAACGTCGCACATTAAATGCACGCAGCGTCCACTAAATGGCTTGCCAGGCCGCGGCGTGAACGCAATGGTGACGGCGTAGCACCTCGGGTGGCTCCGCTTCGGCGAGCCGGCCGGGAGAACGAGGAGCAACGCACCCGTGTGGATAGTTCGACTCGCCCTTCGCCGCCCGTACACCTTCGTGGTGATGGCCATCCTCATGGTCTTCGGTGGCATCTACACGATCCGGCGCACGCCCACCGACATCCTGCCCGAGGTCGACATCCCGGTCATCAGCGTGGTGTGGACCTACGGCGGTCTGCCGGCGCAGCAGATGGAGCAGCAGCTCACGCAGTTCAGCGAGTACTCCATCTCCGGCAACGTCAGCGGCATCAAGTCCATCCAGAGCGATAGCTACGACGGCGTGTCGGTCATCCGGGTCTTCTTGTACCCGGACTCCGATGTGCCCTCGGCCATCGCGCAGATCACTGCGGTCTCCCAGACCATCGTGCGTCGCATGCCGCCGGGCACGCAGCCGCCCATCATCCTGCGCTACACCGCCTCCAGCGTTCCCATCGTGCAGCTGGCCTTCACCAGTGACACCATGTCCGAGGCCGAGGTGTTCGACACCGTGAACCAGCGCGTGCGTACCATGCTCAGCGTGGTGCAGGGGGCGCGATTTCCGCTGCCCGCTGGCGGCAAGTTCCGGCA
>Ga0075163_10008350_pt1 | contig 13655 bp, 11 predicted proteins | sample JI1023141ADNA_FD_71478 | JGI IMG/M metagenome (GOLD analysis project Ga0075163, IMG submission 71478) | Wastewater effluent complex algal communities from Wisconsin, to seasonally profile nutrient transformation and Carbon sequestration -... | ecosystem: Engineered > WWTP > Effluent > Algae...
GCCCACGGCCCAGACGTGGTTGGCGTCGCTTCCCCAGATGCCATAGAGCCATTTCGAGGAACCGCTTGCTTGCGCGGCCCAGGCGGTGCCGTTCCACTTCAGGATGGTTCCATAATCGCCCACGGCCCAGACGTTGTTGGTGTCGCTTCCCCAGATGCCAAGGAGCGGGCTCGCCGAGCCGCTTATTTGCACGGCCCAGGCGGTGCCGTTCCACTTCTGGATGGTGCCATTTCCGCCCACGGCCCAGACGTGGTTGGCGGCGCTTCCCCAGATGCCATAGAACCAGTTCGAGGAGCCGCTTGCTTGCGCGGCCCAGGTGGTGCCGTTCCACTTCTGGATGGTTCCATAATCGCCCACGGCCCAGACGTTGTTGGCGTCGCTTCCCCAGATGGCCCGGAGCTGGTTCCTGGAGCCGCTTGCTTGCGCGGCCCAGGTGGTGCCGTTCCACTTCAGGATGGTTCCATAATCGCCCACGGCCCAGACGTTGTTGGCGGCACTTCCCCAGATGCCAAGCAGCTGGTTCGAGGAACCGCTTGCTTGCGCGGCCCAGGTGGTACCGTTCCACTTCACGATGGTTCCACTAGAGCCCACGGCCCAGACGTTGTTGGCGTCGCTTCCCCAGATGGCCCGGAGCTCGTCCGCGGAGCCACCTGCTTGCGCGGCCCAGGTGGTACCGTCCCACTTCAGGATGGTTCCTCTCGTGCCTACGGCCCAGACGTTGTTGGCGTCGCTTCCCCAGATGCCATAGAGCACGTTCGCGGAGCCGCTTGCTTGCGCGGCCCAGGCGGTGCCGTTCCACTTCAGGATGGTTCCCCCCGCGCCCACGGCCCAGACGTTGTTGGTGTCGCTTCCCCAGATGCCAAGGAGCGGGCTCGCAGAGCCGCTTGCCTGCGCGGCCCAGGCGGTGCCGTTCCACTTCACGATGGCTCCACGATCGCCCACGGCCCAGACGTTGTTGGCGTCACTTCCCCAGATGTCGCCTAGCGCGTTGCCTTGCGGCAACGGGTTCTGCCAGCACCACTTGTCGGCGGAGCAGGCGCCAGGCTTCGCGGAGACGGTCAGGGGTGTTTCGGCCCGCAGGCTCAGATACCGGGAGACAAGCTGGGCTTGGCCCAGGCTCTTACCCAGGACCAGCCCGCTGGAGTCGATGCTGGCTACGCCGCTGCCCGGTGCAATGTCGGCAGCGCTGTAGCTGCACAGCGCGCTGACGTCCTTGGTACTACCATCGCTGTAGCGGCCCTGCACCGAGAGCTGCACGGACTGGCCCACGACGATCCGCGGCCGGACTGGCGCCAGAGATAGCGCAACCGGTGCGGGGGCGTCGACCTGCAGGGTGGCCGTCGCGCTCTTGCCCAAGTGCTCGGCCTTGAGCTCGGCCTGGCCGCGGTTCTTGCCCAGGGCTACGCCGCTCTCGCTGATCGAGGTCACGTCGGTTCCCATCATGTCGCGCGCTGTCCATACGGCCACGGTCGTCAGGTCCTGGGTGCTGCCGTCGGAGTAGCTGCCCGTCAGCAGGAAGGCCAGAGATAGGCCCTTGGGCAGGGTGGCGCTCGACGGGCTCAGCTTGAGGCTGAGCAGCGCGGCCGGCTTGACCTCCAGGCTCGCCGAGGCGTGCGCGCCGCCGTAGACGCAGTCGATGCGCGCCTCCCCATCCATCTGCCCCTGGGCCAGGCCGCTGGCATCCACCCGTGCAACCGCAGTGCCCCGAACGTCGGTGGCCGTCCACGCCGAGACGGCCGAGACATCCTGGGTGGTGCCGTCCGAGAGCCCAGCCAGGGCGGTGAATTTCTGCGTCGCGCCCTTGACAATCGTCGCCGAGGCCGGGCTGAGCGCCAGCGAGACGACAGCCGCCGCGGTCACCGTCAGCGTGGTCTGGGCCACCTGCCCCTGGTACTCCGCCGCGACCTTGGCCTGGCCCTCCTGACCGCCGGTCACGTTGCCGGTGCCATCAATGGTCGCCACATCCGAACCCACCACATCGGTCACGATCCAATCGGCCAAGCTCGAGACCTCCTGGGTCGTGCCATCCGAGAAGGTGCCTGTGGCGATGAAGCGCTGCGTAGTGCCTTTGGCAATGCGCGGCGTCAGGGGACTTAACGCCAGAGCCTGTAGGGTCGCGGGCGTCACCTCGAGTGTCGCGCTGGCGCTGCTAGTCATATAGCGGGCGGTGATACGTGCTTTGCCCACATTCTTGGCCGTCGCCAGGCCCTTGGTGCTGAGGGCTGCCACCGTGCTGCCGGTCAAATCCTTGACCGACCAGCTCGCCGTCGCGGTCACATCCTGGGTGGTGCTATCGGAGAAGGTGGCGGTGGCTTTGAACTGCTGGGTGAGCCCCTTGGCCAGCTTGGGGGCCGTGGGGTTTAGGGCCAGCGAGCGCAGCGCCGCGGTGGTCACCCAGATGGGGGTATCGAAGCGCCGGCCGTCGTACTCGGCGACGACCCGGTAGCGCCCCGGCGCCCCGAGCTGCACCAGTCCGGCTTGGGCCTGCTGCAGCCGATCCTCCGCCTCGGCCACAACGCGCCAGGCGGCCTTGTCGGTCAGATCCACGACATGTCCGTCGGGACCCACGCCCCGCAAGGAGAACTGCGCGGTCGTGCCCTGGGCAATCTGGGGGTTGGAAGGCGAGAGCAGCAGCTGCGCGGACTGCGAATCGAGGGGGGCGCCGCCCGGCGCATCAGGAGCGCAGTGACCCGCGGACACTACGACCGCCAGGAGGAGCAGGGCAGCCAGCGGGAAGCGCTGGGTTCCCCCACGCGAAAGATTGACAGCGACAGGGAATGAGCGAGGCATGAGATTCCTTTGGTTCAATAGGGGGGGCAGACGGGCCGAGGAAACGCCTATGAAGGCAGGCGCGAGCACTCTAAAAGAGGTCGCCAACTCCCGCGAACTCCGACAGAAACCGGAGAACAGGGATGTGCATCCATGTCAGCTCCAGGTATCTGGTCAGCGCACAGCCTCGCGAAGCGGCGCTGGCCGGGCGAGTCATCAGCTCAGGAGGACGGCGGGCTCTCGAACTGGACGAGAGTGCGCCAGTCGGGAATCGCGTACCAGCACGGCATCGTGGGGGCTTCGCGCGCAAAGACAAGCGGCCCGAAAGACACGACGCCCGCCACTTCGAAGTCTCCTTCCAGGACGGTCATAAGGACGCGAAGACCGGGGACGATGCCGGCCGCCTCGACACAGTCCTGCAGCGGCACCGCGCTACCGCTCACGCGCGTCGCCCTGGCCAGCACTCCGGTGCGGACATCGGCGGCAAGCTGTCCTGTATCGAACCACAGGGTAGGGTGACGGTCTTCCGCGTCACGATCATTGAAGTCACAGACAATCCGCCACATCGCGCTAGCCTCTGGCTTTGGACTGAACAAGGCCGCTCCGAAGAGCATATGCAGCGTGTGCTGGCAAGTCGCACGGTTTTCGAGAAAAAGCGAGCCTCGCGCTACCGGGAGGCCGCAGCCGCGGCTTGAATCGCCGCCAAGCGGTCAGGCCGCAGCCCACTTCCTTTGCCGATCTGCAGCGCCCGCGCGCGATGGTCCGCGGCCGCTGTCGGCATCCCGGCGCGCTGCTCCGCGGTCGCGAGCGCCGCCAGCACCTCAGCCAGATCCGAGTGCGCCGGGCCGAGCCTTTTCTCGATGAGCTCCGCTGCTCTTCGTAGCTGCCCGAGCGCGTCTTTGTGTCGCCCCAGGTCCGAACTGGCGCGCCCGAGCACGTACAGGCTGCGGGAGACATCTACGTGGTCCGGGCCGAGCTTCTGCTCGGCAATCTCCAGGGACCGGCGCGCGCTGGTGAGGGCCTCGCTCGCGCGCCCGAGGGCCAGCAGACTCTCGCACAGCAGGTTCAGCTTGCCGACCAGCCGCAGGTCGCGGGTGCCGGTGCGCTCCGCCGGGGCCATAGCCTCCCGGTACGAGGCGAGGGCGTCCTGATATCGGCCCTGCGCCGCCAGCACCATGCCCACCGCCGCCGTGACATCCGCGAGGACCGGATGGTCTTGGGGCACACTCGCCCGCAGGAGCGCCTGCGCCCGGCGGAACCGCTGCCCTGCCTCCTCATCGCGTCCGAGGTTGAACAGAGCAGTGCCCAAGGCATAAAGCGACGTGCTCAGATCAGGGTGCAGCCGACCCAGCGCGCGCTCGGAGATCGAGAGGTGGAGCTCGTAGTGCCGCAGCGCATCGGCATGCCTGCCGCGGCGCTGAGCGACCATGGTGAGGCTGTCGTGCGCCCGCGCGATGCGCAGGTCGTCTGGCGGCAGATGCCGCTCCCGCAGCGTGAGGGCTTCGCGGAACTCCCGCTCGGCGCCATCCAGGTCGTTGCGCGCGTAGCGCACCCAGCCAAGACCGTAGCGCCGCGACGCATCGATCAGCGGATCCCCGCCGAGGCGCTCGAGGATGCTCATGGCGCGGCGATTCCACGCCTCGGCTTCGTCGTAGTGCTCCAGCTTGTACTCGAGCGTGATCAGGGCAGCGGCCACATAGGCGAGCAGCCGGTCCTCGCTGCTGGCCTCGGCGGCGAGCGCGGCATCGTGGAAGGAGCGGCTGGCATCGCGTCGCTGCCCGAGCCGCTCCTCGAGTCTGCCGAGGTGGTAGCTCGCCTCGGCCTCTAGCGCTCGATCCCCGAGGCTCCGCGCTTTCGCAACCAGCGCCGTGGCCACGGTGCGTCCGCGCTCGAAGTGCCCGGTATCGAGCTGCGCCTGCGCCTGCGCGAGCGCCGGACGCAAGTGCTCGGTGGCCGCCCGCTTCTGCGCATCGGCCGGCCGGCGTTGAGCAAGCAGGCCGGCGGCGTCCGCGCAGACCGCGACCGGTGCGAGCGCTTGGGTCGCGGAAACTGCCAGGCGGACGGCCGTCTCGTCAGCCTGCGCCAAGATCTCGGTCAGAGCGGCCAGCTGCTGACGCCGGCGCTCCAGACACGCCATGCGCAGATCGAGCAGCGCCTCGGACTGCTCGCCGTGAACGCGCGTCGCTCGGCAGGCTTCCCGGTGCATGGCGACCCAGCTAGCGCCATAGTCTGAGAGCCGACTGGCCGCGCCGCGGAAGGCGTCGACGCCGAAGGGCACGCCGGTCCGCTCAAAGGCGGACTTCATCCGTAGCTGCTGCGCCGCATCCCAGACGCCCCTTAGCTTGCGCGCTCCGTCCTCGCAGGGGGCGGTGGCCTCCCGCGTCCCCGGCAGGCGCCCGGTCAGGACCAGGACACACAGCACCGCGACTGCGCCGGATCCCAGCGCGATCAGGGGGCGCCGCAGCGGAGCCCCGACGAGGTCGGACAGCAGGGCGTCCATCGTCGCATAGCGCTCCGCGGGATCGGTGCTAAGGCCGCGGCGCAGAGCGCTGAGCACACGGCGCGGTACGCCGCTGTTGCGCGGGGGCGGGAGCACCTGACCGGTGCGCACGGCGGTCGCGAGCTCGCGGACGCTTTGCGCGGGGAAGGGCCTGCGATCGTAGAGGACCTCGTAGGCCGTGACGCAGAAGCTGAACTGGTCCGCGCGGTCGTCGGCCCGCTGACCGGCGAACTGCTCAGGCGCCATGTACGCGGGCGTGCCCATGATTCGACCGGTGCGCGTGAGCGCAGTGCTGGCCGTGAGCCGCGACTCATCCCCCATGGCAGGCTCGTCAGGCGAAGCCGGGGTAGCTTGCACAAGACGCGCCAGTCCGAAGTCTGCGACGCGGACGCGTCCGTCGTCTCCAATAAGGACGTTGGTGGGCTTGAAGTCCCGATGCACGAGCCCCGCGGCGTGCGCGGCAGCAAGGCCTCGCCCCGCTTGCACAAGGACGGCCAGGGCGGCCCGCCAGGAGGGGCGCTCGCGGCGCAGCCAGTCTGCCAGGGTCGTGCCGGACACCAGCTCGACCGCCATGAACACATCGTTGTTATGCTCACCGACGTCGAACACCGCGACGACGTTGGGGTGAGACAGCCGGGCCAGTGCCTGCGCCTCCCGCAGGAGCCGCTGCGGCCTGACCTCCCCGAGCGGTTCGCGCACCGGGTGCAGCAGCTTGAGAGCGATGCGACGGTCGAGCTTAGGGTCGTAAGCTGCGTAGACCTGCCCCATGGCACCGCTGCCCAGGGGCTCGAGCAGGACATAGCGTCCAAGGCGGGTTCCGCTCGACAGCAGGGGACGTGTCCGAGGCTCCGTAGGGTCTGGCTCTGTCGGGTCCGAGTCCAGCGCGCGACCGGGCGCGAGCAGATCCAGCAGCTCCCGGCACTGCTCGCAGGACTCGACGTGGGCCCAGGCGTCGCGCGCGGCGGGGCCTCCCGGGTCCGCGGCGAGCAGCGCGGCGAGCTGGTTCTCCTCGGGGCAGCTTCCCAGCGCCGCGGCGGCACCGGACCGAGGATCGTGCTCAGTCATCGGCAGGACCCAGGTGGCGATTCAAACTCAGATCGAGCTGGCTCCGGATCAGACTCAGCACGCCGTCAAACTCGGTCTCAGACAGCAGCAGACGCTGCACCAGATCGTCCTTGGTGCGCTTTAGCAACTGGTCGCGGATGCGCTGCAGCCAGCGCGCGGCCGTGGCGCGATGGACGCCGTGCAGCGTGCCGAGGGCGTCGATGGTCAGCCCATAGACGAAGTGCTGGCGCAGGAGGGTCCGCTCGGTCCCCGACAGCGAGGCTACGGCGCGAGCGAAGGCTTCCTTGAACGCCACGAGGTAGGTCTGCTTCAGACACAGAAGCTCGGGATCACTGGCCGGGGCGACGAGGTTCAAGATCGCTTCGGGCAGAGACGTCTCCCGGCGGGTCTTGCGCAGGAGCTGCAGTGCCTCCCGCAGAGCCACCACGCGGAGCCAGCTCCACAGCGCGGACGTGCCGTTATACTCTGAGAGCCGAGGCCCCCGTACGCCGTCTCCGACCAGCAGCCGCTCGCGGCAACTCTGCAGCGCGTCCTGGCTCACCGTGGGCGCAAGTCCCGTCCTGCGCAGCTCGGCCTCCAACCGACACAGGTGGTCCCGATCCAGGGTGCTCAAAGCGCGCGGGTCCCGCTGCACGCAGGCGCAGACAAGGCCGAAGTCCGCCGCATGCAGCGCCCCGAGGTGAGCGACCAGATCCACCTCCGCGGGACAGCGCGCGGCGACGTAAGGCAGCAGAATCTCCGGGCGCAGCGTCAGGTCACGCTGGCCCCGCGCGGCATCGAGAAACGCCTGCAGCGCGGGCTCGAGGACCCGGGGATCGTCCCCCTGTGCAGGGGACTCAAATACCGAGAGGAACGCCGCGCAGAGGGGATACTCTCGAGCCATCAGAACGGGCAACCTATCTGGCACACATCTCGCTGTCAAGTCACCGTTCGTGCTGCTTTCTATCAGCTTGTAGCGCGCATCTTGTTGCCCTTGGCTTCGTGGGTGACCTCCGCCAGGCCCCGTCGATGCAGCGCGGGTCATAGTGCAAGACGGACTTTCCCACCGTACAGACCAACACTTCTTTACCATCGACGGAATCGAGGTGCATCGTGTAGTCGCACGTCCGGGGCGGGGTCTTTAACGACAGCAGTGTGGTTTTGGAATTGACTCTCTCCGTTTCCTGGAGGGAACTGTTTTTTGGCCATGACGTACCTCCAGGGCGGAGGCTGGCCTGCCCGGGCGAGTCCTTCAAGATGCGGGAGGCCGGGCGCATACGCAAAGAAGGCCGGGCATCAGTCCTGGCGAACCGCTGGCCGGGTACTTAGGAAGTGGCCCACAAGAGAAGGAATCGTTGAAGCAGCGGTTGCTGATAAAGTGGATGTTCAAATGACAATCGCCTTTTCGTTGCGGTAGAGATCTCATGCATTTCGACGACGATATTTATGTCCAGAAGAAGGTTCTCAAAGGCGCCGGCAAGTCGATCCTGTACCTCGATTTCGACGGGGTACTTCACCACGAATCGGTTTTTTGGAATCAAAAGAGAGGGCCCTACATCAAGACGGAATCCACCGGTTTGGGACAGACGTCTTGCGTGCTCTTCCAGTACGCTGGATTGCTGGCCGAGATGCTGGCTCCGTACCCAGAAGTGAAGATCGTGCTCAGCACGTCCTGGGTGCGATCGTATGGTTGCTACGGTGCAGCGAAGTACCTGCCGCAGGCGCTTAGAGATCTTGTGATCGGCGCCACTTTTCATAGCAGGATGAACGAAGCCGAGTTCATCGCTATGCCGCGAGGAATGCAAATCTACAATGACTCGCTGAGACGAAAGCCAGCAGCGTGGCTTGCGATTGATGACGATTGGGAGGACTGGCCAGAGTCGTGCCTGGCGAACTACATTCGTACCGATGAGGTGCTGGGCATCAGTGAGCCAAGTGTTCGAGCAAAACTAGAACGGAAGCTTGCAGAAATGGAAAGACGGTCTCTGCGATGATGATGGCGTTATCTTCCATTTTGCCACTCGGCAAGCTCCCTACGTGTGCGTCCCGCAAGTCCTTGCTCCCTGAATATGCGCCCCCGTTCGCCCTGAGCGCCGTCGACGGGCGGCATCCTTCGACAGGCTCAGGACGAACGGAAGAGGGGTCAAGGACTTAGGGGGTCGCAGACCTACACCTCGAACGCCGAGCGCGGGGCCCTCTTCACCTGCTTCCGTGGCTTCATCACGGCGATCTCGACGGTCGGCTCTCCGCTCTCCGCAGGCGCGGCGGCGAGGACGGCGAATCGTTCGTAGGTGATCGTGGCAGCCAGCGCATGAACACCGTCTGAAAGCAGGAATACTGCACGCTCCAGGGTATCGGCGGTCGGTCGGCGGATCCGATCGACGAGCCTGCAGTCGCCACCATGGAACCGATGGAGGCGGAGCTTCGTTGCCGGTGCCTTCTTGGCGGCCCGGGCCTGCTTACTCGCGACTTGGGCGCCTGCGATCGGGACGAAGCCCTCGTCACCGGCCTCAATCGCCCAAGACCAGTCCCACGGCTGCGCCGCGTACACCACACCGCGGACCGAGTCGTTCGCTTCCCTCACGTACGACATTTCGTCACTGTCGAATTCGGCCGTCTCTGTGGCGACAGGATAGGCGGACGCGTCGAGCTCCCGGAAGGCACCGCCCCGAATCTCGAGGAAGTAGAAGAGGTGCTCGACGTCCCTCATCGGGCTCGTGTGCGTCCGCGATCGCCTCGAGGTCGTCGAAATCTTCGACCTAGATATCGGTAGACGTGCGAACCATATGGGTCGCGCGCAAGAGCCCCGAGAGCCCGGCGGCCACCTCGCCCAGGCCACGCTGTTCGGTGGAAAAGGACATCAGCTTCTTCTGCGCCGCGCGGATCGCGTCTGCCCCGGGCCCACCGGACAACCACGCGTGGAGGTGGTCGAGGTCGTCTCGTTGGAGACAACGCCCTGACAGCCGGGGACTCCCCGTCCGCATGTCTTCACAAATCTCCACCATCATGATGGATGATCCTCCCGCCTCGACGGTATCCTCGTCCGCGGAGTAAGGCAGGTGAACCGCGCCATCGGGCAACATTGCCCGCTCCGCACTCTCGCGTACTCGCTCAACAGTTCCTTTCCTCCAACCAGGCGGAGAAGCTCCCGCAGGCGCGCAGTGCCTCGAGCGCGCTGGCGAAGGCATTCGTCGGCAGAGGGATTCCTGCCTGCGCCAGCCGCTCTCGGTGTAGCCGCTGCCCCGCGTGCCGCTCCTTGGCCTCCACGAGCGCCGACGGGGTCCTCTTACCCCACTTAGCCTGCAGGTCGATCTGGAGCCCGGGATCGTCGAACGCGCGGACCGCTGCGGCGAGCGCATCGTACACTGCGCCCGTATCGAGCGCGAGCATGGCGAGCCCCTCACGCGGCGACAACGCGAAGGCCTGCCAGGGAGAACCTTCGGAGTCGATCCATACCATCGCCGCCTCGCTCCATGGGGTACTGGGCTCCCGCCGCCATAGCACGATCCACGATGACGACCCGTGGAACCCGAGTGGGTAGACATGCTCTTCCAGCGCCCCGCCGAGCAGTGAAGCGCACTCCCCGTGTTCGCCCAAGGCGAGCTCGAAGTCATTGAAGCCCTCTTTTGCCGCATCATGCAGCCACGCGCTTAGCTCAACAATGTCCATGACGAATCTCCATGACGATACAGTAGGCCCCATCACTGATATCGGCCCCGCGCCGCCACCGGCTCAGTGGCAGTCCCACGAGCTCCAGGTCGCGCCCACGCAGAGGATGCCTGCGTCGCCGAGGCTGATGTTGGCGATCTCCTCGCCGAACTGCATGAAGAACTCGCTTGACCAGTGGTCCACCGCAGCGAAGTCCTTGCCCCACAGGTGTGCCTGGAGCGGCAACGGGGCGCCGCCGATGTAGGGCTCCTGCCGCAGGGTCGGCTGGAGGTCATCCAGGGCGTCGAACTGCTCCAGCGACAGCCGGTAGCGTGGTGCGATCGCCTGGTTCAGGTCTGCCAGCGGGCTATCGGACATCAGGTACGCGCGCGCCGCGTCCTCGTCCCGCTTCTCCAGACCGGCGGACTCCTCGTCCCAGCGCTCCAGGTACTCGTTGTGGTCGCAGGGCAGTGAGAGGAACGCCGCCAGGGGCAGGCTGATCGCAGGAAGGATGTCAAAGCCCTCCTCTGGAATCGTGCGCACCCGCGATTCCGCATCGGCGGGCGGTGCCGCCACCGCGGCCTTGCGCAGGAACGCCTCCGGGATCGCCAACAGGGTGACCGGCGTGTCATCGAGCTCGCTGGGAGTCGCGATGAACAGCGAGATGGCCCGCGCGCCATCTGGCACAGGGACCTCCAGCTGGGCCGCATCGATCGAGATCAGGTGGGCCTGCCGTGGGTCGTCCAGGTCGACCCACTGTTGGTGGGCGGGCCAGTGAGACAGCGGTACGCCCAGCGGCACGCCGCCGATGCGGTTGATCGACGCGCCGCCGGCGACCCCGAGGCGGAGCAGGTGGATCTTGACCCGCCTGCCGGGCAGGTCGGCGAGGGCCGCGGCCAGCTCGCTGATCCTCCGGTGGTGGTCGGTCGGCTCCCCAGCGCCTGTCGGGGGGCCCGGCTCCGGCCCCGGCGGTGCTTGCTGCTCCAGCGACGGCGCGCACGTCGCCCCCCGCGACACGAGCAGCTCGCGCGCCTGTCGCAGGAACGAGAGTCGCTGGGCGACCCCAACGCGCAGCTCCAGGTTGGCGAGCAGCCGATCGACAAGGGCCACCGGCGTGGTCCCCGCTGGGAGGCCCACCAGCCAGCCGCCCATGCCATGGTAGTGATCATCCGGGAGCGAGGACTCGACGTCAGCGCCGGACTCCAGCACCGAGGTGAGGGCGGACAGATCGCTTTTCAGCAAGGCGGCGTGGAGTGCAGGCAGGTCATGACTCATCGTACGCTCCCGAGTGATGGGGTGGAAACCGCGGCCCGTTGTCCGGCGAACGCCTTCTTGAGCGCCACCGGAGTGTTCCCAGGGGCGGGCTTTGCACCCGCTGGACGACTTACAAGATTTCTCGACTTCATCGCATCACTCGATCCCTCTTGACCAATATTTCCTGGTCGCGACTATTTTTACTAACCATGAGTTTGGACCCATATCCCACCCCGAGCGCTTCGCATCGCTGCGGCTGAAATGAACCTTGGTTTGGGCGATGCTTACTTCGAGCGCCGGTTCGTCGCCGGCTTGTCATTGGGGAAGCCCGGCTTGGCCCCCTTCGCCTTGCCCTTCTTGCTGGCCAGCGCCTCTTCGATCGCGACGCGGTTGGGCACCTCGCCCTCGTACGCCCGCAGCGCGCGCTGCACCTTGGCCGACCGTGATTGCGCCGCGCACAAGAGATGGTGCCATTTCAGCGTTATGCCACCCTCGGGATCAAAGTAGTTCGTCACCGCCTCGCCGAAGCGCAGCTCACCCTGGTCGATCTTCTTGTGGCAGGTGCGACAGCTCGCGCGCTCCGACTTGGCAGCCTCGATTACATGGTCCATGTAGCCTCCAGTTTCGTCGTTGGGTGCCGGCCCAAGGTCTCAAGTCCCCACCCGCTTCAGCGCTTGCTTGAACCCCTTGTTCAGCACGCGAGCGTCGGTGATCATGGCCTGTGTCGAACGCTCCAGAGCGTCAGGGAAGTGGCGCCCGACCATGGTGCAGATCTGCGGCACCGGCTGCTCCCGCCAGATCCTGGCTCTTCCGAACACGTCGTAGGGCTCGACTCCTCGACTGAGCAGCGCCAGGAAGTCCGGCAGGTCCCTGCCAACCACGCCGATATCTCCTTCGCTGCCGAAGTAGATGATCGGCTGGGCCGTCAGTGGAGTGTCAGGCTGGCTCTCCCAGAAGCAGTACAGGCTGCCGGTCGCGTCCTGCCCGAAGGGGCGGAAGGGCAGCGGCGAGGTGATCGTCTTGCCCACCCAGGACCGCAGCTCATCCCTGGTCCGCTCGGGCGTGAGCAGGTCTGGGTACAGTTCCAGATCCACCCGAGCGACCTCCTCATCGGCATCGTCATCAGCATCGTCCATGAGTGCGTTGATTACTTTCTGAAGCTCCCTGAGTGCCAGGGGCAGGCGGTCCTTGCGCGGCATGTTCACTCCATGGTGGGCTTATAGGCAGCCCGTGACCCCGGTTATATGCGGCCCGCTGCTCCAGGTCGCAGCCCCCCCCGCCCTGAGCCTGTCGAAGGAAGCCGCCCTTCGACGGAGCTCAGGGCGAACGGGGGCGCACGTTCAGGGAACAAGGACTTGCGGGACGCACACCTAGGAGCACTATTTCCGGTAGGGATCTTGTCCTAAGGGAGGACGACGTTCCCTCACCTCACAGCCACTATACGGTTTGCATGCCACGCCCCACCTGAACAGCGTTGGAGTTTCCTGACCCGACCGAGCTGCCTGGGTCCGTAGTGCGCCGGTGCGCGGAGCAGGCATATCAGGGGCCCGGATCCTCGGCAACCGGCGTTTGGCTCGGCGGCGTTTGGCTCAGCGGCGTCCAGTTCAGCGGCGTCCAGTTCGGTGGAGTATCCAGAGCGAGGTGCTGGGGAGGCTGGGCAGCAAGCGGCGGCGTCCAGCGGCCCATCGCCCACCGGTAGCCGGCGCTCTGTCGGAAGCCGATGGCGTCCCGGTCAAGCGGTCGCCCTCGCGCGGCTGGCGCCCACCGCGCTCCGGGCGGCCGGCCACCCACGCAGGCCTCTGCCTAGGTGGAGCGGATTGCGGTAGCTATCCAACTACCGTCAGCGCTCCGCCGGAGCCGCCGGTAGAACTGGCGACCCGCCGGCCTGGGCGCCAACATCTTGCTTGATAGATCCGAAGGTTATTTATGGTCTCAGCGGGAGCCCTTTTTTAGCCGGTCAGCGAGTTCTCGAGTACGAGGAAGTGCCATGCGCCCCCCCCCGACGATACCCCTGATATCCAGAACCCCGACGCGCTGGCGGCCAACGCGGCCAGCGCCGCCGAGCGGGCGCGCGCCGAGATCGCCAACCTCGTCCGTGAGCTGGTCCTGAGCGCGCCGGTCATGCCGCCGCTGCTCGCGGCGAAGATCCGCGCCTTCGGAGAGCCCGCGGTCGAGCCCCTGATTGCCGTGCTGACCGATAGCACGCTGCGCGATCCGAGCGGTCCGGCGGATGGCTTTGGCTCGGTGCATGCAGCCCAGCTGCTCGGCCAGCTGGATCCCGAGCGAGCCGTTGAGCCGCTGCTCGACGTCCTCGCCACCACGGCCGGGTCGCCACCGGGAGGTTACCCTCCCGGGGCTCCCACAGATCCGGACGTGCGCGATTAACGCATCCGGCTCCTCGGCGTAGGGGTTGCTGCCCGCCTTGCTATCCGTAAGAGTT
>Ga0075163_10008351_pt1 | contig 13655 bp, 8 predicted proteins | sample JI1023141ADNA_FD_71478 | JGI IMG/M metagenome (GOLD analysis project Ga0075163, IMG submission 71478) | Wastewater effluent complex algal communities from Wisconsin, to seasonally profile nutrient transformation and Carbon sequestration -... | ecosystem: Engineered > WWTP > Effluent > Algae...
TCGCCACCCGAAAGTGTATTGGACGACTGACCCAACTGCACATAGCCCAGCCCCACCTCCTGCAGTACTTTAATTTTGTCGGCAATTTTTGGTTTTTCCGAAAAAAACGAGACGGCTTCTTCTACGGTAAGCCCCAGAATATCGGCAATGTGTTTGCCTTTATACTCTACGTCCAGTATTTCCTGCATGAAACGCTTGCCTCCACAAGACTCGCAAGGCAGGTAAATATCGGCCATAAATTGCATTTCGATTTTTGTAACGCCTTCTCCCTGACACATTTCGCACCTACCGCCTTCCACATTAAAACTGAAGTGCGAAGGTTTGTAGCCCCGTTGCACCGAAACTGGCTGCTCTGCCATCAGGTTGCGGATGTGGTCGTAGGCCTTAATATAACTGATGGGGTTGGAGCGGGAGCTTTTACCAATCGGGTTCTGGTCTACAAATTCTACCTGCTGCAGTTTCTGGTAACTGCCTTCCATGCGCACAAACCGACCGGTTTCTTCGGTATTTATGCCCAGCATCTTGCCCAGGGCAGGGTACAATACCTTGTTAATGAGGGTGGATTTGCCAGATCCGCTTACACCGGTTACCACCGTGAGTACATGGAGCGGAAGTGTAACATCCAGATTTTTCAGGTTGTTTTCTGTTACGCCGAGCAACCGAATAAAATCCCGCCATTGCCGGCGCTGCGAGGGTACAGGAATGGTATCGATGCCATTGAGGAACCTGAAAGTGTGCGATCGCTCCAAAACATCGCTGGAGGTATGTGTCTCGCCTTCAGCTAATTCAATTACTTTACCCTGAAACACAAGTTCGCCGCCACCAGTACCGGCATTGGGACCAATGTCTATGAGCTGGTCTGCAGCCAGCATTACCTCTTCTTCGTGCTCTACCACAATAACCGTATTGCCCAGCCCCCGCAGGGTTTTGAGCACTTTTATAAGTCGGCGGGTATCACGGGGGTGCAGGCCTATGCTGGGCTCATCGAGAATATACATAGACCCAACCAAAGCAGAGCCTAACGAAGTTGCCAGTTTAATACGTTGATACTCACCACCAGAAAGAGTGGAGGTTAACCGATTGAGGGTAAGATAGCCAAGCCCAACCTCGTCCATATACTGGAGCCGGTTGCGAATTTCTTTCCCGATTTGTTTGGTAACGGCCTGCTCATGCTCATTGAGGTCCAGTGCCTGGAACCAGGTGATCAGATTTTTAACAGGCATCAGCACCAGGTCGATAATCGATTTTCCACCGATTTGTACATAGCCGGCATCTTTTCTCAGGCGGCTCCCTTTGCAGTCGGGGCAGGTGGTTTTTCCACGGTAGCGACTGAGCTGCACCCGGTACTGAATTTTGTATCCATTGCTTTCCAGATACTTGAAATAGGCATCGAGTCCGGCAAACTGATGGTTGCCAGTCCAGAGCAGCTTTTTTTCATCCTCAGAAAGTTGGTAGTAAGGCCGGTGAATCGGGAAATCGAACATGATGCCATTCCTGAGCAACGGCTGTAGCCATTCTTTTTTCAGATTTTCGGAGTTCCACGGTGCAATGGCTCCTTCAAAAATGGAGAGATTGGGATCAGGAAAAACCAGTTTGCTATCGATTCCCAACACATTGCCAAAACCATCGCAGGTTTTACAGGCACCATACGAATTGTTGAAACTGAACAGATTAACCGAAGGCTCTTCGAATCCGATTCCGTCGGCTTCAAACCTGTCGGAAAAAGTTTTCACCACTCCGTCGTGCCGGATTTCCAGTGTGCCTTCTCCCTCAAAAAATGCGGTTTGGACCGAATCGCCCAACCTGAAGCTTTCTTCTTCGGTATTCGAAATGATGGCTCTGTCGATCAGGATAAAAACTTCATCCTGCTGGTTATCAGCTTTTTTCTTTGCCTTTTTTTCCTCGGGGAGGGTGGCCAGATAATCTTCAGTAAATACAATTTCGCCGTTTACCTGGAGTCGGGGGTATCCCTTGGAGAGCAAAATCTGCACCTCTGTTTTTAAAGTTCTGTCGGCCCGTATTTTGAGTGGACACAGAATTAAAACCCGTGTTCCGACCGGAAGCGCATGCAGGTAGTTGACCACATCGGTAACGGTTTCACGCTTTACTTCCTGCCCGGTTACAGGCGAAATGGTGCGTCCGATCCGGGCAAAAAGCAGCTTCAGGTAATCGTATATTTCTGTGCTGGTGCCCACTGTGGAACGTGGGTTTTTTGTACTCACTTTTTGCTCAATGGCAATGGCCGGCGATACGCCCCGAATGTATTCTACCTCAGGCTTTTCCATCCGCCCTACAAACTGGCGGGCATAGCTGTTAAGGGTTTCCACATACATGCGCTGCCCTTCGGCAAAAAGGGTGTCGAATGCAAGCGAAGACTTCCCTGAGCCCGACAAACCGGTAATAACCACCAGTTTGTTTCGGGGTAGCGCAACACTTAAGCCCTTGAGATTGTGGGCCCTGGCTCCTTTTATGATGATGTAGTCCCGGGGATTGAGCTGGTCAATTGGGGCGGGCAGATTAGTTTCTACAATTCGGCGTTGCATGTGGTGGTGTTGGTTGGCGGGCTTAGCCTCAAAAGTTGGGATAAAAAGAAAGGTTGGCACATTCACCAACCCTTACTAATATGAATAGCAGCTGTTTACCAACTGCAAATGCCATTAAATACGCTCCAGCTCAGAGAAGAAAAAGCTGCCTTCGATGGCGGCATTCTCATCAGAATCTGATCCGTGAACGGCATTGGCTTCGATGCTGCGTGCATATATTTTCCGGATGGTTCCTTCTGCGGCATTGGCTGGGTTTGTAGCACCAATGAGGGTTCGGAAATCGGCAACAGCATTGTCCTTTTCCAAAATAGCGGCTACAATCGGGCCAGAGCTCATATAGTTGCACAGGTCTTTGTAAAACGGACGTTCGCTGTGAACGGCATAGAATTTTCCGGCTGTTTCGGCGGTGAGTCGGGTTACTTTGGCGGCAATGAGTTTAAAACCGGCTTTTTCTATCATGGCCAGAATGTTGCCTGTGTTGCCGTCTGCAAATGCATCGGGCTTAATCATCGTAAATGTGCGATTGGTTGCCATTTGTTTGATATTCAATATGTTGAAGTTATGCTCTCTTATTTGAGCCCGCAAAATTCGTTAAACCGGCGGGCATTACCAATCGGGTTTGTAATATTCTTCTGGCAACCTGGGCCGGCAGGGCCTGCTGGCCTTCTATTCTGACGAAGAGCCCAGGATGAATGTAAATCCAAACTGGATTGAAGTGGCCTTGCTGTTTTCTCCTTCGGTAAAGACAAGGTGGTAGCGTCCCGAAACATCGAACCAAATCGAGGAATTAATTTTGAGCTGCACCCCAATGGCCGGAACAAGACTGGGATCGAACTTGGTTTCTGAACTGGTGTTGGCCGGAAGCAAAATTCCACCCGACCGAACCGTGCCCGACGATTTGGTGTACCACATATGCCCACCGGCACCAAGCCGGAGGTATGGGTTAAATCCACCTAAATCAAATACATACTGGCCTTCTACTAAAACCGGAATTAAGGTAAGTTGCAGCGTGGCACTAGAAAAAAAGGTATTGTTTTCTTTTTCGAACCGGAGGTAGCCGCTTTGTATGCCAAGCGAAAAGGCTTTTGATAAATTAAAACGCAAAGCACCGCCCAGGCCCAGCCCAGCCGTTTTGTCGCCTTCTCCAATCTGTGTTCGGCCATATTCGCCTAAAATCGAAAGCTGGGTCTGGCCTGCGGCCGTCGACAGTTTCAGGATACCGATGACAAAAAGAATAACAAGGCTTTTGAGAGACAGTTTCATACGTTCAGAATAATTGCCCTCTTGTCTTACTTACCTATGGCCACTTTTGCCAGAATCCGGTCTACAATCTGGCGTGAGGTTATGCCGTCTGCCTCTGCTTCGTAGTTGAGGATGATGCGGTGGTTCAGGACATCGGGTGCTACTTCTTTAATATCTTCGGGCAATACAAAATCCCGTTCGTTGAAATAGGCCATGGCCCTGGCTGCCCGGTTTAAGGCTATTGTAGCCCTGGGAGAAGCGCCAAACTGAATATACTGCGCCTCTTCTTTGAGTCCGTACTCTGCGGCCTGTCGGCTGGCAAAAACAAGCTCAATGATATATTTTTCCAGAATTTCGGAAAGGTTAACGTCGTTTATGTCTTTGGTCATGGCGGCGGCCTGGCCTTTGTCCAGCACGGGCTTTACCTCTGCCTGGAAGCTCATATCAGACATGCGGCGCATCACTTCCAGTTCCTCATCTTTGGTGGGGTAGTCTATATACACCTTCATCATAAACCGATCCATCTGGGCCTCCGGCAATGGATAGGTACCTTCTTGTTCTACAGGGTTTTGAGTGGCCATAACCAGGAAGGGGCGATCCAGAGGGAACGTAGTCTCGCCAATGGTTACCTGTTTTTCCTGCATACATTCCAGCAGGGCGGCCTGTACTTTGGCAGGGGCCCGGTTTACTTCGTCGGCCAGCACCAGGTTGGCGAAGATGGGCCCTTTTTTCACCTCAAATTTGCCTTCCCGCTGGTTATAAATCATGGTGCCGATGAGGTCGGCAGGCAGTAGGTCGGGTGTAAACTGGAGCCTTTGAAAATGCAGATTCAATGCCTTAGCCAGCGTGTTTACGGTAAGCGTTTTGGCAAGCCCGGGTACACCTTCCAGCAAAATGTGGCCGCCCGTTAGCAAACCGATGAGTAACCGGTTAATCATATACCGCTGGCCAACCACGGCTTTTTCCATTTCGGTATATACAAGATTAAGGCGTTGCTGCCTTTCCTGGCGAAGTTCTTTTGCGTCCATACGTTTGATTCAGATGAGGGACCGACCGTTTTTTCGGGCCGTGTAAATCTGCTGCAAGTATAACCAAAGCCAACCAACCCTCTATGGCTGACAATCTGTCTGTTTCATAGACCTTTATGAAAGGCAATTTCGGCCAAACTTTCGCCTGTGTTTTCTGCAGGTCTGCCGAAATTTCAGTATGGCCTTCATTTCAAAAACAATAGCCAACAGGAATTAGATACCCGGTTTTTGGGATTAAGTTGTTGATTACCAGTTTGTAAGGCGAGCATAATATCATTGGTGCTGCTGCGCCTGGCTGGCTTTTATTGCGCACTGGCATAGTCGTTGCCAATAGCTCATCAACCTTGGATTTTAGAAACAAAGACATCAACAATAACATGGGAAAAATAATTGGAATAGATCTCGGAACTACCAACTCCTGCGTAGCCGTGATGGAGGGCAATGAGCCTACCGTAATTCAAAATAGCGAAGGCCGCCGTACTACCCCTTCTATCGTAGCCTTTCTGGATAATGGCAATGGCGAGCGCAAAGTGGGCGATCCGGCTAAGCGCCAGGCCATTACAAATCCAACCAACACCATTTTTTCGATTAAGCGCTTCATGGGCCGTTCGTTCTCAGAAAGCCAGAAAGAAATCGGAATGGTTCCTTACAAAGTAGAACAGGGATCGAACAATACGCCTCGGGTTCGGATAGGCGATAAGCAATACAGCCCGCAAGAGCTTTCTGCCATGATCCTAACCAAAATGAAGCAGACGGCCGAAGATTATTTGGGCCAGACCGTTACAGAAGCAGTGATTACCGTTCCGGCATATTTTAACGATGCCGAACGCCAGGCCACCAAAGAAGCCGGTATGATTGCCGGTCTGGATGTGAAGCGGATCATCAACGAGCCAACCGCCGCTGCATTGGCGTATGGTGTTGATAAGCAACACAAAGACATGAAAATTGCCGTGTTCGATTTGGGTGGAGGTACATTCGATATTTCCATCCTGGAACTGGGCGATGGCGTGTTCGAAGTAAAATCTACCGACGGCGATACCCACCTGGGTGGCGACGATTTTGATCAGAAAATTATCGACTGGCTGGCGGCTGAATTTAAAAACGACGAAGGCATTGATCTGAAAAGAGATCCGATGGCCCTCCAGCGTTTGAAAGAAGCCGCTGAGAAGGCAAAAATCGAGCTTTCCAGTTCTTCAGAAACCGAAATCAACCTGCCATATATTATGCCGGTTGATGGTGTGCCCAAGCACCTGGTGCGGAAGCTTACCCGATCTAAATTTGAACAACTGGCCGACGACCTGATTCAAAGAACACTGGAGCCTTGCAAAAGAGCTTTGAAAAATGCCGGAATGAGTACTTCGCAAATTGATGAAGTAATTCTGGTAGGTGGCTCTACCCGGATTCCCCGAATTGTGGAAGAAGTAGAAAAGTTCTTTGGCAAAAAGCCATCTAAAGGCGTAAACCCGGATGAAGTTGTTGCCATAGGTGCTGCCATACAAGGAGGTGTACTGACAGGCGAAGTAAAAGATGTATTGTTGCTGGATGTAACACCTCTTTCCTTAGGTATAGAAACCATGGGCGGTGTGTTTACAAAACTGATCGAAAGCAATACCACCATCCCAACCCGGAAGTCCGAAACCTTCTCAACCGCATCAGACTCCCAACCTTCTGTGGAACTGCATGTGTTGCAAGGCGAAAGGCCAATGGCTAAAGACAACCGCACCCTGGGCCGTTTCCACCTGGATGGTATTCCACCTGCCCCAAGAGGCGTGCCGCAAATCGAGGTTACATTCGATATCGATGCCAACGGTATCCTCCATGTGTCTGCCAAAGACAAAGGCACTGGTAAAGAGCAGAAAATCAGGATTGAAGCCTCTTCTGGCCTGAGCGATGCCGAAATTGAAAGAATGCGCAACGAGGCCAAGGCCAACGAAGCCAGCGACAAAGCCGAAAAGGATAAAGTTGAAAAGCTGAACCAGGCCGACTCGCTCATCTTCCAGACCGAACGCCAGTTGAAAGAGTATGGCGACAAGATTTCGGAAGGCAATAAAACCGCCCTCAACGGCGCCCTCGAAAAACTGAAGGCTGCCCATGGTGCCCAGGATATTGCGGGTATCGATACGGCTATGGAAGAATTGAATGCCGCATGGCAGGCAGCTTCCGGCGAAATGTACAATGCCGCCAATACCGGCGGAGCTCCCGGAGCCGATCCAGGCCAAGGCAACACCGGCAACACCGAAGAGCCAGTAACCGACGTCAACTTCGAAGAAGTAAAATAACCAGGCTTCCAACAAGCTCAAAAAAGGTCCCACAGCAATGCGGGGCCTTTTTTTATGTGCGGGTAAGTACCAAACCGGCTTTACCATTTTCGCCCCGCTGGGTATGCAAACCAGCCACCAGACCGGGGATACTCGGATTAGACGTTTTTCTTTTTATGGTTGGGCGGCAATTCCGGCTGCGTTGGGGTCTGCTTCGCAAATTTCGAACTCTCGTTCTCATATGTGCTGCGCACCGGCTTCCCTACGGTCGCCGCCCGCTGCATCCCGGCCGCTGGGTGTATGTTTCCATCGGGCTTATTTCTCTTTGGGAAATGGGTTATGGTATCTAGGCGTCAGACAGTTCCAAACCGTCAGACGCTTTCGAAGCCCCACGTTCCTGAATTTTCCGAAGGGAACTCAGGACGATAAATAGAGTGCTGGGTCTCCAACCCGCCATCAAGGCCAAGCCTTATTTGGTAGAATTTTCAAAATCTTGCTTTATAGCTCAATCGGCTATAAATAGCTTTGATTTTTAGATGGTTGAGAATGATAAGATCGTTGGCAATACCGGGACACGGTCCCCAGAACGTATTCATAGTCCGGAGAGCCCTGCAGAGCACTCCGGACAAAAGGTATGATTAGTATAAAAAATAAGATTTCAATAATTCTAACTTATAATGTTACAAATTACTTATAAACCATGCCCAATAAAATAAAAGTCCCAGCCAAGTTGGAGGACCTCCTGAAAGAAAGCAATCTGAAAAATTCTATCGGAAACTTTACTGGCAAGGTTGAATCTATTTTAAAAGATAACAAACTCCATTTCTTTCCGAATTATACGGATCACGGAGTTGATCACATTAGTGCCGTTCTGCTTACTGAAGTAGACCTGATTCCTCAGATAGTTTGGGATGAGAGCGAGGAGAAAATACACCCAAAGTTGCTGAATGATAAAGATGCAGCAGTAATTCTAGGAGCAACTTTGCTTCACGATTTGGCAATGCACCTCCAACCATCTGGTTTTCTTGAATTAATTGGCGAAGAAACTCGTTTTCAACCCCTTCCATGGTTTAAGGATGAGCATAATGAAATTTCTCCTGATCTTAACTGGCCACAACTATGGGCGGATTATGTCCATGAAATGAAGAGAATAAGTGTTCGGGACCTATCAAAAATTATAGGTGAACAATCTGCCCAAAATTGGAAATTTCAAGGGTTACCGTCTGACCAAGGCAAATGGGAGCAAAATCATGTCTTAATTATTGGGGAATTTATTCGAAGACATCATGCACGGATTGCCCATGAAATTGCAATCTATGGATTTCCAGGCCTTATTGCAGGCTATGGAGCGGATGAATTTCCGGCCTTAATTGATGATGCAAATTTGCATCCACTAGCTGATTTAATAGGCTTAACTGCACGCTCTCACGGATTGTCTTTACGGGTATGCAAAGACTATCTGGATTTTGCTTACCCAGGTGATCCTAGGCCAATGGGATCAGCCATTCTTTATCCAATGGCTCTTTTAAGAGTTGCTGACTATTTTCAAATTGACAATAAAAGAGCACCTACAATACTTTTAAAACTTAGGCAACCACAAAGTCCGGATTCTGTTGCCGAATGGGAAAAGCATAAAGCAATCACCAACATAGGCCCTGGAACAAATTCTCGAAGCAAAAGAATCACAATTTCAAAAGGTCTAAATTTTTTTGTATACCTTCAAATAGAAGCATTAATAAACAGTCTTCAAGGTGAGTTGGATCATTCTTCGGCAGTTCTGGATGAAGTGTATGGAAATAGGACCGACTTGAAATTAAACCACTTAGGTCTAGAAATTCGGAGAATCGAATCATCACTTCAAGAAAAATCCTTTCGTGATGCTTTACCATTCGTAACCCGTAGTACTGGATTCTCATCAGACCCTAATATTTTGACTCTTCTCGTTAAGCCACTATATGAAGATCAACCTGCGGTAGGAGTTAGGGAATTAATGCAAAATTCAGTAGATTCTGTAAACGAACTAGAAGTTTGGTGTAAAAGAGAAGGAGTTTCTAAGGCATCTTTGGAGTTGCCAAATCAAGAAGGCGATGTAGAAATACATTACGTTAAAGAATTGAATAAGTCACCATTTCTACGAATTCAAGATAAGGGCATTGGAATGGCTCCCGAAACAATTCAAAACTATTTTTTAAGAGCTGGCGCCTCCTTTCGCAATAGTAAAGAATGGGGTAAGGTGTTCCTAGATGAAAACGGGGATTCAATGGTAACTCGTTCCGGACGATTTGGTATTGGAGTATTTGCAGCTTTTTTATTGGGTTCTAATCTTAAAATGTGGACAAGGCATGTACAAAAAAAGGGTTATGGATTCTTTTTATCAGCCATGGAAAATAGCCAATTAATTGAGATTCAAAAGTATGAAGGTATACCTATAGGTACTAGAATTGAAATTGAACTTTCTCAGAGTGTTTTTGATAGACTACTTTCAAATTCCTATCGATCCCCATTATTAATTGATTGGTATTGTGATTCTAATCCAAGAGTTATCCAACGAGTTTTTAATGGCGACAAAAATGCCGTATTGAAGCAATGGTTCACCAACCCAGATTTCTCAAAAGAGGTTCCTCCTAGTTGGTCAGTAATACAGCCTGATGGATTTGATGAAGTTCGATGGACTTTTAAGGATGCTCCTGTTTTGTCCTGCAATGGCCTTATAATAAGGAATCCAAATGAAAAGTATGATAAAGATGGCCGATTTCATTGGCCATCAGGAATTGGACTTGTCTCTCCAAATGTGTCAATAATTGACAGTCAGGCTAATCTGCCGTTGACAGTTCAGAGATATGAACTTTCTGAAAAAAATCTACCATTTCATGACAAGCTGATTCGAGATGTCCTTCTATCATTTATTGCCCATGCTCTTGTGAAAGGTCCGAAGAAAAGATCTGAAACATTCGATTTAGTAAAAATGCACCCACTTGCTATCAAAGAGATAGCCATCAAAGAGAATGGCCGTTTCTTTTTACAATCCCATGTATTGAGGTGGGTTTCTTCTGCTATTGGTTATTTTCCTATGGACGATTGGTTCCTATCAATTATTGAAAATCAGTCTCTTGTAATTTTTGGAATGTTATATGATGAGGAGGAAGAAAGCAAATACCAAATGCCCTTTGATTTAGTTAAAGCTATAGGCTCAATTTTTCAGGACATTCCCTGCAGTATGATTCGATACGATGGAATTCTTCATACTGATTTAAGTGACAAAAATTTGGAGGGTGATTACAGCGAAATAGTTGCTGAAATAATATCAGAATTGCTTACTCAAGAAATTGGAAGATTTAGCTATAATGTTGATATCTCCTCTGTTTTAGTTTCAACTAGAACAGGTTATCCTAACCTGTATCTAAACGAAGGCAGGCTGGACAAACTTAAAATAACTGAAATAGAATCATTTAAAAGAGAAAGGTACAAGGCCATACTAGGCGAAGAACCAAAGTTTATAAACTCCTGGTTTCTTTTGGATCAAATGGAAGCATACTGTGGTGAACACAATAAAAATAATCCCAAATCCAAGGTTGATCCTGATTTATTATATGTTGCACAAATTAAAATTGAAAAAATAAAGGCTCTTCCAAAAAGTACATTGGCAAAAGTTTGGAATGAATGCCTGGGACCAAATATACTCCCTTTCAATAGTGAAGAAAGAGCCAAATTGATAGAATTGGGTAGAAAGCATTTAGACCTTGCCAGACATATAGAAGCATGGGAGAAAATGAAATAAGCGAATCAAAGGACAAAAACAACTCATCCTTGTTAATAGAATGGGCTGTATGGACTCACCTGATTTCTAAAACCGACCCAGAAATAATGCTTCTAAAAGGGCATCTTTTGATTGAAGTGGGTTTAGAGTCGGTATTGAAATGCAATGGAATTAACGAACCCGAGAACTTTTCATTCTACAAAAAAGTAACGATTCTTGAAAATATTGTTCCAGATAATTGTACCGATAAGTTTTTGATAATTCAATCTCTAAAGGAATTAAACAAATTGAGAAATAAATTAGCTCATGATTTTCATTTTAAGATGGAGGATGAAGAACTTGCCCAATGGTCCCAGGCTATTCTAAAACACTTCAAAGGCCAGAAATGGACCAATTATACCTACCGAACAAAAATTGCTCATTCATTTTCAGTGCTTTCAAAGAATATTTGGGATTTGATTCACTAAGTTTCTGGAGATTTCAATGGCTAAATTCTGTTAGCCCTTCCTGAGGATTAGAATAATATCCACCAAATTTCTGAGGAAGAGAGTGCCTTCGTCATTCCAAGATCTGAAAGGTTCCATTTCACATTTTCAAAAATATAAAATTGGATAACATCTTTCCTGTTTTCGCCAATGCAGTAGTGACCCAATCAGGAGAGGTAAAAAATATCTACTAAGGGTGCCGCCAGCGAACTCGTCGGACAGCAGGTAACACCAAACAACGACGGAAAAAACGATGTATTCGAAATCCACGACCTGAGTTTTTACCCCAACCATCGACTCCAAATTTTTAATCGCTGGGGAAAGAAAGTGCTGGAAACCAGCCAATACCGCAACAATTGGAAGGGAGATTCCGGCATTTATTTTTATCAACTCACCGTAGATGGAAAGGACAACAAAGGCTGGGTGCAGGTAGCGAAGTAAGAATTTGTTGCTCCGCTCAGCTTTGTGTCCCCACCCGCCACCACACTGGGTTTTTAATTAGGTGGAGACACCTGCCACAATAGAAAAGATTAATTACCGATCTGAAATTGGGCTTCGAACTGCTCATACGCTTCCTGGTATTGCTCAAAATCTTCATCGGCATGCTGATAAAAAACAGCAACCTTTTTACCTCCGAAGACGATAAATACACATCTTCCAGAATGTGAGACACTTAAAAGGCTTGTCTTGTAAGTAAATTGCTTTGCCGGATATTTCCCAAAAGAGCCGATGAGCTCATCCGAAATCTGTGCCCCACCCATCATCCGAAGCTCGATGCTCTTTTTCCAATATTCTATATTCCATGGAAAATCGAGCGAATCTTTCTCAATCCGAACTGAAATCATTCCGCTTTGGCCTAAACCTTTGCGACGAATGTTTATGAAGGAAAATTGCTCGTTTTCGTTTTGTGTCTTAACAACCCATTTCATTGGCAATGAAAAGGAAATCCCAAAATTGGAGAAAGTGGTCTGGGCATTTAAAATACCTGAAGTACTCAGCAATAACCATAAGCCTAGTGCAACCGAAAATAGGTTCTGATTTCTTAATGCGTTCATAAGAAGTGCGTATGAATCTTTGTCATTCTATTTTGGCTGGGCTCTTCGAAAAGTACATAATTTCAAATAGACCCGATTGGTTATGCTCAACCATCTCATATTCAAAACCATATAAAATTAATTTTAACCAACTCTCTTTTGTGGTTTAACCCCTCGCAAGCCGAGGGATACCGGTAAGTCCAAGATTCGCAAACGGCCCCTTGCCAGATGAAATGAAAAGCAGAAGTCGGGGAATCTGTTTTGGGTTTGCCGCTAGATCCGCTGTACTCTCCACTTTCCGGTTTTCATAAAGGCAAAGTGGACAACAAACAACGTGGTCCAGTAAATCCACTCACTCATCCAACCGATATGGACCGGAACCCTGTGGGCTACCATGGCAAAATAGACAAAGAGGCAGTAGAGTAGCGTGGCCAGACCTTCGCCCAGAAAATTAACATAGGTATGCCCTGTACCAGTTACGGCACTCACCCAGGTAATGCCTACCGCCATAAATACCAGTGCTATGCTCACCACATACATAACCGGAAGTGCCTCAGCAACAAAACTTTCGGGTTGGCTGAAGGCTGCAAAAAAAACCGATGGAAAGCTATTGAGCAGCAAAGACATGGCAATGGTAACAGACACCGAAAGCAGTAAAATCCGTTTTATGAGTGGGAAAACCTGCTGCTGCAAACCCTGTCCAATTACATTACTCACCATGGTGGTGGTGGTAGAGGCAAAGGCCCATGTAAAACAACCAAAGAGTCCAAAAATATTGCGCATCAGGGCACTTATGGCCAGTTCCCGTGTTCCATAGTGCTCTATGACCAGATAAAAATATTCCCAGGCCATTATGCTGAGCAAATACTGGAAAACAATGGGCGATGAAATTTTAAAGATCTGTACAATTTCGGCTCGGTAAGGCTTCCACGACAAGTTTACCGATACAATTTTGCGAACGGCTGGTGTACGGATTAAAACCATAACCACAAAAAAACCAGCGGCTTCGGCAGCAATAGAGGCATAGGCAGCTCCGTTCATGCCCAACTCGGGAAGCCCAAGTTTGCCATAAATTAAACCGTAATCGAGCACAATGTTGAGTACCGTTTCTACCAGAGTGCCAATGAGGAGAAACCGGCTTTGGTTGATTCCCACCAACAGGGCATTCCGCATCTGGTACAGAAAAAGAAAGGGTAGTCCCCAGATTCTGATCCGGATGAACTGGTTGGTTAGCTCCAGTTTTTCAGGGTCTTGTATCGCAAATTCAAAAATATAGGGCGTAACCAGCAACGAAAAGGCGATTCCGAA
>Ga0075163_10008352_pt1 | contig 13654 bp, 13 predicted proteins | sample JI1023141ADNA_FD_71478 | JGI IMG/M metagenome (GOLD analysis project Ga0075163, IMG submission 71478) | Wastewater effluent complex algal communities from Wisconsin, to seasonally profile nutrient transformation and Carbon sequestration -... | ecosystem: Engineered > WWTP > Effluent > Algae...
AATACGAAACGGTGCAAGCCAAACTGCATGTTTCCGGAGCGAGCCAGGGTCGGGTTAATGTATCGCAGCAATTGCAGGTTGTAGCTACCGGAGCAAGTGAAATAATCTATCGTGGTGAACCGGAGTTGATGGTTGAAACATCGGGAGCAAGTGTGGTGAAGAAGGATTAACCAATTGAATAAGTAAACTGTTAAGAAGCCTGACCATTTCAAGAAGGTCAGGCTTTTATATGATACACTACTTTTTATACTATCCAGTATTGACGTGAAGATCAGGAATCAATTAACCGGATTCTTTGCTTGCGTACGAATAAAACCACCTCAAACCCCCTTAAAATACTCAAACGAATTCTTCAGTGTTTCAATAGGGGTTGGTGTAAGGTCGCGTTCCAGGTAAAAATGCTCGGCCCCAGATTTTACAGCTTGTGCTATAATTCCTTTTATATCAAAAACTCCGGTACCGGGGTCGGCCATTTTTGGAAACAGTGTCATCCACTGGTCGGGTGTACTGCCATCGCCAGAAAAACGAATGGGTTCGCTGGCATCTTTAATGTGCAACAACTTAAAGCGTCCAGGATTGCTTTTCATAAACTCAATCGGACTTGCGCCTCCGGCTGTCATCCAGAAAATATCTAACTCAAACACTACATGTTTAGGGTCGGTGTTCTTCAACAAAACTTCCATAGGTGTTTGGCCATTCTCTGTCCAGTGTTCGTACCCATGATTGTGATACACAAACGTAAGTCCGTAGTCGGCCATCTTTTTACCGATCTGATTAAACTCTTCAGCCAGTTTTCTAAAATGATCGAGTGTCCAGCGTTCATCGGTGTTGCTCAGGTTAAGCGCAGGAATGGCTACATACCGTGTTCCTAATTTGCTCAATGCTTCCATAGCCGGTTTTAAATTCTTGCGCATGGTAATCAGGTCCAGATGTACCGAAGGTGTGCTTAATCCAAAATCTTTCAGCATAGCTTTTACATCGCTAACCGAGTGGCCATAAAATGCATTGGCTTCAATACCCAATTGTGCCGAAATAGGTTTCCAACGGTCTATGGTTTCGGTGGCACTAAAATCATACGGCCCAAAAAATTCAATCTCTTTGTATCCAATTTCGCTAAGGGTTTTTAGCGTGCCCTTTAAATCTTTGGATACCATTTGCGGAATGGTAAACAACTGAATGCCCCAGTGCTTTTTCTGTTCGGTAAGCGTTTGGGCTAAAATCCCGGAAACTGGTAAAGCGGCCAGCGTGGTGCCTGCTAATTGAATAAATCGTCTGCGAGGTATCATAATGCGAAGGTTTAGATTGAAATTTAAGGTAAATGGTACACAGTTGCCTTTTTTGCTGCCTGAATTTTTTATGGGAATGCAGTTTGACAATATATTTACCTGATGAAAAAGTTGGTTTTTATTATTGATGACGACCCTGTTTATCTCAAGTTCATGAAGGGGCACTTCGGGCAGATGCCGCAGTATGAAACACAGGTATTTCAATCGGGCCCCGAAGGCATTGCTGCTTTGGATCAGGCCAAACCTTACCTGATTATTCTCGACCACCTATTTACAAACGCCCCGGATAAAACCGGTTTAGATTACCTGAAAGAAATTCGCAAGAAGCAATCGGGCATACCTGTTATTTATATTACTGGGTTAAACGATGAAAGTCTTCGGGCAAAAACCAAAAAGCTAAAGGTAGCCGATCACATTTTAAAGAACGATGCCTTTCTTATTCACCTGCGCACGGCTATGGATAAACTGGATTCACCACCCAAAGGAATTCTGAGCAAGCTTTTCAAAAAATAGCGCGTAACTTTTCGCGGTAAACATTAGCCTACTTGAAAGCATTGGTTTGTCGCGCTTACGGATTGCCACACACACTTGAGTTGGCAGAAATAAATCAACCACACATTGCGGCTGACGAAGTATTGGTGAAGGTGGCGTACTGTGGTGTAAACTTTCCCGATACACTCATCATTCAAAACAAATATCAGTTTAAACCTACGCTACCATTTTCGCCTGGGGGCGAAGTGGCCGGAACCGTGGTTGCTGTTGGGGCCAACATAAAACAAATTAAACCAGGCGATGTAGTATTGTGCTTATGCAGTTGGGGTGGCTTTGCTGAATATATAACGGTTAAGGAAGCAAAGGTTTTTGTATTACCACAAAATATTAATCTTAAAGCTGCAGCCACAACTTTTTATAACTACGCTACTGCTTATCATGCATTAAAAGATCGGGCTCAGTTAAAAGCAGACGAAAAATTATTGGTGTTGGGAGCCGCGGGTGGAGTAGGGCTTGCTGCTGTGGAGTTAGGAAAACTTATGGGTGCTACAGTTATTGCGGCCGCTTCCGCAGATAATAAATTAACGCAGTGTAAAAACAAGGGTGCCGATTTTTTAATCAATTATGCCACGCGCGATTTGAAAGAAAGTGTAAAGGAGATTGCGCAAGATGGTGTGGATGTGATTTACGATCCCATAGGCGGAACACTTGCCGAAACAGCTTTGCGCACAATTAACTGGGGCGGTCGGTATCTGGTTGTGGGTTTTGCTTCTGGTAGCATTCCCAACTTTGCTGCGAATGTTCCTTTGTTGAAAGGCGCTTCGATAGTAGGCGTTTTCTGGAGTGGCTTTGCAGAGAAAGAACCCACGCAAAATGCCGCCAATATGCAGCAGTTAATTCAATGGCATAGCGAAGGAAAAATCAAACAGCAGATTTATAAAACGTATTCTTTACAAGAAGCACCACAAGCCTTGCAAGATCTGATGGATAGAAAAGTGATTGGGAAAGCAGTGGTGCAGATTGCTGAAATATTTATGTAACCGCAAAGACGCTGAGTCGCGAAGTCAACTAAAACTTTGCGCCTTCGCGCCTCTGCGGTTAATTAATCAATTTACCTTTATCAACTCCACCTCAAAAATCAAAACAGAGTTTGGTGGAATTTGGCCACCGGCACCTTGTTCGCCATAGGCAAGTTCTGATGGCAGATAAAGAATCCACTTATCGCCTTCGCGCATTAATTGTAAAGCTTCAGTCCAACCGGCAATAACTTCACCAACGCCAAAAGTTGCAGGTTCGCCACGCTCCACCGAACTATCAAATGGAGTTCCATCTAAAAGTTTACCGGTATAATGTACGGTAGCCTGATCGGCAGCGGTAGGCTTTTTACCACTGCCAGTATTCACAACTTTATATTGTAAACCACTTGCTGTTTCTATAACTCCAGGTTTGGTTTTGTTCTCGGCAAGAAAGGCAAGACCTGCCGCTTTTGCTTTTGCAACCTTAGCCTCCATTGCTTGTTGCATATATACCTGCACATACATAGCTGCATCTTGTGGTTGTATTTGCAGCGAGTCTTGCTTAAATACATCGCGTATTCCAATGGTTAATGATTCATAATCGAGCGAATCGCCACCTTGCATTTTTAAATTCTTTGAAACCAATACACCTAATGCATAGCTGGCTTTTTTATGCGGATCGCTCAGATCGGTCTTTTGAGTTTTCTGATCGCTGATTTGTTTTTTCAGTGCTTCAACTTCGGCAGTAAGCTGCTGAGTTTTGGCCAGTAGTTCTTTTTTGGATTGAGCATTTACCAACAGGCTGCAGAGCAACAGGGGCAGAATCAGGAATTTCATTTTCGTTAATTTTTTTAGCGGTGCAAAGAAACGAATCCTGAGCGCTTTCACAAAGGTGTTTGCTTTGATGGCATCACTTAAAAAATACGGGTACCACCTGAGACTACACCTCTTTCGATTGAGAAGAGCAAGAGGCTCGGTCATGTTGTAACGCAGCACTTTAGTGCTGGGTGAATTAAGTACAAGTTAATCAAGAGTGCCTTCGGCACGAGTCATTTGCAAAATACGTCCGGAATGTTCTTAGATTTGATCAGTCAATCCCTTCGATATGAACAAACGAGCCTTTCTTAAAAACCTCGGTTTACTTTCACTAACGGCTTTGCCCTTGTGGGATGCACTGGCCGAAGCCAATAAAAACACGGCCCATCTTTCTGCGGAAGCAGTGGCCAGCGATGAAGATTTCTGGGCCACCATACGCGGAGGGTATAAACTAAAACCGGATTACATTAACCTGGAGAATGGTTACTACTGTTTTCTTCCGCAAGAAATTCTGGAACATCATATCAACCACATTCGCGAAGTAAACTACCAGGGTTCGTATTACATGCGCACGGTGCAGTGGGATAACAAACGCAAGATGGCTGCTAAACTGGCCGAACTGGCCGGATGCTCGCCTGAAGAATTGATTATTACACGCAACACTACCGAATCGTTAGACATGATTATTGGTGGCATGCATTGGAAAGCTGGTGATGAAGCTGTAATGGCCGAACAGGATTATGGTTCGATGCTGAACCATTTTAAACTGATGGAGAAGAAGCATGGCATCGTTAATAAAATTATTTCGGTACCCAATCACCCTAAGTCAGACGAAGAGATTGTAACCCTTTACGAGAATGCCATCACACCCAAAACAAAACTGCTGATGGTGGGCCACATGATTAACATTACCGGGCATGTGTTGCCGGTAAGAAAAATCTGCGACATGGCCCATGCTAAAGGTGTGGAGGTAATGGTAGATGGCGCACACGCGTTTGCACACCTTAACTTTTCTATTGCTGATTTGGGTTGCGATTACTACGGAGCCAGTCTGCATAAGTGGTTAAGTGTTCCGCTGGGCGCGGGCATCTTGTATGTAAAAAAAGGAAAGGCTGCCAATGTGTGGCCGTTGTTGGCATCGGGTAATCCCGATCAAAATGATATTTATAGTTTAAATCAGGTTGGTACGCATCCGGTTTACACCGATCTCACCATTGCCAACTCCATTGATTTCTATTTGAAAATCGGCCGCGACCGCAAAGAAGAACGCCTACGTTATTTGCAACGCTACTGGACAACCAAAGTACGCGGACTAAAACATGTTGTGGTAAATACACCAGACGATCCAAAGCGTCATGCCGGCATTGGCAATGTAGGTGTGGTGGGAATGAAACCACAAGACCTGGCCGATACCTTATTGAAGAAATACAAAATTTATACGGTAGCCATTGATGGGGCCGGAGTGCACGGTTGCCGCATTACACCCAATGTTTACACCACTACCCAGGAGCTGGATACGTTTGTAGCAGCCTTGAAAGACTTAGGCTGAACGCTGTTTTTAGCCAGATTTCAAGTTGATTGTTAACGGCAGTTCAACATTAGGTTAATAACCGGCTTACCTATTGAACCACAGGGTATTCATTTGCGTTATTTGTACTAACAACAACCACTAATTGTATGTTACACTCACCCAAGCTGGCTATCCTGCAAAGTCTGGATGCTATGGACAAGGTGCAAATGGAAGAGGTGCTCAATTATATTAAGGGCATTCTTAACCAGCCTGTAAAAACTTCCGATTACAAGAGCTTCAAAAAAGAAGCGATGAAGGAAATCAGGCAGGCCTTGCGCCAGGAGAAAGGCAAAAAGAAACTGCGCTTAGCAGCATAAGCCTTTCCGCATCCTGCGGTACTACAGATGGCTCTTACGCATCTGATAGGAAATTCTTCTCTCTGTTTATTAAGGTTGACAACCTTACTGCCGATCAATTATACTTCACATAATGCTCCCACTTATCAATCACATCCACAAAATCGCTGGGAAGCTCTGAATCAAATTGCATAAACTGATTACTTACCGGATGTATAAAGCCCAACGTTTTGGCGTGCAGCGCTTGGCGCGGAATAATCTTAAAACAGTTATCGATAAATTGTTTGTATTTCGAGAACACGGTTCCCTTCACAATATCACTTCCACCATACATCGAGTCGTTAAAAATAGGATGGCCGATGTAGCGCATGTGTGCGCGTATCTGGTGGGTGCGTCCGGTTTCCAGTTTGCATTCAATTAACGAAATGTATCGCAGATCTTTTAACAACTTGAAATGAGTAATGGCATGTCTGCCGAAGTCGCCTTCCGGAAAGGCAGTAGTTACGCGTCTGTCTTTTAAGCTTCGCCCTACATGCACATTAATGGTGCCTTGTGCTGGTTCGGGTATTCCCCATACAATGGCCTGATAGGTGCGTTCAATGCTGTGATCAAAAAATTGTTTGGCCAGCGAGTTCATCGCAATTTCAGTTTTGGCAATTACCAACAAACCCGAAGTATCTTTATCAATGCGATGCACCAAACCCGGCCGACCTTCATTGCCTTTCATCTCAGGTAAATTCTGGAAATGATAGGTGAGTGCGTTTACCAAGGTACCACTCCAGTTTTGATAAGCCGGATGCACTACCATGCCCGCAGCTTTATTTACTACCAGTACATGCTCATCTTCAAACACAATGTTGAGCTGAATATTTTCAGCTACCACATCGGTATCGCGGGGTGGTTCGGGCAGCGAAACAGTAATTACATCGTTGGGATGAACTTTATAGTTAGGTTTGATCGGCTTGTCGTTCACTTTTACAAACCCATCGTGTATGCCATCCTGAATTTTAGTTCGGGTTACGTTGGGTAGCCTATCCATCAGAAACTTATCTATGCGAAGCAGACTTTGTCCGGCATCGGCAACTATTCGATGGTGTTCAAACAAACCATCCTCATCATCTTCCAATAAATCCTCCTGGTGTATCACGGCATTAAATCAATCCGTAAAGGTAGCTTATTTACTACTGACAACGGCATGTTTGCGATCGCGACAACCCGAACTGCAATAGCGCACTTCATGCCAAACCTTTTCCCACTTCTTTCGCCAGCTAAACGAGCGGCCACAGGTTTTACAGATTTTGGAAGGGAGATCAGATTTTTTAACACCACGCATGCTGAATATAACAAATAGGAATAGACGATGTTATGGGATGATGCTAACACCAGAAGAAACGGATAGAATTATTGCCATGGCGTGGGAAGACCGCACACCGTTTGAAGCGATCGAATATCAATTTGGGCTTTCCGAGCACGATGTGATTGAATTGATGCGCAAAAATCTGAAGCCCTCCAGTTGGCGATTATGGCGCAAGCGTGTGCATGGTCGTAAAACAAAATTCCAGAAATTAAGATCGGACGAAGTATCAAGATTTAAATGCGACCGCCAGCGTAATATCAGCCAGAACAAAATAAGCAAGCGTTAAAGTTTTGTAAGTTTGCGTAGTCAAAAAAATTTACGCAATGAAAAAACTTTTGATGTTATTATTACTGGTTGCCTGTAGCGAAAAGAAAACAGAAAGCCTGCTGTCTCCAACCGATTTCGACTCAAAGCTGAAAGCAACTGAAAATGCTTTTGTTCTGGATGTGCGCACAGAAGAGGAAGTGAGCACCGGTGTTATTGAAGACGCAACCAACATTGTGTACGATGCCAACTTTGCAGATAAAGTAGGTTCGCTTGAACAAAAACCAATTTTTGTTTACTGGGCTGCTGGTGGGCGCAGCGCGAAAGCAGCTACTATCCTCCGTGATAAAGGCTATACAGTTTTTGAATTGCAAGGCGGCATGAATGCCTGGAAAGATGCCGGCCTGCCGGTTAAATAATTTTTTGTTTTGAAATGAAGAAAGTGTGGATTGCAGCACTATGCCTGATGGCATGTTCAGGTGAGATTTCTGATTTGTTCTCATCTGCCAAAGAGAAAGGTATTGTCGATATTAAGTTAGAGGAGGCATCGGGTCTTGTAGCAAGTGCTGCGCACCCTGGTTATTTCTGGACGCACAATGATAGTGGTAATGGAGCGCAGTTATTTCTGATCGATAGTGCGGCTAACATTGCAGCTACCATGCCACTGGGTGCTGTGCGTAACCGAGATTGGGAAGACATTACACTTGGGCCCGGCCCCGATCCTGATAAGACTTATGTTTATGTAGGTGATATTGGAGATAACAAAGCGCAGTATCCATACAAGATTATTTATAGGTTGGAAGAACCCACTGCAATTGAAAACAAAACCATTGAAGACTTCGACACTTTATTTGTTCAATTACCTGATGGCACCCGCGATTCGGAGGCATTGATGATCGACCCGATTTCTTCACGCATGTTTATTGTTTCGAAGCGTGAAGATTCTGTAAGACTGTATCAGTTTGCCAACACGTGGAAATCGGGCGATACGCTTACGGCTGAGCTAAAAATTAAAATGCCGTATAACCTTACTGTTGCGGCAGATATCTCTGTTAATGGGAGTGAAGTGTTATTGAAAAATTACGATCACGTGTATTACTGGAAACGCGAAGGCACAGAATCCATAACTGATTTACTGCAACGAACTCCGCTCGAATTAAAATATAAACCCGAAAAGCAAGGGGAAGCGATTGCGTGGAGCCGCGATGGATCGGGTTATTATACACTGAGTGAATCCACCACGCATGAACGCGCGCGATTGTTGTTTTATAAGCGAAAGTAGCTACGATTGTCTTCTGATCAACTCTTGTGTAAACTGAATCAGGTTTTGCTTTTGTGCTGAATCGGGCAATGCATTCAATTTCTCAAACCCTTGCGAAAAAAATTCTTCTACTTTCTTTTCGGTAAGAGCAGCAATGCCTAAAGAGTCGTAGATGGCGGTGACAGCCTTTACTTTCTTTTGCTTATTGAATTTTTTAGCGCTCAGCCAAAACTCAAGTTCACGCTTATGTTGGCCACGTGCTTTTTCTTTGGCCTTAATTAATAGGTAGGTTTTTTTATTCGCGATTATATCACCACCCACTTGCTTGCCAAATTTTTTCTTGTCGGCATACACATCCAGCAAATCATCTTTCAATTGAAAGCCAATACCCACCAGCGTTCCAAATTCGTTCAAAGCAACCCGTTCTTTCTCAGGAGCTTTTGCCAGTAACGCGCCCAACTCTAAACTAAAGCCCAGCAACACAGCTGTCTTTAACCGAATCATTTCAAGGTATTGGGTCTCGGTAACTTTGGTTTTAGTTTCAAATTCCATGTCCCACTGCTGGCCTTCGCATACTTCGGCTGCGCATTTGTTGAACAGACTCAACGCTGTGGGTAAGATTTCTTTATCCAAATCCAGAAACAGATCATACACTTTCACCAACATCACATCACCTGAAAGGATGGCTGTGTTTACATTCCATTTTTCGTGTACAGTAGATTTGCCCCTGCGCAAGGGCGCATTATCCATAATGTCGTCATGCATGAGGGTGAAATTGTGAAACGCTTCAACGGCTGCTGCATATTTTAGAATTTTTTCAACATCGTTTTTATACAACGAATAAGCCAACGCAGTAAGCAACGGGCGCATGCGCTTACCACCCAGCGCCATAATGTAGCGAATGGGTTCGTATAACGATTTGGGTTGCAAACCAAACTGTTGATTTTTGATTTCGGATTCGATGTGTTGGAGAATGTCCTTAATAGTGGGCATCAGGAAATTGGAAGTTATAATAATATTAAAAATCGTCTTCTGAATAATATGGTTTTGTTTCAAAACTCAAATCAATCATTCTGCGATCTACATCTGTCTTTTTAATGCGAACCTGCACTTTATCGCCCAGTCTGTAAATCTTTTTTCTGCGCCTCCCAATTACACGATAGTTCTTTTCGTCAAACTCATAAAAGTCATCTTTCATATCGGCCATGCGCACCATGCCTTCGCACTTGGTTTCGGTAATTTCAACGAATACCCCAAAATCAGTAACTCCGGTTATAATACCATCAAACACTTTGTTTTCAGCCAGGCTCATAAACTCCACCTGCTTGTATTTGATCGAAGCCCGTTCTGCATCGGCTGCACGTTTCTCTCTTTCAGAGGAATGAACACATTTCTCTTCGTATTGTTTTTTGTTCACCGATTTTCCTTTATCAAGATAATGTTGCAACAACCGGTGAACCATCATATCCGGATACCTTCGAATGGGCGAGGTAAAATGAGTATAATGATCGAACGCCAATCCGAAGTGTCCTTTTGCATCGGTAGTATATTTTGCTTTAGCCATTGCGCGCACGGCCAGCGATTGCAATACATTTTGTTCAGGTTTGCCCTCAATGGTGTCCATCAGCTTGTTCAGCGATTTGGAAATAGAGGCCGACTCAATTGATAGCTGATGACCAAACTGTTTGGCAAATCGGGCAAAGTCTTCTACTTTCTCCTCGTTTGGTAAATCGTGTGTGCGATAGACAAACGTAACCTCACCCCCGTTCCCCCTCTCCGCAGGAGAGGGGGCTCCCTTCGATTTAAGTTTGTATATAAATGTCGCTACCGCACGATTAGCCAGCAGCATAAACTCTTCAATCAGTTTGTGCGCATCTTTTCTGATCTTGGGAACCACAGCGAGTGGTTTTCCTTTTTCATCCAGCTTGAACTTTACTTCGGTGGTTTCAAAATTAACCGCACCTTTTTTAAATCTTTCCTTGCGGAGAATATGATGCAGTTGATTCAAAATCTTTAACTCTTCGGCAAACGTACCTTCTCCGGTTTCAATTACTTCCTGCGCCTGCTCATACGAAAACCGATGGTTGGAATGAATCACTGTGCGGCCAAACCATTCCTTATAAATTTTCCCTTTTGCATCCATCTCAAACACAGCGGCAAAGGTTAATTTGTCTTCATGCGGGCGTAATGAACACAAGGCATTCGATAAACGCTCGGGTAACATGGGCACAGTACGATCTACCAGGTAAACCGAAGTAGCACGATCAAACGCATCTTCATCTAATGCTGTACCAGGTTGTACATAGTGCGTTACATCAGCAATGTGTACGCCAATTTCGTAGTTACCATTCTCCAGTGTTCTGAATGAAATGGCATCATCAAAATCTTTGGCATCTTCCGGGTCGATGGTAAACGTAAGCACATCACGGAAGTCCCAACGTTTTTTTACTTCTTCTGCGGTAATGCCTTCACTGATTTTTTCAGATTCTTGTAATACGTTTTCAGGGAAGCGGAAGGGCAACTCAAACTCAGCCATGATGGAATGAATCTCGGCTTCATTCTCACCGGTTTTACCCAGTATCTCAATCACTTTTGCTTCCGGACTTTTATCGCGATCGGCCCACTTCACTACTTCAAATAATACTTTATCGTTGGGGGTTGCGCCTTTCAGATTTTCAGGATAGATAAAAAAGTCCTGATAGATTTTTTTGAAGTCGGGTACCACAAACCCGAAGTTGCGCGATAGTTCAATCCGACCCACAAACCGATTGCGTCCACGTTTTACAATGGAAGCCACCCGTCCTTCCGGATTTTCGCCTGTACGTTTATTAAAAACTTCTACTTCAACGGTATCGCCATGTATGGCTGTGGCCAGATCGGTGGATCTGATATAGATATCTTTCTTTCCTTCTTCGCCTGTGGTTACATAAGCAAAGCGTGGATTCACATGATCAACTATTCCGGTAAGTTTACCTGCAGTTTTTGCGCTTTTAAAATGGCCGTTGCTGAGCTGCTCAACAGTGCCATCATCTACCATTACGTCCAGCAGTTTAAACAAATCTTCAATTAGCGACTTTTTTTTCAGTCCGAATTTCCGGATTAATTGTTCTACACTGTAGGCTTTTCCATTCGATTCTTCCAGAAACTGAATCAGGGAAGAATACAAGCCACTGCGCTCTTTCTTATCGCGCTTGGCTTTCTTTTCTTTAAATTTCTTTTTACTCATTTTAATTTAACTTGAGTTGTTTTGGATCTTTTCGATTATCCCAACAGGCGAGGATAATCATATTTTTATTTTCAATTTTATAAAACAAACTATTCTGTTTGGTTAGTACGCATCGATGAATACAACAGTCAATCTCTTTTTAAAAATCCCTTATGTTGATTAAAAAAATAAAATTACCAGGATACCTTGGTTGAAATAGAATCGACTTACAATCAGTATTTTTCCCTCAGGGATTTATGTAGGTTAAAATTTCCGTGGAAAGTGTTTCTTTAGTTTCTGAATCTGCAAGACGCCCTTCAATATAATTAGACTAAAGGAAAGACGTTCAAAAGCTTAATGTAAAATGGTTTTTTCATCCTATCATCTGTGCCTTTTAAAATAGCATCTATTTCAGCAACCGTATAGGTATAGTCCCAATTAATTTTCCGCAAAACCTCTTCGCGTGTTTCCATCACTACAAATATAGAAATTCTTAACCCTTTAGATTACCGGTTCTTCATTTCCCGCATCGCTTTCGCGAAAGCGGTTTTAATGGCATGCCCATTCTGATGATGCTGGTCTTTTACAACCCACTTGCCGTTAATGATGGTACCGGCAATGCGGCTGGTATCGGCTGTGTAGAGTAAGGTAGCCAATCTGTTTTTTGAAGACGTGTTGGCTACCAAATGCGAACCCGATTGATACACTACCGCATCAAACGGTTGCCCGATTTCAAAATGATTGTTGCAAGCTACACCCATTGCCCTGCGACCAGATTCAATTTCGGCATTTACCAGATATGCGGCCGCATCGCCCTCAAATGTATTGCGATGGTTGGTAACCAATCGCTGGCGGTAATCAATCATCCGAAATTCTTCCAACGGGTTTAAGCCGATGTGGCTATCGGTACCGATACACCACTTGCCGCCAAGCTTTACAAATTCTTTCATGCGAAAAATTCCATCGCCCAGATTGCCTTCTGTAGAAGGACATAACACTACGCTGGCTCCCGATTTAGCCAATCGTGTTAATTCATCATCATCTAAATGTGTGGCGTGAACCAGGTTAAATCTTTCATTTACATCCAGATTATCGAACAACCATTGCATGGGGCGTTTGTTGCAATGCGCCAGACAATCGGCTACTTCTTTCTTTTGTTCTGCTACATGTAAATGAAACGGCAAATTTTTTGGCCCTTGCTGATAGGTTGTTTTAACATCATTTAAATCTACCGCACGCAACGAGTGTACACTAAAACCAAGTTGTGCGTTGGCATAATCTTTAATCACTTCCGCAGATGAATCCAGTAAACTGAAATATTCATCTACCGTTTTAGAAATAAATCTTCGTTGTCGTGGTTGTGGTGCTAAACCAAAACCTCCTTTTTGATAGAACACCGGAATTAACGTAATTTTTATTCCGGCTTGCTTTGCTGCTTCGGCCATGCGCAAACCCATCTCGGCTAATTGTGCGTAAGGTTTTCCTTCTTTATCGTGATGTAAATAGTGAAACTCGGCCACATGTGTATAACCTACACGCACCATTTCGGCATACAACATGGCGGCTACGGCTTGTGCCTGATCGGGATCAAGCGACAATGCACATTGATACATGGCTTCGCGCCACGTCCAGAAATCATCATCTACACCTACTGGATGATTTTCAGCAAGACCAGCCATAGCATATTGAAACGCATGCGAGTGTGCATTCTGAAATCCGGGCAACGCAAATCCGGCAACAGATTCAACAGCAATACCATGCTGCGGAGTTTCTGTACTGAGGTATTGAATCAGTCCATTCGCATCAATGCCAACATAAGCTGATTCAAGCCAGCCTTCTTTTTGAAGCAGTGCGGTGAAGTGGAAGTATTTGAGTCCCTCACCTGAAACTTCATTCGAGATTTTGCTCAGCACTTTCTTCATATTTGTGTTAACTTCTTCATAGCTATATTGAATTACTCAAAGTCAAGGCCTGTGCCACCACGGCCGTCCACAAACTTAATAATGGGTTCGTGAAGACACCATAGTTATTAACTTAAGAGCAGTAGGCTCGGTCAATCTTGTAACAACGGATTTTAATCCGTTGTAAGTT
>Ga0075163_10008353_pt1 | contig 13654 bp, 6 predicted proteins | sample JI1023141ADNA_FD_71478 | JGI IMG/M metagenome (GOLD analysis project Ga0075163, IMG submission 71478) | Wastewater effluent complex algal communities from Wisconsin, to seasonally profile nutrient transformation and Carbon sequestration -... | ecosystem: Engineered > WWTP > Effluent > Algae...
CGCCACAGCGCCTTGGCCGAACCGCGGCCCTCGTCCACGAGCAACCGCAAGCGGCTCGGACGAACGGAGACGACCGCGATCTCGGCGCCCGAGAGGAGACCGTTGGCGACGATCAGGGCCAGGATGATCCAGATTTCGAACCACATCGTGGGTGCTACCGGTGGGAGTCGTCCACCCGGTCTCGGAAGTGTCGCATTCGAGGGTGACTCGGACGAGCGCCGTCCCGACCACGATTTCCGCGAGTTGCGCGCATTCCTCCGGCGCCGAGACTCGGCCTGGTTCCAAACTCGGCCGGCTGCGAAGCTCACCCGCTCGGAAACGACATCCGTTCGGAAACGACGTCCGTTCGGAGACGGAGAACGCCCGCCTCGACCGGTGTCGGGGCGGGCGCTCGCATCGGAACGTCGACGCGTCGGGTGCGTCGAAGCTCGCGTCAGCGGATCACTTGAGCGTGGCGATCAGGGCCTCGCTCAGGCGCTTGTATTCCGTGCCCAGGTTGGCGGTCTTGGGATCCTTGAGCGCCTTCTCGGCCATCGCCAGCGCCTGCTGCGCGCTCGCGAGCGCGGCGCTCTTGTCGCCGGCCTTCGCTTGGATGAGACCGCGGCGGTAGACGATCCACACCGCGTCCGGTTGTTCCTTGACCGCTTCGTCGATCCACGCGAGCGCCTTCTTCAGGTCGAGGTTGTGCTCGTAGTAGAACATCGCGGCCGGGAAGTACGGCTTCTTGCCGTCGGAGGCCATCGCGGCCTCGATCTGCGGCACGATGACCTTGACCACGTCGTTGTGGATGCGCACGGAGACCTTGGTCGATTCCCACGAGATCGTGAGGTTCGCGCCGTCGTCCTTCATCTCACCGATCGCGATCGTCATCGTCTCGACCGGTTCGGCCGTGCGCATCGGCGCGACCTTGACGCGCACTTGGTCGTTCTTCGCGTCGTAGGCGTACGAGCCCCACTGGCCCGAGACCTTGTTCAAGATCACGGTCCACTCCTTCTCGTCGGGGATCGTGAACAGGGCGTAGGTGCCGGCCGGCACGGTCTGGCCGCCGAACGTGACCTCGGCGCCCAACGTGACCTTGGTCGCGTCGTTCGCGCCCGTGCGCCAGACTTCGCCCATCGGCACAAGCCCACCGAAGATCTTGCGGCCCTTCATGCTGGGGCGGGAGTACTCGATCTCGACGCTCGCGAGGCCGACTTGGTCCTTCAGCGTCGACTTGGGGCTGGGCTTCGGGAAGTCGATCGTCGGCGCTTGGGCGAGGACGGGACGGAATTCGGACGTCAGGACGGTCGCGGCGATCGCCAGGAGTGCGGTGGACAGGATGTGCTTCATCGGAGAATCGAATCGGAGGGAATTGCGTCGCAGGGGAATACGACGACGGGACAGGGGACTCGTGACATCGGACTCTGCGGACAGAGTCCGTGGATCGTGACCGCTCATGGGGAGGACTTCCGCCGGAATCCACTCGAAATCCGCGCGCGACCGACACCCACGGGCGGGTGAGCGTGTCGCGCACGGCCCGGAGGTCGCGGGTTTCCCCGAGGTGAGCGGCGTGCGGCTCACGGGTTCTCCTTCGGCAGGATCGCCTGGAGGAGGACGGCCAGCACGACGAGGATCGCCGGCGCGATCAGGTTGTACCAGAGGAACGCGACCTGAACGTCGAACAGGTACATCGCCAGGATGACCGACTGCGCGACGAGTGCCGCGACGAACACGGCGGTGCCGCGCACGTGACGCACGAAGAACGCGACCAGGAAGATGCCCAGGATCGTGCCGTAGAAGAGCGATCCCAGGATGTTGACGGCCTGGATCAAGTTCTCGAACAGCGAGAAGAGCGCCGCGAAGCCCAACGCGAGCAGGCCGAACAGCACGGTGCCGATCTGCGTGGCGCGCACGGTGGCGGCGCCGTCGCGCCGCGGTGGCAGCACGTCCACCGTGACGGTGGTCGCCAACGCCGACAGCTCGGCGCTCGTGCTGCTCATGCCCGCGCAGAAGATCATCGCGAGCAGGAGTCCGATGACGCCCACGGGCATGTGCTCCATCACGTAGGTGATGAAGATCGAGTCCTTGTCGTTCACCTCGGCGTCGGGCGCGATCTCCTTCAGGTGCGCCTTGAAGTCCTCACGCACGCGTGCGTCGCGACGCTCGAGCTCGCGCAGGTTCGTCAACGCCGCGTCCGCGGCCGCGTCGTCTCCCGCGCGGCGCGCGGCCAGGAGACCTTCCGCGGCACGCGTGCGCTCGGCCGTCACCTCGGCGTGCAAGCGTTCGAGCTCGTGCGTGCGCTCGGTGGTGTCGACCGCGCGCGCCTGGACCAAGTTCGCCTCGTTCCAGTGCACGGGGGATGGATGGAACACGTAGAACACGAACACCAGGACGCCCGTGAGCAGGATGAAGAACTGCATCGGGATCTTGAGGATGCCGTTCATCCACAAGCCGCGGCGCGCCTGCTGCACCGAGCTGCCGCCCAAGTAGCGCTGCACCTGGCTCTGGTCCGTGCCGAAGTACGAGAGCTGCAGGAAGAAGCCGCCGATCAGGCCACTCCACAGCGTGTACTTGTTCGACGGATCCCACGACGGATCGACGACGTCCATCTTGCCCATCGCGTTCGCCACGCTCAGGCTCTCGCCGAAGCCCAGCGTGTCGTTCAAGGCGTACACGGTCAGTCCGAAGGCCGCGACGAGGCCCAGGAACATGACGGCCATCTGCTGCTTGTGCGTGACGCCCACCGCGCGCGCGCCGCCGGTCGTGGTGTACGCGATGACCAGCACGCCGATGAAGACGCACGTCCACGAGAGCGGCCAGTGCAACACGCGCGAGAGGATGATGCTGGGCGCGTAGATCGTGATGCCCGCCGCGAGCGAGCGCTGGATCAGGAACAGCGCGGCCGTCAAGAGCCGCGTGCGACGGTCGAAGCGCTTCCCGACGAACTCGTACGCGGTGTAGACCTTCCACTCGTAGTAGAGCGGGATGAAGACGGCCCCGATGACGATCATCGCCAGCGGCAGTCCGAAGTAGAACTGCACGAAGCCCATGCCGTCGGCGAAGCCCTGGCCGGGCGTGCTCAGGAACGTGATCGCGCTGGCTTGCGTGGCCATCACGCTCAAGCCGACGGCCCACCAACGGTCCTCGTTGCCGCCGCGCAGGTAGTTCTCCTGCGTGTTGTCGCGGCGCGTCTTCCACGTGCCATAGGCCACGATGAAGCCCAACGTGCCGAGCAGGATGATCCAGTCGATCGCGCTCATCGACGTCTCAGCGGTCCGACGCGCGCGCACGCGGCTCGCGGCGCGACAACAGGTTCGCGAGCAGTCGATACGCGCCCGGCACGCCCGCAGGCAACTGTCGGAACAGGCTGATGCCCGTGTAGACGAATCGACCGCGACCGTGGTCGCAAGCGATGAGCCCGCCGGTCTGCGACGCCTCGCCCGGATCGTTCCACCCGATCAACGAAACGTAGTGCGCGTCGACCTCGCCCGCGAAGTAGAGGCCGCGCTCCTGCACCCAACCCTCGAAGTCCGAGGCCGCGAGTCGATTGGGCGTCGACACGAGCGGATGTTCGGGCACGAGCAGCGTCGCGGGCGCTTCCTCGACCGTGACCCGGTTGCGCGTCAAGGTGAACGGATGCGGTCCGATCTTGCGCGCGTCGAGGACCAGGTCGGTGCCCGACGTGTTGTACTGCACGACCAGCGTGCCGCCCTCTTCCACGTACCGCAGGAGTCGCGGTTGGAACCGCGCGAGAGCCGGAACCGTGTTGTAGGCGCGCACGCCCGTGACGATCGCGTCGAACCCCGACAGGTCGAGCGCGTCGGAGGACGCGGGATCGAGGATCTCGACTTCGACGCCCAACTGGCCCAGCGCCTCGGGCACGTCGTCGCCCGCGCCGGTCACGTAGCCCACGCGACGCGCGTCGACGACGACGTCGAGCGGCACGAGGCGCACGCGCGAGCGCGTGTACCACGTCTGCGGCGACACGTGCGCGTGGTCGATGTCGCGCCGCGTGAGGTTCGAGCGCCCCGCGGGGCCCTCGAACGCGAACTCCACGTCGCCCGCCGCGGCGTTCGCCGAACGCACGAACTCGAACGACACGCGGCGGCGGTCGCCGACCTTCGCGAGCGACACGTCGACGCGCGGAATCGTCGCGGTCCAGCCCGCCGGTGCCGTCGCCGTCAACGCTCCCGAGAGTCCCTCGGCGCGCGCTTCGAGGTCCACGTCGACGCGCGCGCGCTCGCCGCGCACGATCGCGACCGGATTCGACGGCTCGATCGAAGCCACGGGCGTCACGGCCACGAGGCGCGTGCGTTGACCCGCGACGCGGTCGACCCACGTGTGCACCAGCGGCCGCTCCACGTCGATCACGAGATCGTCGCCCAGTCGCAGCGCGAACCGCCACGTCAGCGGCGACGGCCACGTGGGCGCGACGCCCGAGGTTCCGGCGCGCGGGACGTACAGCGCCGCGTGCGGTTCCGCCAGCCAGTGCGGTTGCGAGATCGTGCTCGGCACCGCGATCGCCTTGGCGTCGACCGTGCGCGCGCGGTTCCACTCGAGAGCGCTCCCGACCTCGATCGTCGCGGGGCGATCGACGGCCGCGGTGGAGGCGTTCTCGAAGCCGGCGGCGGAGCCGGAGATCGGTCCCGTGAGCGACGACCATTCCACGCGCACGCCCGGGCGACGTTGGAGGACGCTCGCGGTCACGTCGATCGTCGTGCCCGCCGCCACCGTGGGACGCGCGGCGGTGACCTCGACGACGAGGCCCAGCGTCTGCAGGCACAGCTCGCGCACCTCGCCCGCTTGCCGACGCACCCACGCGCGTTCGGTCCCGGGCGTGGCCGCCAACGCGTCGAGCGCGCGCGCGAGCGCGGCGAGTTCACCCAGGCTCGCCTCGGGACGGCGCACGTCGAAGTGATCCCGCAACGACGCGATCATCGCGGGCACGTGTTCGGCTCCGCTGACGCGCGCCCAACTCGTGTCGATGCCGTCGAACGCGTCGCGACCCTTGGGCGCGTCGCCCGCGTCGAGTCGCAGGTATTCGAGGGTCTCGCCGCGCGTCTCGGCCGCGCCGAATCCCTGGCTCTTGTGTTGGCTGCGGCTGCGACCGGCGAGTTCCGTGTAGCTCGTGCCGAGCAGCGGATCGAAGCCGCCCACGTCGACCGTGAACCAGTGCTCCGGGTCCGCGGCGGCCACGTCGGCGAGCTTCGAGTTCCACCACGTGCTGCCGTTGAAGAACAACCGACGCGCGCGCCAGGGCTCGAGGCCCTCGGCGATCTGCTCGGGGAACGCGTTCGGATCGGCCGCCAGGTCGAACGCCTCGCGCGCCAAGAGCGACGAGGCCGTGTGGTGACCGTGACCACCGCTGCCGTCGCGGTCGAAGCGCGTCACGATCACGTCGGGACGCGTCGTGCGCACGACGCGCACCAAGTCGGCCAGCACCGCTTCGCGGCCCCACTTCGCGAACGTCTCGTCGGGCGACTTGCTGAAGCCGAAGTCGACCGCGCGCGTGAAGAACTGCTCGCCGCCGTCGATGCGGCGCGCCTCGAGGAGTTCCTCGGTCCGCAGGATGCCCAGCGCGTCGCCCAACTCCGTGCCGATCAGGTTCTGACCGCCGTCGCCGCGCGTGAGGCTGACGTAGCTCGTGCGCCACGCGCGGCCGTTCGACCAGGCGCTCAAGAGGCGCGTGTTCTCGTCGTCGGGGTGCGCGGCCACGTACAGCACGCTGCCCACGACCGAGAGCCGCTGCATGCGGTGCAGGATGCGCGCGCCGTCGAGCTGATCCGGCGGTCGTTGCGCGTGCGCGGTCCTGGATCCGCACGCGATCGCCGCGCACACCATCCACGTGGCGACGAGATGTCGCCACGCGCGACGCGAACCGGAGGGAACACGGACACGCGGCGAGCGGGGGAGCGACGTTCGGATCATGGGCGGGACACCGCGGGCCGAGAGGCGCGCGACGTGCGTGGGGCGTGGGAAAGGCGGGAGAGACGGCGCGAAGCGTGTCGCGTTGGGGAGCGGCTCGTACGCGACGAGCCGACACGAAACGAACGCAGAGCGTAGCGCAGTTCGTCCGCGTTTCGACGGTCACTCGGGGAGAACGAGCGACCGTGCGTTCAGTCCAAGGGCTGCTTGCGCACGTCGACCGCGAGATTGCGCCAGCGCTTCGCTTCGGCGGCGTGACCGCGACCCGGAGAGGTTTCCTCCAGGTGCCCATGCACCCGAGACAGCGCTTCGATCACGGTCGGCAACCGCAGCGATCGCACGGGCTGCGGCAGGTCTCCCGCGATCAGGCCCGGCAGTTCACGCTCGAGCTCGACGCGCGCGGTCTCGAGGATGGCCTCACGCGCTTCGGTCGCGGAGCCCGCGGCATCCGCCGGTTCGAGCAGGGTCACCTGCGCGCGCGCCGCGGCGGCGACCACGGCTGCCCAACGCAGTCGCCAATCACCGGACTTCGACTCGCTCCTGCGCCGCGTCCAGGCGCTCTCGGCCGCGTCGCGACCCTCGCGGGCGATCGCGAGGTCGCGATCGGCGTGCGCGATCTCGATCGACACGAGCGCCAACAGGAGTTCCTGGCCCGACACGGACGCACTCTCCTTGGGCGTCGCCCGCGCGATGGCGACGCACTCGCGCACGCGCTCGAGTTGCAAGCGCGGCTCGCCCAGCAACACGTCGAACGCCGACAGGAGCGCGACGCTGGATCCGAATCCGGACAGGTCGTGCGGCGCGGTGTCGTCGATCGCGAGCGCCATGCGGACCTGATCGCGGCCCCACGCGTAGGCGCCGGCCTCGAACGCGCGCAGCGACACGTTGCGGCGCACGTTGGCGACGCGCTTCGTGTCCGAGCCCGCGGCGGTCAGGTCGAAGCGCACCGCTTCCTCGAACCAGCGCGCCGCTTCCGCCGCGTTTCCACGGCGACCGACGATCTCCGCGAGCCAGTACGCGGCGTCGCGGACGAGCGGGTGGTCCGCGCCCAGCGCGCGCCGCTGTTCGAGCGATTCGCGCGCCGTGCGCTCGGCCCCCTCGAGGTCTCCGGAGCGCAGGAGCGTCAGCGCCAAGTTGCCCGACACGGTGGCGACCTCGACTGCATCGGCGTGCGGCACGTTCTTCAGGATCGCGTACGCGGCGCCGACCTCGGTCGCGGCTTCGTGCGGTCGTCCGAGGTCGAACCACAGTCCGCCGAGTGCGTTGCGCAGCGTTCCGGTCTGGTGCGAGGCGGGATCGACGCGCGTCGCGATCTCGACGGCCCGACGCAAGTCCGCCTCGGCGTCCTGCAATCGACCGGCTTCCTGGTGGAGCGTCGCGCGATCCGCGAGGCCTTCCGCTTCGTCGCGTCGGTCGGCGGGCGGCAATCGAGCGTAGATGGCGAGACCCTCCTCGATCGACGATCGCGCGTCGGTCTTGCGCTTCAGCGCGATCAGCGTGCGTCCTCGGCGGCACAGGGCTCGCGCCAAGGCTTCTCCGTCTCCGCGCGGCAGCGTGCGATCGATGGCGATGGCCTCCTCGAAGCAGGTCAACGCGCGCTCGTCGTGACGCAGCCGCGAATGCGCGAGGCCCAAGTTCTCCAACGTCAGCGCGACGATGGCGCTGCGGTCACCGTGGACGCGTCGAGCGCGTTCCAAGACCATCTCCAGTCGCCGCGCCGCGTCCTCGAGTCGCCCCGCGTCGGTCCAGACCGCCGCCAGGTTGTTCTCGGCCGTCAACGTGCGCGGGTGGTCCTCGCCGAAGGCCGCGCGGATGCGCTCGAGCGATTCCGACGCGATGTCGGCGGCGGCGTCGAGGTTGCCGCGCTGGCGCTCCAACTCGCCCAAGTTGTCGAGCGCGATGCACGCCTCGGCCGAATCACGCGCGTGGGTCTCGCCGGCCAACCGCAGGGACTCCCGGAACTGCGCCTCGGCCTCGCTCATGCGGCCGCGCGTCAACAGGACGGCGCCCAGGTTGTTGTGCGCCAGCACGCGCTCGGCCGTGGGGGCGGCGGGCAGCGAAGCGAGCACGCGCAGCGCTTCGCGTGCGTGCGATTCGGCTTCCTCGAAGCGTCCGCTCGCGTGCAAGGCCAAGCTGTAGTTCGTCTCGGCCACGGCCAAGTCGACGTGACCGTCCGGATGCAGTCGTCGGCGCAGCGCGACGCTGTCGCCGCACAGGCGCACCGCTTCGTCGACGTCGCCGATCTCGCGGTGCACCTGTCCCATCACGTCGAGCAACGTCGCGCGCACCGCGTCCGAGCTTGGGTCCTGACCGTCTCCGCCCAGCTCCTGATCGAGCGAGCGACGCGTGTTCGCGAGGATCTCGCGCAGGATCGTGGCGTCGCGTCCCTGCGCCACCGCGGGTCCCGCGCCGCGCAACATGTCGCTCAGGAATCGCGCGACGCGCGTGCGCGTGCGCAGCTCGGCGCTGGCGGCGCGCTCCTTGGATTCGGCGCGTGCGCGTTGATCGCGGGCCTCGAACAGCCCGTACGTCGCGGTCACGACACCGATCACGAGCGCGGCGAAGACGATCGTGGCCGACGCGAAGGCCACGCGATGGCGACGCACGAGCTTGGCGAGCTGGTAGGTGCGACTGGGTGGACCGGCCAACACGGGCAGGTGCTGCAGGTGACGTTCGACGTCCTCGGCCAACGCCAACGCGGTCTCGTAGCGGCGCGAGCGGTCCTTCTCGAGCGCCTTCATCACGATCCAGTCCAGGTCGCCCGACAGCCGACGACGCAGTTCGCCCGACAACCGTGGCGGGAGATCGCGCGCGTCGCGTGGCGCCTGCGCTGTGTTCGCGCGTCGTCGCGTGGACACGCGCGTGCTGGGCTTCGGCGGCTCGATCTCGCGGATCGTGCGCAAGACTTCGTCCCACGACTTCTCGCGCATCGAGGCCAGGTCGAACGGCGTCTCGCCCGTCAAGAGCTCGTAGAGGAGCACCCCCAACGAGTACACGTCGGCGCGCGTGTCGACGTCGATCCCGGACGCTTCGGCCTGCTCGGGCGCCATGTACTCGGGCGTGCCGATCACCTGGCGGAACTCGGTGAACATCGTCGTTTCGGTCAGGCGCGCGCTGGTGGCCTTCGCGATGCCGAAGTCGATCACCTTGGGCAGGGCGCGTCCGTCGTGGCGCGTCACGAGCACGTTGCCGGGCTTGATGTCGCGGTGGATCACGCCCTTCTGGTGCGCGTGCTGCACGGCGCGGCACACGACCACGAAGATCGCCAGGCGCTCGTTCACCGAGAGTCCGTGCTGCTCGCAATAGCGCGTGATCGGGACGCCGTCGACGAGCTCCATCACGAAGTAGGGACGGCCCGCGTCCGTCGCGCCGGCGTCGAAGACGCGCGCGATGCTCTCGTGGTCCATCAGGGCCAACGCCTGGCGCTCGGCTTCGAATCGCGCGACCACGGCCTTCGTGTCCATGCCGAGCTTGATCACCTTGAGCGCGACGCGACGTCGCACGGGCTCGACTTGTTCGGCCATCCACACGGAACCGAATCCGCCCTGGCCGATCGAGGAGATCAGGCGATAGCGACCGATGCGTGCGCCGGGGCGCTCCTCGTCGAGGCGCGTGGGGGCGCCGTCGCCGTCCGCACGCGAGTCCGGTCCCAAGGTGGGACGGCCCAGGAACTCGCCCGCCTCGTGGTGCGCCGCGAGCAGCTCGTTCACGGCGGTCGCTAGTGCCGCGTCACCGTTCGTGCGGGTCGCGACGAGCGCCCTGCGCTCGTCGAGCGGGAGTTCGAGTGCGTCGTGGAAGATCGCCTTGGCACGGCGGCGGAGGTCGGGCGTCATGGGGGCGGTTCGGGTGGATCTCGGCGCGCGCGACCTCGCCGTGGTGTGCGGAGGAGGCGAGCGATCAGGTTCCACCGTGGAGCGCGCGGTAGAGCCACGCTCGCGCGTACTCCCACTCGCGCGCCACGGTGCGCGGTGACACGTTCAGCGCGCGTGCCGTCTCGGCCACGTCGAGACCGGCGAAGAAGCGCAAGTTGACCACGCGCGCGGCGTCCGCGTCCTCTTCCTCGAGGCGACGGAGAGCCTCTTCGACTGCCAGGATTTCGTCGGGATCCTGATCGGCCGCGAGGTCGAGCACGTCGAGCGGCGTCCGTGCGCGATCGCCGCCGCGCTTCAAGCGCCCCTTCGACCGCGCGTGTTCGATCAGGATGCGGCGCATGGCGACCGCGGCCGCCTCGTAGAAGCTCGCCTCGGGGATCGACGCCACGCCACCGTCGCGTTGCGCGAGGCGCATCCAGGCCTCGTGCACCAGGGCCGTGGCCTGCAACGTGTGTCCGGCGCGCTCCTCTTGCATGCGCGCGCGCGCGATTGCGTGGAGCTGGTCGTACACGTCGCGCAGGAGCGGGGGCGTCGGATCGGGGGCCCGACCGACGGACGGTTCGCGCGCTCCTCGATCAGGCTCAAGGGGGGCAGTCGCCACGCCTCGATCCTAACCGCACTCGAACCCTTCGTGCACGACGAGGCGGCGCGTTGCGGAGGGCTCCGCGCGGAGTCGCGCGCCGAGTGGGAGGGCGCGACGGACGTCGTCCTGGCGCTCGTGGCACGAGACCTTATCCTCTGCGCCACGTCCAGGCCGCGTCCACGCCGCCGACGTCGGCCCTCCTCTTCCTCGAGACTCTCGCGCATGACACGCCCCTCCATCGTTCCGGTCCTGGCCCTGTTGTTCGTGTCGTGCGCCACGGCGCGCGATCCGCAGTCGAACTCGACGCCGAGCGCCGCGCGAGCTCCGGAACGCGAGAACGCGGTCGCGCGCGCCGCGGGTCCGAAGCGCGCGATGGAGATCGCCGACTTCTTCCGCTGCGCGGTCGTCTCGGCGCCGGCTCTGTCGCCCGACGGCAAGCTCATGGTGTTCACCGTGAAGCGCCAGGACCTCGAGGCCGGCAAGTCGAGCGTCGAGATCTGGATGGCGAACGTCGACGGTTCGAACGCGCGCGCGCTGACTCCCGGCAAGAAGACCGACGGGAACCCCACGTTCTCGCCCGACGGGCGCACGATCGTCTTCACCAGCAACCGCAGCGGCACGAATCAGCTGTGGACGATCCCGGTCGACGGCGGCGAAGCGCGCCAGCTGACGGATTTCGGCTTGGGCCTCGACGGTCCCGTGTGGTCGCCCGACGGTCGCTACCTCGCGTGCACGACCGAGGTGTTCCCCGAGTGCGGCATCGACGTCGCGAAGAACCAGCGCATCCAGAAGGGGCTCGACGAAGGCAAGCTCAAGGTGCACGTGGCCGACGAGCTGCTCTACCGCCACTGGACGTCGTGGCACGACGGCAAGCGCACGCACATCGTGCTCGTCGACGCCAAGACGGGCACGGTGACGAAGGACCTGACGCCCGGTCCGTTCGAGGCGCCGATCTTCATGCTGGGCGGCGGACGCGGCTACGACTTCTCGCCCGACGGCAAGGAGCTCGCCTACGTGTCGAACCACGACGCCAAGCAGGCCGAGTCCACGAACGCCGACGTGTGGATCGTGCCGGTCGACGGCGCGATCGACGAACGCACGGCCGTCAACGCGACCGCGTCGAATCACGGGTGGGACGGGGCACCGCTGTACTCGCCCGACGGCCAGTCGATCGCGTTCCTCAGTCAGGAGACGCCCGGTTACGAATCGGATCTCAAGCGACTCGCCGTGATGGACCGCGCCACGAAGAACGTGCGCTACCTGACGAGCCGCACGAACTTCGACGACATGGTCAACGACATGCGTTGGACCGCCGACTCGAAGTCGCTCGTGTTCGACGCGGACTACCGCGGACGCACGCCGCTCTTCCGGATCGCGGCCGCCGGCGGCGAGCCCGAGCAGGTGTTGGTGCACGGCACGATCGGAGGATTCGAGCTGTCGAAGGACGGCGCGACCGCCGTCTACGTGCGTCGCACGATCGGTGAACCGGCCGAGATCTTCTCCGCGCGCCTGGGTCCGGACGCGCCGCGCACGCGCTTGACGACCTTCAACGCGGCGATCGAGGCCGAGATCGACTTCCGCCCGGCCGAGGAGATGTGGATCGAGGGCGAAGGCGGCTACAAGATCCAGTGCTACGTGGTGAAGCCGCACGGCTTCCATCCGGCGCGCAAGTATCCGCTGATCCTGAACGTTCACGGCGGTCCGCAATCGCAGTGGAGCGACGCGTTCCGCGCCGACTGGCAGGCGTATCCGGCCAAGGGCTACGTGGTCGCGTTCGCGAATCCGACCGGCTCGACCGGCTTCGGCCAAGCGTTCACCGACGCGATCACGGGCGACTACGGCGGTCGCGTCTACCGCGATCTCATGAAGGTCGCCGACGCGCTCGAGGCGCTGCCGTACGTCGACGCCAAGCGCATGGGTGTCATGGGCTGGTCCTTCGGCGGCTACATGTCGATGTGGATCGAAGGCCAGACGAACCGCTTCGCCTGCAACGCGGCGATGATGGGCATCTTCGACTTGCCGAGCTTCTACGGCGCGACCGAGGAGCTGTGGTTCCCCGAGCACGACATGAAGGGCACGCCGTGGACCAGCGACCTGTACCAACGCTGGTCGCCGTCGCAGTACGTGAAGAACTTCAAGACGCCCGCTCTCGTGATCAGCGGCGAGCTCGACTACCGCTGCCCGTACACGCAGAGCCTCTCGTACTACACGGCGCTGCAGAAGATGGGGGTGCCGTCGCGGCTCGTGATCCTGCCCAACGCCGGTCACTGGCCGGCGTGGCACGAGATGGCGTTCTACTTGAACGTGCACCTCGATTTCTTCCACACGTACCTAGGCGGCGAGCCCGCGCCCTACGACGTGAAGGAACACGCCCGCAACTTGGCGTTCGAGAAGAAGAAGTGACGCGCGCGCGCGTCGCGAGGAGGCGGCTCGCGGGGTTCTGGCCGCGCGGGTTGGCCCTTCTCGTGCTCACGGCGCTCTCCGGGTGCCGCGGCGTCGACGTACCGCGCGTCGTCGACGTCGCGAACGAGGAGCCCGCGACGCACGAGACGTTCGTGGCGCCCGAGCGCGATCGAGCGTTCTACGCGAGGCTCGCGCTCGATCCGACCCATCTTCCCGAGGGCACGAACGCGCTCGACTTGACGCTCGACCTGCAGCGCTGGATCGGCGATCCCGATCCGCAACGGCGCGACGAGTTCGCGTACGGACTGCCGGCCGTGTGGATTCGCCGCGGACTCGTGCCCGAGGCGGAGCTCGCGAAGCTGGTCGATCGTTGGCGCGCGAACCTGCAGGTCGGCGTGGGGGAGACGAGCGGACGCGGCGTGCTCGCGCGCTCGTTCTCCGCGTTGGCGCTCGACTCGGCGCTGTCGCGCGAAACGCGGCGTCCGTTCCTGGGTGAACGCGCGGTGCAGGCCGTGTGCCTCGACCTCGTGCGCTATCTCGAGCGCGAGCGCGACCTGCGCGACTGGGATCCCACGCTCGGTTGGATCCACGCGACGGCGCACACGGCCGACGCGTTGGCGCGCTGCGTGCGTCACCCCGCGATCGACGACGCCATGCGACGGCGCATCGTCGACGCGATCGAGGCCAAGCTGGCCGTCGTCGACCACGTGTTCACGTTCGGCGAGAACCGGCGGCTCGCGCTCGTGTTGGCCGCGATCGTCGAACGCGACGACGGCGACGTGACGCCGATCACGGCGTGGCGCGCGGGCCTGAGCGAACGCGAGGCGCGACTGTGGAGCGTCCCGAAGCTCGATCCCAAGCTCTTCGCGCGCGTCGAGAACGAAACGCAGGT
>Ga0075163_10008354_pt1 | contig 13654 bp, 9 predicted proteins | sample JI1023141ADNA_FD_71478 | JGI IMG/M metagenome (GOLD analysis project Ga0075163, IMG submission 71478) | Wastewater effluent complex algal communities from Wisconsin, to seasonally profile nutrient transformation and Carbon sequestration -... | ecosystem: Engineered > WWTP > Effluent > Algae...
CTGCTTGAGGAACCCAATGATCTGTTCCTCGGTGAATTTGCTCTTCCTCATGTCCGCGATTCTCCTGAAATGCGGACCCCTGCTCATTTACATTGGTACGGCCTGAGGGGAGCAGGTCACGGCCTCAAGCCGCTGAAGTAGCACCTCACACCAGAGGCTGGTCAGGGGGTGGTGCGTGCACCGCCCACACCACCACAGAAGCGCCGATGATCGCCGCCCCAGTGTTGCCCTCGCCGAATGCGGGAAAGAAGTAGCCCAGCGCACCGAAGGCGGCGACCAGGTAGCCCACGTTGCCGATCCAGGCGCTGACCCAATAGCCCCAGGCGGCATTGAAGCCCACGTATTCGCCCGACAGGGCGCGGGCATAGGCGTAAACGCCGTTGTCGAGTTCGGGCCTGCGCACGGCCAGCATTTGGTAGGTGAAGGCCAGCATCAGCATGCCCACACCGGTGATGGCCCAGCCGATCACGATGGCCCCAGCACCGGCGCTCACGGCCATGTTCTGTGGCAGGCCGAAAATGCCACTGCCGATGATCGAGCCGACCACCAGTGCCACCAGCAGACCCAATCCAAGTTTGCCTTTCGCAGAAGCGACGGCCGCGGTCTGGGCAGGCTTGGGCGGGCTGATGCCGGGGATGGCGGCAATCGCACTTTGGGGCATGGTGGCAACCTGTCGGAAGTATGGGCAGAGCGCAAGCTACGCGTTTGCGATTCCAACGTCTGTTCGACAGCGTACCCACCGGCGGTGCGGCGGTTGCAAGATTCATTGAAGGCAATTCGCCGCGGCCGTACTGTTTCGGCACAGCACCTCAAACGCCCTGGCCAGCCTACCGTCCCGATCTCCTTTCGCATCTTGCTGGTGCAATTGCGTTGTCGTTGGGACCAAGCTGTTGGCATTGCATTGCGAACCAGCGAGTGATCCGGTCCAACCCGACGCGGCTGCGGCACACATCACCCAAGCGCGTTGGGTTCATGGTTTGGTACCGCACCGAGTTGCGTCCACAGGGCTGATAGGCTCTCGGGCGAGGAGGTGGCCGATCTGGCCAGACCATGGCCCAAGCCCGCTTAGACCCTGCTTGGCAGGGCATTCCCGTCAAGATGGCCGTCAACGAGGAGGCCTCACCCCTGATAGGCAGCGCCGAAACGGGGTTGTCGAACGCACAGGCCGCCGAGCGCTTGGCGCAAGACGGGCCCAATGCATTGCCGGGCGTCCAGCGGCGCACCCTGCTGTCGATTGCCGGCGAGACGGTTCGTGAGCCGATGTTCTTGCTGCTGCTGGCAGCAGGCACCTTGTACCTTGCGTTCGGTGATCTGCAGGAGGGCCTGACCCTCTTCGGCTTCGTTCTCGTCACACTGGCCCTGACCCTTTACCAGGAAGGCAAGACCGAACGTGCCATCGAAGCGCTGCGTGACCTCACCAGCCCGCGGGCTTTGGTGATCCGCGAAGGACGGCCCGAACGCATCGCGGGATGCGATGTCGTGCGCGGGGATCTGCTCAAGCTGAACGAAGGGGATCGCGTCCCGGCCGATGCGCTGCTGCTGTCGGCCGACAGCGTCCGTGCCGACGAATCCCTGTTGACCGGTGAGGCGGTTTCTGTCGGGAAACGTGAGGCACGGCCTGATGAATTGGCTGCAGCGAGCGAAGGAGCGAACACCGTTCGCCTGCCACCGGGTGGCGACGAACTGCCCGGCGTCTATGCTGGCACCGTGATCGTGCAGGGGCACGCACTGGCCCGTGTGACGGCCACAGGGGCGCGCAGCGAAATCGGTCGCATCGGCACGGCACTTGGCACCATTGAAAACGAGCGTTCGCCGCTGCAGAAGCAGACGGCCCGGCTGGTGCGCAACCTGGCATTCCTGGCGCTTGCGCTCAGCCTGGCGCTGGTGGTGGTACACGGCCTGCTCAAGGGCGATTGGCTGCAGGCGCTGCTGGCAGGCATCGCCCTGGCGATGGCCATGCTGCCCGAGGAATACCCGGTGGTGATGACCGTGTTCCCGGCGCTGGGCGCCCGGCGGCTCTCCAAAGAGGGCGTGCTCACCCGGCGGATCAACGCCATCGAGACCCTGGGCGCCACCACCGTACTTTGCAGCGACAAGACCGGCACGCTGACGGAGAACCGCATGACGGTGACCCGCCTCGCTGCGGGCGGCGTCGAACTGAGAGATCGCCTCGTGCTTGGGGCGCTTCCGGACAACAATTTGCCGGAGCCCTTCCATGCGCTGGTTGAAGTGGCCATTCTGGCCAGCGTGGTCGACCCCTTCGACCCGATGGAACAGGCATTCCACCAGATCGGCCAGCGCTTCCTGAGCGATTCAGAACACCTGCACCGAGACTGGCGCCTCGTGAAGACCTATTCGCTCAGCCCCGAGTTGAGGGCCATGTCGCATGTGTGGGTGTCGCCTGCCGGTAGCGTCCAGGTGGTCGCTGCCAAAGGAGCGCCCGAGGCGGTGGCTGACTTGTGCCACCTTGATGCCACGCAACGGCTGCGCATCGCGGCGGTTGTCGACGAATTCGCTGCCGACGGGCTGCGGGTCCTGGCGGCGGCAAGGGGTACCTTCGCTGGCCAGAATTGGCCGGCAAGCGAACACGACTTCGACTTCGAGTTCATCGGCCTGCTGGGCCTGGCCGATCCGGTGCGGCCCGAGGTGCCTGCCGCCGTCGCCGAGTGCCGGGCCGCCGGCATCCGCGTGGTCATGATCACCGGCGACTACCCGGCCACGGCGCGGGCGATTGCCCAGCAAGCCGGACTGTCCGAAGGTGACGGCGATGTGCTCTCGGGCGACGAAATCGCCATGCTGAACGACATGGCACTGCGCGAGCGCATCGCCACAGTCAGCGTTTGCGCCCGCATCTCGCCAGAACAGAAGTTGCGCATCGTGCAGGCACTGAAGGCACGTGGTGACATTGTCGCCATGACCGGCGACGGTGTGAACGATGCACCTGCGCTGCGCGCCGCTCATGTCGGCGTGGCAATGGGCAGGCGAGGTACGGACGTGGCCCGGGAATCGGCCTCGCTGGTACTGGTCGACGACAATTTCGCATCCATCGTGCGCGCCGTGCGACTGGGGCGACGAATCTTCGACAACCTCCGCAAGGCGATGTCGTACATCCTGGCGGTGCACGTGCCGATCGCCGGTATGGCGCTGCTGCCGGTGATATTCGGCTGGCCACCGCTGCTCTACCCCATGCACATCGCCCTGCTCGAACTCATCATCGACCCGGCCTGCTCGGTGGCGTTCGAGAACGAGCCTGCGGAACCCGACGTGATGCAGCGCCCGCCACGTGACGCCGACGCACCGCTGTTCGGTGGCGCCACGCTGTGGCTGGCGATGGCCCAGGGGCTGGGCGTGCTGGTTTTCGTGATGGGGGCCTTCGCATGGGCAAGCCCGCGCATCCCCGAGGCCGAAGCCCGCGCCTTTGCGTTTGCGACGCTGGTGACCGGCAACCTGGCGCTCATCCTGTCGAACCGCTCCGCCACGCAATCACTGTGGGCGATGCTGCGTACGCCCAACACCACGTTGTGGGTCGTCGTCGGCCTGGCGATGGCGCTGCTGATGGCGGCACTTTACGTCCCCTGGGCTGTCGGCGTCCTGCGGTTTGCGCCCCTGCCGGCGCACGAACTTGCCGCTGCCGCCGCGCTGGGTTTGCTGAGCGTCGTCTGGTTCGAGGGCATCAAGTGGATCCGGCATCGCGGCAGGCGGGAAGGTGCGCATGCCACGCGGCAAGCGCTCTGAAACGCCGGTGATCCGAGACCTGATGAACTGCTCCTGCCGAGGCCACAGCTTAAGGCTCACTGAGGGAGCGAGGAATCAAGCCACCCAGGTTGATCGCAGTCAAGCAGGTAGGTTGGTGGCCTACCCAGAATCGATCGAACCCGCTTGCAAGGCGCGAGTGGGCCGGAATGTGCAAGGCCAAATTGATCGATGACTGCCATTGAACTGCTCGGGCTGATCGTTGCCGCTCTGCTGTTGCAGTTGACCGCAGGGATCGGCGTATCGTTGATGCGTCGCCGGGCTTCGGCAGCGATGGCAGCCACCGCAAGCAGGTTCGAGAAGGTGGCGGCGTCCGAAGGTGCATGGGCCGGGTGGCGAGCGTTTCGCGTCGTGCAGCGCACCTTCGAGGACGCGGCAAAGTCGCAATGTTCGTTCCACCTGCAGCCTGTCGATGGCCAGCCGCTGCCGGCGTTCAGCCCGGGCCAGTTTCTGACCTTCACCCTGGATGTCCTGCCGCTGGCCGCTCAATCAACGGCCGAGCCGCGCACGATCACGCGTTGCTATTCCTTGTCCGAGCGCCCCGATCCGTCGCACTACCGCGTGACGATCAAGCGAGTGCCCGCGCCGGCGGATCACCCCGAGTTCGCACCCGGCCTGTCGTCCAACCACTTCCACGACCAGGTGCAGGTTGGCGACATCCTGCGCGTGAAGGCCCCTGGCGGCCGCTTCTTCATCGACCGCGACCCGGGCGTTCCGGTGGTGCTGATCGGCGGAGGCATCGGCATCACCCCGATGATGAGCATGCTGCGCTGGTGCCTGGCCGAACAGCCGCAGCGCAAGGTGCACCTTTACTACGGGTTGCGCCACGGCCACGAGCACGCCTTCAAGCAAGACATCGAGCAGATGGCCGCCGCCCACCCATCGCTGCGCCTGCACATCGCCTACAGCCGGCCAGGCGACTCGGATGTTGAAGGTCGCGACTACCAGCATCGCGGCCATGTTGATGTTGAACTGCTGCGGCGCACCTTGCCGCTCGGTCGCCACCAGTTCTATGTCTGCGGGCCACCTGCCATGATGGAAGCTCTGGTGCCGGCACTGGCGGCCTGGGGTGTGCCGCTCCCGGACATTCACTATGAGGCCTTCGGCCCGGCTTCCGTCAAGCTTCCCGGGGCACCTGAAGCCCCTGCATCGCTCGTCGCTGAACTCGAGGTGCGGTTTCAGCGCTCGGGCCGAACGCTGGCGTGGGATGGCCGAGAACCCTCACTGCTTGATTTTGCGGAGCGGCACGGTATCGCGGTCGAGTCCGGGTGCCGTTCGGGCAGTTGCGGGAGCTGCGAAACCCGCCTGGTCGAAGGTACGGTGCGCTACGACCACCCGCCTGGCTACGATGTGGCGCCGGGCCATTGCCTGCTCTGCGTAGGCCGCCCCACATCAGCCGTGGTGCTGGGGGCCTGATGCCGCAGCGCCCGAATCTCATGACCCGAGAGGTTCTGCCCTTCTTCGGCAGCTTTGCCGCGTTGGCACTGCTCGCGCTGGCGTTCGACGGGCTGCTGCATCTGTTCGACCTCTTGTGGGTCGGCCGCTGGCTGGGCATTCCCGGCACCTTGCTGATCATTGGATCCACTGCCTACTCTCTGCGCAAGCGCAAGCTCATCCGGAGCGGGCACCCGGCGACGCTGCTGCGCTGGCACGAGGCGCTGGCCTGGCTTGGATCGCTGCTGGTGCTGGTGCATGCGGGGGTGCACTTCAACGCCATCCTCGGGTGGCTCGCCGTGTGGGCGATGCTCATCAACGTGGGCAGCGGCTTGACCGGCAAGTTCCTGCTGGATCGCGCGCGCAGGCGGATGGAGGTGGCCCGCCAGGGCATGCGTGACCTCGGGCTCAGCGAGTCCGAGCTCGAGGACAGCCTCTACTGGGACAGCCTGACCTTCGACGTTGTCAAGCAATGGCGTGTGGTGCACTTCCCGATCACGCTCGCCTTCAGCGTGCTGGCAACAGCCCACATCGTGGCCATCTTCATGTTCTGGGGCTGGAAGTGAAGAAGCGCCCCATCCTGCTGATCGTCATCGCGCTCAACCTGCTCGTTCTGGTGGCGCTGGCCTTCGTGTACCCACACCTCATGGTGAGCCCAGGGCCGCTGGTCAAGGGCCATGCCGAACTCGCCACCGACTGTATGGCCTGCCACGCGGTGTGGCGCGGCGCCTCGTCACAACGGTGTTCCAAGTGTCATGTGGCGACCGAAGTCGGGTTGAAGACCACGAAAGGTGTGCCGATCCCGAGCCGCACAGTGAAAGTGTCGTTTCACCAGGAACTGATCGAGCAGGACTGCATGGCCTGCCACAGCGACCACCAGGGTCCCAAGCTGACAAAGCGCAGCCGCAAACCGTTCTCGCACGGTTTGCTCAAGGTCGCGGTGCGCGACACCTGCTCTTCATGCCACGCCCCACCCAAAGACACAGTGCACCGCGACCTCAAGGTCGAATGTTCCAAGTGCCACCAAGACAATGCCTGGACGCCAGCCCACTTTGTCCACGCACTGTTGGCCAAGGCCGAACTGGATCGATGCGAGAGCTGCCACAACGCACCGGCCGACCGCCTGCATCGCCAGTTCCAGGGTGGCTGCAAGTCCTGCCACACGACAGGCGCCTGGAAGCCGGCTACCTTCGATCACAACAAGTACTTCGTGCTCGACCGCGACCACGAAGCCAGCTGCGAGACCTGTCACAAGAACAACGACTACAACCGCTACACCTGCTATGGGTGCCACGAGCACTCTGAGGCCAAGGTCAGGCAAGAGCACGTCGAGGAGGGCATCCAGAACTTCCAGAACTGCGTGGAATGCCATCGAGACCCGCGTGTGGAACCAGAGAAGGACTGAGGTTTGGCGCACTCGGCGCCCCAGGCCTGGCGGGCTATGCCGATCAGTGCATTTTTTTCGGCCGAGGGGAATATTTGGCGAACGTGCCGTGTCTACTCCACTGACAGTCCCTTTCAACGTCACCATTGGAGGTTCCATGATTCGCAAACTGACCCTGTCCCTCGTCGCAGCCACTGCCGTTCTGGCAGCCGGTTGTGCCAGCACGATGTCGGCCAGCCCGGCCAAGGCGGTCGATGGCGCACTCGTCGGCGCCAACGGCATGACCCTCTACATCTTCGACAAGGACACCGCCGGGGCAGGCAAGAGCGTGTGCAATGGCCCCTGCGCTCAGAACTGGCCGCCGCTTGTTGCCGCGGCGGGCGCGGCTTCCGATGGCGACTGGGCCGTGATCGCTCGCGACGACGGCAGCCGCCAATGGGCCTACAAGGGCAAGCCTGTGTACTTCTGGGCCAAGGACCAGAAGCCCGGTGACCGGACCGGCGATGGCTTCAACGGTGTCTGGCACCTCGCCAAGCCCTGACAGGTGCGCCTTGTTCTGGCGCAGGTCCCGCTTGAGCGGGCCTGCGCGATGTGGGCGCTCGGGCATCCGGGCGGCCACCTAGGCTGTCAATCGCGTGATCATCACCTGGTCGACCCGATGGCTGTCAACGTCCACCACCTCGAACCGCCACCCTTCCCAGGTGACCTGGTCGGTGCGCCTGGGAATGCGTCGCAGCATCACCATCAGGAACCCCGCCAACGTGTCGTACTGTCCGGCGTGGGGCAGGCTTTCAAGGCCCAGGGCGCGCTGCAGATCGGGAACCGGGGTGATGCCATCGGCGAGAAAGCTGCCGTCCTCGCGCCGCACGATCTGCTCCTCGTCATGCGATGACACCATGCTCCCCATCACCGTGCTCATCACGTCGTTCAAGGTGATCACACCGACGACCAGGCTGTACTCGTTGACGATGACAGCAAAGTCCTCATGGGCCTGGCGAAACTGAGTCAGCATCTCGGCCAGCGTGAGCCGATCCGGCACGATCAGCACCTTCTTGACCAGCCCGGCGCTGTTGCAATCGCGCAGGCCGATCGGCTGGCCCAGCAACATGCGCTGGAAGAGGTCGGTCGCATCCACGTAGCCCTGAACCTGATCGATGCCGTCGCCACAGACCAGGTACGTGGAGTGCGGGGCCTCGGCCACGCGGTTGCGCAACAGTGCCTCGTCGTCGTCCATCGCCAGCCAGACCACGCGCTCGCGGTTGGTCATCGCGCTTTCGACGGTGCGGGTGTCCAGTTCGAACACGTTCTCGATCACCTGCTGCTCGGCCGAGGCGACAGACCCGGCCTGCGCGCCAGCCTCGGTCAGCGCCAGGATATCGTGATGTGTGACCCGGTCGTCGCGCTGCTGCGGCAGGCCGAGCAGGCTGGACAGCGCGTTGGACAGCCCGTTGAAGACCCAGACCAGCGGCTTCAGCAGTGCCGCCAGCCAGCTCATCGGGCCCACTGTCCACATCGCCAGGCGCTCCGGATCATTCATGCCCAGCCGGCGTGGCACCAGATCGGCCAGCACGATGAACAAGGCCGTGATGGTCAGGAACGACAGTCCGAACCCCAGCGACTGTGCCTGGTCGGGCCCGGTCAGCAGCCCCAGCAGGCGGGCAAATTGCGGCGTCAGAGCGCCTTCGCCGACGATGCCGCCGAGGATGGCCACCATGTTGAGGCCGATTTGCACCGTGGTGAAGTAGTGGCCGGGGGACTCCTGCACCGCCAGCACCAACGCGGCCCGCGGCTCGCCCTCGTCGGCCAGCTGCCGCAGCTTGAGCCGCCGCGCCGCTGCCATCGAGATCTCCGCGGCCGAGAAGAAAGCGGCCACGACGATCAGCAGTGCGATCAGGAGCAGGTGGGCGGCCATGGCGTACAGGCCGGGCAAATCAGCTGAAAAGACGCCGTGCTGCGGCGTTGCCTGCAGTCAAGTCGCGCGCTTCCAGGGCCCGATAGAGCCGATCCAGTTCCAAACCGATGGCAGCGAAGGCGTGCAGAGTGATCACGGCGCCTTGGTCGTCGACCAACGTGGCGTCCAGGTCGTCCGACAGGCGGCGCGCACTGAGTTGCCAGGCCGCGAAAGGCTCGGCGGCTTCGGGCGTCTGCGGCACATCCAGGCTCAACACCAGTTCGCGCAAGGCCGCGTGGCCGGGGTCCTCGGCGAGGGCAGCCTGTGAGTCGAATGACAGCACCAGCATGGGCGGCGCCCCTTCCTCGGCAGCTGGCATCACCAGACGGCCAGGCACCGCACCGGGCACAAACCCATGTCGCCCGGCGCATTGCTGGATGTAGCCCACCGACCAGGCAATCGAATTGGCCCTCAGCACGGTGGTGAGCTGGGCATCATGCTGGCTCGCAAAGCTGTCCAGCTCGCGGGCGCGGGCCACGGCGTCCAGCATGTCCGGGAAATCGGTCGTGGCGCCCAGTGCCTCGGCAAAGGCCTCGACTTTCTGCACGAACTCCGAGTACTCGATCTCGTTGACGGGACCATGCCGGTTGGCCATCTGCAGGCCAGCCTGAAACTCGCCGTAGCGCTGGCCCGGACGCGGCGCCTCCCACTCAGCGGTCTCGGCATTCAGGCCCTCGATGTGGAAGGGCTTGGTGCCGGCGCGGCGGCTGGCTGGCAGGTGCTGCAATGCCAATTCGCCGGTGACCGGAGCCTCCGGCGCGACAGTGGCAATGGCATCGATCAGCGCATCGACGCGCGCCAGGCGGCGTGCGGCAAAGGGGCGCGGGGTATCGGGAAGGCCGCCGTCGTCGTCAGCGGCGCCCTGCCCGCCCATCGTGGGCTCCAGCCGCGAACTCGGGGAGGTCACGGGTTGCTGCGCCTGCCTGGGGCGTTCACGCCGCGCTGCCCACGCACCCTGCACCACCACCGCCAGCAGGACAACCCCTGCGAGCACGGCCAGTGCAACTGTCAGCGTCATGCTCAGGCCGCCTCGGCCATCGTGACCGCGGCCTCCATGTCCACCGCCACGATGCGCGACACACCCTGTTCCTGCATCGTCACGCCAATCAGCTGTTCAGCCATCTCCATCGCGATCTTGTTGTGCGAGATGAAGAGGAACTGAGTGCCCTTGGACATTTCGCTCACCAGCTTGGCATAGCGCTCGGTGTTGGCGTCGTCCAGCGGCGCATCCACCTCATCCAGCAGGCAGAACGGCGCCGGGTTGAGCAAGAAGATCGCGAACACCAGGGCGATCGCGGTCAGCGCCTTCTCGCCGCCCGAGAGAAGGTGGATGGTCGAGTTCTTCTTGCCCGGAGGCTGGGCCATCACCTGCACGCCGGCGTCGAGGATCTCGTCGCCGGTCATGATCAGCTTGGCCTGGCCACCGCCGAACAGGCTGGGGAACATGCGGCCGAAGCCCTCGTTGACTTGGTTGAAGGTGGTCGAGAGCAGGTCTCGTGTCTCGAGGTCGATCTTGTGGATCGCGTCTTCCAGCGTATCGATGGCCTCGTTCAGATCGGCATTCTGCGCGTCCAGGAAGGTTTTGCGCTCGCTCGCGGCGCTCAACTCATCCAGCGCGGCCAGGTTGACGGCACCGAGCACGGCGATCTCGCGGTTGATCCGATCGATCTCGCCTTGCAGACCCCAGAGCTTGACCTTGCCTTCCTCGATGCCCTGGCCCAATGCGGCCATGTCCACCTCGGCAGCGGTCAGCTGCTCCAGGTACTGTGCGCCGCCGAGCTGTGCGGCCTGGGTTTCGAGCTGCAGCTTGGTGATCTGCTCACGCAACGGGTCCAGGCTGCGTTCGAACTGCAGGCGCTGTTCGTCGGCAGCGCGCAGCTTGGCGGAGAGGTCGTCGTACTCGCTGCGGGTGGCCGCCAGCACGGCCTCCTTCTCGGCCTTGATCGCCAGCGCATCCTGCAGGCCGGCCTGGGCTGCGGCGTCGTTGAAGCTGCCGAGTTCGAGCTGCAACTGCTCGCCGGCCTGGGCATTGGCCTGCACCTGCTGCGCTGCCGTCTCGATCGAGCGTTGCAGCTCGCCACGGCGTGCCCCCAGAGCGCGGGCCTGGAACTGCGCCTCCTGGGCCTGGCGCTCGAGGGAGCGCAACTGCTCGCGCGAACCGGCCAGCTGGCGCTCGGCGGCGATCACCGCGTCGTCCAGCTCGGCATGCCGCTCCTGGGTGGTAGCCAGTTGCAGATCCAGTTCTTCGAAGCGGGCCTCGCCGGTGACTCGGCGCTCGGTGAGCTCCTCCGTCTGCGCGTCGATCTCGGCCAGCTCGTCTTCGAGTTGCGTCCGGCGGGTGCTGGCGGCCTCGGCCTGCTGGCTGAGCTGCATCAGTTGCACATGCAGTTGGTGGGCGCGGGTCTGCGCCTCCGCCGCCTCGCGGCGGACGATCACCAGGCGCTGCGCGGCCTCGGTGTACGCCGCTTCATGGCGGACCAACGCGGTGCGCGCCTCGTCGGCGATCAGCGCCTGCGCACGGCTCTGGCGCTCCAGGTTCTCGATCTCCTGCGCCCGCGCCAGCATGCCGGCCTGCTCGGAATCGGGCGCATAGAAAGACACGGCAAACTGCGACACCGCATGCCCGTCGCGGGTCATGATGACCTCGCCATGGGTCAACTGGCTGCGTTGCGCCAGCGCCTCGTCCAGGCCGGGCGCGGTGTAGACACCTTCCAGCCAATCATTCAGCAGCGCCTTCATGCCGGCGTCGTTCAGGCGCAGCAGGTCGGACAGGCGCGGCAGGGTCTGGTGGGTGTTGGCGATCGCCGCCTGCGGCAGCGAGTAGAAGGCCAGCTTGGCCGGCGGTGAGTCGGCGGCGAAGGCGCGGACGATGTCCAGCCGGCCAACCGACAGCGCACTCAAGCGCTCGCGCAGCGCCGACTCCAGCGCCACCTCCCAGCCTGTCTCGATGTGGACCTGCGTCCACAGTCCCTGCAGGCCGTCGAGCCCATGCTTGGCCAGCCAGGGCTTCAGCTTGCCCTCGGTCTGCACTTTCTCCTGCAGCGCACGCAAGGCCTCCAGCCGGGCCGAGATGTCGGCCTGCCTGCCCGATTCGCGGTTGACCGAGTCGTGCTGGTTGCGCCGTTGCTCGTCGAGCAGCGGCACTTCGTCCCCCAGTTCCTGCAGCCGGGCCTCGGCCTCGGCCTGGGTCTCATCGGCCGCTGCGGTGTCGTCGCGAAGCTGCTGCAGGCGGCCGACGTCCGGCGCGGCCAAGCCCTGGCGCTCGGCGGCCAGGCGCTCGCGGCGGCCGCGCAGCGAGCGGGTCTGCTCCTCGATGTTGCGGCTCTCGGCGGCCAGCACCTGGATCTGCTGCTGCACCTGGGCCACGAGGCCACGCTGGTCGTTGCTGCGCGCCTGAGCCGCACGCACCGCATCTTCATAGGCCGGCGACTGGTGCGATTGCTCCTCCGCCTGCGCGGCGAGCACCTCGGCCTGCTCGTCGGCGGCGGCGATCTGCTCGGCGATGGTCTCCAGTTCGGCCTCGGCGTCCGCCTGGCGCTGCGCCCACTGGCTGTTCTGCGCCCGCAGGTCGGCCAGGCGAGCCTCGGCACGCTGGCGGCCTTCGACCACGTAGCGGATGCGCTCCTCAAGGCGGCTGACCTCGAGCTGCGCCTGGGCCAGGTCGCCCTGCTTGGCGTGCAAGGCGTCGGAGGCCGCGTAGTGGGCCTGGCGAACGGTCTCCAGTTCGGCCTCGATGTGGCGCAGGTCGGCCAACCTCGCCTCGAGCGCGTTGGTGGCCTCCAGCGACGCGAGCTTGACACGCTCTTCCTCGACAGCCGCATCGCGGTACTTCAGGTACCAAAGCTGGTGCAACTTCAGCGTGCCCTGCTGCTGCAGGCTGCGGTACTGCGAGGCCACCTCGGCCTGGCGCTCCAGCTTCTCCAGATTGGCGTTCAGCTCGCGCAGGATGTCGTCGACGCGGGTCAGGTTCTCCCGCGTGTCCTTCAGCCGGTTCTCTGTCTCGCGGCGGCGCTCCTTGTACTTGGAGACACCGGCGGCCTCCTCGAGAAACAGGCGGAGTTCTTCGGGGCGGGACTCGATGATCCGGCTGATGGTGCCCTGGCCGATGATGGCGTAGGCGCGGGGCCCGAGGCCGGTGCCAAGGAAGACATCCTGCACATCGCGCCGGCGCACCGGCTGGTTGTTGATGAAATAGCTCGAGGTGCCGTCACGCGTCAGCACGCGCTTGACGGCGATCTCGGCGTACTGGTTCCAGGAGCCTCCGGCACGGCCGTCCTCGTTGCTGAAGACGAGCTCCACACTGGCACGGCTGGCCGGCTTGCGGTTGCCCGAGCCGTTGAAGATCACGTCCTGCATGGACTCGCCACGCAATTCACTGGCTTTGGACTCGCCCAGCACCCAACGCACGGCATCCATGATGTTGGACTTGCCACAACCGTTGGGGCCGACCACGCCAACGCGCTGGCCGGGCAGCTGGAAGGTGGTGGGCTCGGCGAAGGACTTGAAGCCGGACAGCTTGATCTGATTGAGCCGCATGAAATGGCGGGGCCCCGGCTTACCACCGAGGCGGCCCGGGGCCACTCTCTAAGTTATTGATTTGATTGAATTTTTTGGCCAAACTCAGGCCATCAAATGGGTCGAGATGATACCATCGCAAGCCTCCCATCCAGCCCTTCGCCTCGCCATGGCCCGCACCCCCGCCCCGAAGCAACGCCCCGCCCCGCTGAACCCGCCCACCGCGCCCTCGAAGGAACTGCATGTGTTCCCGAACCCGGCGCCTGAACGCGACTACGTGATCCAGTTCCAGATCCCGGAGTTCACCTGCCACTGCCCGCTGACCGGCCAGCCCGATTTCGCGCATTTCGCCATCGACATGGTCTGCGACAAGCTGTGCATCGAGCTGAAGAGCCTGAAGATGTACATGTGGAGCTTCCGCGACGAGGGGGCCTTCCACGAAAAGGTGACGAACGACATCCTCAGCAAGATCGTCGAGGCGACCCGGCCGCGGTACGCCCGAATCACAGCCAGGTGGTATGTGCGCGGTGGCATCTACACCAACGTGGTCGCCGAGCACCGCAAGAAGGGTTGGAAGCCGCAGCCGGTGGTCACGCTGCCGGCACATGGCGCCGAAT
>Ga0075163_10008355_pt1 | contig 13654 bp, 7 predicted proteins | sample JI1023141ADNA_FD_71478 | JGI IMG/M metagenome (GOLD analysis project Ga0075163, IMG submission 71478) | Wastewater effluent complex algal communities from Wisconsin, to seasonally profile nutrient transformation and Carbon sequestration -... | ecosystem: Engineered > WWTP > Effluent > Algae...
CGAAGTTCGCATCGCCGATTTTCGACGGTGCTTCGTGGGATGAAGTTGGTGATTACCTCGAAAAAGCAGGCTTGCCACGCGATGGAAAAACGGTTCTCTACGACGGACGCACAGGCGACCGTTTCGATAACCGCGTTACCGTTGGCATGATTTATATGCTCAAACTATCGCACTTGGTGGACGATAAGATTCACGCCCGCTCAATTGGACCGTACTCGCTTATCACGCAGCAGCCGCTCGGTGGTAAAGCGCAATTCGGTGGTCAGCGTTTCGGAGAGATGGAAGTCTGGGCGCTTGAAGCTTATGGCGCAGCGCACACGCTCCAAGAAATCCTGACGCTCAAATCCGACGACGTACAAGGTCGTGCGAAGGCATACGAAGCAATCGTCAAAGGCGACAATATGCCGCAACCACACTTACCGGAATCCTTCAACGTGCTTATCCGCGAGTTGCAAGGTCTGGCGCTCGAAGTGCGCGTGGAGGAATAAATGTTGAATGAGGAGTGTTGAGTTTTGGATAATGTTTATTACTTCATTCAAAGCTCAACACTCGTTATTGTCCACATTCATCCGAATAAACATGAACATTGCAAAAACAAATACCACCATCGTCGATGGCTATATTGGGCTTTTAGATACTTTAAGCACCAGCAACAAACTTGACCTCATAACGAAACTCACCGCTTCTGTGAAGAGTGATTTATCAAGCAAAAAATCGTCATTGAAAGAAGCCTTTGGCGCATTTGATTCAGAACAATCTGCTGAAGAAATTATTGAAGAAATCCGTACTAGCAGAGTTTCAACCAGACAAATCGAATCGTTTTGAAAAAGTATCTTATTGACACCAACATTGTCATATTTTACATGAAAGGCAGGTTTGATCTTGATGTAAAGTTTGATGACGCGGCAATAGAGAATTGCTTTATTTCCGAAATAACGTTAGCTGAACTCAAATTTGGTGTTGAGAAAAGTGAAAAGCCTGAAAAGAATAAAAAAGCGTTGGACAACTTTTTAACAGGCATACAAATACTCCCTATCTTTCATTCGTTGGACTTGTATGCAAAAGAAAAAGCACGACTGCAAAAAGCAGGAACTCCAATTGATGATTTTGACCTTTTAATTGGTGTAACTTCTGTAATTCATGCGTTGACGATGGTTACCAACAATACGAATCATTTCAAGCGTATCAGAGGAATTAGATTGGAAGATTGGACGGAATGAAAGCCAAAACCATGAAGTACCGCGTTCTTTGTCATATTCTTGTGTTTTTGCTCTGTGTGGGCGGTTTGCTTGCACAGACAGCAGTACAGGACTCATTGAAAACCGTAACATCAACAAACGCAACGGTACATCAAAGTCGGAATGCTATCAACACATTATATCTTGAACTAGGCGGTAATACTTTGTCAATTCTCTCAATTAATTATGAGCAAGAGTTCGCAAAAAACTTTTCGTTTAGAGTAGGGCTTGGTCTGGGTAGCCCTGTTACTTTAGCGGGTTTAGTAAATGGATTTGTTGGTGATTACGATCATCGTTTTGAATACGGCGTAGGTTTTGCTCTCGCTGCAAGTTATAGCTTTCAGATTTTTCCCACCGCACGATTGGGTTATAGATATCAGCCTATCAATGGTGGTTTTAATTTCGGTATTGCATTTACTCCAGTCTTTTTTTACGAGGTACCAGTGTTTCCCTTCGGCGGCATCAGTCTCGGCTGGGGCTTTTAATGAAAGATTCTCATGGTAAGTCGTAGCAACTTCGTATCATCATGGCACTAGAACAATATAAGGTTACGACAAGCGAACACGCCATGATATTCGATTTTACCAGTATTGGCAAGCAAGGTGAAATACCGAAGCGTGTTCATTACAGCGAAACGGATATCCCCAATATCTACAACTTGGGATTTGGTGATGTTCACCCGATACATGGTGATATTGACGATTTGGTTATATCCAACAATGGTGATAGTCAAAAAGTATTAGCTACGGTTGCCGCAACAGCATTGACATTCACTGAATACTATCCCGATGGCTGGGTGTATATTGTCGGCGCAACGCCAGCCAGAACACGGCTCTATCGGATAGGAATTGCCAATAATTTGGATTTTATTGCGGAACATTTTCTGGTGTTGGGTTTAAAGAATGGCGAATGGCTTTTGTTTGAACCAAATCAAGAATATGAAGCCTTTTTGGCACGACGTAAAAAAAATCTCTAAACCCTTCATGTTTTGAACTGAGGTGCGATATGAATAGCCCACAACATTTACGTTCGACCGTTGAGAATGTCGCATATGACAGCGCACTCAATCAGTATGAACACAAAGTCTTGTTTCCGAACAAACTAGCATTAGCCAATGCAATGTTGGCTGAGTACGGTGTTCCGGCTGAGTTTGAGGCAGAACAGCGACAGCGCACGGCTCAGAAATCCAGAAGCATCGGCGTACAAGCTGGCAAAGGTAATAGTCGTTCTGTGTCGAATGGTTGAAAGGTGTCGGTAGCTTACAGCGGCATCAGCCTCGGCTGGGGCTTTTAAGCAAAAACCACAAGAAAAAACGTTCATCAAAAACAACAATGTCCACACTGCAATCCATACCGGAAACAGCTTCCACGCTTGATGCGCTGCGTATTGTCGCGGCGGAGTATGATGCTGCCGTAGCGGACTTGGTGGATAAATGCCAGTGGAATAGCAATGACGACATTCAGGAGTATTTGCATCCTGCACGGAAGCGTGTGGAACTCGCGCAGAAGGTTTGGCGGACATCGTTTGACTTTGCCCAGAGTGGCGCAACGGCAGAAATTATTCAAACGACCGCAGAACATATGAACACAGTAGAAACGATGGCATACAGCAGTTTTTCATTACGAGACATTACAAAAACGTTCGGCGTTCCTGTACGCTATCACACGCTGTTTCCGTCGTTACCAAGCATAGCACCGAGCGAAAAACTCCAAGCAGCACTGCACCTTATCGAAGGTTTGCCGAGCCGTTCGGAGAAGTTCAAATCGGAAGCGATAGTTTTTCCGATTATTCTCGAAGTATGGGAGCGAAACCGTTCCATGTTTACGTTTTATTCCGGTGATACCTTGACAGCCGACCCGGAGCAGGGTTTGAGTGGCGAATGTGATTTTATTTTTGCGAAAGACACAGGCTCATTAGTCATCAGCACTCCGGCAGTACAACTTGTCGAGGTCAAAAAAGATGGCATTGAATCATGGCTCGGTCAATGCGCCGCACAAATGCTGGGCGCAAAGATTTACAACGAAAATAACGGTACACCGCTTGAAACCATTTACGGTTGCGTCACAACGGGCGACGATTGGCTTTTTCTCCGCCTGACAGGCAAAGAAATCTTTGTCGATACCCGCAAATACTATCTCGGACAAATTGGCGAACTATTGGCAGCGTTTCAGCATATTCTGGATTATTACAAAACGATTTTGTAGAGACTTTGCCTCGAAACTCAAAACAACAACGTAAAAAAATCACAATTCTCAATTCAAACACAAGCAGAGGGCATACACTACATGCAATCACGCTCCATTCCTCGCAAAGGCTTTTCGCGGGTTTCTATCCGCATCGCATCCTCCGATGAAATTTTGCATTGGTCGAAAGGCGAAGTCACAAAGCCCGAAACGATTAACTACCGCTCCTTCCGTCCCGAAAAAGACGGTCTTTTCTGCGAGAAAATTTTCGGTCCCGTTCGGGACTGGGAATGTGCTTGTGGAAAGTACAAACGCATTCGCTACAAAGGTATCGTCTGCGACCGCTGCGGTGTAGAAGTTACGCAGAAATCCGTCCGCCGCGAACGCATGGGACACATCACGCTTGCCGTGCCTGTCGTTCACGTGTGGTTCTTGCGCTCACAGCCCAGCAAAATTGCGGCTGTTATCGGGCTTCCCGCAAAAGACATTGAGCGCATTGTCTATTACGAATCCTACATCGTCGTGCAGCCGGGTAACACTGGGCTTCAGATGAAAGACCTTCTGACCGAAGAAGAATACCTCCGCATCATGGATTCGCTCAAGCCGGAAGACCGTAATTTGGACGACGACGATCCGAAAAAATTCATCGCTCTTATCGGTGGCGAAGCTATCAAAGAGCTTCTGAAGCGCGTCAATCCTGACAAAGATGCAGGAGACCTCCGCGAAATGGTTAAAGTGGAGACCTCGCAGCAGAAAAAAGCTGACCAGTTGAAGCGCCTCCGCATCCTGGAGGCATTCCGCGACCGCAATGACGGGCGTGTGCCGAACAATCCTGAGTGGATGGTGCTGGAAGTTGTTCCCGTGATTCCACCGGAACTTCGCCCGCTTGTGCCGCTCGAAGGCGGACGCTTTGCTACGTCTGACTTGAACGACCTCTACCGCCGCGTGATTATCCGCAATAACCGCTTGAAGCGCCTTATTGATATCAAAGCGCCGGAAGTAATTTTGCGCAACGAAAAGCGTATGCTCCAAGAAGCAGTTGATTCGCTTTTTGACAATAGCCGCCGCTCCACAGCCCGCGCAGAATCACAGCGCACGCTGAAGTCTCTCTCCGATATGCTCAAGGGCAAAACCGGACGTTTCCGCCAGAACCTTCTGGGTAAGCGCGTGGATTATTCGGGTCGTTCGGTTATCGTTGTTGGTCCGACGCTCAAAATCTGGGAGTGCGGTCTGCCGAAAGACATGGCAGTTGAACTCTTCAAGCCGTTTATCATTCGCCGCCTCATTGAGCGTGGACACGTCAAAACCGTGAAAAGCGCAAAGAAAATGGTGGAACGCAAAACCACCGAAGTATGGGACATCTTGGAGCACGTCATTCAGGGACACCCTGTGCTGCTGAACCGCGCTCCCACGCTGCACCGCTTGGGTATTCAGGCATTCCAGCCGCGTCTGATTGAGGGTAAAGCAATTCGTTTGCACCCGCTTGTGTGTACGGCGTTCAACGCGGACTTTGACGGTGACCAGATGGCTGTGCACGTGCCGCTTTCGCACGAAGCACAGTTGGAAGCAATCTTGCTCATGCTGGCATCGCACAACATTTTGCACACGCAGAACGGCGCTCCGATTACCGTACCGTCGCAGGACATGGTGTTGGGCTGCTACTATCTGACCAAGATGCGTCGCAGCACTGAGGAAGAGAAAATCAAAGGTGAAGGCATGATTTTCTACGGCACCGAAGAAGTGATCATGGCGTTCAATAATGATATTGCCGAAATGCACGCCAAAATCAAGGTTCGCTTGGATGGTCAAATTGTTGAAACGACTATCGGGCGCGTGATTTTCAATCAAATTGTACCCAAAGAAGTTGGCTTCTTGAATGAAGCGCTTGGTAAGGGACGTTTGCGCCAAATCATCGGTCTGTGCTTCCAAAAAGCAGGTATGGCGAAAACGGTCGAATTCTTGGATGCACTCAAAGAAACCGGCTTCCGCACTGCAACGCGCGGTGGCTTGTCGGTGAGCATCGAGGACTTGATTATTCCTGAGGAAAAAGTGAAGCTCATTGATACGGCGCAACTTGAGGTAGATAAAATCGAAAGCTACTACCAATCGGGCGTTATCACAAGCGGTGAGCGCTACAACAAAATCGTTGATATTTGGTCATCGGCAACAAACCGTATTGCTGATAAACTCTACAACGAACTTCAGAAGCACAAACAAGGCTTTAATACGTTCTGGATGATGATGGATTCGCAGGCTCGTGGCTCGAAAGAGCAGATTCGCCAGCTTGCCGGTATGCGCGGTCTTATGGCGAAACCGAAAAAATCCGTGACGGGTTCGACGGGTGAACTTATTGAGAACCCGATTATCTCGAACTTCAAAGAAGGTCTTTCCATTCTGGAATACTTCATCTCCACCCACGGTGCTCGTAAAGGTCTTGCCGATACAGCGCTTAAAACGGCAGACGCGGGCTATCTGACCCGCCGCTTGCACGACGTGGCACAGGATGTGATTATTTCGCAAGATGATTGCGGTACGATTCGCGGCATGGAACTTCGCGCTCTGAAAGACGGCGAAGAGGTGAAAGAATCGCTCTACGAGCGGATTCTAGGTCGTGTGTCGCTATATGACATTACAGACCCGCTTTCCGGTGAGATGATTGCCCAAAAAGGCGATTTGCTGGATGAAACTGCCTCCCGTAAAATTGAGGACACGGCTATCGAAAGCGTGTATGTGCGTTCGGTGCTGTCGTGCGAGTCGCGTCAGGGTATCTGCGCGAAATGCTACGGTCGCAACCTCGCTACGGCGCGTATGGTGGACACAGGCGAAGCAGTCGGCACGATTGCGGCGCAGTCTATCGGCGAGCCGGGTACGCAGTTGACGCTTCGTACCTTCCACACCGGCGGTACGGCATCGCTTATTACCGCACAAAGCAGCATTACAGCGAAGTTTGAAGGTATTGTTCAGTTCGACCGCGTGAAAACAATTCATGCTGAAACCGAAGACGATTCCGGTATGACTATCGCTCGTGAGCTTGTTGTCAATCGTGGTGGTCTTATCAATATCATTGAGCCGGATTCAAACCGCATTTTGACCAAGTACGAAACCATGTACGGCGCACAAATGCACGTGAAAGACGGTCAGACCGTGAAAAAAGGCGAACTCATTTACGAGTGGGATCCGTACAATGCGGTCATTATCACCGAGCGTGAAGGCTATGTACGTTACCGCGACATGATTGAGAATGTTACCTTCCGTGAGGAAATTGACGAACAAACCGGACACGTCTCGAAGACCATTATGGATTCGCGCGACCGTACTCGTTCGCCACAACTTGTCGTTGTGGACGAGCAAGGTTTGGAACTCAAGGCATACAGCCTTCCGACCAATGCTCAGATTACGGTGGACGAAAATGAATACGTAACGGTTGGTATGTCGCTTGCAAAAATCCCGCGCGATTCCGGCAAAACTCGTGACATTACCGGCGGTCTGCCGCGTGTAACGGAGCTTTTCGAGGCTCGTTCACCGCAGCGTGCAGCCGTTGTGTCGGAGATTGACGGTACGGTTGCTTTCGATACCAAGATGAAGCGTGGTGCGCGTTCGATTCGCGTCATCAGCTTTGACGGCGTTACTGAGAAATCATACGCCATTTCGCTCAACAAGTACGTGGTTGTTCAAGACGGCGACACTGTTCGTGCAGGCGACCGCCTCACGGACGGTTCGATTGACCCGCACGATATTCTTCGCATCAAAGGTCCATCGGCTGTGCAGGAATACCTCACCAATGAGATTCAGGAAGTCTATCGTATGCAGGGCGTGAAACTGAACGACAAGCACATTGAAGTCATCGTGCGTCAGATGCTCCAAAAGAGCCGTGTTATTGACCCGGGTGATTCTCAATTCCTTGAAGGCGACCAAATTGACCGTATCAAGTTCTTGGACGAAAACGACCGCGTGAAAGACATGATTGTCGTGACGGACAAAGGCGACTCGAAATTCAACATCAACCAAATTGTTCACAAAAAACGCTTCCGCGAAGTGAACGGCGAGTTGAAGAAGAAAGAAAAAGCCCTTGCTGTCTCGCGTCCGGGCGAAGCTGCGATTGCTCAGCCGATTCTGCTTGGTATCACGCAGGCGGCACTGAACACCGAGAGCTTCATCTCCGCCGCGTCCTTCCAAGAAACAACGCGCGTGCTGACGGAAGCCGCGATTGCTGCGAAGGTAGATAATCTGGTGGGCTTGAAGGAGAACATTATTCTTGGTCAACTTATTCCGGCAGGAACAGGCTTGCGCCGTTGCCAAGATATTGTCATTCATACCGAAGTAGGTAATATCTTCGACCACGAAGAATACTATCTCAATCTGCCTGAGCGCCTTTCCGCACCGCCGCCTGCGCCGCCGACCAAAGGTCGCCGTCGCTCGGCTGCAAAAGAAACGACCTAATGCACGTGAACACACTCCCCGTGTTCCCAACTGCATGAGTAAAAAAATGAAAGCCCCACGACCAGTATTGATGCGGTCGTGGGGCTTTTTGTCTAAACAGTGAACAGCGCTCAAAATGAAAGAATCTCCATTGCAAGAAAAATCACTCACCGCGCCACGATAATTTTTTGCGAGACCACGCCCGTACCTGCACGAAGCAGTACCGTATAAACACCGCTTGCAAGCCCGTTGAGATTCAGGCTTATTGTGTAGTTTCCGGCTTGTTGGAGCGGAAAGGCAAGGCTTTGCAGCGTTTTTCCGGCAGCATCGCTGAGGCTGATTTCCGGCGGCACTGCCTCCGCAAGCGTATAAGCTACTTCCACGGCTTCCCGTGCCGGATTGGGATTGACCGATAGCGTCATGCCCTTTGTCGGCGTGATGAGTCGCACCCCACCTGCCCGCGAAACCGATGCCGTGAACACCGTGTCTCGCGACGGTTCCACAAAAATCTGCCGACCGACGACGTTCGATAGAACATTCATAGATTCAAGGCGCAAGCGTGTCCGAACCGTATCACCTGCTACGACACGGCATTGCATTGTTGCCAGCTCTCTTTTCAGATTGGCAAATCGCCCCGTCACTTCTATTTGCGTTTCGCGTCCGGTGCTGTCACTACGACGCAAGGTGCGTACACCGGACTGTCCTTCTATCGGCACCAGCACGTTCCTGTCGAAGCTCACAATAGCGCGCCACTCGGATTCTGCGGACGTAACAAGTTTTTCCACACTTCCCGAATCAAGTACAACGGAAACAGTTATCGAAGCTCCCGGCGCCAGATTGTCCGCGCTCGGTCGCGCACCAAAGCGCACCACGATATCGTCCGTTGTTGGCAGTCGGGCAATCGTATTGAGAGGAATAACTGCCTCATCGCTTACACCCGCTTGCGTTTCTTCGTATCCCTTGAGCACCAGCCCGCCACTGACATCACCTTCACGCAATGCCAAGCAGGAATATGCGACCACCGCCGTATCGTTCACGCCCAGTTGCCGGCGAGTGCTCTCCGCAAAGCCGAATACTGCATCGGAAGGGCTTTTTGCTGTCTCCAACGTGATTGTTTTCTGCCAACGATTGATAACGTTCAGCGCACCAACAATACGTCTGCCGACGGCAACCGTGTTCGGTAGCGCTGTTTGAATGAACAAGACCCCTGCCTTGCCCGTGAGCGTCGCGCTTGTCGTTTGCGAGGCAGGTAAGCCGGAGGCTCGGAAGCGCACGCGCAAACCTGCTTCTTTCGATTCACCCAACCGATTCACTGTGCGGGGTGCAAATACGACAAGCACTTCCAAGCTCTCACCCGACTGTAAAACTCTGTCTTGAAGCGGTGCAGGAAGAGTATAATTTGTTTCTGCATTGTTCGTCAGAGTCACATCTTCGAGTGTCAGAGATACTTTTGTTTGGTTGGTGAGTACAATAGCCTGTGTACTGCTTTCGCCCAGCACAGTGCGGGGAAATGCGGCAAAAGAAAGCGCTATCTCCGCCGTGCCGGAAGCTGTGGTGAAGCGCCACACCGAAGACCACGCGCCCACACCGCCGCCGTTGACCGCCCGCACTCGCCAGTAGTACGTCCTGAGCGGCTCCAGTCCCCTAATTGAAGCCTCCGCCGAAGCAGTCGTTGTCTCTGCCACCAGACTTGTGAAATTCGTATCCGAGGCGATATGCGTCTCATATGAAACAGTCCGCACATTACCTTCGGCAGTTGGCGGAATGGCTGCCCAGCGCACGGTGGCGAGAGTGGAAATATTGATGCTTTCATTCAACGGAAACACCAAACGAACGATGTCAGTAGGAGCAATTGGCGGTGCGGTGCTGAGTGCAATACTCGCCGTTGTGAGCGCAAGACCGGGAAAGCTGTTGGAAACTGCTCTGCAAACATAGTTGCCTGCATCGCTAGGGCGAACAAAAGGAAAAACAAGCAGAGAATCAATCGATGCCGACCGAACTTCTTCGCCATTCTTGAGCCATTGGTACGAAACTCGTCTGCCCGCTAGACGAGGGTTCAGCGTAAAACGACTTTCAAGCGGTACGTTTTTCACGATGCCTGCTTCGCCAAGGCTGTCTTGCGGTGCGTAGCTGATTCCGCGTACACCCGCGTTTGGTTCTAAAGCAGCAAAATCAAGTTTGTTGCGCTCTACGGCAAATTTTGTCAGGCGTTTGAGAGCGCTCATGTCCGCCAATCCCTCAAGGCGATTGCCTGCCACGTTTACTTCTTCCAGCAAATTCAGGCTTGCAAGCGAAGCAGGAAACGAGCCTGAAAAACGGTTATCGGCAAGCACAAGCCTTCGCAACAGTGGAAAAAGACTCATCTGTGGGGGAATTGCGCCCTCCAAGGCGTTGCTCGAAATATCAAGCTCCTCCAATACCGTCGCTTCTGCTTGGGTTCGCGCACCTTGCGTAAGCCGCTTGGTTACTTGTGTTGTGCTGCCAAGCTCTAAACGCCCTGCGAAGCGATTCCGCGATAGATTGATGCTGCGCAGTTGTGGCAACAGTAACACCGATGGCGGAATAGAGCCGGAAAGCGCATTATTGCTCAAGTCGAGCCGTTCCAATGCCGTCCAGCCCTCAAGGAACGACGGCAATGTGCCTTCGATAAAACAGGAATTGAGAATCAGCGTTTTGAGGCTCGTGAGTTGCCGGAGCGTGTCGGGAAGCGCTCCTACAAGCGTTGCGCCCGTAACGGCAATACCCGTTACGCGCCCTTGCTCTATCGTCATACCACGCCAGCGCTCCATCGGAATCGTGGAGAGCCAGTCAATATGGGCGTTGGAAGCGTTGTTCGTGCGCTCTGCCCACACCCGCGCTGCTTCTCGGAGCGTCAGAGAATCTACTTGAAGCGGCGTGTAGTATGTTAGTCGTGCGGATGAGATCGCCACGCCATTTACCGTCAGCACTTGCACTTGTCCGCTTGCGCCCGTACCTAGCGTCAGGACAACTTGATTCGGGGAAAGCGAAACAACCCGTGCGGCAAGCACACCGCCCACGTACCCCACTAACGACGAATCAAGATTTGCGCCGCTTACGGTAATAGTTGTGCCCTTGCTGCCGACCTTCGGCGTAAAATCCATAATGCGTGGCGAGCGCACGGTTGCTTGCGTAGGAACAAATGTGAAAAATGAATCGGTAAGCAACGAACTTGTAGCAATGCCACCTTCGCTTTGTACGGACACGATACCGCTTCCACGCTCACGCTGCGGCGCGATGACAGTGATTTGCGAGGGGGAATCAATCGTGAAGCGGCTTGCGTTCACGCCGCCCAGAGTAACACTGGTAACAATTTGAAAATTCATACCCGTCAGAATAACCGCCGTACCGTTTGTGGCGGCTCGCGGCACAAAACCTGTGAGCACAGGGGCAGGTGGCGCAAAGTCATTAGCAGATTCGGCACGCCCCGTGGAGCCTTGCACGACCACTTTCCCGCGAGAGCGCACCGCACCTGCCACCGCACTGATGCGACTGTCGCTGTCAATCGTGAACAGCGCACTCACTCCCGCGATGGTTACAGTTGTTACGCCCAAAAATCCTGCACCGCTCAAGACAACAGGCGTTCCGGCAAAACCGACCGCAGGCGAAAAACTTATTAGTGCCGCTCGCTCGGTGATGGGAATAAGAACGGACGATGTCGTCTCTCCAAAAGGCGTAGCAAGGTTTACCGATGCAGGCGAGGACACAATACCTGCCGGAACGCGCACCAATACTTGTTTTGCCGTAATGCTCAGTATTTCTGCGGCAATGCCACCGACGCGCACGTCCCTTGTTTTGAGAAGATTTGTCCCCCTGATGCTCAGACTTGCGCCCGTGGTAACGGCACGCTCCACAAAGCCTGTAATAGTGAGCACTCCCTCGAAACTAAACTCTTCTGGTGCTGTTGCAGAGCCGCTGCGCGTGCGCACTGTCAGTGCCCCACTAGTGCCGCCTGCGCTAACGGTTGCCGTGATTTGCCCCGCTGTCTCAACGCTGACAGACGCCGCCGACACACCGCCAAAGAACACCTCTGCCGGAGTGCTGAAATTCGTACCCTGAATCACCACACGCCCACCTGCACCGGTAGCACTCGGCGCAAAGTTGGTAATCGTCGGCGGCAGCAGATAGGTAAAGCGTTGCTGCGATTCCGCATTTCCATAGACCGTTGCCACCTGAACGCTGCCCGTTGCGCCATCGGCAACCATTGCTTGCAGTTCGGCGGAAGAAATGACGCGCACCGAAGCTGCCGTCACGCCACCAAACATCACCGTCGCGCTTGTCGTAAAATTCGTGCCCGTGATGCTGACCACCGTCCCCGTTGTACCGGATTCCGGTGTGAAGCTGCTGATGGTGGGCGGTGCATTTGCGCCCAAGGCAAACACGCCGTTCAAAAAGCTACTTTGGGTCAAGGGTAAACTCACGATTGTCGTTGTGCTGACAGTTGCCGCACCCACGCCCACAAACACACCTGCGGGCGAATCAGAGCGGGCTACGCTACTGAGCGCGGTAAGCGGAGAAGTGGGACGAAGACCGATTTGCACGTGTGCAAGCGCACCGCTCACAAGGCGTGTTTCCCAGTATCCCACTCCTGTCAGCAGGGAAATGTTCTCGCCCACACTGCCGCTCACTTGGGCATTGAATGCTTGTGCCTGCACGATAGCGCCTTCACTGCCGCTTGCAGGTGCGATGAGCGAAAAAGGAAGATAGGCAGAACCTTGTCCCGTCGGGAAAAGATATTCTTGGGTATTGCTTGGGGACGAATTAGGCGGAAGAACGCGCTGCACCGCACCCTCAACGAAAGATTGCCGCGAACCGCCCACAACAGCATCGGTGCCGCTTGCGCTTAAGCGAAGAAAATTATTGGATGATGCTATGACCGTGCCGTTTGTCAAGATAATGCTTCCCGTCAGGGCGACAGGCGTACCGAGCGCAAGCCGAGCGCCGGAGCGATTCAGAGCAATGCTGCGTAAGCGACCGATAGCACCCAACGTGGGAAGACTTGGCGGCGCAATGTTCAGTGTTCCAATGATTGTTCCGCTGCCCTCAATGCTCACCGTTCCGGCGGCATCATCGGCGAATCGTCCCGATAATGCCATGTCGCCTGCAAGCCGTAGCGTAGCGGCATTGGTATTGCAAAGAGCATTGGCGCGAAGCGAAAAAGCAGTGGTAATGCTTTTGCTACCACCGAGGCGCACGCCGCCACTATTGTCGATGACGACGCTTGCGGTCGTCATCTGGCTTGGAAATTCGACGGTGCTTGCAATAGTCGGCTGCGTACCGACGTAGGTGAGAAGCGCTCTCTCGCCAAGCCAGCGAATGGGAGCGGTCGCAACCGAAGCATTATCTTGCAAGGTAAGCGCCCCGCCAATCTGCACCGTTCCTTGATTCTGAAGCGTTACCCCACCTGCGATAGTGAGCGTTGCACCTGTTTCTACGGTGAGCGTTCCGCCGCTCACCACTGTCAGCGAGCTTTGCAGTTGAGCGGTCTTCGCGGGGCGCACAATAAATTCTGCCGAAATCGCCATGCTGAGCGGTGCGACGGCAGTTCCAGCGGGGTCAGCATTCCACGAGGAACGCTCGGCGGCATTGCCGGAGATGTAATAAAAGGGACCGTTGACGTTGACACTCACGGTCGTTGTGGCGGTGAAGCCCGCAGCATCACTCACGGTGAGGCTATAGGTCGCATTCGTCGCCAAGGTAGCGGACGGTGCGCTTGCTGTGGTGCTACTCAGTCCCGCCGATGGCGACCACGCATAACGAAAGGGTGCCGTGCCGCCGTAGAGCGTGTAACCGCCT
>Ga0075163_10008356_pt1 | contig 13654 bp, 9 predicted proteins | sample JI1023141ADNA_FD_71478 | JGI IMG/M metagenome (GOLD analysis project Ga0075163, IMG submission 71478) | Wastewater effluent complex algal communities from Wisconsin, to seasonally profile nutrient transformation and Carbon sequestration -... | ecosystem: Engineered > WWTP > Effluent > Algae...
AGTCAGATTTTCTGGCCGATTACCAGATCAATGTGTTAGGATTTGTAGGTGTACTCCAGGCATTTCTTCCCCGATTGAAAAAGGCTTCTGGTAGTACGGTGGTGGTTTTTAGTACGGTAGCGGCCCAAATTGGGCTTGGCTTCCATGCCAGCATAGCCGCAGCGAAAGGTGCCCTACAGTCATTGGCATTATCGTTGGCTTCAGAACTGGTTTCTGCCCAGATCAGGGTCAATGTGGTTGCACCCTCTTTAACGCAAACCCCGTTGGCTGCCGGGTTGCTCAGCACACCCGAAAAGGCAGAAGCCTCTGCCCGGCGACATCCGATCCAACGGGTAGGTACACCAGCAGATATGGCAAAAGCAGCCATGTTTTTTTTAGAGCCGAATGGTTGGATTACCGGCCAGACCATTGTGGTAGATGGCGGAATGAGCAAATTGAAATAATGAGCCAGGCATAAAAAAAGCCGGTCTCGACCGGCTTTTTCCCATTTTTATTGTAACAAAATCTCTTATCCTTTAGATTTTGTGGTTGGTACAGGTTCTTCTACCACTTCAACGTCGGCCAGCACCCTACCACAATGCTCACAAACTATAATTTTCTTTTTCTCACGAATATCTGCCTGGCGCTGAGGCGGAACCTGGTTAAAACAACCACCACAAGCCCCTCTTCGCACTTTAACGACAGCCAATCCATTGATAGAGTTGCTTCTGATTCGCTTGTAGCTATACATAAGGCGATCTTCAATTTTGGCAGCTGCCTCTTCGGCCTGCACCCGTAGCTTTTTCTCCTCCTCTGTACTTTCGGCTACAATAGAATCGAGCTCGCCTTTTTTGGCTTCAAGGTCAGCCTTTCTTTCGGCCATCCGACTTTCTATTTCGGCAATTTCTATGCTTTTGCGTTCGGCTTTATAAAGCAGCTCTTTGTTTTTCTTATCAAAAAGCTGAATGTCAAGCTCCTGCGATTCTATTTCCTTAGAAATGGCTTCGAATTCACGATTGTTTCGAACATTGTTTTGCTGCTCCTGATATTTCTTAATCAACTTATCAGAATCTTTCATGGCAGTCTTGCTTTTCGAAACTTCTGCCTGAAGCTCATCGATTTCTGCTTTGAATTTACCAATCCGGGTTTCGTAGCCGGCTAGCTCATCTTCCAGATCCCTAACTTCTTCAGGTAGGTCGCCTCTGATTTTGATTAATTCATCTATTTGTGAATCAATCTTTTGAAGGGCCATTAGCGCATCTAATTTCTGCGAGACGGTACTTTCCATGGATCTGTGTTATGCGTAAAATACTGGATTTGTCCTGACTTTAGACAAAAGGACCGCAATATTAGGGAATTGCTTCGACAATTGCTCAATTATCAATTCAGATGTGAATTGCTCCGATTCATAGTGACCTATATCAACTGCCATAATCCGGTCGTCAGCATCAAAAAACTCGTGGTATTTCAGGTCGGCGGTTACAAAAACATCGGCACCGGCAGCTATGGCATCTGCCATTAAAAAATGCCCTGACCCACCACAAATGGCCACTTTCTGGATGGTAGCGCCTACTGGCCTGGTGTGTTTCACCATATGGAGGTTAAATGTTTTTTTCAGCAATTCTATAAAACGGGAATTTTCTATTGGGGCCGAAAAGCTGCCTACCATTCCGCTGCCGGTATCCTGCCAGTTATTTTCTAGCGGATGGATATAGTAAGCGACTTCTTCGTAAGGATGCGACGTTTCCAAAGCCTGTATCACTTTACTTTTCAGATATCGGGGCAAAATTACTTCTACCCGGTCTTCTGCCACATTTTCGGCCTGGCCGGGTGTACCAATGGTGGGGTGGGCATCTAAACCCGGCCTGAATGTGCCGGTTCCGCTGCTGGCAAAACTGCAATGCGTATAGTTGCCAATATTGCCTGCACCTGCAGCATGTACCGAGGCCAATACCTCCTCTTTTGAAGATGGAGGCACAAAAAAGGTAAGCTTCAGGAGTTTAGAATTGGCAGGCCGAAGGATTTTAAGGTCAGAAAGTCCTATTTTTTCACCGATTTTCTGGTTTACGCCAGTACTCACATTGTCTAGATTGGTGTGGCAGGCATACAGCCCAATCTGGTTTCGAATGGCCTTTTCTACAGTTCTGGCTACATAATTCTGGCCGTTGAGCCGCTTTATGTTTTTAAACAAAATAGGATGGTGGCTTACGATTAAACCACAATTGGATGCTATGGCCTCGTCTACCACAGATTCAGTCACGTCGAGTGAGACCAGAATGTTTTCTGTCGGTTGGTGATAAGACCCTACCAGCAATCCTACATTATCATAGTCTTCGGCTAGGCTTGCCGGTGCCCACGATTCTATAAAGGCGGCCACATCGGCAATGGTGGTTGTTTTTTGATTCATCTTTTGTGTAGGAACCAGGTTGCTGAGATTGTAAAGTAAGGCAGAAACCGGCTGTCTTTAAAGGCCAGCAATTCGGGGGTATAACTGGTGCCAATATAAACTTCTTCCGATCTGGTATATCGGTTGAATTGGGAAGACCATTGGAGCCAAAACTCTGTTTGCAGGCGTAAATGGCTGCCTTTGTTCCAAATAAACCGAATTTGTGGGCCTTGCTGCACCACGTAGTTTTTGAGGTAAATCAAACGGGCGCCCACACTAGGGTCGAGCAAACTTGCCTTTGATTTTCGGATCTGCCAATAGGCTCTGTAGCCTACCTGCAAAGCATAATCGCCTTTTTGGTTATTCTGTTGATATTGGGTTTTGGCCGATACGTCATAAATGGTGACCGTATCTATTGGACTCTCAGAAAAGCGTTCCCAGTTCAGCTGGCTCAGCCGGTTTTCCCGCCTTAAAAAGTCGCCGAGCAGTTTCCACCGGGTGTTCCATTGATAATCCAATTGGTGTGCCATGATCAGCACCCGGTTAGAGCGGTTTTTGTCTTGCTGATTGTCAAAATCACGGACCTGGTAAGTAGCCCAGATGCCCAACTGGCCATTCCAATTCAGATTTTTATACGAATACCGAAAGCCTGGTTCCCACCGGATAATTCTATCTACATAGTTTTCAGAACTTTGGCTTGCTTCTATAAAAATTAGGTGGCGCAAGCTTGCAGATGTTTTTTGAATAAGCAGGAAACCGGGTTTCAACCGCCACTCATAAGAGAGTTCGCCGGCATATAAAATTTCGTCCCGATCCTGGTTATTGAGGTTCGACCTGGTGTCTACCCGCAGGAGTTGAGCCACATAGTTGAGTTTGAGCGTGTGTTTTTTGGCCACCCGCCACCGGACGTCGGCGGTGTAGGTGGTAAACTGCTCGGTTATATCCTTAATCTGTTCTTCTGTCAGTCGTTGGTTGTAGGCTGCCAGTTGTTGGAGGTAATTGAAATCGGATTCCGAAAACCTTTTTAAAACCCCGTATGCCCTGTTTCGTTGCCTGGACTCGAACGAAAGGCTTGCCTTTAACCTGGCTGCATTGTAAGTGAGGGTGTTCAGGGTCTGATATTCGTCCTGCGCATATTGCACATTTCGGGTTTCAGTTTCGCTCGGGATGTTTCTGTAAAAAAATGAGCGATTGGGTGTTTGATATTCATTTTCTGAAGAAAAAAGCAGGTTGGGAGAAATTCCGTATTTGAAGCGTGCCCGCAAATAAGTGGTATCGCTGATAATAGACTGGATGTCGGTGCCCAGGAAATCTTCAACCTTTCTGCGCAAATAGCCGGCTTCTCCACCCAACAGCCCACCGGATGGAAATAGTTTGGTTAGATGAATACCAGCCAGCAGGCGCTCGTTGTGCCTCGGGGTAATATTGGCTGCCATGGCAAGGGCATTTACTCTATAGAGAAAAGTGCTGTCGGTGCCCTGCCCGAAATATTCTGCCAACACCTCGCCAATAGGGCCGAAGTTGTTGTTATTGAGTCGCTTATCGTTCAGTAAACCGGCACCTCCCTGAATAAAAAGCCCGGTTTTTGGGGTTTCGAAAACTTTAAAACGGAGTTTGCTCATATACTGAGCCAGGCGGGTACTATTGGCAAAAAAGGAAGTTTGCCAGGCATCATTTTCGAGGATCCATTTTTTTCTAAATCCCCACTTATGGTTGATACTGGTAGATAGATTGTTGGTAATGAATGGGTTATTTCCAATTGCTCTATTGTAAATGGCATATTGACTAAGCCCGACTGATAAGTTTTGCCTGGCACCTGGTTTTAGCCGGTAATCTCCTGCCGTTCCCATCGAAAATGTGTTGATGCCAAGCCTTTGAGTCTCCAGCCTTATGCTGGAACTATCGGCAATAGGCTGGGCAATAGCTGCCTTCCCCACAAGCAAAAGAAAACCTATAAGTCCCTGCAAAACAGAGCCTAATGATTTATTTTTGATTTTACCGAACGGGTTTAGGCGATTCACTTCAATGTTTCAGCCCCAAATTGAAAAAGAAAATTCATCTTAGGGTTCCAATTTCGAAGAAACCAGTGGGAGAGCAGCTTTTTAAATATGGAACTGTAATTGTAGCAAGCATGTTCAAGTTTGTGATTGGCCCCACCACAGGAATTTTTGCAGGCCTTACCATTGTAGAAACGGCATTGCTTTCTACCCTGGGCATGATGACCTCTGTAGTTATATTCTCATATGGTGGCGCTGCAGCAAGAGATTGGTGGTTCAATACCTTCCGGCACGACCGAAAACTCTTCTCTCCCCGCAACCGAAAAATTGTTCGTTTTTATGTAAAATGGGGCATCAAAGGGTTGTCATTCCTCACCCCGGTGGTGTTCAGCCCCATTGTGGGTACTTTACTTGCTGTTTCCTTTGGAGAAGATAAGACACTTATTATCAGATTTATGCTGATAAGTGCCCTGTTCTGGGGCTTTGCTTTATCGGCCCTGTTCTGGGTGGCCCATAAATTTATTTACTAGCGAAGGAAAAAAGTTTCGCTTCGCTCCAGTCCTACAGATAATGTAACGGATAAGGTACTGTTGTAATACTGGTTAACCTCTTGTATGCCACCTCCTTTTTTGAACGGAGTAAGGTCTTTTGCCAGGTTGTCGCTTACACTGATGGCGCCATGGTAGTAGCGGACATCTAATGTGTACCACCGATCGATAAAAAACGATGAAATGCCCCAGCCTAGCATAATGCCGAAATCGTCTCGTTTGATGGATTCAAATGCGTCTAATGATTTGCTGGTAATATCGTTTTGAAATTTTGCCGTCATTAACCCATTATAAACCGGACCAGCAAACAGATAAGGCCTGGTTGTGCCACCTTTATTCAACATATACTTAAACAGAAAAGGAATTTCTATATAAGCCAGCTGGTAGGTAAATGCAGTTTTGGTGTCATCATTCAGATCGCTATCGTCAAGTGTGTTAAAAAAATCCGATTTGTTTCCTCGTGTACTATACAGCACATCGATTTCGAACTGAAATCTTTTCCGGCTTTGCCATTTCACATTCATATAGCCTCCTACCGAAAACCCGTAGCGTATACCCCGCATGCCGGAGAGGTCCATTTGCCCACGAAAGAGGGAAGCACTGGCACCAAGTTTAGGTCCATATCCGATCTTTTGTGCCTGACTTTCAACCGAAATACACAAAAGCAGGAGGGTGAGGAGATAGAAACAAATTCCGGAGAACCTGTTTTGGAGAGCGGTAAAAATCACGTGATACGCCGGCAGGGAATGATGTTGGGCCAAATTTGATTAAAATTTCGCCAAACACCCAAATAAAACAACCTATCGCTTGCCGATCAATCCTGCCGATTTATCATTTACCTGAATTTGCCTACCTCCGTTGCGACTCAAAATCTGTGGCTGATACATGGCCTGTGCTTCGGCCGGGCCCCAATAAAAACTACCTTTCCCAACCACCCTGGCGGCATAGTAGAACGATTGTTCTTTTTCATAGGCTGTGCAAAAGAAGTGAATCCTGTCTCTTCGGATATCCAGGTAATCTGGCTCGCTGGCTGGGGTACTGGTTTTAAATTCGCTGTTTTGACCGATTCTTTTATTTTCTATTCTCAGGCATGCCGGGATGATATCTACCAGCGCAATCTGGTTTATAGCCGTGCCTGTTTTGGATTTTAAGCTCAGCCTTACAATAACCAGATCATTGATATGAAGCGAACCAGGGTCTATGGGTTGGCCAAGGCCATTGTACCAGGTTTTACGAATTTCTAAACCATTATCATTTTCCGGCACCTTTTCACCTGTGCTTTTGCCTTGAGCTTCAACCCAATAGTATAAATCTCCGGCCTTGTTGTTGTTTTTGAGGAATAGGGTTTCCTGCCAGGCGCCCAGATCAAAGGTCCCACTTTTGTTGTTGGATAGAACTCTTGGCCCGAGTTGTGCCAAAAGCAATGGACTTTTTGGCTCGTTGGCCTTCATCAGTTTGGCAAGGGCAACCAGTGCCATTCCTTGTTCTGGTGTACTCAGATTTTCGGCCTGGAGCGCAATTTTGGTTCTTAACCTGGCAGATAAGGATGCAACCATAGGGTGGTTTGGCCAGGCCGTAACCAGCGCAGACAGAACAAAGGCTTCTTCCTGTGTTGTGGTTTTGATCACTTCTTCCTCTCCGTTTTCTGTTCCATTCCCGGGTTGAGGGGTGGCGGGTTTTTCGGTACGAAAGGTTTGCAACCAGGTAGACGGAACAATCTGGTTAAAGCTTTCGCCGTCGCCAGCCAAAAGAAGTGCACAGGCAAGCATATACCTGCCCTCCTGGTCCAGTCGTTCGGGTTGTGCTTTCCATTGCATCAGTGCCTTTCGGTTTGGTTTGCCAACCAGGCTGCTTACATACAAGGCATAGGAAATTTTTGGCGACAAACGGGTTACTAACATTCGCTTTCCGTCTTTCCCATATCCCGAAAAATACCATAGCGAATTTTCGGTAGAGATCTGATAAACATGTTCAATAGCCTGGCTCAAAACCCCAGGATCGACCGGATAGCCTGCCTGCTTTGCCTCCCAAAGAAACTGAGTGGCATAAATGGAGTAGTAATCGTGCGACCAGCTACCACCCGGCCAGTAGGCGAATCCGCCTCCATACTGTTGAAGGTTAGATACTTTTTGAATCGCATCTTTGAGGTAATTGTTTTTCTCCCACGGTTGATTTGGCTCTTTGCTCAGGCCCGACCCCAGGCTGTTTAACCAGGTGTTTGGCATATAGACGAGTGGAAATGCGGCCGATACCGTTTGTTCCAGACATCCATACGGGTAGCGAAGCAGATTTTTTACGGCGGGTGCGAGATTCAAAAATGGATTTACGCCAAATTCAACCCGGGCACTTAACCCGTTTGCAGCTATAAATACAGGTCGGTTCTGGGTTATCGATGAACCCGGTTTTAACACACCCGACGCCTGATGCCGAACCAGCCATGCCGCCGGCTTGATTTCAAAGTTCTTTGATAGTTTAAAAGCTCTATTACCGACCAGGGCTTCTACCGAAACCTTTGCCGCCGATTCCGATTGGCTGGAAAGCGAAAAGGCCAGCCTTGCCACATGGCCTGGCGCAAGCAAAAGTGAAACAGGCCACTGCTGGGTTTTGGCCTGGCAACCTGTTACTTTTAATTGGGGTTGTATGGTTTCGGCCCTCGTGCTTGTGTTGAAAAAACTGGCTGTTCCATCAAACCGGTCGCCGGGTTGTAAATAATCGGGCAGGGAGGTTTTAATGGTTACCGGGTCGGCAATGGTAACGGATTCTTCGCTATACCCTACCTGTTGGCTGTTGTAGCTCACCACCATGATTCGGACTTTGCCCGAAAACCCTGCAGGAATATCTACTGTTGCCTCATACACGCTGCCCTTGCTGCCCGAAAGTAGCCTGAGTTGCCCATTTGGATCTTTTTCTGATTTTTCTGTACTCAGAAAGGTGCTCAACAATTGTTTGTTATCCATTTCATTGGCCGCCATTTTTAGGTATAGTCCATCGCCACCTGTTCCGCCTTTACCAGTACTTAGCGATTTGAATATCCGGCCAAACATGCTGTAGGTCTCTACGTTGAGCGCCCGTTTACGCTGAAAATACTGAAATGGATCCGGGATTTTATAATCGGTAACCTGCAATATGCCCTCATCTACAACGGCAATGGCCATGCCGGCCGCTTTTCCCGAAGCCAGGGCAATCTGGATGGGTAACCGTATGCCAGAAGTACTTTTGGGAACCACTTGTATATCGGTTTTCAGTTCTTTATCAGGCATTTGCACCGGAATGGAGGCATACCCGTAGGCTGTGGTGAGTGGGTTTTGCCCGGGTTTTGAGCCGATTTCACGGGTTAAGGTTGCGCCTACATATACGTTTGGAGCCATTTCGGATAGAACAGGCATTTCCAGCACCGCCATTTTATTCCGGGTTTGGAGTGCGAAGTGTTTCAAAATACGGTCTTGCTCCAGCGTAATGGTGAGGTTGCCATCAAACGGTGTCTGGAAATGTAACTCCGCCTTGTCGCCCGGTTTCAGGTTTTTTGTGGGCGAGGTAATGGTAATATTACCTTCTGTGCTGGCTTCCTCCTCCAACGGACCTTCATTTTCGCCGGCATATACATAGGCATCAAAACGTAGGAATCTCCTGCAATTTTCTGCCACCCGAATGGTCATTTCGTAACTGCCTTCTACCTTCGGAACAAAATTTACCACACCTTTTCCACCCGATAATCCGATCGTCTGTCGGTACACATTTTTCACTACTTCTTTCGATACATACCGGTAGCCACTCGGTTCTTCGGGTGCTGCTTCCATTACCTGAGAATAGGTTCTCGTATTGATTTCTACCCAGGCTTTACCAGTTACCGGCTTGCCAGCAGCATCCAGAGATACCAGATCTATTTTGTTTAATCGCCTCAAAAAGAATCTGTTTGCCTGTACCTTATAGCCTAGCAGTGTAGATTGAGAAAGTAATTTGGTAGAAACCGTTTTATAAACCGGCACCTGCGATTCGTCGAAAACCTGAATTCTTGATTTTATCTTCAGTAGTCCTTGATTTTCAGGGATCTGAGATACTGGCATTACCAGATTGGCTCGCCCTTTGGCATCTGTTTTTCCACTGGCCTGCAAGTTATCCTGTGCGCCATCCACATAGTTGAGATCAAACACAAAGTCTTCAAACCCGGCTGGCTTAAATTCGGCATTTTCCCAGGTGAGCTGTGCCTCCACCGGCCTTTCTGCTGCTGGTAAACCAAACATATTGTCAACCGAAAGCCCCAGATTCCAATCTTTACCAAAAGGCAGCATGGCAGGAGGGCTGCTGGCTACAATTTCCAGCGGTAGTGGGTCAAACGCCTCAATATGAAGGGAGTGAGTGGCCACCAATTCCTGTGCAGCGCCATACAGTTCTGCCTGGTAAGTGCCGGTTGGCAGGTATGCGGGTATGCTGAACTTTAAACTTCCCTGGCCAAATGGGCCGGTGGTGGATTTCAGGATCTGAACCACCTTACCCATGGGGTTTATTATTTTTGTGAGCACCGGTACGCCTGCCACCGCTGCCAGGTTCTTATCCCTGAGAAGTACCTGTAGTTCAATGGTTTCTCCGGGTTTATACAAATTTCGGGGTCCGTATACTTCTGCCTGCCAGCCAGAGGCCGAGTAGGGAATGCCATCTACCGGAAAGCGGCTGGTTTCGAGTCGGGTCTGGTCGAACAACAGGTATGTAAAGTCTTTTGCCGTTTCGCAGATAATGAGCCGTGGCTGGGTATTGAGTGCGAGGAGTTTGGATACCGGTATCCGCACATTGCCATCGGCATCGGTTTCGGCGGTATGCAGTGCCTGATTATTTCTGCCGATTACCGAAATTTTTGCATTCCGAACCGGCCCTGTGCTCGCTATCGATTGGGCATGCACCCAGATTTCCTGAGGCGAGGTTTTGGCCAGCAAACCAATGTCGGTAATGGATATGATTTTTTTGTCGCCGATGTAGCGCTTTTCTGCATCGGTAACCCTTACGATGTACAGACCTTTCTGACCTGGAAACCCCTGAAAGTTAAGCGGTAATAGGTACTGATTTCCTTCTTTTTTCAGTTGCCTGGTTCTGAAATTCTGGCTGTAAACCAGCGAACCGAATTCATCCTGATATTCGGAATAGTAATTCTCTTCATAATATTCTCCACCATAGCTGTTGTGAAAGTTGAACAGGATATTGTTTGGAAATACCTGGTAAACCGAAACCGAAATTTCGGGAATGGCTTCCAGCCGAAGGCCAATGATGTGGTTGCCCCCGGCGGGCAGGTATAGTGCTTTTTTATGCGCAAATTGCACCATAGGTTCGGCGCTACCTACCTGAAAACCAATGGTTTTATTGTCAGCTAAAATACCACCCGGAGTTGCGGTGAGTCCCTTTGCGAGGTGCAGTTCCAGTGCCGATTTATTGCCAAAGTCTCCATTCACCTGTATACCCAGGCTATGAGGCAGTACCTGTATGTTCTCAATACCAGGTACATTGATAAAATCCGAAAAACTGGAATCTGTAAAATTCTGGTTAAGGCGAACCACCAGCATAGTTTCGGCCTCTCCGTACGCTACATCCAGACCATATACCTGCAATTGCCCAATTGGGGCTATTTCTGTGGAAAAGGAAGTACTTTTCGAGAGCCACTTTTTGAGGTGAGCGGGAAGTTTTGCCGGTTGAAGCGCCACCGTTGCCTGCAAAGCAGCGTTTTTAGCCAAAAGCGATTCGGAAGGTAGTTTTAGTGTGACCATGGTACCGGGGATATGGGTTTCGAGTTCCGGCAGGTATGGCTTTCCGTCTATTTTTATGCTGATCCCTTTCATAAGGTCGTCGGGCAAAACACTGTGATTGAGGTTGATCCGAAGTCGAAGAAAGGTGTTGCCAAGGGCCTCCTTTACCCACTGGCTTTCTGCATGGAGGATGCTAAGCTGCTGGGTTTCGAATCGGATCACCTCTGCGGAAGAAAGATCGGGCGCATACTGCGTTAAGGCTGGTGTAACCGATGCAGCATAAGACGTAGCAAACGCAAAGCCATGATCGGGCGAGAAAACAAGCTCGTCTACCGCCGACCACTTAAACTGGCCTGCCACCTGCGGCTCAAAATGCAGATATTGGGTGGTGTCCCAGTTTCCGATTTGCTCTGGCTTAACCATAGACGCCGGAAAACGAAAAATCAGATTTTGCCGAATGTCTATTACCGGTTCAAAGAGGGGAACAATTTTCTCTCCCCCGAAAATAGAAGTTTGCAATCCTGGAGACTGGCAACGGGCAAAAATGAGCATGGCCAGGGCTGGAATGCCAAAGCGCTTGAACAACAACAAAAACATGGGATAGAGAAATTTGGCACCAATGCTACTATAATTTTTTCATCCGGAGGTGTTGGGAGAAAAAAAATGTTTTGTGGGCAGTAACCAACTGATTATGAATTGTTTTTGAGCCGTTGTCTAAGCCAAAATACCCCAATGGCGACCAGAAAAACCAAGGCCCCCGAGAAGAGCCGTAGTTGGGGCGATTCGCCCGGATTTTTGAGCAACATCGCCACATTGCCCGCCTGGCTGCCTACCCAAACTACCACAGCCATGCGGGGCAGCATGCCCAGCAACCCTCCGGCAATAAACGATTTGAAACGTACCTTAAACCAGCTCAGCAACAAAGAACCCACTGCAAACGGCGGTGCCGGAGAAAGCCTGAAGAGCACCACCACGAAAACAGATTGACTTTCTAGTTTTTGGACCATAAAACGTGCTTTGGGCCAGATCTGAAAGATGGCTTCCCGCAAACCAGAATCGACCTTTTGCCCTACAAAATACCCAATTACACTGGCCAGAGAAAAAGAAACTACCATACCTGCCAAACCATAAAAGCCAAGAAAGTATCCGGCCAGCAACCCAACCAATGTGTTGGGAACCAAGGAAAACCCGATTGGAATACTTAAGCAAACAAAAACCAGCAACCAGTCGGGAAAACTGAAATGATCCACGATTTCTTTGTGTTGCCAAACCCACCATACCATGCCCGACCCACTGATGAGAGGCAGGAAAAGGAAAAGCAGCAACCATCTGATTTCGGAAGAGGTGCCTGCCAATTGCCAAAGCCTGGCTACTTTTTGTGAGATATGCTGTTTCAGTTAGTTAGACCTTACAATTTGAAAGATCAAATCCTTGTAAATGGCCTCGTCGTTTCTGTTTCCCGAGTCTATTCCTTTACTGTATCCGTCTGCAAGGCGTATCTGGTGTAAAATATGCAGAATCTGAATTTCGCTAAACCGCTTCGATGCCGAACGATAGTCTTTTACAAAAAAGGGATTGACTCCTAGTAACTTACCTAGGTCTGCATCACTCAACTTTCCGTTTTTACTGGTTTGCAAAACTTTGGTAAAGAAGTTAAACAGAAGCGCCAGATTTGGAATGAGTGCTGCTGCCTTAGGGTTGGCTACAAAGTAACTCGCAATCTGAAGTGCCTTAGCCATATTCCGGTTGGCAAGGGCATTCTGAAACTCGATGCCGTTGAACTCCTTGCTGATGCCAATTTTTTCGTGGATGATTTCTTTGGTGAGTTCTCCTTTTTCGGGGAGCAGTATTTTTACTTTCTCCAGTTCATTGGCAATGCGGCTTAGGTCGTTTCCCAAATGATCTGCAAGTAACTGAACTGCAGCGCTTCCTGCGGTTATGTTTTGGGTTTTTACATACGAAGCAATCCACTCTGCCAACTTGTAGTCAGGTACTTTTTCGGAGTTTACAAGCGTTGCCTTCTTTTCTACGATTTTAGAAATCTCTTTCCGGCCATCCAACTTTTTGTACTTATGGGCAAAAACCAGAATGGTACTCTGGACCGGGTTTTCAACATATTTCTGAAACAGAGCAAGGCTCTCTTTTTCATTGAATTGGGGAATATCCTGGGCTTCTTTTACAATAACCACCTGGTGCTGGGCCATCATGGGGAATCGGCGGGCTTGCACAATGATATCACCCATTTTATGCTCCTTGCCATAGAGAATGAGCTGGTTAAAGCTCCTTTCGGATGCTGCAAGTGCGTGGTTTTCAATATAATCTACAATGGCATCAATGTAGAACGGCTCTTCTCCCTGCAAAAAATACAAAGGACGGAAAATGCCTTTCCGTAATTCTTCCAGAACTGCCTGCGCCGATGCCGCCATACAATGATGTTGGGCCTACCCCCCGGCAAGTAGTCTTTTTACGGTTTCGGAAATCGCTTTTCCGTCGGCCATTCCGCCCAAACCTTTAGAAGCCACGCCCATTACTTTTCCCATATCGGCGGGTCCGGTTGCGCCAACCTGGGCGATAAATTCCTTAATTTTTTCTTCCAATTCGGCTGGCTCCAATTGTTTTGGGAGAAACTCTTCAATCACAGATAGTTCGGCCTGTTCTTTTTCTGCCAGGTCGGCCCGGCCTTGTTGTTTAAAAATTTCGAGAGAGTCTCTTCGTTGTTTAGCGGCTTTGTTGAGGATCTTCATTTCGGCATCTTCACTAAGCTCACCGTTTGCGCCTTCTTTGGTGGCTTCCAGTAAAATCAGTGATTTAATGCTGCGTAGTGCCAAAAGCCGGGCCTGTTCTTTTGCCAGCATGGCCTGTTTGATGGCTGCATCAATATTTGCTTTGAGCGACATAGCTTCTAAGTCTTTTTGAAAAATAATGGCAAACCTACAGGAAATTCACCAAGACCCAGACCTTTCCTTTGCCATTGTTTTCGCAGGAGCAGGAGGAATTTTGACAACGCCCAGGCTT